>ERZ772860.1306-NODE-1306-length-17826-cov-2.762534_pt1 | contig 17826 bp, 12 predicted proteins | sample MGYA00511342_ERZ772860 | MGnify/ENA primary metagenome ERZ772860 (study PRJEB29015, sample SAMEA2737665) | human gut metagenome | biome: human gut; feature: human-associated habitat; material: faeces | place: China | collected 2012 ... | reverse complement strand
AATCAAGGCGGACACGACAAGAGGCGAGGCGATGATTATTCCTTGTGCGTTCAATATCGAAGATCTGGTGAAAAAGGCGGAAAAGAATCATTCGGATGAACTGAAGTTCCGGATTAACTATGCATATTCGTTCGGGAAGGATTCTGCATCGATAAACTGGAAAAGTTCCGACGTGTTTACAATAGACTTGACAGGAAAAGGCAAATAAAATGATAAATAGCAAACGAGCGTATTGAAAAATGTATAAAGAGATATTTAAATTGGTTGTAGCCATCATCTCCCAGCCGGGAAAGGCGTGGGATATTCTGACGAGAAAAGAAGAAAAGGACGATGAGTTTTTATCCCGGTTTGTGTATCCTCTCATCGGATTCGTTACGGTTGCTGCTTTTTTAGGCGTGCTGTTCACTCGGAAGGAGTTTGATGTCGAACTGGCGTTGAAGTCGTCTATCCGGACATTAGTCGCTGCGTTCGGCGGCTTTTATCTGGCTTCCTATTTGCTGAATGAGATTTGGCAGGGATGGTTCAAACGGGAGAAGGATATGAAACTGTGTCAACGCTTTGTCGGCTATTCGTCTTCGTTGATGTTTGCATTGAACATCGTGTTGATGTTACTTCCGGAGTTTTTCTTTTTGCGTATATTTGTGTTATATACATTTTATATCGTATGGGAAGGGGCCGGCCCTTATATGCAGGTGGAGGAGAAGATACGCCTGAAGTTTGTCGGGACCGCGACCGGTCTGATTTTGCTGACGCCCTGGTTGATCGAGGTAATTCTTTCCATGCTGATGCCCGGTTTACGTTTTTGATAGGAGAATAAGATGAAAGAGAAGATTAGTAATAACATACAGATAAAGAACAAGCGGGCGACTTTCGATTATGAGTTGCTCGACACGTTTACGGCAGGGATCGTGCTGACCGGTACGGAGATCAAATCGATACGCTTGGGAAAGGCGAGTCTGGTTGATACGTTTTGTATTGTGGAGAAGGGGGAATTGTGGGTGAAGAATATGTATGTGGCAGAATATTTCTACGGGACATACAATAACCATACGGCTCGCCGTGACCGCAAGCTGTTGCTGACTAAAAAGGAATTGCGGAAGATTGAAAGCGCTGCCCGCAATAATGGCTTTACAATTATTCCGACACGTCTTTTTATTAATGATAAAGGACTGGCCAAAGTCGTTGTGGCTATTGCCAAAGGTAAGAAGGAATATGACAAACGCGACTCTATCAAGGAACGGGACGACCGCCGGGAGATGGATCGTGCATTTAAACGGTAACGAACCTTTATGGATAAAGAAATATTTTTGAATCTCCTGAAAGAACGCATTTTGATTCTGGACGGAGGAATGGGTACGATGGTCCAGGGATTTAAACTGACCGAGAAAGATTATCGCGGAAAACAGTTTGCCGATTGGATGAGCGACCTGAAAGGAAATAACGACCTGTTATGTATCACCCGGCCGGATGTGATCAAATCGATCCACCGTCAGTATCTGGATGCCGGTGCCGATATTTTTGCTACCAACACTTTCAATGCAAATGCTATCTCGATGGAGGATTACGGCATGCAAGGGCAGGTGAGAAATATCAATTTGGCTGCCGGAAAATTGGCGCGTGAGGTGGCCGATGGCTTTATGAAGGAACATCCGGATCGCACGATCTTTGTAGCTGGTTCTGTCGGCCCAACTAATAAGACTGCTTCGATGAGCCCTGACGTGAGCGATCCGGCTTACCGTGCTGTCACCTACTTGGATTTGTATAGTGCCTATAAAGAACAGGTAGACGCTTTGGTAGACGGGGGCGTGGATATCGTTTTGTTTGAGACGACTTTCGACACGCTGAATGTGAAAGCCGGACTGGAAGCCGCCGAGGCTGTGTTGAAGGAAAAAGGCAAGGATTTACCAATTATGCTTTCTCTGACGTTATCTGCCCAGGGAGGACGTACGTTTTCGGGGCAGACATTGCTTGCGTTTTTGGCTTCCGTGCAACATACCAATATTGTTAGTGTCGGTCTGAACTGCTCTTTCGGTGCTGCCGATATGAAGCCTTTTCTGGCTGAATTGGCAAAACATGCTCCCTATTATATAAGTGCTTATCCGAACGCCGGTCTGCCGAACAGTTTCGGTTCCTATGATGAGACGCCGGAAAAGATGGCTGTTCATGTAAAATCTTTTATTGACGAAGGGCTGGTGAATATATTGGGAGGCTGTTGTGGTACGACGCCGGCCCATATTGCCAAATATCCCGAACTGGTGAAAGGGGCCAAGCCGCATGTACCGGCTCCGAGGCCCGATTGTCTTTGGTTGTCCGGTCTGGAGTTGCTGGAAGTAAAGCCGGAAAATAATTTCGTGAATGTCGGCGAACGATGCAATGTGGCTGGTTCACGTAAGTTCTTGCGCCTGATCAAGGAAGAAAATTATGAAGAGGCTTTGACAATTGCCCGCAAGCAGGTGGAAGACGGCGCGCAGGTGATCGATATCAATATGGATGACGGAATGTTGGATGCCGTGAAGGAGATGACGACTTTCTTGAACTTGATCGCATCCGAACCTGATATTTCCCGTGTTCCCGTGATGATCGACTCTTCTAAATGGGAGGTGATCGAAAAAGGTTTGATGTGCGTGCAGGGTAAAAGTATTGTGAATTCGATTTCTTTGAAAGAAGGAGAAGAGGTTTTCCTGCAACATGCCGCTCGCATCAAACAGTTGGGTGCAGCTACGGTCGTAATGGCTTTTGATGAAAAGGGGCAGGCAGACACGTTTGAACGGAAGATCGAGGTTTGCGGACGTGCTTACCGTCTCCTCCGGGAGAAAGTCGATTTCGATCCGAACGGAATTATTTTCGATCCGAATGTGCTGGCTATCGCTACCGGTATGGAAGAACATAACGGGTACGGACTTGACTTTATCCGTGCCGTGGAATGGATCAAGAAGAACCTGCCGGGGGCGAAGGTGAGCGGCGGTGTCAGCAATCTTTCCTTCTCTTTCCGTGGAAATAATTATGTGCGGGAGGCCATGCATTCCGTATTCCTGTATCATGCGATTAACAAAGGCATGGACATGGGGATCGTGAACCCGTCGTCGTCCGTACTCTATGAAGATATAGAACCTGCTTTCCGTATGTTGTTGGAAGACGTCATTCTGGCATGCCGTCCGGAAGCAGCTGAAGAACTGATTGCATATGCCCAGAACCTGCATGTAAAAGCGCAGGAGGGAGAAGGTGAAAAGCAGGAAGTCTGGCGTGAATATCCGTTGAAGGAACGTCTGGAAAACGCTCTGATAAAAGGAGTCGGCGATCATTTGGAAGAAGATTTAAAGGAAGCCTTGAAGGAATATCCGCGTGCGGTGGATATTATCGACGGACCGCTGATGGGTGGGATGAATAAGGTAGGCGAATTGTTTGGTGCTGGAAAAATGTTCCTACCGCAGGTTGTCAAGACTGCCCGTACGATGAAAAAGGCAGTCGCCATCTTGCAACCGGCGATCGAGGCAGAAAAGGTCTCTTCCGATTCTGCTAAGGCAGGAAAGGTTCTGTTTGCGACAGTGAAAGGTGACGTGCATGACATTGGAAAGAATATTGTTTCGATCGTCCTGGCTTGCAATAATTATGAGGTGATCGATTTGGGAGTGATGGTTCCGGCAGACGTGATTGTAAAAAAGGCAATTGAAGAAAAGCCCGACCTGGTCTGTCTTTCCGGTCTGATCACGCCTTCGCTCGAAGAGATGGTGCATGTGACGGACGAGATGCAGAAAGCCGGCCTGAGCATTCCCATAATGGTGGGCGGCGCCACGACTTCGAAGTTGCATACGGCCATTAAGATCGCTCCGCATTATGACTATCCGGTCATTCATGTGCTGGACGCCTCGCAAAACCCGTTGATTGCGGCCAAACTGTTGAACCCGGATACGCGCGATGCTTATATCGCCCAGCTGAACAGTGAGTATGAAGCTCTGCGTGCCTCTGTGAAAAAGAGATACTGGTCCCGTTGGCGGAAGCCCGGACGAATCGTCCGGTGATCGATTGGGCTTCTTATAACCCGGTTGTCCCGGCTCGGAACGGGGTACAGGTGATTCCTTCTATTCCTTTGGAAGAAATAATTCCATATATTCATTGGACCTTCTTTTTTAGTGCCTGGAAACTGAATGGGCGTTTCTCGGAAATTGCGCAGATCCACGGCTGTGACGCTTGTCGTGCCGCCTGGCTGGCCGAATTCTCGGAAGCGGACCGGACGAAGGCGTCGGAGGCTATGCAGTTATACAAGGATGCTGTTAAGTTGTTGGATCGCTTGGTTGAGATGAAAGCCGAGTATTGCAAGGCGGTTTATGGTTTCTTCCCGGCAAATGGTGATGGGGATAATATCCGTGTGGGTGAAGTCTTGCTTCCAGTTTTGCGTCAACAGGCGAAAAAAGAGGAAGGAATCTATAAGTCGTTAGCCGATTATGTGATGCCAGTATCGGAAGGGCGTACGGATTATGTCGGCGCTTTCGTGGTGACGGCCGGTACCGGCGCCGAATCTCTGAAAGAACGGTTCGAGCAGGAGGGAGATACCTATAATTCCATGTTGTTGCAAACCTTGACCGATCGTTTGGCCGAGGCTACGGCCGAATATCTCCATGAAAAGGTCCGTAAGGAATATTGGGGATATGCTCCGGATGAATCGCTTTCCATCTCCGACCTGTATAAAGTGAAATATCAGGGAATACGTCCGGCTATCGGTTATCCTTCATTGCCGGACCAGCTTTTGAACTACACGTTGGATAAGTTGTTAAATATGTCACAGATCGGTGTCCGGTTGACGGAAAACGGCGCTATGTATCCGACGGCGACGGTGAGCGGCATTTATATTGCACATCCGGATTCCCAATATTTCATGATTGGTAATATTGATGAAGAACAGATGAAAGATTATGCCTGTCGCCGGAATCTGTCGGAAGCGGAAGTGAAGAAGTTATTGAATAAAAACATTTCAAATTGAAATATATACGCTGGATAGTCTTGTCTCTCCTTCTGGCCGGTATCTGGTGCGCCATGCGTTCGCCGGATATGGGAGAGGCGTATGCCCGGAATGTATATCCTTATATATCGGGTGCTTTGTCCTGTTTTTCTTCTCTATTTTCTTTTTCGATAGGTGATTGCCTGATATACGGTAGTATGGCCGGTTTGCTTGCTTATCTGGTTTATGCCATTGTGAAGAAACGTTCCTGGCGGGCGACAGCCGGACGGATGATCGAATATTTGTTGTGGATATATGTCTGGTTTTATCTGGCTTGGGGATTGAATTATTTCAGGAAAGACTTTTTTACACGGACGGAAATCCCGTATGCGGCTTATTCAGCCGACGCTTTTCGTTCGTTCTTATCCACTTATACAGATTCGTTGAAGGCGTCCTTTGTGCCTGTCGAAAAAATAGATAAGGCCCTCGTCGCAGAGGAAGTGAAAAAGGAATATCATGAAATTGCCGGGCGTTTCTCTTTAGTCAGTCCTGCCGGGTATTTGCATCCGAAGCCGATGTTAATGCCCTTTTTGATGAGTGGAGTGGGGGTATTGGGGTATATGGGACCGTTTTTTACCGAATATAATCTGAACCCTGATCTGCTCCCGGTCCAGTATCCGTTTACTTATGCACATGAAATGGCGCATGTGTTAGGAATATCCAGCGAGGCGGAAGCGAATTTGTATGGTTTTCTCGTCTGTTCCCGTTCCGGAGTGCCGGAAATCCGGTTTTCGGCTTATTTTGCTTTGTTGCCTTATGTGTTGAGCAATGCCTACGGCTTATTGTCGGAAGAGGAGTTTAATGAATGGAAAGAGACGATCTCCCCCGAGGTAAAAGATCTTTACAACCGGAAAGTCGCTTACTGGGAGAATTTGTACAGCCCATTTATAGGCGAGATCCAGAGTACCGTTTACAACTGGTTCTTGAAAGGAAACAACATTCCCTCCGGCCGGAAGAATTATTCGGAAGTGGTGGCATTATTGATGGCGCTGGGAAATACGTCCGGAGAGATTTGAGTCCTTGCTGTTTCCATATTGCCTAATTCGAATTAAATCACTACCTTTGCGGCAATTTTTGAGAAGATAGATAAATATAACGCATATGAGTAAGAAATTTGCCGAATACTCGAAACTTGACTTGTCGAACGTCAATAAAGAGGTGCTGAAGAAATGGCAGGATGGCGACATCTTCCATAAGAGTCTTGAAATCCGCGAAGGACATCCCTCGTTTGTCTTTTATGAAGGTCCTCCTTCTGCAAACGGTATGCCCGGTATTCACCATGTGATTGCCCGTTCGATTAAGGATATTTTCTGCCGTTATAAGACCATGAAAGGATATCTTGTCAACCGTAAGGCGGGATGGGATACACACGGACTTCCAGTAGAGCTGGGAGTTGAAAAAACATTGGGTATCACCAAGGAAGATATCGGCAAAAAGATCTCTGTGGCCGAATATAATGCCGCCTGCCGCCGTGACGTGATGAAGTTTACGAAGGAATGGACGGGTCTGACACAGAAGATGGGATATTGGGTCGACCTTGAAAACCCGTATATCACTTACGACAATCGTTATATCGAAACATTGTGGTACTTGCTGAAGGAACTGTATAAGAAAGGTTTGCTTTACAAAGGGTACACGATCCAGCCGTATTCGCCGGCCGCCGGAACGGGGCTTAGCTCGCACGAGTTGAACCAGCCGGGGTGTTATCGCGACGTGAAGGATACGACTTGTACGGCTCAGTTCCGCATTCTCGATCCGAAACCGGAGATGGCGGGATTTGGCGAACCGTTCTTCTTGGCATGGACCACTACTCCGTGGACTTTGCCTTCCAACACGGCTCTTTGTGTGGGTCCAAATTTCACTTATGTGGCTGTTCAGACCTATAATCCATATACAGGTATGCCGATGACGGCTGTTTTGGCTAAGGACTTGTTGAATGTGTATTTCAATCCGAAAGCCGCCGATCTGGCTCTGACCGATTATAAACCGGGCGATAAACTGGTGCCGTTCAAAGTGGTCGGCGAATGGAAAGGACCGGAACTGGCCGGCATGCATTACGAGCAGCTGATCCCGTGGGTCAATCCGGGAGAAGGTGCTTTCCGGGTAATCACCGGCGACTATGTGACGGTGGAAGATGGTACGGGTATCGTACATATCGCTCCGACTTTCGGTGCGGATGACGACCGTGTGGCAAAAGCAAGCGGCGTACCTCCTTTGATGATGATCGACAAAGATGGGAACCGCCGTCCGATGGTCGATATGACAGGTAAATTCTATCTGCTGGAAGACCTCGATCCCGAGTATGTTCAGGAGCATATGAATGCGGCCGACTACGACCCGTGGCAGGGCAAGTTCGTGAAGAACGCTTATGATGCGACCAAAGGCGAAAAAGACGAAACGCTGGATGTTGAAATCTGCATGATGCTGAAAGCACAGAACCGTGTGTTCCGCATCGAGAAGCATGTGCACAACTATCCGCATTGTTGGCGTACGGACAAGCCTGTGTTGTACTATCCGCTGGATAGCTGGTTTATCCGCACGACCGCTTGCCGCGAACGGATGATTGAACTGAACAATACGATCAACTGGAAACCGCAGAGCACCGGCACGGGACGTTTCGGCAAATGGTTGGAAAACCTTCAGGACTGGAACCTGAGCCGTAGTCGCTACTGGGGAACGCCGTTGCCTATCTGGCGTACCGAAGACGGGGCGGAAGAAATCTGCATCGGTTCGGTTGAAGAACTGTACAATGAAATTGAGAAATCCGTAAAAGCCGGGCTGATGGAGTCCAACCCGTATAAGGAATTGAAATTCCAGCCGGGCGAATATACGAAGGAGAACTACGAAAAGATCGACCTGCACCGTCCGTATGTGGATGATGTGATTCTGGTTTCCGAAAGCGGTAAGCCGATGAAGCGCGAGACCGACCTGATCGACGTATGGTTCGATTCCGGCGCGATGCCTTATGCTCAGATTCATTATCCGTTCGAGAACAAGGAAATCTTCGACGACCGCAAGGTTTATCCGGCCGATTTCATCGCCGAAGGCGTCGACCAAACACGCGGATGGTTCTTCACTTTGCATGCGATTGCTACGATGGTATTCGACAGCGTTTCGTATAAAGCTGTCGTTTCGAACGGATTGGTATTGGACAAGAATGGCAACAAAATGTCCAAACGTCTGGGTAATGCCGTCGATCCGTTCGCCACGATTGAGCAGTACGGTTCCGATCCTTTGCGCTGGTACATGATTACGAACGCCTCTCCGTGGGATAACATCAAGTTTGATATCGACGGTATCGAAGAAGTTCGCCGCAAGTTCTTCGGTACATTATATAATACATATTCGTTCTTCGCCTTGTATGCGAATGTGGACGGTTTCGATTATTCCGAACCGGATGTGGATTGGAAAGAACGTCCCGAAATCGACCGTTGGATTCTGTCGTTGCTGAATTCGTTGGTAAAGGATGTGGATGGATTCCTGGATACATACGAACCGACCCGTGCCGGACGTGCGATCTCTGATTTCGTAAACGATAACCTGAGTAACTGGTATGTGCGCCTGAACCGCCGCCGTTTCTGGGGTGGAGGTATGACGACCGACAAGTTGTCCGCTTACCAGACTTTGTACACTTGTCTGGAAACGGTCGCCAAGTTGATGGCTCCGATCGCGCCGTTCTATGCAGACCGGTTGTTCTGTGACCTGATCGCCGCTACCGGACGCGAAAAGGTTGAATCTGTCCACCTGTCCGAATTCCCGGTTTGCAATGAGGCAATGATCGACAAGGACCTGGAAGAACGTATGCAGATGGCTCAGGATGTGTCTTCTATGGTGCTGGCTTTGCGCCGTAAGGTGAACATCAAGGTGCGTCAGCCGCTTCAAACCATCATGGTCCCGGTTGTGGATGCCCACCAGCAGGAAAGCATCGAAGCCGTGAAAGCGCTGATCTTGAACGAGGTCAATGTGAAGGAACTGAAGTTTGTCGATAATGCCGCCGGTATTTTGGTGAAGAAGATCAAGCCGGACTTCAAGAAGCTGGGTCCGCGTTACGGCAAGATCATGAAGGCATTGGCCGCCGCTATCCAGGCGATGAGCCAGGACGAAATCAATGCGTTCGAGAAAGCCGGAACATTCACGCTGACCTTCGAAGGACAGGAGGCGATGATCGAACGTGCAGACGTCGAAATCATCTCCGAAGACATACCGGGCTGGTTGGTTGCGAACGAAGGCCGCTTGACGGTGGCGCTGGATATCACCGTGACGGAAAACCTCCGCAAGGAAGGGCTGGCGCGTGAGTTGGTAAACCGTATCCAGAACCTGCGTAAGAGCAGCGGTTACGACATTACTGACAAAATATCCGTCACTGTCCTTTCGAACGATGGGATGGACGAGGCGATCAAGGACTTCAATTCCTATATCGCAAACCAGGTGTTGGCTGTATCAGTGGAAATTACGGATGTGATCAGCGACGCGACCGAGATGGATTTCGAAGACTTCAAGCTTTCGGTCCGGATCGAAAAAGCATAAATATTCAATGAATAATGAATAATTAATAATGAACAATGGAAGAATTGCTTATATTTGTGGGCAAGAGAAAAGGAAATCTTTCTCATTGTTGAATTATTCATTATTCATTCTTGATTGTTAATTATTAATTTAAATGAACCATGGCAGAAAAGACAAGATATTCGGATGCCGAACTCGAGGAGTTCCGCGCCATAATATTGGAAAAGCTGGAAAAGGCGAAAAAAGATTATGACCTGTTGAGATCCGGTGTCACCAATTCTGACGGCAATGATGTCGCCGATACATCTCCTACGTTTAAAGTATTGGAGGAAGGTGCTGCGACTTTATCGAAGGAAGAGGCCGGTCGTTTGGCACAACGCCAGATGAAGTTTATCCAGAACTTGCAGGCGGCATTGATCCGGATTGAGAATAAGACATACGGTATTTGCCGCGAGACCGGTAAATTGATCCCGAAAGAAAGATTACGTGCAGTACCTCACGCTACGTTGAGTATCGAAGCTAAACAGGGAGGTGCCAAGTAAATGAGATATTCCAAAGGTTGGGGAGCAGCGTTGATTGTGATGCTGCTCCTTATTCTTGACCAGGCTCTTAAAATATGGATTAAAACTCACATGCAGCTGCATGAGAGTATCGAAATTACTCCGTGGTTTTATTTGTACTTCACCGAGAATCCGGGAATGGCTTTCGGGATAGAAGTGATCGGTAAGTTGTTTTTATCGGTATTCCGTATTATAGCTGTCGGCTTTATCGGTTATTACCTGTATAAGCTGGTGAAACAGAATTATGCCTTTGGCTTTATCGCCTGTATCTCGTTGATCTTTGCAGGGGCTATTGGGAACATCATCGACTCTATATTCTATGGGGTGGTGTTCGATCATAGTTTTGGACAGGTAGCCTCATTTATGCCGGAGGGTGGAGGCTATGCCAGTTGGTTGCACGGGAAAGTGGTCGATATGTTCTATTTTCCTTTGATACAGACGGTGTTGCCCGAATGGATTCCGGTGTGGGGAGGAGAGGAGTTCATCTTTTTCCGTCCGATCTTTAACTTGGCCGATTCGGCGATTTGCGTAGGCGTCTTTTTGTTGTTGCTGTTCTACCGTCATACATTGTCGACAAGTCTCTCAAAAGAAAAATAAAAGAATTGATGCGGAACAGGCTGCATAGATATAGATATAATGTCGTTTTGTTGCTGGCAACCTGGTTGGTTGCCTGTAGCAAAGTACCGGATGACATTCTTTCGGAAAAGAAAATGCAAGCTGTACAGGTGGATATGCAATTGGCAGAAGCTATGATTAACTTGGACAGCAAGGCGTTTTCCGATAATGCCCGTAAGGAGGCTCTATATCAGTCCATCTTCCGCAAATACGATATCACACAAGCCGAGTACGACAGTTCGCTCATTTGGTATGGACGGCATCTGGATATTTATATGAAGGTGTATGACCGTGTGCTGGCCGATTTGAATAAACGGCAGAAAGCGTTAGGCGACGTACAGGCTTTGGCTGCACCTGTTTCCAAACAGGATTCGGTGGATATCTGGCCTCGTCGCACCTCTTTAAGATTGGAGCCCGATGCTCTGTTTAACGGTGTGACGTTCGACATCAAACCGGAAACGAACTATTCGTCCGGCAGCACGTTTGTGTTGGGGATGAATGTCTGGGGTATCAATAAAGGGATGGTCTATAAACCGGAAATACGCATAAGTGCTGATCAGGGCGATACGATCGTGACTGTCAATGACAAGGTGCTTCGTGATGGTTATCATGAAACCGTTTTGAAGACAGTTCCGACTAAACAGGTCAAACGTGTGTACGGTTATATCTTTATGAACAATGCCGATTCTTCCTACTACAAAGTTTATTTGGACAGCTTGAACCTTATGAAATATAATTACGGTCGTCTGACCGATATGGCAAAAGATTCGTCTGCCGTAAAAATATCCACAGCGGAATAAAAAGTGTTATGCGCCGGATCGCTTCCCATTATATCTATTGGAGACAGTTCTACCGGCTGCACTATGTCGAGTTGAATGATAACGGCGTATTGGCCGGAATTTTCCCTTTGGAAGGGGAAATTGCGGGTACGGAGTTCTATGACGGCATCTTGATCCTTGTACCTATTCCCGCGCTTGACGCAGGGGTGCAGGAGAACAAGCGGTGTCATCAGGATTCTTATTCTGACACATCTTTTGTAATTCCGAGTCAAGCGCGGGAACAGGGCACTTTTGACATGCTGCCGGGAGAACAGTTGGCAGATGCCTTGGAACGTCAAGGTTTTACAGGTATTGCTGAAGCGGGTTCGCCTGTTTGTGTACTGTTATTGGGCGGCATTCCCCTGGCAACGGCGAAATTCGGCGCAGATGACAGCCGTAGCGATGGCTACATTCAAAGACTCTGATGTTTCTCTTTCGGGTGGAAAGCTTGGAATATAAAGTTTTTGATTAATCAACTTTTCTATTTGCGGACGTATTCCGTTCCCTTCGTTCCCCATCACGATGATTCCGTTTGCCGACAATTCCTTTGTGTACATGTTTTCTCCGTCGAGGAATGTACCGAACAACGGAATTTGTCTTGCCGCCTGGGCTTTCAGGTAGTCTTCCAGTTCCGTGTAATGGACTTTTACATGTGCCAGTGCGCCCATTGTGGCCTGCACAGTCTTCGGACTGAAGACATCTGCGGTGTCGGGGCTGCAAACGATATGTTCGATGCCGAACCAGTCGGCAAGGCGTATGATGGTTCCGAGATTTCCAGGGTCCTGTATGCCGTCTAAAGCTAAAACGAGCGAGGTAGAAGGATCGGCTTCGTCGAGCGACCAGTCCGGGCGCTTGAACACGGCAAGTACATCCTGCGGGTTTTTCAAGAAACTGGCTTTACGGATGTCATCCCCTTCCGCTTCCAATAGTTCTTTCGCCGGAATGTTTCCCTGCATCGCCATCCAGGATGGTTTGGCGAGAATCAGTTCGCATTCGAAAGCAAACATCATGTCGGCAACCAGTTTGTTTCCTTCGGCAACGAATGCATTCAGTTCGTTCCGATATTTCTTCATTTCCAATGAATGGATGTACTTTACTTTCCCCTTGCTTAGCATCTTTACTCTTTTTATGCGGCAAAGGTAATTGGTTTTTACGATTTATGATTTATGATTTGTGATTTATGTGTCGTTCATAAATCATAAATCATAAATCATAAACCACATTTTATTTTTACATTTGCGTGCGTAAAAACTTGAATGATGAAGGGAATCCAAACACTATATTTCATTTGTTTCCTATTGTTGTTAATCTCCTGTAGCTCGACAAAATATGTAGGCGAAGGAGAATACCTGTTGGACAAAGTGGAGATTGTGTCGGATGGCAAGACTTATAAAAACAGCGATTTGAAGCCTTATTTGCGCCAGCAACCCAACTTTAAAGCATTCGGGCTGATGAAATGGCAGTTGTTTGTGTACGATTGGTCGGGCCGGAACGAGAAGAAATGGATCAATAAACAGCTTCGCCGGATGGGAGAGGCTCCCGTCATTCTGGATACGACGCTGGTAACGCAGTCGGTTGACGAGTTGAAACGTTTCTTTATCAATAAAGGATATATGAATGCCGAAGTCTCGGCTTCTATTGATACTTCACGAGTCAAAAAGGCTGTCGTGACCTATAGGATCGTCCCTAACACTCCTTACCGGATTCATAATTATTCGATGGATTTGAGCGATCCTAAGATCGATAGCATTGCTAAGCTCAAACCGCCTCACCGTTCCGTGCTGGCTTCGGCTTTTCGTACTTATTCCGACGATTATACTTCTCTGATAAAAGACAGTGCCTTGTTTGACCGCGATGTGCTGGACAAGGAGAGGCAACGCATTACGACTTTGCTTCGTCGGCGTGGTTATTATGCTTTCAACCGGGATTACCTGTCTTATATTGCCGATAGCTCTTTGAATCGGAATATCGTAGATTTGGATATGCTTCTGAAACCGTACCGTTTGCAGAAGCCTGACGGGACGGTGGTCGACACGTTACATCGTCAGTATTACATTAAAGACGTTTCGATTGTGACCGATTATGACCCGTTGACGTTAGAGGAAAACAACGCTATGCCTTACGATACGGTTCGAACTGACGGTATTGATATCCTATACGGCAAGAACGGCAGAAGTATCCGTCCGGGAGTCTTGCGCAAGAGCAATTATATCATGCCGGGACGCTTGTATAACGAGCGGACGGTGGAGCAGACCTATTCTTCGTTTGCCACGCTGCGTGCTTTGCGTAATGTAAATATCCGTTTTTCGGAGGTCGAAGAGAACGACACGATGAAGCTTAATTGTACGATCTTGACTTCTCCCGCAAAACTGCAAGGTTTTGGGGTCGATCTGGAAGGGACGAATTCGGCAGGGGATTTTGGATTTGCTTCCAGTTTGAGTTATCAGCACCGAAACTTGTTCAAGGGCTCGGAGGTTTTTTCTGCTAAAGTACGCGGTGCATACGAGGCGTTGACCGGCAGCCAGTCGGAAGGAAACAACTTTTGGGAATTCGGTGCGGAAGCATCTGTTTTGTTTCCCCGTTTCCTGTTCCCCTTCTTGCATGAAAATTTCCGTCGTAAGATTCGTGCAACGACCGAACTGAAGGTGAACTACAGCATACAAACACGTCCGGAATTCAAAAGAGCCATCGTCTCTGCAGGATGGAATTATATCTGGCAGGAGCGGAGCAATATGCAGGCGCGCCATGTGTTCAAGTTGTTGGACATTGACTATGTGCACTTGCCGAAGATAAGTCAGTCGTTTAAAGATTCGTTGCCTGAATCTACTTTGCTTTACAATTTTACCGACCAGTTTATTGTCGGTTCCGGTTATACCTATTCTTTTAATAATTATGATCCTCAGAATCGTTTGAGGAATACGCATTCCGTTCGCTTCTCCTTCGAGATGGCAGGCAACTTGCTGTATGGGCTTTCCCGTCTGACTGGTGCGGATAAGGATGACGAAGGGCGCTATAAATTGTTTGGGATTAATTATGCCCAGTTTGTGAAAGGGGATATAGATTTCAGTAAAAGTATCGTGTTGGACAATCGTAACAAGTTGGCTTTCCACATTGGTATCGGAGTCGGTTATCCGTATGGTAACTCGAAGATGCTACCGTTCGAACGCAGCTATTTCTCTGGAGGTGCAAATAGTGTCCGCGGTTGGTCCGTACGTTCGCTCGGTCCCGGTAGCATGCCGCTCGATTCGGTCAAGTCCTTTGCCCAGCAGATCGGTGATATCCGTCTGGATCTGAATTTGGAATACCGAACGAAACTATTTTGGAAATTCGAGATGGCGGCCTTTATTGATGCCGGTAATATTTGGACTTTCCATAAGGATGAGAGCCGTCCGAACGGTAACTTCGATTTTTCCCGTTTCTACAAAGAGATTGCCGTCTCTTATGGATTAGGTCTCCGCCTCGATTTCGATTTCTTCCTGATCCGTTTCGATACCGGTATGAAAGCCTATAACCCGCAGGAAAGTGGCAGAAGGAAATGGGCTATCCTGCATCCGAACTTTGGCAGTAACTTCGCGTGGCATTTTGCGGTGGGATATCCGTTCTGATTTTATTTCCTTCTTTATGTAGTTCGACTACATATGAATTTAGGAGGAAAAATAACAAAAATATTTGCTTGTTAAAATAATATTACTACCTTTGCACCGCAAATAAGGATGGTTCCGTAGCTCAGCTGGATAGAGCAACGCCCTTCTAAGGCGTGGGTCGAGCGTTCGAATCGCTCCGGAATCACATGATTTGAAAAAAATACCTGGTAGATTAAACATTTACCGGGTATTTTTTTGTATACTCAGTTGTGTTTTGTATGGATTACTTTTTACCGGACATATGTCTCGCACAGGCAATGGCAGTGAAAACTGTTTCGTAGAGATTTAAGTTATTGAACAATTGGTCAGGTCGATACCTAGTCAAATAAGGTGATAGAAAATAGCCGTTTGCGGGTTGAAACGGAACGATTATCCCTGTTAAGATGTTTTTCTTGATCAAATCTGCTATAATTATATATCTATTGCTTATATTTACAACCTTTTTGATAGATAAGCTTGTCGATAAATATATTGACTTGTAACGTCTGAACAATATCTATTTATTTATTCCAAATACAAAAATGTATTTTTTGCACTGAAGAAGAAATGAGAAAATGGCGTATTGAAGACTCAGAAGAACTCTACAACATCACAGGTTGGGGGACTTCGTACTTTGGTATCAATGACAAAGGTCATGTAGTGGTAACTCCTCGTAAAGACGGCGCCGGTGTAGATCTGAGAGAGCTGGTCGACGAACTGCAATTACGGGATGTGGAGGCTCCTGTACTGATCCGTTTCCCAGATATTCTGGATAACCGTATTGAAAAGATCGCGAACTGTTTCAAGCAGGCTTCTGATGAATATGGTTATAAGGCGCAGAATTTCATTATCTATCCGATTAAAGTAAATCAGATGCGTCCGGTAGTGGAAGAGATTATCGGTCATGGCAAGAAGTTCAACTTAGGGTTGGAAGCCGGTTCAAAGCCGGAACTCCATGCGGTGATTGCGGTCAATACAGATTCGGATTCTTTGATTATCTGCAACGGTTACAAGGATGAGAGTTATATCGAACTAGCTTTGCTGGCACAGAAAATGGGTAAACGCATTTTTCTGGTTGTCGAAAAGATCAACGAACTGACTTTGATCGCCAAGATGGCCAAGCAGTTGAATGTCCGTCCGAATATCGGCATCCGTATTAAACTGGCATCTTCCGGCAGTGGTAAATGGGAAGAGAGCGGTGGCGATGCCAGCAAGTTCGGCTTGACGTCCAGCGAATTGCTGGAAGCACTTGATTTTCTGGAAAAGAAAGATTTGACAGATTGTCTGAAGCTGATTCATTTCCACATCGGCAGTCAGGTGACCAAGATACGCCGTATTAAAACGGCTTTGCGCGAAGCATCACAATTTTATGTACAACTGCATGCGATGGGCTTCAATATCGAGTTTGTGGATATTGGTGGCGGACTGGGAGTCGATTATGATGGTACTCGTTCTTCCAATAGCGAGAGCAGTGTCAATTATTCCATCCAGGAATATGTAAACGACTCTATTTCTACAATGGTCGATGCCAGTGACAAGAACGGTATCCCGCATCCGAACATCATAACGGAAAGCGGGCGTTCGTTGACTGCCCATCATTCCGTTTTGATATTTGAAGTGCTGGAAACAGCTACGCTTCCCGAAATGGATGAAGACTTCGAGGTGAGCGAATCTGATCACGAGCTTGTGCATGAACTGTATGAGATTTGGGATAAGCTGAACCAGAGCCGTATGCTGGAAGCCTGGCACGATGCGCAGCAGATACGTGAGGAAGCGTTGGATTTGTTCAGTCATGGTATTGTCGATTTGAAGACCCGTGCCCAAATCGAACGCTTGTATTGGTCTGTGACGCGCGAAATCAGCCAAATTGCTTCCGGGTTGAAACATGCACCGGATGAGTTTAGAAAGCTGGACAAACTATTGGCTGATAAGTATTTCTGTAATTTCTCGCTTTTCCAGTCCTTGCCTGACTCTTGGGCGATTGATCAGATTTTCCCGATCATGCCTATCCAGCGGTTGGATGAACGTCCGGACCGGACGGCGACTTTGCAGGACATAACCTGCGACTCGGATGGCAAGATTGCCAACTTTATTTCGACACGCAATGTTTCCCATGATCTACCGGTACATTCGCTGAAAGGAAAAGATGCTTATTATATCGGTGTCTTTCTGGTTGGGGCCTATCAGGAAATTCTGGGAGATATGCACAATCTTTTCGGTGATACGAATGCAGTGCATGTAACGGTAGATGAAAAAGGTTACAACATCGAGCAAGTCATCGACGGGGAAACGGTTGCCGAAGTGCTTGATTATGTCCAGTATAATCCTAAAAAGTTGGTGAGGACACTGGAAACTTGGGTGACTAAGTCTGTAAAGGAAGGTAAGATTTCGGTTGAAGAAGGTAAAGAGTTCCTTTCCAACTATCGTTCCGGCTTGTATGGATATACTTATTTAGAGTAATCCCAGTCGCTGAATTCAAAACTTAGTTGTTCCCAGCGGGCTTTCTCTTCGTTCTTCTCGTAAGGATTGGAGACCGAAAGCCCGATCAGGCGAATCGGGTGAGTCGTATATTCGATGTCTTTCAACAGTCCTTTGGCTAAAGGTAGTATTTCGGCTAAAGTCGTCAGTTCGTGGCTTTGGGTGATGCTTCTTGTCTTTTGGTTGAAATCATGGAATTTAATTTTTAAAGTAAGGGTATTTCCTTTGAA
>ERZ772860.1297-NODE-1297-length-17879-cov-3.810817_pt1 | contig 17879 bp, 12 predicted proteins | sample MGYA00511342_ERZ772860 | MGnify/ENA primary metagenome ERZ772860 (study PRJEB29015, sample SAMEA2737665) | human gut metagenome | biome: human gut; feature: human-associated habitat; material: faeces | place: China | collected 2012 ... | reverse complement strand
CGACTGTATATCTTTCAGGAGGGAATCGCCTTCGATCAAAACTCAGCGAACGCTGTACAGGATTTCCGCATAGGTCGGATACGGCCAATACTCCTCGGCGACGATGGTCTCCACCTCGTCGACGATGGTGCGGAGCGCGGTCATCTCGCCGAAGACCTTGTCGTGGCAGACGCGCGAGGTCGATTCGATATCGTCCTCCGCGTGCGCGTCGAGCGTCGCCCCTTCCAAGTCTCCGAGCTTTTTATACATCGACGAGGTCAGCTTGGAAAGCCGCAGCAGAATCTGCTCCTCCGTCTCCGTCTCGACGGATTTCGAAATCGCCGTCTTCTTGGCGATCACATCGGCCAGCATGCCCTGGAACTTGATGGCCGCGGGCAAAATCCCGCGCTTGACCATATCCACCATAGCGAGCGCCTCGATGTGCACCGTCTTGCAGTAGTTTTCAAGGTAGATCTCGTGCCGCGCCGTCAGCTCGCTCTCGCGGAAAACGCCCTGCCGTTCGAACAGCGCGACATTCTCGCGGGTGACAAGGAACGGGAGCGCATCGACCGTGCTCTTCAAATTGTAGAGCCCGCGGCGTTCCGCCTCCTTGACCCATTCGTCGGAATAGTTGTTGCCGTTGAAGATGATGCGCCTGTGCTCCTGAATCGTCCTGCGGAGCAGCTCGCGCGCCGTTTGGTCAAAATCCTCGGCTTTTTCCAGCTCATCGGCAAAGCCGGAGAGCACGTCGGCAACGATTGTATTCAGCACGACGTTGGGGCAGGAAATCGAGGAGGCCGAGCCGAGCATACGAAATTCGAACTTGTTTCCGGTAAAAGCAAACGGCGAGGTGCGGTTGCGGTCGGTTGTATCGCGCATGAAGTTCGGCAGCACCTTTGCGCCGATTTTCAGCGTGTCGCCGGTGCGCTCGGTATACAGCGTGCCGTTCTGGATAGAGTCTAAGATCTCAGTCAGCTCGTCGCCCAAAAACATTGAGACGATGGCCGGCGGCGCCTCGTTGGCGCCGAGGCGGTGGTCGTTGCCCGCGCTGGCGACGGAGATACGCAGCAGATCCTGATGCAGATCAACGGCTTTGATGACCGCGGTTAAAAAGAGCAGAAAACGCAGGTTCTGCGAAGGCGTTTTGCCCGGTTCGAGCAGATTGACGCCGGTATCCGTGGAGAGCGACCAGTTGTTGTGCTTTCCGCTGCCGTTGACGCCGACAAAGGGCTTCTCATGCAGCAGGCAGACGAGCCCGTGACGGTCGGCAATCCGCTTCATGCACTCCATTGTCAGCTGATTGTGATCGGCGGCGATGTTCGTCGTCACATAGATCGGGGCCAGCTCGTGCTGTCCGGGAGCGACCTCGTTGTGCTCGGTTTTGGCTAAAACCCCCAGCTTCCACAGCTCCTCGTCGAGCTCGTTCATAAAAGCCGAGACGCGCGGCTTGATTGCGCCGAAATAGTGATCGTCAAGCTCCTGTCCCTTGGGCGGGCGGGCGCCGAACAGCGTCCTGCCGCAGTATTGCAGGTCGGGCCGCCTCTCATAGACGGATTTGTCGATCAGAAAATATTCCTGCTCGGATCCGACCATGGTGGTGACGCGCTTGGCGTCGTTGCCCGGAAACAGATCGAGAATCCGCATCGCCTGCCGGTCGATGGCCTCCATGGAGCGCAGCAGCGGCGTCTTCTGGTCGAGCGCCTCGCCGGAATAGGAACAGAACGCCGTCGGGATGCAGAGCGTCCCATCCTTGATAAACGCATAGCTCGTCGGGTCCCACGCCGTGTAGCCGCGCGCCTCAAACGTCGCCCGCAGGCCGCCGGAGGGAAAGCTCGACGCGTCCGGCTCGCCCTGAACGAGCGCTTTGCCGGAGAATTCCATAATGACCGTTCCGTCCACGTCCGGTTTGATGAAGCTGTCGTGCTTCTCGGCGGTGACGCCCGTCAGCGGCTGGAACCAGTGCGTGAAATGGGTCGCGCCTTTTTCAAGCGCCCATTCCTTCATGGCGTTGGCGACGACGTTGGCGACTTCCAGATCCAGCGCCTTGCCGCGCGCGATCGTCTGTTTTAAAGCCTTATATGTATCCCGAGGAAGCCTTGATTTCATAACGTTCTCGTTAAAAACCATGCTCCCGAAAAGTTCCTGAATGTTTCCCATGCTCAATCGTCCTTCCTTTCGTATATTCGCCGTCGCTTTGTTTTGCCGTATGCCTGAATTTACAGCAGCGGAATGCCCGCTTTTTCGCAGCCGGCGACCGTCTCGTCATCCCAAATGGACACCTGAACCTCGCCGATATGCGCCTTTTCTAACAGCAGCATACAGACGCGCGATTGGCCGATACCGCCGCCGATGGTCAGCGGCAGCGTCCCGTCCAGCAGCAGCTTGTGGAACGGGAGGGCGCGGCGCGCGTCGGCCCCGGCCTTGGAGAGCTGCTCGTCGAGCGATTGGCTGTCCACGCGGATGCCCATGGAGGAAACTTCGAACGCCGTGCCTAAGGTATCGTTCCAGAACATGATGTCGCCGTTCAGCTTCCAGTCGTCATAGTCCGGCGCACGGCCGTCGTGAGCGATTCCGGATTTGAGCCTGTCGCCGATCTGCATGATAAACACGGTCCTGTGCGCCTTGACATATTCGTTCTCCCGCTGCTTCGGCGACAGGCCGGGATACAGATCTTCAAGCTCCTGCGTGGTGACAAACGAGATTTCGCGGCTCAGCTTGGTTTGCAGCTGCGGGAACTGCGCGGCGATCTTCTCCTGCGTGGAGACGATGGCGTCGACAATTTTTGTGACGATCTCTTTCAGAAAGGCGGTGTTCCGCGTTTCCGGCGTAATCACGCGTTCCCAGTCCCACTGATCGACGTAGATCGAATGGAGGTTATCCATCTCCTCGTCGCGGCGGATCGCATTCATGTCGGTGTACAGACCTTCGCCGGCGGGAAACCCGTACTTGTACAGCGCCATCCGCTTCCACTTGGCGAGGGAATGGACGACTGCCGCGATGCTCCCCGTCTCCGCGATATCGAACGAGACCGCGCGCTCGATACCGTTCAGGTCGTCGTTCAACCCGGTGGCCGGGTCGACAAAGAGAGGCGCTGAAACGCGCTTTAAATTCAAAGCTGCGGACAGTTGATCCTCAAACGTCCTCTTGATCCGGCCGATGGCGGTCTGCGTGTCATATGCGCCGAGTTTCGGCGCATAGCCTTTCGGAATCTGCAGCTTGCTCATTTTCATACTTCCTTTCCGGACGCGGCTGCGAACAGCGCTTCGCCGCGGCGACAATAGATAATAAAAAGCGCTGCGGACGTTTGCCCACAGCGCCTTTGCTGTTTACAGGTAACATTATAGCACGCTCATCTCGCCTTGTCAAGAGCTTTTTCAAAAAAAAAATTGCGTTTCCGGCACTTGGAATAGAATCCCGCCGTAAGGGCCGTCTGCTCCGCAGCTCACCGGCGGAACGGCAGAGCTTCAACGTCGCAGCGTCTTTTCCGCCTATGGGTTCCCGCTCAGAATGCGCTCGGCGATTTCCATGTTCGTCGCGTATGTGATGTCCGGCCGGCCGCCGATCAATTTGCAGAAGCGCTTCAAATGCGCCCAGTTGTCTTGGATATTAAATTCATAGGTATGGCCCCAGACATAGAACAGCAGGTCTCCGTCCGTCGGTTCTGCGCGGATAAACGCGTCGGCCAGCGCAAACAAATCCTCGTCGTTGTGGTGGCAGGTCGGATGCCATGTGAGCAGGTTCTCAGGCATGTCGAAAGTATGGTGCGAATCCACCGTGCGCGCGTAGCGAATCCCGCACTCGTCGCGAAGCACCCGCACGACCCGCTCGTCGTAGCGGCCGACCGGATAGGCGTGTCCGCGGACGTCGTAGCCCACGAGCGCGGAGAGCGCTTCCCTGTCGCCGACAATCTGCGAGACGATCTCTGCATCCGATATCCGGCACAGGCTCGGATGCGTTACCGAATGCGTCGCGACCTCGTGGCCGGCATAGAGCTCGCGCACCTGACCGGCATCCACCTTGTCGTGGTTGAAGGTAATCCCATTCTGCGTCAGGTCGCATCTGGTCCCCAAAAAGCCGGAATTGAGATTAAACGTCGCTTTGATCCCATAGGCGTTGACGATGTTGAGAAACGGGATGTCCCAGATCACGCCGTCGTCGTAGCTCATCGTGAAATATTTCCGGTAGCCGTTCATTGTTGATCCTCCTCCGTTGCTTTTCAGTCATCCGCTTACAGAAAAATGCTTTCCCCGTCGCGGCAGATATGGACGCCGCCGGCAAAGGCGGCGGCTGCGCGCCCCTGCGCCGCGCCGAAATCCGTCAAAATATCCCGCCCGTTGTGGATAAACCAGAGGTTTTTGACCGGCGCGCTTCGCTCGGTCAGATACCCGCAGACGTCGAGGACGGTGTGATGCCCCGTCTCCATCAGCAGCGCGTCGCAGCCGCGGCCGATCAGCGGAGCCAGCTCTTCAATCGAGCGCACGTCGCCCGAATAGACGACGCGCTTTCCTTCCGCCTCAACCAGATAGGAATACGAGCGCCACGGCTCCCCGTCGCGGTGCGGCAGATGCCGGTTGTGGTGCGCGCAGACGCGCAGACGGCCGTCGTCGTCCAGAAGGCCGTCGCGTACCGGGTGCGGACGGATTTGAAACGCCGTCGCAAAGCCGCCCTCGGTGTTTCTCAGCACCTGTAAAATCCCGTCGTAGGTTGAAAGGTTGGGGATATACAGATCAATATCTCCCTCGGGCTGCGCCTTCCGGACGCCGGTCAGCTTGCGGATATTCCACAGCAGGTTGCCTAAGCCGCCCACATGATCCATATGCGTATGGGAGATAAAAATTTTGCGCACGCGCAACAGGTCGAGCCCCATCAGGTGCGCCGTATACGAGCAGCCCTCGCCGGCGTCGAACCAATACAGCCCGCCGCCGGTCTCCACGGCAAACGAAACATGGCGGCTGCCCGGCATCGGCTCGGTGCCAGCGCAGGTGCCGAAAAAATGAAAGGTCAACGCGGTCGCCTCCTCTGTGAAAATACCGGTAAACGCGGAGGCCTGCGCATTCAAATCAGCCTCCGCGGAACTAAAAGCAGGACGGAACGCTCAAAAAACGGAACCCTGCGGCAACGGCCGCGCACCGCGAACTTCCAGCGACAGGTTCAACCGCGCCGGCCTTTGCGGCGCTGGAAAGGCGCGGTTTTCCGTCACCGGCCTTATTTTTTCAGACAGGCTTCGCCGGTTTCTACGCGGAGCTGCCCCGATCGGACCAGCTCGACAAAAATTTTGGCGAGATTGGGGTCAAATTGAGTGCCCGCGTTGGCCAGAATCTGCTCGGCCGCATAGGCCGTGGACATCGCCGCGCGGTAGCTGCGGTTCGAGGTCATCGCGTCAAACGCGTCGGCGATCGCCAGACAACGGCCGGCAATCGGGATATCCTCGCCCTTGATGCCGCGCGGATAACCGCGGCCGTCCCAGCGCTCATGATGTGAGACAGCGGCGGGGATTACATAATCCATCGACGGCAAATGGCGAATCATCTCGATGGAGTTGTTGACATGCGTCTTGATGATCTCGTATTCTTCACCGGTCAGCGGTCCGTTCTTGCAGAGGATGTGCTCGGGGATGCTGATCTTGCCGATATCGTGCAGCAGCGCGGCCTCGTAGAGGATGCGGATATGCTCCTTGTTCATGCCGATGGCCTCGGCGAGCTGCGTCGAATATTTTGCGACGTTCTGCGAATGGCTGAACGTATAGTGATCCTTGGCGTCGATCGCAGCGGTCAAAGCATAAATCGTCGATTCATAGGCCGCATAGGTCGTCGAGTCGCTCTGCGCGGTAAAACGGTTGGCAAAGAACGACCCTGCCGCGGCGCTGTCGCTGCGGTCGGCCGCCTCGGTCGAATAGACCGTGATGTTGTCCTTTCCGTTGTTTTTGGCGTTGTAAACGGCGATGTCGGCGTTGTCGATCAGCTCCCTGACGTTGGCCGCCATATACGGGTAGACGCAGATGCCGCCGCTCAGCGTAATCCGCTTGAACAGCTGGCGTTTGGGGTCCTCGTTAATCAGGTGAATGCGCCGCCGGATCTCCTGCGCCGTCAGCAAAACGCTGCGCGCGTCGCCGTTGGGAAACAGGCAGGCAAAGACCTTGCCCCCGTATCGGAAGGCGATCCCCTTTGAGCGGACACAGTAGCTGATGATTTCCGTGATCTGCCGCAGCATACGGTCGCCCTCGTCGTTGCCGTAGAGCTGGTTGTAAAGCTTAAAGTCGTCGATATCCAGAAAAAGCAGCGCCAGCGAGCCGTCCTTAGCGAGCTGGAACTGCTCCTCAATCTGCTCGCAAAAGCTCTTGTAATTGTACAGCCCTGTCAGGGAATCGACGCGGGATTCGTGGTAAACCCGCTCGTACAGCTCCGCGTTTTTGACCGCGATCGACGCAATTGAGCTGACCGCGCCTAAAAAATACATGTCATTGTAATGAAACGACGATTTCTTGACCTTATCGGTCAGCATGATCAGGCCGACGATACTGTCCTCGCTTTTCAGCGCGAACATACAGGCGATGTTCAAGTCCGTAAGAAGGCGCTTTTCCTCTTCCCACATCGAACGGTACAACGTGTTGTTTTTAAAATCGGCCAAGATCATGCCGGCCTCGTCGTGTTTTAAGTAGGCGATACAGGGGTTATCGGCCGACAGCTCAAACGACGTGGAGTCGAGCGGGTTCGACGCGTACTGCCCGACGAAGGCGTTGTCCTTTTTCAGGCAGATAAAGACCTTTTCAACGGGAATGTTGGCTCGGATGACCTCGCCGAGCTCCTTCATGATGTCGGCCGTGTTCAGCGTCTGTGCGGCGACAAAGCTGAAGCGCTCAATCGCCCGCGACTGCGCCTGCTCTTCCTTGCCGAAAAGGCGGTCGAAAACGCGCCGCAGCACGAAGAAGACAATGCCGATCATCAGCATCATCAGCGCCGAAATCAAAATCACCACATAGTCGCTGAACGCCGGATACAGCTTCGTCAGATACGCATCCAGCGGCCGGACGACAAAGAAACACGGCACGCCGACCAGCAGCACGGAAATCAGCAGCAGGGCGTTTTTGGAGATCAGGAGCGTCAGCTTAAACACGCGCTTGGTATAGAGCGCGTAAAACAGGCAGAGGGCGTTAACGATACCGGAGAGCGTGTCCCACGGGAAGATGTTGCCGGGGATGATGGACACCACATTGCCGACGAGCACGACGATGCAGCCGACGATGATCATCTTGACGCCGAGCGTGTTGCCGCTCTTTTCCCGCATCATTTTTACCAGCAGCCGCACGATTGAAATGACGATCAGCAGGAAAAACACCGTTGGGATCGCGATCTGCCACTCCATCTGATAGGTAAAAATCGTCCGGCCGTCGGCCAGCGTTTCGACCTGAGGATGTTTGAGAAAAACCTCAAAATAGGTCAGCACGTCGATCACGATCGTGCCGACCGTCCAGACGGCCGTCAGCACCCAGCCCTTGGCTTTGGCGTAGGAATAGACAAACAGATAGATAAAGAGCGCGATGGAGAACAGCGACAAAATCGACACGTCGTACCAGAACATCACGCCCGGCGCGAGTTGGAGGCGCATGAACAGCGAGCCGCCGGTCCACATCATGAAGCCGATAATAAAGAGGATGTAGGAATTGATCAGCGCGTTTTTCTTGGCCGCGAGCAGCGAGGTCAGAATAAAGATGTAGCAGAACATCGCGATCAGCGGAATATACAGATACGGGACGGAGGTCATCTCTTCACTTCCCTTCCCGAAACGTTGCCGTGCATGCGAAGCAGCGAGATCACGTCGATGTCCGACGGGTTGATGCGCGGAAGCGACGTCCCCGACTGGCGTTCATATTTTTTGACCGTCCCGCTTTTCAAAATCGTAATCTGCAACGGGTCGATCTCCAAAAGCTTTTTCAGATCTTCATAATCGCTGTCGCAGTGTTTGAAATAAACGGTCAAATGCTCCGCGAGCACCGATTTGCTGACCGCGTCGGAGAGCATCGCCGTTTCGTCCATTTCCAGATACAGGTGCAGAAACGGACAGTTGTTGGCTGTAAATTCTTTGCGCGCAAACCAGTCGCCGATCCCGAGCTTGGAAAGCGCGACGACGTTTTCGACCGACGCCTCGGTAATCCTCGTAAAGCCGGCGATGTCGATCACCTGCGGCACCCGGTCCACAAACGTAAAGCGCGGGACACAGCCGCCGACGCTGTCGGAAACGCAGCGGTAGACGTCGCCGATTCGGTACCTCGCAAACGCGCCGCCCTTGAAAACCGAGATCACAAGCTCATAGTTACAGTCCTTGACGACCTCGTCGGCCAGACAGGTTTTCGGCGTATAAGCCGGATTGTCGATATTTTTGAGCATTTCCGCTTCGGGGATAAACTCGTAGAAACAGGCGTCGGGGAAGAAAACCATGCCGTTCTGCTCCCATGTCTCAGCGCCGATGCAGGTCGATTCCGTCCCCGCGGCGATCTCGATGGGCATGACGCCCCACGCGTCGCCGAGCTTTTTCTTATAACATTTCGCGTCGGTGCCGGCGCTGACAAAGCCCTTGATCCGGAAAATGTCCTTGGGCTGCATGGCGCGGCCGTCGCGCTTGCAGATATATTTGGCGCGCAGATAACGGAAAGCGTAGCGCGGGGCGATTTTCAGCTTGCGCCCCTTGCCGCCGCCTTTTTTGCCGAAGCTCTCGGTGATATAGTTGGCGACGCTGCCGATGGCGAAAAAATAGTCGATGCCGCGGCAGAAGGCGATCTCAAAGCCTTTTTTAATGCGTTCGGAGAACGACAGCTTCGAATGTTCGTTATTGTCCGGCAGCCATGTCAGCGAAAGATCCTCGTCAAGAAGCGACGGCATCAGCCCCGTGGCATACGGGAGCGGCGCGCCGCCGTAGAGGACGGTGTCTCCCGACGCGATATTGACGTCGTATTTTTTTCGACTTGACGCTAATATCATCACGGCGACGATGTTGTGCTTGTACACGTCGAGCATGCTCCGCGTATACGGCGCGAGCTTGATGGGGCGGAGGCCGCCCTCCCACGTCGTCTGAATCCACACCAGCGGTTCGTCGGGGAGCATGTCGGCGCGCTTGCGCAGCAGCGTCTCGGCGTAATCGTCATACGTCGTCAGCGGCATCACCGAACGGAATTCCTCGACCGTCTTCGGCTCCGCGCCGCCGAGCAGCAGCCGGCCCAGTCCGGAACGGCTCCAAAGCCGGATCTGTTCGGCGAACAGCCGCTTCTGGATATACATATACTGCTGAATGTCGAGATCCAGAAAGCCGCAGTATTCGTCCCACAGGGTTTTGGCGTCTCTCTTTTTGAGCTTGTCCTGCAAACGCACGCGCACAGCCCTCTCCTTTCCGGTGTGATATCGCGGGGCACGATTTGAATTTTCATGACTCTGATGAAACGCATGGAAAACGGAACCGCGCGGAAAGCGCGGGCGCAGCCGCCTTGCCGTTTACCGATAAACCGTTCCCAAATACAGCGGATGGCTTTCGCCGGCCATTTTCCGGAGCGCGCCGTTTAACGAGCCCGGCCGAAAGGGAAGCTTGTCGGCAGACTCTAAGCCAATCCAGAGGCTTGCCTCCTGTTGAAAATCCATTTCCAAACAGGCCTGTTTTTCATTTTCTTCTAATTGCACGAGAAAAATATGCAAAATCCGATGACAGTAATCGCAGTATTTGGCCCTCAGCTCCTCGCTGAGATAGATTTCTTCGGCGAGCGCGGCGAAACGGACAACGCTGACGCGATATCCGGTTTCCTCCATGACTTCCCGGACAAGCGCTTCCTCCATCGTTTCAAACGGACGTTGTCCGCCGCCCGGCAAATCATAGTAAATTTCCCCGGTTTCTTCGTCTCTGCACTTGTTTACAAGGATTTTGCCATCGCGCAGGAACACCGCTTTCGCGGCATTGCGTATTGCCACCGCTTTGTCTCCCCTTCCGGCCTGTTCTCCGTAGAAAGACCGCTTTTCACGTTCTCCCGCCGCGCCTGCCCAAACACCGGCGGACGCTTTCGGCGGTGGGCAGAAAGCACGGCACGCGCCGCTTATACGCCGCGTAGCCCGCGAGCGTTTTTTCAAAGACCCACTTGTCCTGCGCGGCTGCGTACAGAAAATTGGCCGCCGGAAACACGAGCGCCGCCGGCAGGGGAAGCAAGCCCATGCCAAACAGCGACAGGTACAGCATGGCGAACCACCAGACGCCCGGGTGGCGGCAGAGCGCGTAGACGCCCGAATCGCAGACCGCGGTCTTTCCGCCGTTCAGTCCATAGGTTTCCGCGGCCGGCAGCGCAAAAAACAGCGCGTGGACAAGCAGAACGCCAAATACAACCGCCAAAATCCCAAACGCCGCCAGCCGCCACACGTCATACGTCTCCGGCGCGCAGGCGACCGCGATCCACACCGTTGAGCCCGCGCACACCGCACAGCCGACGGGAAAAGCGGTTTTCCAGACAGGCCGCCTCGTAGAGGCAAAAAGGAGATCGCCGGCGAGCATCAGCGCAAAGGAAAGGACGCCGCACAACAGCCGTATCACGCCCGCAACCCCTCCTTATACGGCGATTGCCAACCGACAAATCCCCACTTTGATAAAGAAAACAACATCATTATAATATAGTCCTATGCGATTTGCAAGACTTATTTTGGGTTTTTCGGCAATTTTTTCCGTCTTATCCCCATTTTTCTCATCGAAAACCGGCTGATTTCATACATACGTTTGCAGGAAATACCCGTCTATGGGTATTCGGCGGATATCAGCCGCCGGCCGGCGTTTCGCTCATCGTCAGTTCCAGCGTCCCGCCCGCCATCATGCGGCTCGCCGGGAAGCAGAGCCTGCCGAGCTTTTCGCCGTTGAAAAGCGCCTCGCGGACATAAATGCCCGCTCCTTTGCGCACAACGGTGAAATCCCCGCCGTTCGCCAGGTGCATGACCGTTTTTTCAAAGCGCGGCGTGCCGACGAGCATCAGATCCTGCCCGCTGACCGGAAACACGCCGACGGCGTTCCACAGATAGCATGAGGACAGACCGCCGGAATCGTTGTTGCCGGGGATTCCGCCGCGGCCGGTCGTGAACATATAAGTCAGGCCGGCGTCGATTACCTCGCAGAGCCGGTCGTGCCGTCCGGCGTAAAAATAGGCGTAGGGCGCCTCCATATCCGTCTCGTTGTTAAAGCCCTCGAAGCGCCCCGAAGTGTCGGCCGCGTCCGTATAGCCGAAAAAGCGGTCGCAGAGCGCCGCAAACCGTTCCGGCGAGCCCGCCAGCGCCATCCGGGTCTCCATGTCGCGCATGGGTCGGAAGGAATAGTTCCAGTGATTGCCCTCGTAGTAGTCGGCGTCGGCGCGCAGCAGCCCCGTCGCCTCGTCAAAGGCGCCCCACACCGGGCCCGCCGCCGCTTCCAGCTGCGCGGCAAGCGCCGCATCGCCGCAGCAGCGCGCCAGCTCGGCCGCCGCGCGGCAGCCCTCGGCCATGTCAAGCGTATGCGTCGTTTTCGTGCAGCGGCCCGTCTCGAAGAAGCCGCGGTATTCCTCGCGGGTCAGATCCCGCTTCACCGCCGCCAGCAGCTTCTGCGGATCGCCGGCGCCGCGCCGGAAGGCGTCGTAGAGCACGTAGACGCCGAGCATCTGCGCCTGCTTCGCCTCGATGCGGAAGCGGTCGCAGAGCACCAGCGTGTGCGGCAGAAAGCCGAGCGCTTCGCCCAAGTTGGCGTAGGTGTTGACAATTTTCTCGGACACGTCGCCGTAGAGCGTAAAAATCAGCGGCAGCTGCGTCTTGTACATATCCCAGAGCGTGCAGAAGTCGAGCATGAAATCGTCTTCTTTGTACAGAAAGCTCTCGCCGCGCCAGTCCGAGGGCTTCACCAGCGTATGGTAGAAGTTTGAATAAAAAATCTCCTTTTCGCGCTCGTTGTCGGTGAAAATTTCGATTTTCCCCAGCCGCTCCGCCCATGCCCGCTTCGCGGCCAGCCGAACCTCTTCAAACGGCGCGGTCTCGCGCGACGCCGCCTCACGCGCGCTTTCGATACTACGCAGCGAAACGCTCACGACGAGCTCCGCTGCGTTTCCGTCCGCCGAGAAAACACAGCCGCAGCGCGACGCCGCAGCCTCTCCCTCCGCACATTCGACTGCGCCGCTGACCTCTGCGCCGCCGCGCCAGAGCGCGCAGCCTCCGCCGCCGCGGCACTCGGCGTAGAAATACACCCGCACGCCCTGCAACGTGACCTCGGCGGCCGCCGCAGAGTCCGAAATCCGTTCAACGCGCCACTCGCGGGGCCGCGAACAGACGTCCTCCCCTTCATAAAGTCCGTCGTTTGTAAAATCGACGGCGATTTTGCCGCCGCTGACCGGGAAGGTGTAGCGGTGGCGCGCGCAGAATTCGCTCACCGTCACTTCGGAACAAATGCCGTCGGCCGCGGTCACCGTATAGTAGCCCGGCTCGGCCGCTTCCTCCGCGATGTCCCGAACGAGGGCCTCCGCGTCGGGCGCGCCGAGGAAGGGAATCGTCAGGGCGTAATTATAGTAAAAGCCGAGCGCGCCGATGCCGCTCTGGTGCATATGGGAAATGCCGATAAATTTGTTTTTGTCGTAGAGCCTGCGGATCGGGCCGCCGCAGTTTATTTTGTGATTGCCGTAGCCCGCCGAATACCCCGCCGAATAGCAGCAGGCGGAGAGCTTTCCGAACGGCAGCACCGCGCCGGGGTGGGTATTGCCGCAGAGCGCCTTGATAAAATGCCAGCTCGCGGCGATCCCCTGCGGCTGCGGCAGATCGATGGCGCCGCTGCCCTGAAAAACGTTGACGTATGAAATCGGATGCATAGCTTTGTCCACCTTCGTAAAAAATCGTGCGGCCGCTCTTCACAGCGACACAGGACGGATCGCGCGGTCACGCGGCGCGGCGCTTTATCCCCGCGCCGGTACGCTCCAACCGAGCTCGAGCTTAGAGGTGTCGAAATGCTCTGCGTTGAAATCGGTCTGCGGTTCCACGCCGTAAAAAACGCAGTCGAGGAATTCGATCAGATAGCGCCAGTCCTGATCGAGCTGATCGTGGCTGCCCGGCCGGATCGTCATGCCGTTGACGGTTTCCTCATGACCCAGAAAAGCGCAGATCTCGCGGGCCAGCACGGTGTTGACATAGGCGCCGTAAGGGTTCGCCCATTTGTCCTCCTCCGCCTCGGTCAGCAGCACATGCCGCGGCGCGATCAGCGCGCGCGCAAAGATCATGTCCACCGGGACGTTCCGCCGCAGCGTCCGCGGCAGGTCAAGCATCGTTTTGGAAAGCCAGTGCGGGAAAGCGCCGAGCATGGTATTCAGGCTCTCGCAGCCGTCACCCCGCGTATAGAACGAGCCTGCCCCGCCGCAGCCGGAGCCGTTGGCGATGACGGCTGTAAAGCGCTCGTCGAGTGCCGCCGCGCACAGAGCCGCCTTTCCGTCTCTCGAATGGCCGGTCAGAGCGACCCGCTCTTGGTCGATGACCGGCGAATCCCACAGATAATCGAGCGTCGTCATCGCCGCATAGGCCCACATCGCAACAGCCCCCGGCCCGTCTTCTCCATACGGAAGCGTCGACCGGTCATAGGCGCTGTCGGGCGCGATATCGCGGCGGCTGATGGTGCAGAACGCATACCGGCCCGCGAGCAGCGCCTCGTCTTCGACGGCGGGGCGGTAAATATCGTCGCAGAGATAGTCCAGCCGCATAATCAGCGGCACGCCGGCCGCGTCTTTTGGATAGGTAAAGCGAATTTCGACCCGGTGCCTGCCGTCAATCAACAGCGTTTCACAGCGCTGGACGGCCTTTCCCTCGAGGATTTCGGTCTCCGTCGCGGAAACGGCCTCGATTGTTTCGGCTTTTTCCGGCAGTTCGCCGTACACATAGTGTTCCAGCGCGGCGCGCAGATAGGCGCGGTGCGCTTCAAACGCCTCGGGCGTCTCCGCCCGGGTTCCGTCCGGCCGCAGGAACGGGTCGGGGATGCTGTCGAGGCGCGGCATCTGCTCCAACGCGGTTTCATCCGGCCACGCAAAGCCCTCCCCGTCCTCCGGTTCGGCGGACGGTTTTGTAGCCGGTTTTGTGGCCGGTTCTGCGGACGGTTCTGTGGATGATTTTGTCGGTTCGGTTCTTTCGGTCGTCATGCCTGTGACCTCCGTTTCGTTCCACACTGATGTCGTCTGTGCCCTCTCGCCGGAGGTCGCTCCGCCGCACGCGGAAAAAAGCAGCACCGCCGCCAGCATCGGCGGCAAAAGCCGTTTCAGCTTCTTCTGTTTCATCTCTGTCCCCCGCTTTCAAGAAATCTCAGTCGGCTCCGCTCCACGAGAGAAGACGATATAGACTGTGTTTTTCTATTATATACCAATACCGGCGGCAGCGCAAGCATTTTTGCCGGTGCGCCGGATCACGCGGAAACAAAAATGTTTACATTTCATCGATTGACATTTGACACTGTGTCAATTATAATAACCGTATTCGATTGAAAAAACGGACGGAGGTGACCGGGTCGATGCCGACCGAGGCGTTTTACAAGCTCCAACCGGATAAAAAGCGCGTGATTTTAGACGCGGCAGAGCAGGAATTTTCCGCGCACAGCTATGATAAAGTCTCTGTCTTTAACATCGCGCGGAATGCCGGAATGTCGCGCAGCGGCTTTTACTATTACTTTTCCGGCAAGGAGGATATCTATCAACTCATTCTCTTTGAGCTGCGAGACGAATTGTTCGGCGTCATCGACCGCAGCGGAAAACAATATGATCTCTTCGCCTTTTTCGAGGCGGCGTTCTCCCGGATCGCCGCGTATAAGGGGACGAAACGTGAAAAGCTGATCGGCCGCATCATAACCAACCTTCGGCAGGGCGAGCCGTTTATTTTAGAGGCCGACCCGCCGCCCTGTGCGCCGCCTGCGCTGCGCTCTCTGAGCGGGCTTGACGAGCTGCGCTGCGGCTCCCGCGGCGAATACCTTGCGCTGGGGTATCTGCTGCTCTGCGGGATCACGCTCGTGCTCCCGCAGTATTACAGCGGCGTCTGCACGCTCGAAGCCGCCCAAACGCGGCTCCATTATATTTTCGATTTAATCAAACACGGCGCGCTCAAAGAAGGCGCACATTCGGAATTGAAAGGCACGGTTGAGAAATGCTGAAACTGAAAAACATTGTCAAGGATTACGTCAGCGGCGACACCACGGTTCACGCCCTGCGCGGGGTCGATATCGAATTCCGCAAAAGCGAGTTTGTCTCGGTGCTCGGCCCTTCCGGCTGCGGCAAGACGACGCTGCTGAACATTCTCGGCGGACTGGACCGCTATACCAGCGGCGATCTGATCATCAACGGCCGCTCCACAAAGGATTTTTCCGACCGGGACTGGGACACTTACAGAAACCACTCCATCGGCTTTGTCTTTCAGAACTATAACCTCATCCCCCACCAGACCGTGCTCGCCAACGTCGAACTGGCGCTGACGCTCTCCGGCGTCTCCAAGGCCGAACGGCGCCAGCGCGCAAAAAAGGCGCTGGCGGAGGTAGGGCTTGCCGATCAGGTCTCAAAGCGCCCCAATCAGCTCTCCGGCGGGCAGATGCAGCGCGTCGCCATTGCGCGCGCGCTCGTCAACAACCCCGACATTCTGCTGGCCGACGAGCCGACCGGCGCGCTGGATTCGGAGACGAGCGTACAGGTCATGGAGCTGTTGACCGAGATTTCGCAGAACCGGCTCGTCATCATGGTCACGCACAACGGCGAGCTCGCCAACCAGTACTCGACGCGCATCATCCGCCTTTTAGACGGGCGGATGATCGGCGACTCCAACCCCTACGATTCCGGCGAGCCTCTGCCTGCGGCCGCCGAGAAGAGCAGGCGGGAAAAGAAAAAGCACGGTGAAAAAACCGCCATGTCGTTTTGGACCGCGCTTTCGCTCAGCCTCAACAATCTTATGACCAAAAAAACGCGGACGATTTTGACCGCCTTCGCCGGCAGCATCGGCATTATCGGAATCGCGCTGATTCTCTCGCTTTCCAGCGGCTTTCAGGGCTATATCGACCGGGTGCAGGAGGATACGCTGTCCGGCTACCCGATCATGATTGAGAAAAACTCCGTCGACATGACCTCTCTGATGGTCTCTATGATGGAATCGCAGAATACAACCGAACACGCCGACGACAGGATTCACGCCAACAACGTCTTTACCGGCATGCTCAGCACCATGCTCAGCGAAATCAAGCAGAACGATCTCGCCTCTTTCCGCACCTATCTTGAATCGCAGCGCGACGAGCTCGCCCCGTATCTCAACGCCGTCAGCTACGGCTATGAGCTTGACCTCAACATCTATCACACCGGCGCCGACGGCGAGACCGCAAAGATCAACCCCGTCACCATTTTTCAGGATCTCGGCATGATGGGCGCCATGGACGGCAGCGAATCGATGCAGAGCAGCATGATGGCGGGCGGCCTCAACGTCTGGACGGAAATGCTCGACAACCCCGATCTGCTCGCCGAGCAGTACGACGTGATCGCCGGAAAGTGGCCGGAAGCGAAAAATGAGGTCGTCCTCATTGTCGACGCCAATAACGAGGTCACCGACTACGCGCTGTACGCGCTCGGTCTTAAAGACAGCGACGAGCTGGATGAAATGATGCGCGCTCTCCGCACAGGTGGCGAATTCACCCCCTCCGAGGCCAGTTATTCCTATGAGGATATCCTGAACCTGAAATACAAGCTCGTTCCGGCGACGGCGTATTACCAAAAGGAAGACGGCCGCTGGGTCGACAAAAGCGGAGACGAGGCGTATATGCAGTCCGTTCTCGACGAGGCGCTTGAGCTGTCCGTCGTCGGTATCGTCCGTCCGGCCGAAAACGTCGTATCCACGGCGCTGACCGGAACAGTCGGCTATCTGAGCGATCTGACGGACTATGTCATCGCCGCCGTCAACCAGTCCGAAATCGTCGCAGAGCAGCGCGCCAACCCCGAGACCGACGTTTTCACGGGTCTGCCCTTCTCTGAGGGAAGCGGCGAATTGGACATGGCCGCGCTCACCGACGAGCAGCGGGCGTATCTCGCGACGCTCTCCCCCGAGGAACAGGCGGCGCTGATGGCCGACGGCGCTTCGGATGTGAATACGCTGGAAGACAACCTGCGGCTTTTAAACGCCGTTCTGCCCGAGGAGCCGAACCGAATTTATCTCTATGCCGTGGATTTTGCGGCCAAGGGGAAGATCACCGATATGATCGACGATTATAACCGGCAGATGAGCGAGAGCGGGCGCGACGATCTCGTGATCCATTACACGGATTACGTCGGCCTGATGATGTCGTCCGTCAGCACGATCATCGACGCCATCAGCTATGTGCTGATCGGCTTCGTCGGCATTTCCCTCGTCGTCTCCTCGATCATGATCGGTATCATCACCTATATCTCCGTGCTTGAACGCACCAAGGAGATCGGCATCCTGCGGAGCATCGGCGCGCGGAGCCGCGACATTTCCCGGGTCTTTAACGCCGAAACGCTCATCGTCGGCTTTGTCGCCGGTCTGCTCGGTATTCTGATTACGCTGCTGCTGATCATCCCCATCAACCTGATCATTGATTCGCTGGCCGGGATTGGCGGCGTCGCGGCGCTCCCGGTCGGAGGAGGCGTCATTCTGATCCTCATCAGCATGGGGCTGACGCTGATCGCCGGGTTGATTCCGGCCCGGATCGCCTCAAAAAAAGACCCCGTCATCGCATTGAGAACGGAGTAAAACAAAGCGGCAGGGTTTGCCGTTTCCTAAGTGCCACAGGCGGGAATTGCGCAGGCTGCGCAATTCCCGCCTGTGGTTTTCTGTCATACGGCCGCAAACGCTTTGAGCAAACCGGCTGCGGCGGTCTGACCGCCGCAGCTTCCCCGGCAGCAAAAGCGCGTATGTACG
>ERZ772860.1281-NODE-1281-length-18065-cov-3.746863_pt1 | contig 18065 bp, 14 predicted proteins | sample MGYA00511342_ERZ772860 | MGnify/ENA primary metagenome ERZ772860 (study PRJEB29015, sample SAMEA2737665) | human gut metagenome | biome: human gut; feature: human-associated habitat; material: faeces | place: China | collected 2012 ... | reverse complement strand
ACTTGCATGTGTTAGGCACGCCGCCAGCGTTCGTCCTGAGCCAGGATCAAACTCTCTGTAAAATGGTATATCAGTCTGAGCTTTTGCTCAGCCAAATATCTTTTTCACAGTAAAGCTGCTCTCGCTCTTTACTCGTTTTTTCTTTTGGTCTTTCCGTCTCAAAGTCCTCTCAGACTCCAAAACGGCCAAAATCTTAACTCGTCTGGTGCTGTCTTTGTCTTTGTCCATTGTTTAATTTACAAGGTACATTTCTTTGCTTTGTCTTGCCTCCGCGAGAGGCTCAACGTTCTCTATTATATCATATCCGCTGCCACTTTGTCAAGTACTTCGTGGAAATTTTTTCAACTTTTTTCAGTCGAGGTTTGTCCGACGTTTTCACTCTAAAAAGCGGCGCGCATTATATATAATAGAAGAGCGCTGCGAAACTTACTTCATGCCGAAACGTTTCTTGAACTTATCGACACGGCCGCCCGTATCCACCAGCTTCTGCTTCCCGGTAAAGAACGGGTGACACTTTGAACAGATTTCAACGTGCACATCCTTTGCCGTAGAACCGGTTTCGATGACCTCTCCGCAGGCGCAGTAAATTTTCGTCTGGCCATACGCGGGATGAATCCCCTGCTTCATCAAGTATTCACCTCATTCTTTCTGTTTAGCGTTTGCTCGCTACCCGTTCGGGCGGCGCAAGAGATATGATACCACACTTCTCGCGAAAATGCAAGCCCTTTTTTTGTTTTTCTCAAAAAAATTTTTGAGACCTCTAAGCGCGCCGAATCCGGCTCTTTTTTTACGCTTCCGACCTCTCCCTTTTGCGCCATCGGGAAAAAGCGGGTCTTTTCGTCCCCGCCCTGCGCCGCCCGCGGCAGAGTGAGCGCACGGGAGCCGGTTGGCTTTTACCAAAACCAACCGGCTCCCATGTTTTTCAGAGTTGACAATTGATTGTATCCACTCAGTCCTGCTTAAACACTTTATCCAGCTCCGCCTGCATCAGCGACTGATACGTCTCGGCCGCGGCGCGCGGCGTCAGCGTTCCCTTATACACCGCGTCATAGAACTGGTAGCGGGTAATCTGGTACATCTCCTCGCTGCACTTGGCGATGTTCATCATCGCGTTCGGCAGGCAGTACTCAAAAAGCATCTCGATTGAGCCTTCATCGTTCTGCAAGCTTTCGGCGATATAGTCCTTATATTCGTCGTAGTCGCAGACCGCCTTGCCGATTTCGTTCATGATATAGACGCTCTTTTCCCAATCCTGATTCGTGCTCATGCAGACATAAACGTCTGTATCGACAAAGTTCATGATGTAGTTATCCGCGTCGGGGCCCTTCGGGATCGGCAGCAGACCGACCGGATCTTCCATATTGAACGTTCCGTCTTTGCCGAAGTTCGGGCCATACAGCCCCGCAAAGCCGCAGAGACCGGCATAGAAGTTGTTGCGGCGGTCGCCGCGAGAGGCAACGGCGTCTCCTTCCAGCGAAAGTTGGATAAACGGGTCGCCGGAAATGGAGTTCATAAATTCCAAAGCCTTGACAATGCGCTCAGAGCCGAGATTGGCTACCCATTTTCCGTTCGCCTCGTCAAAGATAATCGGGCCGTCGCCGTTGGACCAGACCTCGTTGCCGTCGCAGTCGAGCGCAACGCCCCAGTAGTCGTTGATCCCGTCTCCGTCGGTGTCGGCGGCAACCTTCCTGGCGATTTCCAGGAACAGCTCATAGGTCCATTCCCCATCTCGTACGGCTTGAAACAGCATTTCGTCAGTATATCCAGCCTTTTCGGTCAACGCTTTGTTAAACGCATAGCAGTGACCAAACGACATACGGCCGAATTTACCCGACATATCCACGCCCCAGGTATGACCCTGAAAATCGGAAAGATGCGTGTAATACTGGTTGAAGTTTTCTTCATTGTTGAGTTCTAACCCCGCCGCCGCAACTTCCGGCGTGTCAAGCGGCCGCAAACCGTTATTCACAGCCAGCGGAATCCAGATAAACTGGCGGCAGCGAATGAAGTCGGCAAGGTTGTTGCCGCTGGTCAACGCCGTTAGGTAGGGTTCGATTTCCGGATCGCTTCCGCTCGCCGGACTATTGAAATTGATCGTGCAACCGAGGCGTTCTTCGATATCGGCGTAAATCTCTTTTAACGCCTCGCCGTTCTCCGTCCCCTCCTCCGGGACAAATCCATGGGACTCACCGAGGAAGAATTCATAACCGTTCACGTCAATGGCCTGCGGCGTTGTGGCAGGGTCTGTCGAAAGCTCTGTGGAGGAATCCGGCGCCGCGGTCGTCTGCTGCGAGTCAGGAGCCGTCGTCTGCTCCGCCTCTCCCGTCTCGCCGCACGCGGCGAACAGACCGGTCAGCATCAGCACGGCGAGCATCAGCGCTGTGATACGTAGCTTCTTGGGCATACTATTTCATTCCCCTTTCTTTATTGCGCGTCATTTTATCGAAATCAAATAGAACGCGCAATCATTGACGTCATTATAACCTCCTTACCTCAAAAAGTCAACCCTTTTCTTCGCTCTTTGTTCGACATTTTTTGTGCATTTTCACATGCATCTTGTTTTTTATCCGCGGTATGCGGCGCGGCGGTTCGGACAGTCGATCCGCGGGCACAGCTCGCAGTTTTCATACGCCTCGTCGCTGGAAAAGAAAATGCCGGAAACCGATTTGGTCGGCAGCATCAGGAAGCTTTCTTTCAGGGTAACGCCGATTTGCTCCGCGCCGCCGCCGAGGATTGCAAACAGCTTTGTCTGTTCCGAGATCGGCCATTGCGGCAGAGACCCCGGATTGAGCGCAGACATATGCTTGGCGCCCTGAAAGTAGCGGCCGCGCACCGCGCCGGCCAGCTCCCGGCGCGCCTTTTCCAGCAGCATCAGTTTTAGCTTATCCGCCCAGTACTGTTCCAGGCCGTCCGTCAGGCTCAGCGACCATTCCTCGGCCTCCGTGCCGCAGGTTGCGACAAACGGAACGACAAAATGGCAGCCCGACAGTTTTTCCGCCACGAACGGCGCGGTGATCTCCACGCCGTTGAGAGAGATGCCCGTCTCCGTAGACAGCACCGGCTCTACGGCGTAAACCGCCTTTGGGTTCGCAACCGCCATACAGGCCGCCAGCAGCTCTTCCGCAAGCTCCGTCAGCCCTTCGTCCCCTTCCGGAACGCCGAGATTGCGAAGGACCTGATCTCCATCCAGCGTAAATTTCAAGTTTTGAATGATTTCCATAGAAATATCCGTTCCACCCTTCCGGCTGCGCGGCGCCGCCGGCGCCCGCCGTTGTTTGTGGCTTCATCATATCACATTCCCCGTCAAAAGAAAAGAGCTCTTCTGTCTTTTTCAAAAAAAATACCCGGCGATTTGCGATTCAGCCGATACGCGGCGCGCGGCGTCTCTCTCCGAACGGCCGTCTCCGGGTTGCGCGCCGCGCCGGAACATGGTATAATGAAGATACCGGCTGAGACCGGTATCTTATATAGGTTGAAAAAGACCTTTGTCATGCCGTTTTCGCGCCAAGCGCCCGCGCCGCCGCGATCAACGGCTTCGCTGTTTTTCTGTTTTGAAAGGACGAATTTGATATGAACAAGCTCGCCCGCGCGCTCAGCTCCGCCGCCGTGCTCTTCTTTATGCTGCTGACGTATCTATCCGGCGCCGCGCTCTTTATGCTCGGCTGCGGTTATGTGACCGCGCGAACCGACAACAAAGCCGCGGCCTCTGATTACACGCAGACCAACGCGTTCCGCCGCGCCACGCGCGAATCCTTCGACGCGCTCTATGAAGCCGTGACGACCGGCGAGCCGCCCCAAGGAATCAGCGACGACGTCGCATATTTTGCCTACGGGCTGGACACCAATATCCTGTACTGCTCGGATCCGTCGGTCGGAGACATCCCGGCGTTTGAGGAAAAATATGCGGCCGGCGGCGCTTACGTGTATTTCTGCCGCTATTCCTCGGATGTTTTTCGCGGCGTCAACGCCGTCAGCGGCCGAAACGTCTCCTTTGAATATTCCTATGTCAATGCGGCGACGGCCGTGCTCGACGGCGTTCAGCGCAATTACGCCGGCACGGCGCTCATCGTCGCGGTTCTGCAACCGGTGCATGTCGGTTTTGACGGTTACGGCGCGGCGCGCTTGGAGGCGTTTATCCTCCGCAACGGCGTCTCCGGCTTTTTCGTTTTGCTCGGCCTCTTTCTCCTCTCGTTCGCCGTTGTGCTCGCCAACGGCCCGCGCCGGAGGCGCATCGACCGGCGCATCGCCGACGCCGTCGCGTGGCTGTATCTCGAGCTCCGGTTCGCCGCGCTCGGCGCGGTGCTGCTGCTGTGCGTCCGCTCCTGGTCGTTTCCGCCTGACTACCGCTTCACGGCGGTCATTGCGCTGCTTTTGGTTCCGGCGCTCTATGTCCTCCGCTGCAATGTCAAATACAACGGCGGCAGCGCTTTTTTCAAGCGCAGCGCATTATACCACCTCTTTCTCTTTATCCGTTCACAGTTCGACGCCGTCGTGCCGCTCACGAGTATGCAGCGCGGCGTGCGGATGCGGGCGGTCCGTCTCGCGCTGTTCGGCCTCGCGCTTCCGCTGCTGCTGTTTTTTGCTGCCGATCTCGTCTTAGGCTCCGGCGCCGTCCGGCTGATGATCCCGTTCTACCTGTTCTATTTCGCCGTTTTATTCGCTCTCTTCTATAAAAAATACGCCGAGCTCGTCAACGGGCTCTCCGAGCTTGAACGCCTGAGCGCGCTGCTCCCGCTCGGCGAACGCATCCCCGACAGCGGGCTCGACGAATCCGATCCGCTCTATCCGCTCGCCAAAAACATCAACGCCATCGACGAAGCCGTCAACGCGCAGGCGGAGATGAAATTTAAGCATTCGCACAAGAAGCTCGCGCAGCTGTCCGGCTCGATCAGCGAATTAAAAGAGCAGCTCCGGCAGCTGGACGAAAACGTGCGCGCCGCTAACGCCGCGTCGGACGGGGCGAGCTATCCGCTCGATATCTATGTCAGCATCAAGCGCCTGACGCAGATCGCCGACACGATGTTTGACACGGTGATGCAAAACCTGCCCGTGACCGCGCCCGTGCTCAAACGGATGGATCTCCTCCCCGTCCTCGACGAAGTGACCCACGCGCGCCTGCCGGAGATGAGCGCCGCACAGATCACCATCGACGCGCGCCTGCCGTCGTCGCCGGTGCTGATTACCGCCGACCCCCGCCACATCCGCGCCGTCCTCGATATCCTCTACGGGAATCTGGCCATGTATGCGCTCGCCGGCTCCACCGTCGACATGCAGATCCGCAAGGAGGGCGACGCATGGCGGTTCGTCATGGTCAATACGGTCTCGCCGGCCGTGAGCGCCGAAAGCGCGCCGAACAAGATCTCCACCGGCTTGGCGCTGGCGCGGGAATATCTGGCGCTGAACGGCGGCTCGATCGAATATTCCGGCAAAGATAACCGCTTCGGCGTCTCGTTTGTGCTGCCGGCCGCGCACTGACCGCCGCCCGTACCGTTTTTGATGCCGGAGAGAAAAATCTCCTCCGAATCCGGGGCGCGATATATTTACTTTTGCCTCCGAATAGTGTAAAATATAGACAGTTGAAAACGCGCCTCGCGGCGGCGCGCGTCTGTTTTTGCCGCCGCGCTTTCCGCGCCGCAGAGACAACCTGAAAAGGCGCCGGCGGCGGCGTTCGCCGTATCGAAGATCGGCGCTAAAAACAAAGAAAGGTTCGTTTTGCTGAAATGATCGAATCCATTGGGCCGTCTACATATGAAGAATACGACCGTTTCATCGCCTCGCACCCGCGCGGCCATTTCATGCAGACGCGCATGTGGGGCAAGCACAAGTCGAGCTGGCAGTGGGAGGGGCTTTTGCGGCGCGACGCCGGCGGTAAGGTGACGGGGGCTTTCGCCGTCATGCTGCGGCGCGTCCCCGGAACGCCGTATTCGATGATGTACGGCTGCCGCGGCCCCGTCTGCGACGCGGAGGATCTGGAAACGGCGCGGGAGCTGCTTGAAGGCGCGAAAGCGCTCGCGAAAAAGCGCCGCTGCTATATTTTAAAGGTCGACCCCGACATCAAATCCGACAACGCGGCCTTCGCCGCGCTTCTTGCAGAGCTGGGCTTTACGCCGCCGCCGGATCACAAAAACTTCGAGTCGATTCAGCCGCGCTACGTTTTCCGGCTCGACATCGACGGGCGCACCGAAGAGAACCTGCTCAACGCCTTTGAATCGAAAACGCGCTACAACATCCGGCTCGCGCAGCGCAAGGGCGTGGTCGTCCGCGTCTGCGGCGACGAAGCGGTGGATGATTTCAGCCGCATTATGAACGAGACCGGCTCGCGCGACCATTTCATCGTCCGTTCCGCCGCCTATTTCCGCTCGCTGCTCGCCTGCCTCGGCGACAACGCCCGGCTTTATATGGCGTATCACGACGACCGGCCGATCGCGGGGACGATCGCCATCCGTTTCGCCGGCAAGGTCTGGTATCTCTACGGCGCTTCTTCTAACGAGGGGCGCAACCTGATGCCCAACTATCTCCTGCAATGGGAGATGATCCGCTGGGCGCTCGACTCCGGCTGTTTTCTCTACGATTTCCGCGGCGTTTCCGGCGACCTGTCGCCGGACAACCCGCTGTATGGGCTGTACCGTTTCAAAAAGGGCTTTACCGGCGAGTTTACCGAGTTTGTCGGCGAATACGATTACGTGCTGAAACCGTGGGTCGTCTCCGCGGTCAAGAGCGGCCGCAAACTGCTCAGCACGGCGCGGAAAATGAAACGGGCGGTCACGGGGATCGGCGCCCCGCAAAAGAAAGACGGCGGCGCGGAATAGGAACGGAGGATATTTGACGGAAGCGGGGAAACGGATATGGCGAAATTTTTGGTCGTCGAGCGGCAAAAGGTCCGCAACAACATCAAAAAAGTGCGGCAGCGCGCCGGCGCGGCCGTCGTCTACGGCGTGTTAAAGGGAAACGCCTATGGCTTCGGCCTGTTAGAAATGGCGGACATGCTGCGCGACGAGGGGATCTCGCGTTTCGCCGTCACCGAGCCGCGCGACTTAATCGTGCTGCGCAACTCCGGCTTTGTCGACGAGGAAATCCTCGTCATGCGTTCCACCTCGATCCCTGAGGAGATCGAAAAGCTGATCGAATACAACGCCGTCGCCACCATCGGCTCCTACGACGCGGCCGTGGCCTTAAACGGCATCGCCGAAAAAAACGCCACCAGCGCCGACGCGCACATTGAAATCGACACGGGAATGGGGCGTTACGGCTTTCTGCCCGAAGAGGCCGACAAGGCCGTCAACGTTTTCAAATACTTCTCCTCGCTCAATATCACCGGCATGTATACGCATTTCAACAAAGCCTTTTCCAGCGGCAAGGCGACAAAGGCGCAGTTTGACAGCTTTATGGGCGTCGTCGCGGCGGTGCGGCAGGCCGGCTTTGACCCGGGAACGCTGCACGCCGCCAACTCCTCGGCGCTGATGAAATACCCCTATACGGTGCTCGACGCCGTGCGGGTCGGCTCGGCGCTGACCGGCCGCGTCGCCGCCAAGGGCAGCTTCGGGCTTGCAAGAGCCGGATATGCCGAAAGCAATATCGTCGAGATCCGCTGGCTGCAAAAAAATCAGACCGTCGGCTACGGCGGCGACTATAAATGCCGGAAAAGCACGCGCATCGCCGTCGTGCCTCTGGGCTATGCCGACGGCTTCTGCACCGAAAAGCAGCGCGACATGTTCCACCTGCAAAACAGCCTGATGGCCTGCATGAGCGCGATTAAGGCGTGGATGACCGGCAAGCGCCTGTCCGTCAGCGTCGGCGGCCGGCCGGCCTATGTGCTCGGTCATGTCGGTATGCAGCATACCGTCATCGACGTGACGAATATCGAATGCGCCGTCGGCGACCCGGTGCGTTTTGAGGTCAACCCCATCGTTGCGGGCGCCATGCTCCCCAAAAAATATGTCTGACCCTCAGACCCCGCTGTATACGGCGCTCTGCGAATACGCGGCGGCGCGCCCGCTCCGTTTTCATATGCCCGGCCATAAGGGTCTGCCGGTGTTCGACGGGGCCGTATCGGCCGAGCAGCTCGATGTGACCGAGCTGCCGGAAACCGGCTGCCTGTATGAGGACGCGCCGCCTTTTTCCGAGGCGAACCGTCTCTTCGCCGCCGCGTGGAACGCGCCGCAGGCGTTTGTGCTCGCCGGCGGGGCGACGCTGGGGATTCAGGCTATGCTCCGCTGCGCGTTCGCCGGTCAGGAAAACCGCCGGCTGCTCTGCGACCGCGGCTGTCACAAAAGCGTTTATCACGCGATGGCGCTCTGCGATCTCCTGCCGGAGTATCTGTTCTGCGATCGTTCCGGCGTCCCGCCGTTTGCGGAAACGGGCGCCGATTTCGATATCAAAAGCCTTGACGGAGCGCTCTCTTGGAGCGGCGCGAGAGCCGTCGCCGTCACCTCGCCGACCTATTACGGCGTCGTCCGCGACATTGAGGCGATCGCCGCCGTAGCGCACCGGCATGGGGCGCTGCTGCTCGTCGACGAGGCGCACGGGGCGCATTTTCCGTTTCTCGCCGGCTGCCGTGCCGCCGTTTCGGCCGGCGCGGACATGGCCGTCTGCTCGCTGCATAAGACGCTGCCCGCGCTCGGCGGCGCGGCGCTGCTGACCGCAGCCGGAGATGTGAACGGCGACGAAGTCCGCCGCGCGCTGGCGTTTTTCGGCTCTTCCAGCCCCTCTTTCCTGATCGCCGCCTCGGCCGACGCGGCGCGGGCGCGCATGGAGACGTCGCGCGAGGCGCTCGCGGCGCTCGTAGTGCGTCTCGACCGGCTCAGAGCCGCGCTTGTGCAGCAGGGCATTTTTGTCCCGCTGACCGCCCCGCTGACCGCAGGCGGCAAAACGGATCCGCTGCGCCTCACCGTCTGCACCGCGCCGGCCGGACTGTCCGGCGTCGAAGCGGCCGAGCGGCTCGCCGCCAAGGGGATTTGCTGTGAAATGAGCGACCGTGAAAACGTCGTTTTCATCCTCTCCGCCGCCGATACGGCCGAAACCGTCGCGGCGCTGGAAGCCGCTCTCCTGTCGACGGCGCGCGAACTCTTGCCCGCCGCCCCGCTCCCGCCGAGCGGCGGCTCGACCGCCTGCCGGCCGCTGACCGCCTGTTCCCCGCGCGAAGCGTGGATGGCCGCCTCTGAGGCCGTTGCCGTTGCCGGGGCCGAAGGCCGCGTCTGCGCGGAAACCGTCGGCCGCTATCCCCCGGGCATTCCCCTGATCGCCCCGGGCGAAATCGTCACCGCTGAAATCCTCGCCGCCCTGCGCGCCGACCCCGCGGCTTATCCGCAGCGGCTCTGTGTGCTCCACAGCGTCCCCTGAACGCCGTTTTGGAGCCGCCGAAAAGAAGGCGGCGCATTTCAGAAAGGAGCCGCATGATGAAAAACAGCTGTTCCGTGTGGTCCAATTATTTTTTTGAATTGTCCCCTGAGCAGAGAATCGACGCATTTTTGGAATGCGGCTTTACCTGTTCGGAATTTTCAGACGAGGACGGAGCGATTCTTCTCCAACGCGGCTCCGGCGAAGCCGAGGGCGCGAAGCTGAAACGGTATGCCGACGAGCGCGGCTTTGCCTTTCCGCAGGGGCATCTGCTCCTGCGCGCCGACATTTGTAACCCGGATTCCGTCGATGTGCTGAAAAACTGGCTCGACCTGTTTTTGTCGCTCGGGATTCGTTCGGCCGTGCTTCACGCCGCCGGCGGAGCAGATCTGACGGCGGAGCAGCGATTTGAAAGGCGCGTCGCCGCGCTCCGCGCTTTGGCCGCCTACCTCCGCGGCACCGATCTCACGATCTGTCTGGAAAATCTGATGCACGAAACCTGTCCGAGAACCTCGGCCGATCTGATGCGTTATATCGACGCGGCCGGCGGCGACCATCTCGGCATCTGTCTCGACACCGGCCATCTAAACGTCTGCCGCTGTCAGTACGGAGTCGCTGAAACGCAGCGGGAGTTCATCCAAAACTCCGGGGCTCGTCTCAAAGCGCTCCATATCGCCGATAACGACGGCTCCTCAGATCAGCATCTGATGCCCTACGGCCGCGGCTGTGTCGATTGGGGCGAGGTGATGGCTGCGCTCGGCGAAACAGGTTACAGCGGATTGTTTAATTTGGAAATTCCCGGCGAATGCTGTGCGCCGTTGGAGCTGAAAAAAATCAAGCTTCGCTATATCGGCCGGATGTGCGCATACATGCTCGCCTCCCGCTGACGGCAGCGCGCGCAACCGAACCGGCCGCTCGTTGGTGATATTGAAGGCTGGGGCGTTTGAAAAAAACGCCCGCGGATTTCGCCGCCGCAGCCGCCCCGCAGTACACCTTCTCTCTTTATTCAGCGTCGCATTTGCCCGTTTGAACAGGGTTTCCTATATATCACAAATCATACGCCGGCGCGCCGCCCTGGCGGCGCCCGACGTGCGACGGAAAGGAACGGTTTATCTTATGAAACTCGTGCTTGCGATCATCAACCATGACGACGCGCACGTCGTCGTTCACAACCTGACGAAGGAAGGCTTTCTGGTCACCAAGCTGTCTACGACCGGCGGCTTCCTAATGGTCGGAAATATGACGGTTCTGATCGGCGTGCCCGACGACAAGGTCAACACCGTCATCAAGATCATCGACAAATATTCCAAGAGCCGCAAACAGGTCATGCCGAGCATGTCCGAGATCGGTCTGGAAATGTACCCGTCGATGCCGGTCGAGGTCACCGTCGGGGGCGCGACCGTCTTTGTGCTGAGCGTAGACCGCTACGAAAAGGTATGATTCCGCCGGGCCTGCGCCGCAGGCTGCGCGGCAACGCCGCCGTTTGGCAGCTCGTCGAGGCCGCCGCCGGCGCGCCGCTCCACGCCTGTATCATCAGCGGCGCCTCCGGCACCGGCAAAAAAACGGCGGCGCGCCTGCTCGCGCAGGCGCTTGTCTGCACAGCCGCGGGCGAAACGCGCCCCTGCGGCGTCTGCGCGGCCTGCCGCAAGGCGGAGAAGGACATTCATCCCGACATCATCACGCTGTACCGCGACAATAAGACCGGGTACAGCGTCGACGCCGTCCGCGCGGCGCGGCAGGCGCTCTATATCATGCCCAACGAGGCGGCGCGCAAGGTCTATATCTTTGCGGACGGCGATTTTCTGCTCCCCGCCGCGCAGAACGCGATGCTGAAAATGCTCGAAGAGCCGCCCGCCTACGCGCTCATTATTCTGCTCTGCGAGGATCCCGCCTCTCTGCTCGAAACCGTGCGCAGCCGCTGTACCGAGGTGCGCACAGAGCGTCTGCCCGACAGCGAGCTGCGCGCGCTGCTCGCCGAACGCGTCGACGCCTCCCCAGAGGAAATCGACGCGGCCATCCGCTCGGCCGCCGGTTCGGCCGGCGCGGCGACGGCGTTTTTAGCCGGCGTGCCGGAGACGGAGCGGATCGCGGCGGACTGCTGCGCGGCTCTGGCCGCAGCCGACGAGGCGGCGCTCTACACGGCGTATTTTGCCGCTGAAAGACTTTCGCGCGACGAGCTGGAAGCTGTCTTCGGCATGGTCGCCGCCGTTGTCGGAGACGCCTTGGCGCTCCGCTCCGGCGCGCAGACTCCGGCACTGCCGCAGTTTTCCGAGGTTGCGCAGCGGCTGCGCGCCGCGTTTTCCCCCGAACGCTTGAAGCGGATCTACGATCAGGCGCGAAAGGCCTACGACCACACAGCGCTGTATCTGACGCCGGGCAACCTGCTCGCGGCCACGGTCGCGGAGCTGTTCGGCGCGGTGACGGCGCGCCTAAAATAGCACACACGTTGGAGGAAACACATTGACTGAGATCATCGGCGTCCGATTCAAGGATATCGGAAAGGTATATTATTTCGACCCGCAGGGGATTCCCACGCAGGTCGGCCAAAAGGTCATCGTCGAGACTGCGCGCGGCGTCGAGCTCGGCGAGGTCGCCCTTGCGAACAAAATGGTGGAGGACAAGGAAATCGTCTCCCCGCTCAAAACGCTGGTGCGCATCGCCACCGACGAGGATCTGCGCTGCGCAGAGCTGCATAAGCAGAAGGAAAAGGAAGCGTTCGCCATCTGTAACGAGTGCATTGAGAAGCACAAGATCGACATGCACCTCGTCGACGCGGAGTATACGTTCGACGGCTCAAAGCTGATGTTCTACTTCACGTCGGACGGCCGCGTCGATTTCCGCGAGCTGCTCAAAGAGCTGGCGCGTATTTTCCGCACCCGCATCGACCTGCGGCAGATCGGCGTGCGCGACGAAGCGAAAATGCTCGGCGGCATCGGCATCTGCGGCCGGCCTTTCTGCTGTTCGTCGTTTTTGGAGGAATTTCAGCCCGTATCCATCAAGATGGCCAAGGAGCAGTCGCTGTCGCTGAATCCGATGAAGATTTCCGGCGCCTGCGGCCGCCTGATGTGCTGCCTCAAATATGAGCAGGCCGCCTACGAGGACCTCTCCAAGCGCGTCCCTCCCGTCGGCTCCATCGTAGAGACGCCCGACGGCCGCGGCGTTGTCGCGGAGGCGACGCTGCTCAAAGAGCGCGTCAAGGTGCGGCTCGACCGCTCGCCCGACCAGCCGCCGGCGGAATATGCCGCCGCCGACTGCAAAATTCTCAAAAAATCGCGCGGAGGTTACGACAAGACGGAAAATATCGCCGACGAGACGTAACATTCGTTTTTTCTCCGGCCGGCTCTGTTTGCCCGCGCACAGGCTTTCCGCGCCAAAAGGACTCTATTATGCTATCATCCGCGCGGGGCCGCGGCGCAGCCGTTTCCCCCGCGCGCCGTTTTTGTGCGGGCGGGAGGCGCTCGCTTTTTCCGCGCGGCGCGCGCGATCATCGTTCTATCGTTTGAAAGAAACCCCGCCGGCCGCTTTTATGCGTTCGCCTTTGAAGGCGGCCGCCGGAGACAGGCTTTGAACAGATTGACCCCGCAACCGATATCCAGCTCTTGACAGGATGGTTTTTACGAATGAAATGGGACAACAGCATACTGCGCGGCTACCGGTGGTGCCGTGAAATCAGCGATCTCGATATGAAAGTGCGCCGCGGCCGTCTCGTCGCCTCAACCGCGCGGGACGGGCAGGTGATCGGCGTGGGAACAGGGTCTTCGTCGTTTGTCGGCCTCTGTGAGCTCGCCAAGCGCATGAAGGAGGAAGGTCTCCGCGTCACGGTGATTCCGGCGGCGAGCGAGATCGCGCTCGCCTGCGCGTCGATGGATATTCCCGTAACCTCGCTTTTGTCGGCCCGACCCGACTGGTGTTTCGACGGCGCCGACGAAATCGGCGAAAACGGCGACGTGGTCAAGGGGCGCGGCGGCGGCCTGTACAAGGAAAAGCTGGTGATTGCGGCGGCGAAAAAGCGGTATATCATCGCCGAGGACAAAAAATACGTCGCCAGCGTCGGCGCGGTCCCGGTCCCTGTCGAAGTTTTTCCGCAGGCCGTGCATCTGGCCGAGGAGGGGCTTGCCGCCCTCGGCGCGGTTTCAGTCATGCTGCGCCTCGCCAAATCCAAGGACGGGCCGGTGATCACTGAAAACGGCAACGCGATTCTGGACTGCTTTTTCGCCCGCATCGGCGACGGGCTGGAAAAAGAGATCAAGGCTCTGCCCGGCGTCATCGATTCCGGCCTCTTTCAGGGCTACGGCTTTGAGTTTGTCAGGAGCTGACGGCGGTCATCGCCCTTTTTCCGTTTCCGTGTTTCAGCGGCGCGGCTCACGGTCGGAAACGGTTCCGGCCTTGATAGAACCGCGGCGCTCTTCCCGATTTCACTCCCCCGTTACCCAGCTGCGGACGCCCTGTTCTCCGCGCAAAGGAGGTTTCTTGCTTTGACGAAACGACTGACCAAATACGCGCCCATGCTCGTTTTTTGCGCCTTTATCGCCGTATGTTTTCTTGTCAACCTGATCAAGCCCGACGCCGAGATCTCCGAGCTTGAAAACCGCGAGCTGGCGCAGCGGCCCGAGCTGACGCTCAAAACGTTCTTTTCCGGCAAGTTCATGCAGGATTATGAGGCGTATATCACCGATCAGTTTTTTGCGCGCGACACATGGGTCACGGCCAAGGCCTGCGCCGAGCTGGCGCTTTTGAAAACGGATATCAACGGTGTGCTGATCGGCAGCGACGGGCTGCTGGTTCAGCAGTTCGCCGCGCCGGACGCTGAGCGCGTCCGCGCCAACGCCTCGTTTGTCGAAGCTTTCGCCGCTTCGGCCGGCGTTCCGGTCTATTTCACGGTCATCCCCAGCGCGGCGGCTCTTTGGGGCGACCGGCTGCCCGCGAACGCGCAGAATGCCGACCAGCAGGCGTTGATCGAGGAGATCTTCTCCCTCGTCCCGTCGGCGCGCACAATCGACGCCTGCGCGGCGCTCTCGGCGCACGTCGACGAGCCGATTTATTTTCAGACCGACCATCACTGGACCTCGCTGGGCGCTTACTACGGCTATACGGCGGCCTGCGAGGCTATGGGACTGGATGCCGCGCCTCTGGGCGCGCCGTTTCTCTCCGAGAGCGGCTTTTTCGGCACCGCTTCCTCCGCCTGCGGCCTGCGGCCCGGCGAGGGCGACTCCGTCGAGCTCTACGTCCCCGCCGAAAACGCCGCCGCAGTCACGGTCTATGAAGGCTCCGGCGAGCGGGCGGCGGCGCTGTACGATATGGACGCGTTTCGTAAAAGCGACAAATACGCCGTTTTCCTCGGCGGCAACTACCCGCGCGTCGTCATCCGCTCCGCGGTCAGCGACGGCGGCCGCCTTTTGTATATCAAGGACTCCTATGCCAACGCCTGCGCGCCTTTCTTTACCGAAAACTTTTCGGAGATCCACATGATCGACCTCCGCTACTATAAAAAAAGCGTCGCCGACTATATCCGCGACAACAAAATCGACGCCGTCTTCGTCGCCTATTCGGCTGCAAATTTTGTAAGCGACACGAATATGATGTTTATGACGAAGTAAATGCGCCCAGCGCTGCGCTTCGCAAAAAGAATCGGAGGAAAAGTATGGCACGGAAAACAAAAGCAGCCCTGATCGGCTGCGGCAACATCTCCGGCGCGCACGGCGACGGCTACAAGGCGATCGCGGATTATGTGGACATCGCCTACTGCGTCGATCTGATCCCCGAGCGCGCCGAGCAGCGAAAAGCGCAGTACGGCAACGCCGACACCGTCTGTCTGACGGACTACCGCGAAATGCTCCGCGATCCGTCGGTGGATGTGGTTTCGGTCTGTCTGCCCAACTACCTGCACGCGCCTGTGACGATTGACTGCCTGAACGCAGGCAAGCATGTGCTCTGTGAAAAACCGGCGGCGATGAACTACGCCGAGGCGCTGTCGATGAAAGAGGCCGCCGACCGCAACGGCAAAATTCTCAACATCGGCGTCGTCAACCGTTTCAACCGCGGCGTCGAGGCCGTCCGCGAGGTGATCCTGAGCGGCGGGCTGGGCGAGGTCTATCAGATCTACTGCTCGTTCCGCGCGTTCCGCAGCATCCCCGCGCTCGGCGGCTGGTTTACCACAAAGGCGCAGTCCGGCGGCGGCGCGCTCATCGACTGGGGCGTACACTTTCTCGACCTCATCAACTACTGTATGGATAACCCCCGCCCGCGCACCGTCTCGGCCGTCTGTCATTCCAAGCTCGCCGCGGATATGCGCGATTACCAGTACCGCAGCATGCACGCCGGCCCGCCCAAATACGACGGCGTCTACGACGTCGAGGAATACGTCACCGGCCTCATCCGCACCGACGGTCCGGCTCTGACCTTTAACGGCGCGTGGGCGCAGAATATCGACGAAAGCGCGATGTTTATCGAATTCATGGGCACCAAGGGCGGTATCAAGCTCGACTATGGCAGCCACTACACGCTTTATACCACCAGAAACGGCGAATTTGTCGCCGAACGTTCCAAATTCGACATCCCCAACCATTTCCTTGCGGAGATCCGCGCCTTTGTCGATTCCGCGGCGCGCGGCGAAAAAATCCGTTCTAACATCGACAATGTGCTCGTCACGGCGCAGACGATGGACGAAATCTACCGCTCCGCCGCCGAGGGGCGCGAGGTCACGGTGGAATAGAAAGGCGCCGCCCTTACAGGCAATCGTTTTTCCCCGTCAACGGGAAAGGACAGCCGAATGACTTCGGCTGTCCTTTTTTTCGACCCATCTGCGCTGAGAAAAAAAGAGCGGTCCGTGAGGCGTCGCCTCTGTCTGTTCGCCGCTTTTTTCGGCGCTTGATCCGCGCTCCGTCCGGCCATGCGGCTGGTGTGCGACGCCCGCCCTCTTCCCGGCTGCGGGGCTCTGCCGCCGGGAAGAGGGCGGCGCTATCCTGTAAAATGCTTGCGCCAAGCGTCATACGGCTTTTCCGGTTTCCGGCGTTTTTGCAAGCGCCTTTTGCGTAATGACAAAATTGCGGAGATATGTTATAATAATTTAGAAAACTGCCAGACCGGTTCCCAGCCGGCGATTACGGCATCCTCTCTTTCGCAGTCCGCCATCCTCCCGGAGGAAATCTATGCCGAGAAACAGGAGCGTCACTATGTCCAATGTGAAACCCGTGCGCGGTTCAACGCCGCAGCCCGACCACATCATGATCAGTATTTCGGGGGACGCCAAGACGACGATGTCGGTCACATGGCGCACCAGCGCCGACGTCCCCGAGGGCTATGTCGAATACCGCGAGGCGGACGGCGGAGCGCCGCGCCGCGCGCCCGCGCGAATGAAGGTTTTTGAGAGCGACATCGATATCAGCCACATTTTCTGGGCGCGGCTCACGGGATTGAAACCCGGAACGCGCTATGTCTATACCTGCGGCTCGGCAGAACGCCGCAGCGCCGAATACAGCTTTTCCACCGAGCCGGAAAATCTGACCAAATTTAAATTTCTCTGCGTCTCCGACCAGCAGAAGGGCCAGCCTTTCGACTGTCCGGATTATTCTTATTTTAACAGTTTCCTCAAAAAAGTGCTCAGCGAGCACCCCGACACGCGCTTCATCCTCACCGGCGGCGACAACACCGACTGCGGCCAGCACGAGGTGCAGTGGAACGGCGCGTTCAGCGGGCTTGTCGGGATCGCCGAATCCGTGCCGTTTATGATGACCGTCGGCAACCACGACAACCGCGGCTTCAAAGACTACCGCAACGGCGTCGGCCGCTATTACGCCGAGCCGGCGGAGTATTTCTGCAAGCAGTTCGAGGGCTCGTATCCCGATAACGGCCCCGACGGCTGGAAAACCGAGAACTACGCCTTTGACTACGGCAACGCTCACTTCAACGTCCTCGGCGTCAACGGGCCGGAGGATGTCAACGACTGGGTGATCGCCGACCTGAAAAGCTGCCGCCAGACGTGGAAATTCGGCGCCTATCACTTTCCGATCTGCTATTCCGGCGAGGACTGTCAGAATTATGACGCCTATCCGGTCATGCGCGAGGGCTTCGAGATGTTCGACCTCGTCTTCTCCGGCCACGAGCACAACTTTGCCCGCAGCTTCCCGCTCAAAAACGAGGAGCTGTTCGACCGCCCCTCGCAGGGGACCATTCACTACATGCTCGGCAACTCCAACCAAAACCCGCCCGGCTCGCGCACGCTCTCTAAGGTCTGGCACGCGGCGTTTTACCCGCAGGAGGAGCTCAACGCCATGGTCGCCGTCGTCGAGGTGGACGGCAATCGGGTGACGCTGACCTCCGTGCTCGACGACGGACGCATCGTCGACCAGTGCGTGATCGACAAGGCTGCCGACACCATTCTCCCCTATGCGGTCGCGCCGCGCTTCAACCGCACGCGGATGATGTTCAAGGGCATGGATCTGGGCCTCTGCCAGGCCGACACGCCGTGCGTCGAGCGCGGCGGAGTTTGGTTTGCGCCGCTGGCGATTCTCGTCGCCTATATCGGCGGTTTCGTCGAGAAAACCAAGGGACAGGCGTATATGGAAATCTACGGGCATTCGCTGCGGATCAGCGAGGGCAGCGACCTCGCCCTGACCGACGCCGGCGAGCTGAGGCTCCCCGCCGCGGTGTTCCGCGGCCACCGCGGGCAGCTCTACGCCCCGATCGACGCGGTCACTGCCGGGCGACCTGGCTCCATTTACGGCCGGTGG
>ERZ772860.1280-NODE-1280-length-18105-cov-3.313684_pt1 | contig 18105 bp, 9 predicted proteins | sample MGYA00511342_ERZ772860 | MGnify/ENA primary metagenome ERZ772860 (study PRJEB29015, sample SAMEA2737665) | human gut metagenome | biome: human gut; feature: human-associated habitat; material: faeces | place: China | collected 2012 ... | reverse complement strand
CGCGTCCAGAAAAGCTGCCCCGTACAAATCACCCAGGATAGGGAAACGGTATTCCACATTCGCTTCCAACTTCACATCTCCGGTTTCATCCAGATAACCATACTGTTTATCTTCGGGACGATAAGAACCGGGGCCGATAGAGCGCACTGTAAACGCACGGATACTGTTAGCTCCCCCAATATAGAACTGCTCGCTGTAAGGCGCTACAGTCTGGTTCCCATATGCATACAAAATTCCCCCCATCAAACGAGTGGCTATATGCTGTTTCTCTCCGACTTTAAACAAACAACGCACTTCGGATGTCATTTTCAGGAATTGCGCATAAGGACTGTTCAATAACTTCTTATCTGTTTCCTTGAATCCTTTCCCAAAAGCAGCATACACCAACGAAGTCAGATTACCTGCCGAAGTAAAGGAAGTCTCCCACCATAAATTATTGCGTTTCTTCAACGGGGCGTTATCATACGTAAACGTATAACTCATAGCTGGAATAAACTGATTTCCCAAACTGATTTTCAAGCTCCGGTTCTTGTCCACTATCGTATCAAAACGTGTAGTAGTATGCTGCAACGTATTAAATGCCAATCTGAAAGGAGTCACAGTATGTTTCCATACCCGCGAAGGCTGGAAATCGTATGACACCGTTCCACCGAAAGAAAGCATTTTAAAGAAGCGGGCACGGTTCAACTGACTGGCATACAACTTGAATGAGGTATGCTGCGGAAATCGCGAGCTCATCATTTTTTTACTCATCCACGGCAACACCAGGCGAGGATACTCCAATGAAAAAGAAGTCCCCAACTCGTATGAGTTCAATTTAGAACTGTTCCCGTCCGCCGTAGAATTGGTCTGCCATTCGTATGACCCTTTCAACTGGAAAGAAATCGTGGCGGCTGTACGCATGAAATTCTTCCGCGAGAGGCTGAAAATCGCTCCGGGACCAGTCTGATCCGTACTTTTGGTAGTCACATTGAATTCCAGTTCTCCGTCATACGGCAAATCGAATGTAGCATTCATCCGCACATTCAGCGTATCACACCCCGGCAATGTATCTTGCGGGGCATAGCGGAACTCGGCAAATTTGAAAATGCCCAAACGCGCCAAGGCTTCCTGCGTGAAATTCTGACGGGCCTGAGAATAAAGCTGCCCTTTCTGGTAAAAGAAGCGCTTAGCCAATACTCCGGGGCGGATACCGGGTTTCTTACCGCTATAGTGTAAAGTCATTCCCGGAAAGACGATGGAATCAGTAGGTTCCTCTCCTTTATATCCGGTAAGATAAACAGAAGTATTCCCTATATAATAAGGTCTTTTCGCATCGGCAGGCACTCCAGCTTTCGGAACAACCTGCAAACTGACCATTCCCGGTTTGCGCAAGGTATCCGCACGGAAAGTAATGAATTCGGGACGGAAATAATAATAACCATTGTTACGGAAAAGGGTACTCAGCCGCTGGCGCTCCTCCTCCAGTTTCAACACACTGAAATTATCTCCTTTATGCAATACCCTCTGGTCATAAGCAGCCCTGATCAGACTATCGGCGCGAGGAGGATATTTCAGATACATGACAGAGTCCAGATAATAAGGGTTCGCCATATCAATCTTATAACTTAACTTGGCTTTCCGAGGATTCTTCAACGAGTCTACAGAATAAGTCACAGCACCATTGAAAAAGCCATAATCATGCAACAGATTGGTGGCCACCTTCACACGGGTTTCCGGATTCACCGTAGACAAATACACCGGAGTAGACCCCAGCTTGTTGAAGATCCAATGCCCCACCCCCTTTTTATCCTGGTATTTCACAAAATCATTGTATATCCACAAACCGAAAGGAATGGGAAAACGCAAGGAGTTGCTTCCCAAAATGGCATTATTGGGAGGATAAGACAAAGCAGCCTCCACCTCTTCCAAGGTCTGGACACCGGCAGGGGTCTTGTCTTCATTCAGAATCTCCATATTTTTCACACCGACATATAGCGTTTCGTCTTCCGGCAAATTCCTGGTAGTAGAGCAGGCAGTTGTCATCAGCAACAATACCGATAATAGAAACAGGTTTATGTTATGTTTTCTCTCCATATCTCCAACAATCATTTTTTCTTCTTAGACTTGAAAATAAACAGTTCGCCCAGGTGACTCATCTTCTTGCGAAGCACAATACCCACACCGGTCTCTATGATCTCACCTTCCAGCACACTCTCATAGTTCTTGTCGTGGAAGAGCTTGACATACCGGGTACCGCTGTTGTCCAAGCGGTATTCTATGGATACATTATCAATAAAGGTTTCATCCTGCTGTACCGTACTTCCGGTAGACACTTTACCGCCTACCACTATACGGAAGCGGTTATTCCAGAAACGTTTGGCGAACTGGAAATTATAATCCGTGCGTTTCCCGCCGCTATCGGCATCATCCACCGTTTCCATGCCCACATTGATATCAAGTGCTTTCCCGGCAATATTCGAGATTTCGCTCTGCAGGAATGAGTTCAAGGCATTATTCACATTAAATCCTCCCGTAGAGTTTCCTTCAGCCATATACATTCCGGTCACCAGCATGGTGACAGCCAGTTTTCCCCGTTCCTCCACCGACATGGCATTCAGCTGGTCTTGCACAGACGCATCCTCGGGAGCCGAAAGGGTAAACGCCAGCCCCAGATTCTCCAGACTCTGGCTCAAAGCGATCCCTACATCAAACCCGACGATACGCGAAGTCTTTCCATCCTCGCCCACCGAAGCACGGACCCTTTCGGTCGCGGTAATGTTCAGTTGCGGATTCATGATATTTCCCGTCCACTCCACATAACTGCCATTTTGAATATTAAAAGTCTTCAGCGGAATAATCGGAATCTGGTATTTCATCTCCCCGCTCATCAAGGAATAACGCCCGGTCAGCAACATATCCCCCTGAGGAGTGTACTGGAATGACAAGTCTCCGCCTCCTTCCAGCAACATATAGTTGGAGCCGTCCGGCACCAGATTCACACGTGCCTGCACCGCCTGGTCTATATGCATGGTCATGGCCACATCCATCCCTCCCAAAGAGATTTGCTGGACAGAGGACTCCTCTACCGAAGTTGTGTCGTTGAAATTGACAAAAGTCACCATATCCCCCAAACGGTCGTTCACCGTCAAGGGAGAGTCTTTCAGGACATAGGTCACATTGGTCTTCCCCAAGATGTTCATGTTCCCCCGCATCACCAGTTCCTCCACAGGACCGCGCAGCGTTGCATTAAAATCCACATACATCTTGCCGTAAACCATAGCCCGCTTGGTACGGGGAGCATTCAGCAACTCATAATTCTCGGCATGCATTTTAAGGTTCACCGCCGTCCGTTCCAAATCCGAGAAGTCCACCTCGCCGTTAATGGTAAAAGGAGTCTTGCCTTTGGTGAATATATCGAACTCCTTGAACATCATCTTACTGTTCACCACCTGCACCGGTTCATTATCAAAACGGAACATTGCAGACATCTCCGGCATGAAGAAAGTCACGGAATCCAATGCCAGTTCCCCATTCAGCAAGGGTTTGGCCGGATCACCTTTCATGGACAATGTTCCATCAATATCCCCGTCCAGTTCCACCATGCGGTCGGGCACAAACGGATTGGCGACATTCAGCGGAAAATGTTCGAAGGCTATATCCGCGCTCAGACTTCCCGTTCCTTCCTCCGCGGGCAGATAGATACCTCCCAAATGAGCTATCTCCTCACCATCATGGCGTATATAGGCATCCAGATGATGATCCTTTGCCTCACCAGGCAGATACACACCACCCAGTTCCCAATTTCCCAACGCACTGCCTTCATATTTGAATTCATCTATACGCAAATCACTGCTCACCATCATATACGGACCGGAATCTATATAATGCGCTTCTGCTCCGATCCATCCTTCCATATCAGGCATATAGGGAAGGATACGCCGGAATTCTTTCAGATTGATGCGTGAAAGCTCCACCGTCATATCCTGTTTGGCTATGGTATCTTCCCGATTGGTATAGAAACTGAGTCCGGTCCCCTGCTCGTCATGCAAATCCAGATTTGCATGAATCCGCCCGTTGTCAGCCAGATAAATATAGTTATTTTTATTCACGGTAAAAGGACGGTATACCAACGTGGGATGCTCCGGAAAAACCTTCATGCGTATGCCGTGGCGGCGCAGGTCGGCCATCACGCCCATATATACTCCCTGTTCTTTACGGGCATTCAGGTATTGAACCAACAACTGGGCGCTGTTGTTTCCCACATTTCCCTCCAGCGTCACATCAAACGCCTCCTGTCCCGGTTTGGGTCCGTTCACCACTCCGCTCAACATATTTATGCCATTCAGGTCCTGCTGTACATCCAGATAAATGGTATCCAAAGTCAGGCTGTCTGTACGCAATCCATATAAATAAGCCTCCCCGTTCAATCCCTCTGCCGGAGATGAATCCACATCCATAAACAGACGAGTGTATGACAACCCCATCATTGACAGATAATTGGCTATCGGATTATCGGGACCGGAAGATATTTTCAGACATAGTCCCGGAAGAAATTCCCGAAGTTCCTCCTGTTCAATATGTTTGCTTTCCCATTCCGCCAGTTTCTTCATCAGCAAATCCGCCCTGCCGGAAATGTATTCCATGTGCCCTGCTCCTTCCAGACTCAAATCAAGATCCCCCGCACGCAGATAAGCAAAAGTGGAATCTCTGGAAGTGCTGAATCCAGCAAACAGGTCCTTGGAATGGGAAGTGCGTTTGGCAGTGACAATCGTGGCATTCGTCATCTCGGCCTCTACGACATACCTTTTTCTGAGGTCACTGCTGAAACGGACACCCAGGTGCTGAGAGGTCTGAAAACGGGTATCCATCAGATGAAGCGCCTGCCAATCCAAATGAGCCACATCCATTTTCAAGTCGCCCGAAACATCATGAGGTTTCAAGATACCATCCAAATGCGCCTTGATATCCATGGTCCAGTTTTTCACTGCCAGTGAAGCATGCACCTTCGATTTCTCCAGTCCGGCAGCCAATGAAATTCCTGTCAAATGATAACTGCCATAATGGAAACGGTCTATGCCGCCCTCCGCTTTGAAATAAGTACGGGGAGAGAAAAAGTCAAAACCTTCCCCCTCCACTTTCAGACGGGTGGACAAGGTGTACAAAGAATCGGCAGGCATAAACTGGTGCAGGTCAAAATGATTGACAGCCAAGTCTGCCTCATACCTGTCACGCGACAAGTCGTATTTGGCAAACAGACGGGCTGCCCGTTCCATCTTGAAATCATCCGCTACGGAGATGCTGTCATTATAAACCGTTATAGGAATAGTATCGGCCGCAACCACCGCCTGGGCTTCGGGCTGCATCAGCAGCAGGTCCGTGCCCATTTTAGTGCCCGCCATCGTAAATTTGCCTTCCAAGCGCGTTCCGTATGGAATTTCTATTCCTTCAGCCAACGTGGAAACAAACTTCAAATCCTTGGTTTCAGCTTCCAAAGTGATATCCCCCCCGCGCAGCAGACTGTCTGTCAGATGGGTTAGCTCCCCCCGGGCGAACAATCCCAATGCACCGGGCAGCTCGGCAGTCAGCGTAGTCAGTTTCAGCTTGTTCAAATCACCGTCGATCCCTGTACGGATGCGCAAGGGTTCGGAAGGATACTGCCGGATAAACTTTTCATCCATACTTCCCATGAATCTCACCACATCCGGCTTTCCTATATCAGCCATCAGCCGTGCGGACACCAAGCCTTCATCCTTAAAATCCAAGGCATTCCAATCCATCGCAGCGTTCAGTTCCAGATAAGAATCCCGGGTTTCCAGTTTCAATGAAGGCACACGCAGCACCTTGTCATTGGAAACCATCCGCCCTGTGGCAGAAACGATTTCCACTCCCGAACGCTCTTTCAGCACAAACTGGCTGATTATGGCTTTCATATTTCTACCTCCGTAGTATAGGGAATCCAGTTTCACACCGATATCCGTCAGTGCAATATGGGAGGGGTCCAGTCCGGAGGACAGGCTGTCGGCAGCCAGCGGCTTCCCGTTATCGTAACGCACACGTCCGTTCTCTATCCGAAACGTTTGCAGCGAATAGGCCGATTTATGCAAGTCTATCAGCCCGTCGCGCAGTATGGCATTATCCAGCGAAGCCGCCAATGACAAGCTGTCCAAAGGCATATCCAGCGCAAAGGATACATTCTGTAAATCAATATCCTGCAATATTATTTTCCAATAGGTGGTGTCGCTTGCAGCCGTATCGGCCGCAGCGGTGTCATTCAGGCAAAGAGATAAATCCGTATCTTTCAACAAGACTTTGTTAACGATGGCAGTTTCGGGGTCCAGTGCCACTCCATGACTGGAAATGAACAATTCCCCCAAAGTACCGTTCAACTTCATGCCATGTATCAAGTCATTAGAATTCACTGTGGCTCCTTGCAGGGATATGCCATCCACTTCCACCTGCTTCTTCAGCAATGGCAGCAACTGCACATTCACTTGCAGACGGCGTACACTGAGCAACGTATCATTATGCGGAGAAGCGGCATCTACATCAGTCACCACCAGATTCAACGGAAAAGACAAAGAAATACGTCCCACGGAGATATTCATACCGGTAGCTTCCGAGGCATATACAGCAGCTTTGTCCACCAGAAAGTTCTGAATGGGTGGCAAATAAATCAATATACATAAAATGATGAACAGAATGAACGGAGATGCTATCGTCCACAATGTCCAACGAACATATTTTTTCTTCATCGAGTATCTGTACAAGTATTCCTGCAAATTTAAACAATTTTATCGGCATAATGGTTGAAAGAACGCAGCTTTTATCTTTTGTTTCCCATAATTTATTAAAAAAGAACTTACGGACTACCTGTTGCCACTAGGAAAGATCTATAATCTTACCCTCGCAAAATTTAAATCTTTCAGTTCTCCCGTCTGTTCCCATAATATGAACAATACGGACAAGCCGACAGATTTCCAAGAAGACGGAAGCTACTTCCAACGTAGACGCAGTTCCTTTTTCTCACACACGTGCGCGCATATTACAAATATGATATAAATCCGGCATCCTTCATCAAAGACTTGCCTCTGAAACGATGGATACCATACTACTATTCAATGCGAATTTCAAGACTTATGCAAACCATGTTATTCAGAAACTTTTTTAATTTTCTTTTTTCAAGTCTTATCATCTTCCGGTTTTGCGGCCGGTCTTTTTATCTATTTTCTTTCGTCTTTTCTCTTTCCGGTGCTTCTCTTCCCCTCACTCTGCCTCATTTACTTTTCTTCTCTACAAATTATAAGAATACGCACGTTTGTGAGAAAAAAAACCTGGATCTGCCGCGTCTGCGTCTGAAGTATTCCTCCGCTCTCTCCCTTTTTTTATCCTTCCTTCGCTTTTCCACTCTTACTCTCAATTTTATTTCCTATCTTTGTCCGATAAATAAAAAATAGCTCATGACTTCAAACAAAATTTTACTAATATGCCTGGCCTTCATTGCATTGACTGCATGCAACGCCGGCTCGAAAAGACAAACAAATCATCATATGGAAAATGAAAAGCGTACCTTGGTAAAACTGGAAACCACCATGGGAAATATCACAGTGGCCCTGTATAATGAAACGCCGAAACATCGTGATAACTTTATCAAACTGGTAAAAGAAGGAGTATATGACAGTACATTGTTCCACCGGGTTATCAAACAATTCATGATCCAAGCTGGCGATCCGGACAGCAAAAACGCATCGGATACTGCCATGCTGGGCAGCGGTGATGTAGGTTACACCATTCCCGCTGAGTTCAATCCGAAATTCTTCCACAAGAAAGGAGTATTGGCGGCAGCACGCCAGGGTGATGATGTGAACCCCGAAAAGGCTTCATCGGGTTGCCAGTTCTATATTGTTACCGGACGCAAGTTCACCGAACCGCAATTGCTGGGCATGGAGAACAAAATAAACGAACAGCGTGAAGAGGCGCTGTTCGACAGTCTGGCACGCCAGCACATGAAGGAAATATACAAGATGCGCAAGGCGGGAGACAATGCCGGATTACTGGAATTACAGGACACCTTGGAAGCCCAAGCCCGTGAGCTGGCGGACAAAGAAGAGAAATTCCGCTTCACCCCCGAACAGATCAAAGCATACAGCACCATAGGCGGCGCTCCCCACCTGGACGGTTCTTATACCGTATTCGGTGAAGTAACCGAAGGTATGGAAGTAGTGGACAATATTGAAATAGCAAAAACGAACCGCGCAGACCGCCCTATAGAGAATATCCGGATTCTCAAGGCAAGTATTCAGTAATTTGCGACTCAGATGATTAACATTAACCGATACACCTTGTCCAACGGGCTGCGTGTGATACACAATGAGGACAATACGACTCAGATGGTGGCATTGAACCTACTGTACGATGTGGGCGCACGCGATGAAGATCCTGATCATACCGGATTCGCCCATCTGTTTGAGCACCTGATGTTCGGAGGCTCCGTCCATGTGCCCGACTATGACACTCCGGTACAAAATGCCGGAGGCGAAAACAACGCATGGACAAATAATGACATAACCAATTATTACATCACCCTCCCTCGTCAGAATGTGGAAACCGGATTCTGGTTGGAGAGTGACCGTATGTTATCCCTCGACTTTAACCCGCGCAGTCTGGAAGTGCAACGGCAAGTGGTAATCGAAGAGTTCAAACAGCGGAACCTGAACCAGCCATACGGAGACGCCTCACATCTGCTACGCGCCCTAGCTTATAAGGTGCATCCGTACCAGTGGCCTACCATCGGTAAAGAAATCAGCCACATAGCCAATGCCACCCTTGAAGAGGTGAAAGCCTTTTTCTTTAAATATTATGCACCGGACAACGCCATTCTGGCTGTAACGGGACATATTACTTTTGAAGAGACAGTGACATTGGCTGAAAAGTGGTTCGGCCCTATCCCGCGCCGCAACGTAGCCCCCCGCTCACTGCCGGCAGAACCCCGGCAAACGGAGGAACGCCGACTGACAGTAGAGCGGAACGTGCCTGTAGACGCGCTCTTTATGGCATTCCATATCTGTGAACGACGCCATCCCGACTACTATGCTTTTGATATGCTAAGCGACTTGCTGAGCAGCGGACGTTCCTGCCGTCTGGTGCAGCATCTGGTACAAGAGAAACAGGTATTCAACAGTATCGACGCCTATATATCGGGCAGCATTGACGAGGGATTGTTCCATATCACCGGCAAACCCGCCCCAGGCGTCACGCTGGAAGCTGCCGAAGCTGCCGTATGGCAGGAACTGAAGGCATTGACAGAAGAAAGTGTGGATGAAGACGAGCTGGAAAAAGTAAAGAACCGCTATGAAAGCGAACAGATATTCAATAACCTGAATTACCTGAATGTGGCTACCAATCTGGCTTATTTTGAACTGACCGGCAAAGCGGAAGATATTAACAATGAAGTAAACAAATATCGCTCGGTCACTGCCGGCCAAATAAAAGAAGCTGCACAAAAAACATTTGTGCGAGAAAATTGTTCCACACTCTACTATAAAAGTAATTTGCCGACCTGATAATATGCTAATTTGCCAACTGGCTGCGCCATGCGGAACACAGCACAGCCAGTTGGCAAATTAGCATATTGGCACATTAGCAATTTATTAACCATGCAACATTACAAAGCACTTTTCACTTTAGGTATCCCTATCGTTATCGGCCAGATAGGTGTCATCATTTTGGGTTTTGCCGATACATTGATGATAGGCCATCACAGCACGAATGAATTAGCCGCCGCCAGTTTTGTCAACAATATGTTTACTTTGGCCATTATTTTCGCTACCGGATTCTCATACGGGCTGACTCCTATCGTAGGGAGTCTGTTCGGACGGGGAGAAACCCATGTAGTGGGACGAATGCTGAAGAACAGCCTGTTTGCCAACACACTGCTGGCCGTATTGCTCACACTCATCATGTGGATACTTTATCTGAATATCCACCGACTGGGGCAACCCGAAGAACTGCTGCCTTTAATGCGTCCCTACTTCATCGTTTTACTGATATCCTTGTTGTTTGTACTGCTTTTCAACGGTTTCAAGCAATTTGCCGACGGCATAACCGATACCCGCGTTTCCATGTGGATCTTATTGACAGGAAATGTAATGAACATTATCGGCAACTACATTCTGATTTACGGTAAACTGGGAATGCCCGAAATGGGATTGCTGGGAGCGGGAATTTCCACATTGGCCTCCCGTATCATGATGGTGGCCGTGTTCGCCGTCATTTTTTTCTGTACCCGACGTTATCATATTTATAAAGAAGGCTTTCTACACAATACGCTCAACCGGGCAGACTTCCTGCACCTGAACAAACTGGGATGGCCCATTGCCATGCAGATGGGAATGGAAACTGCTTCGTTCAGTCTCAGTGCCATTATGGTGGGATGGATCGGGACTACTGCTCTGGCGGCCCACCAAGTGATGCTCGCCATTTCCCAAATCTGCTTTATGATGTATTATGGCATGGGAGCAGCCGTTGCCGTGCGGGTTAGCAACTTCCGCGGACAGAATGACCGGATGAACGTCAGGCGCTCTGCATACGCCGGATTCCATATCATGCTGCTCATCGCACTGATAGGCGCCCTGCCCATCTTCCTGCTGCGTAACGAACTGGGAGGATGGTTCAGCGACAGTCCGGCGGTCAGCGTAATGGTAGCACAACTTATCATTCCGTTCATCATCTACCAGTTTGGTGATGGATTACAGATAAATTTCGCCAATGCCCTTCGTGGAATCGCAGATGTGAAACCCATGATGTATATCGCATTCATCGCCTATTTCCTTATCTCCCTGCCTGCCGGCTATTTTTTCGGTTTCATCATGGATTGGGGAATCATAGGAATATGGATGGCATTTCCTTTCGGACTGACTACAGCCGGAATACTCTATTACCTGCGCTTTAACCGTGATACGAAATAAAAATAAAACCACCATGAGCCTGCCCAACCGTTCCACCAAGCTGAAAGTTGCATTCGGCTATATTCTGCTGACTGCACTGCTCTTTATATCTATCGGATATATCTATCAAGAAATGAAGTCACTGTCCGGAACCGGTGATGATGAAGCCATCCTGAGCCAACGGCGCCATGTCACCAACCAAATTATCGGCCAGCTCTATCAGGCGGAAGTCATCGGACAATCGCTCAGTACGGGACAAATAGAACAATACTACCGATACCAACGAGCCATGAAACAAGCCACCACGGCACTTGACTCCCTACGCACGTTGCTGACAGACAGCATACAACTGGCGCGACTGGATACCGTAGGAATGCTTTTCATGGATAAAGAACGGAATATGCGCAACCTGCTGAAAGCAATTCAGGACGGTGGGACAGATATACTTTACAAACAGCATATAGACGAACTGATCGCCCAGCAAGATTCCTTGCTCAGCCTTCCCCATGTACGAAAAAAAGTAATCACACACACCAATTCTTATATTATTCGTAAAAAGCCCAAAAGCTTCTTCAAACGTTTGGGAGAAGTGTTCTCGCCCGGAAAAGCAGATTCCACACAGGTCAACAATGTGATTCAGGAAGAATATACCGATACGCTGACCGAGGCATACAGTCCGGCAGATACTGTGGTCACCATGTTGAAAAACATACAGAGCCGAGTAACCGATACCCAACAAGAACGTATGGAAATGGTCAATCGCCGCACCCAGTCCCTGCGCCTCAGCGGCTTGAAACTAAGTCAGAAAGTCAATCAGCTATTAAGTACTATAGAGGAAGAAGAGCAAGCTTTGGCCCAAAACAAACATATACAAGAGGAATATATTCGCCAAAGCTCTATCCGCACAGTGGCGGGAATCGCCATTGTCGCTGTGGTTCTGGCTATTTTCTTTCTGGTCCTGATATGGAGAGACATCACTCGCAGCAACCACTACCGCCGAGAACTGGAAAAAGCCAAACGCCGCGCCGAAGACTTACTGGCGGCGCGTGAAAAACTAATGCTGACCATCACCCACGATATCAAAGCTCCCGTAGGTTCCATCTTGGGCTATACCGACCTGCTGGAGCGGATCACTACCGAAGAACGCCAGCGTTTCTATCTGAACAATATGCAGAGTTCAGCCAATCACCTGCTCAGCCTGGTCAAATCCCTGCTGGATTACCACCGGCTGGATGCACATAAAATGGACGTCAACCAGGTATCGTTCAACCCCCACCAACTGTTCGACACCATTTATATTAGCTTCAAACCGATGGCAGACTCCAAACAGCTGGAACTGAACTATCATTGCAACGAATCATTGAACCGCGTATACATAGGAGACCCGTTCCGTATCCGCCAAATAGCGGAGAATCTGCTATCCAATGCACTGAAATTCACTAAAGAAGGAGGCATCACCCTGCGGGCAGCATTGGAAAACGGCCAATTGCATTTCAGTATCAGTGACACAGGATGCGGTATCAGCCAAGAAGAGCAACAACGTATCTTTCAGGAATTCACCCGGCTCCATAATGCACAAGGACAAGAAGGATTCGGCTTGGGACTGGCCATCACCCGTAAACTGGTGCTTCTGCTCGAAGGGGATATCAAGATAGAAAGCGAACAAGACAAAGGCAGCTGCTTCCATGTATATCTGCCTTTGCCTGAGGGTCCTTCCCATCCGGATGAAAATCTTTCCGGACCGGGAGCAGAACATACTCCTGCTTCCCCTGACGCAACCGGGATCCGGCAAACAGACACTCCACGCGAAGACAGTGAGCCGATTCACCTGATTTTAATTGACGACGACCGCATACAGTTACAGCTTACCACCGCCATGCTGGAACGCCCCGGAGTGACTGTGACCTGCTGCCATCATCCCGAAGAGCTCCTCAACCAATTGAAAGAAAAGCGCTTCGACGTCTTACTCACGGACATACAAATGCCTGCCATGAACGGATTCGACTTATTGAAAGCCATCCGCACGCTGGACACATCATGGGTGCAAACCCTGCCGGTGATCGCCCTGACCGCCCGTAGCGATATGGACGAAAATTATTTCTGTTCACATGGCTTTGCCGGTTGCCTGCACAAACCTTTCACCATAAACGAATTGTTTACAGCCATCTTCCAGGTCACAGGAAAGGATGTACCCGCCACAGGAAATCCGACTCCCCATATAGCACCGGCCAAAGAAAACCATCCCCAACAAGAAACGTTGGATTTCTCCGCCCTGACCGCCTTCTCGGAAGATGATCCGGAAGCAGCCTCAGAAATACTCCGTACCTTCATCAGCGAAACAAAAAAGAACCGAGAGTGTATGGAAGAAGCATTGGCGAAAAAGAATATGGAAGACATCACGGCAATAGCTCATAAACTGTTGCCACTGTTCACCATGCTGGGAGCTACCCGTTGCATTCCTGCACTGACATGGATGGAACAAAGACGAGGGACAACCGAAATCGGTGAAGAAGCGATAGAGAAAACAAACTTTATAATAGAAGAAATAGAAAAAGTAATTGACGAAGCAAAAAAGCAGATCGAAATACCGAATGAAGCATGAAGAATTAAGCCCTGTTAAGTTAAAAGGTATTAGAAATAGAGTCCGTGTTTCGGTACACCGTGAAAAAAGCTTATTTTTGCACGAATAAAAACCACATAAAGATGCCACATTCCATTCTGATAGTAGAAGATGACTTGACTTTTGCCACCATGTTGAAAACTTGGCTGGGTAAAAAAGGATTTTCGGTTGATACAGCAAGCAGTAATGCGCGCGCACGCAAACAACTGGATGCACAACCATACGATCTTGTTTTGTCTGATCTGCGCCTGCCTGATCAAGATGGTATCTTCTTGCTTTCATGGATGAAAGAACAGAAATATAACATCCCACTCATCATCATGACAGGCTATGCTGACATCCAAAGCGCTGTACAGGCTATAAAACATGGAGCCAGTGATTACATTTCAAAGCCGATACAACCGGATGAGTTGCTGAAGAAAATTAATGAGGCATTGCAAAACAAAGCTTTACCCACACCGGTAGGAATAGAAAAGAACACAGTCGCGCCCAAAGCATCTAAGAACAAAGCCGTTCCCCACAGTGCAACCGTTCCTCCCTCTAATTTTCTGGAGGGGGAAAGCGAGGCAGCGCGCCAACTCTACAATTATGTAGGTCTGGTAGCCCCCACCCCCATGTCCGTGCTGATAAACGGTGCTAGCGGAACAGGTAAAGAGTATGTGGCGCACCGTATTCATCAGCTAAGCAAACGGGCCGACAAGCCATTCATTGCCATAGACTGCGGTTCTATCCCCAAAGAGCTGGCAGCTTCCGAATTTTTCGGTCATGTCAAAGGCTCCTTCACAGGGGCGTTAAACGACAAAACAGGAGCATTCGTAGAAGCCAACGGAGGTACTTTGTTTCTGGATGAAATAGGCAACTTAAGTTATGAAGTACAGATACAGTTGCTCCGTGCCTTGCAGGAAAGACGTATCCGTCCGGTCGGCTCCAATAAAGAAATAGAGGTAGACGTGCGACTGGTCAGCGCTACCAATGAGAACCTGCAACAGGCCATTGAAAAAGGAAACTTCCGCGAAGATCTTTACCACCGCATCAATGAATTCACCCTTCGTATGCCGGCATTAAAAGAGCGGCAAGAAGATATCCTGCTATTCGCCAATTTCTTTTTGGATCAGGCAAACAGGGAACTGGACCGCCAGCTGATAGGGTTTGATACCGCTGCCAGCCAAGCTTTACAAACGTATTCATGGCCCGGAAACCTCCGGCAATTGAAAAATATAGTAAAACGTGCCACCCTATTGGCACAGAGCAACTTCATCACCCTTGCCGAATTAGGTTATGAGCTGCAGGAACCTATAAGGTCCGCCGGTCCGCAGACATTCAGCCTGCATGATGAAGCGGCAGAAAAGAAACGTATCCTTGAGGCATTGAAGCAAACAGGAAATAATAAAAGTAAAGCCGCCATCTTATTAGGCATAGACCGGAAGACTTTATATAACAAATTGAAGCTGTACGATATTCAATAACTTTACCAACAAGAATCTACTGTACCGTAAGGCTGTTACCCCTGCTGTTCCAGTAGGGCACAACCTTACAGTATATACCCCATTCCCCCATCGGCCATGTGGAATAATTCCACAAGATATTCCCCATATTCCACACTTTTTCCCATCTTCCTTTCATCCCAATCGAAGGCAATTTACTAAATATCAACACTTTAAAGAATAATCCCGTTTTCTGGCACAGATATTGTTTTTCTGTTATCAGAGAAAACTAAACAACATAGTATTAACAGTAAAAACCTACAATTATGAAAAAGTTATTTGTTGCAGCAGCATTGGTAATGGGATTAGGAACATCAGCAACATTCGCCGACAACTTTATGGTGGACTCTGTGACCGTAACTATGATAAATGATTTTACCCCTATTGAAGTGAAAGACCTTCCGGCTGCCGTGCAGGAAGCTATCACAAAGAACTATGCAGAATCTACTATCAAAGAAGCTGCCGTAGAAGCGAACGAAGATGGAACTAAAACTTACAAGGTTGTTTTAACTGATGAAGAGGGAACTGAAAGCACTGTACTTTTCAGCGAAAGCGGAGAAGTTTTGAAGTAAATGAAAGATGCCTAAAAGTAAGAAAAGGGAATGCTGGGAAGCATTCCCTTTTTGTTTTCTATCTTTAATCCATCTCAAAGCCGTTCCACAAATTACCTTCGGGTACCGGTGCAGTCAACTGGATCATTTCCTTCGACACAGGGTGAACGAACTGTACCGTCCGAGCATGCAGGCAAATACTGCCATCCGGATTGGAACGTGGAAAGCCATATTTCAAATCACCTTTAATGGGACATCCCATCTTGGCCAACTGGCAACGAATCTGATGATGCCTTCCGGTTTTCAGATCCACCTCCAATAAATAATAATTCTGAGAATGGCCGATAAGCTTATAATGCAGTACAGCTTTCTTGGAGTTTTTTACTTCCTTATCGTATGCATAAGACTTATTCTGTTTCTCGTTACGTACCAGATAGTGTACCAGCTCACCCTCCGTTTCCTTGGGGCACTCTTTCACTATCGCCCAATAGGTCTTTTTCACCTCACCATTACGGAACATCTCATTCAGTCTGGGCAATGCCTTGCTCGTTTTGGCAAACACCACCAATCCGCTGACGGGACGATCCAAGCGGTGGGTCACCCCAATGAAAACATTGCCCGGCTTATTATATTTCTCTTTCAGGTATTGTTTCACCATCTCCGACAAAGGAGTATCACCGGTCTTGTCTCCCTGAACGATTTCAGAAGAAGTCTTATTGACTACAATAATATGATTATCCTCGTAAACAACTATCATATTACATGTTCATACCGCCGTCAACCTGGATAACCTGTCCTGATACATACGAAGACATATCAGAAGCCAAGAAAGTAGCCACATCCGCCACATCTTCAGGAGTACCTCCACGACGCAAAGGAATCTTCTTAGCCCACTCAGCTTTTACTTCGTCAGACAATTTGGCTGTCATATCCGTAATGATGAATCCCGGAGCGATGGCATTGGCACGGATACCGCGAGAACCCAATTCCTGAGCGATGGATTTAGCCAAACCGATCATACCGGCTTTTGAAGCAGAATAGTTACATTGACCGGCATTTCCGTGAACACCCACTACAGAAGCCATGTTAATAATGCTCCCACTCTTCTGACGCATCATGATCGGAGTACATGCGTGGATAAAGTTAAAGGCAGACTTCAAGTTCACAGCGATTACCGCATCCCACTGTGCCTCACTCATACGCATCATCAAGCCATCTTTCGTGATCCCTGCATTGTTTACCAGAATATCAACAGAACCAAAATCATCCTTAATCTGATTAACCACTTTCTCAGTATCCTCAAAATTCGCAGCATTAGAAGCATAACCTTTCACCTTTACACCCAACGCAGCAATTTCTTTTTCTGTATTCTGACCGTTTTCATCAATTACCAAGTCTGTAAAAGCGATATTTGCTCCTTCGGCAGCAAACTTCAATGCAATCGCCTTACCAATACCACGAGCGGCACCTGTCACAATCGCAGTCTTTCCTGTTAATAATCCCATAATTTTTGATTTTATAATTATAAAGTTAATTTTATTCCTTATTCTGTTCTTTGCGTCCCAATGCGCCATACACAATTTTTGCCACGTATGCCCATCCTGTTTCATCGTCCAGCTCCTCACCTATCTGACCACGTATATAAGGCGCTTCAATTCCCTTCACGCAATAGTGCACAATATCCGCCACGATATTCACATTGTCTATATCAAAGATTCCCTTTTCCTTTCCTTCCGTCAACACCTGCCTGAACAGCTTTGTTTCCGTTCGGTCAAAATTCTTCCGCACTGCCTCCACTCTCCATATATCACGGAAAAAGCCGGCACGCAAAGTTCCGTTCCTGAACACCACCATCTTGATAGAGTCCAGATGTGTTTCTATCAGCCGCAGTATTTTCGTATCAGGAGCGATATCCTGTTCAGCCACTTTCTCCATAGCGCCCGACAGCATCTCTAACTCCGACTCCACCACTGCCATATAAATGTCTTCTTTGCTCTTGAAATACGTATAGAGCGTGCGTCTTCCTTTCTTGGAAGCCACCGCTATATCATTCATTGTCGTATCATCCACCCCATTCTTCGCAAAAAGCTGACGGGCGACGTCTACCAATTTAGCCCTAGTCTTTGATACTGCCATATAAGTTCAATTGCACATTACATATATATGTGAGCAAAATTACATTTTTTCTTTGTACCACACAAACAAATAAAGTATAATCTTAAAGTAAATGTTAATTAACATATTACATACACTCTATATATCAACACATTAGATAAAAAGATTATTTTATTTGAGAAAAAGATGCAGAAATAATTTGGAGATTAGAAAAAAAGCCGTACCTTTGCACCCGTAATCAAAACACAACATCGCGGAGTGGAGCAGTTGGTAGCTCGTTGGGCTCATAACCCAAAGGTCGTCTGTTCGAGTCAGGCTCCCGCTACAAAATAAGGATCGATTTCTCGATCCTTTTCTTTTTTCTTACAAAATAACAAACTTACCTTTCTGCCTACCTTTCTCTATCCTTA
>ERZ772860.1279-NODE-1279-length-18121-cov-3.115133_pt1 | contig 18121 bp, 9 predicted proteins | sample MGYA00511342_ERZ772860 | MGnify/ENA primary metagenome ERZ772860 (study PRJEB29015, sample SAMEA2737665) | human gut metagenome | biome: human gut; feature: human-associated habitat; material: faeces | place: China | collected 2012 ... | reverse complement strand
TGTCGCGGGCTGTGCGGTCTGCGGATCCATGCTTGGAGCGTCTCTGCCCGAGACGCTTCCTGCGAAGCTCGACCGCAAGCCGATGATCCGCCTTTCCGACAAACGCCTTGGCGTGATTCACCCGAATGGCAGACTCAAACTTTCCGAACTCAGGAGCAGGAAAAATGGATAATGAGACCATCAGACGGATCGCGGCGATTCTGGCTGCCGCGATTATGCAAAAAAAGTTGCAAAATTGAGCTCAGAATGAGTTGCTATCCCGCTCGACGAGAGCTTATATATAGCGCAAGATTCTGAGCAGGAGATCATTATGGCAAAAACGACTCGAAAGAAAAACAATATCCGCGTGGAACTCGCCCGGCTCCAGGTCATGGAGCTGGACGAGCTGCGATCCAAATGGCGGGAGCTGTACGGCAAGGAGCCGCCCGACTGCGGCAAACTTTTAATGCGCCGACAGCTCGCATTCCGGATTCAGGAAATGCAATACGGCGGCATCAGCGAATCGGCGCAGACGGCGCTGACCGAAATCGGCAACACGCCGAAGCCGCGCAAGAACGCGGGCGGCATCCTCCCCGGAACCCGCTTCGAACGGAACTGGAAGGGCAAGGTCTGCGTGGTCGTGGCGACTGCGGACGGCTTTGAATATAACGGACAAACATACAAATCCCTTTCCGGGGCGGCCTTCGCCATCACGGGGACGCAGTGGAACGGGAAGAAATTTTTCGGGGTGAAATAATGGAAGAAACCATCAGATGCGCGTGCTACACGCGGAAATCAGTAGAAGACGCGACTTTGGACCGCGACTTCAATTCGTTGACCTCGCAGCGGGAAGCCTGCGAGAACTACATCAACAGTCAGAAAGCGAAGGGCTGGGTCTGCCTGCCGGAGCATTACGACGACGGAGGCTACTCCGGGGGCAACATGAACCGCCCGGCGATGACCCGGCTGAAAGCCGACATCGAGGCAGGGAAAGTCGACATGGTGATATGCTTCAAGCTCGACAGATTGAGCCGGTCAATCATTGATTTCGTTGAGCTCCAGAAGTTTTTCGAAGATCACAATGTCCACTTCGTCAGCGTCACGCAGGACATCAATACTTCCACCAGTTCCGGCCGGATGCTTTTGAATATCCTGATCACATTCGCGGCCTTCGAACGGGATCTGATTATTGATCGTGTGAAAACGGCCATTGAGGGCGGCAAGAAGCGCGGCAAATTCTGCGGCGGCGTCCCGATGCTGGGCTACCGTTCCGATCCGTTCACCAAGAAGCTGCTCATTGACGAGGAAGAGGCAAAAACCGTCCGGCTGATCTTCGAGAAATACATGGCGCTGGAGTCCATTCAGGCGACGGTCTCGGAGATCAACCGGCTGGGGCTGAAAACCCGTGAATGGGTGTCGGTCAGCACGGGCAAGAAACATACGGCGAAAACGTGGAACACTTCTTCCATCCACCGGATTCTCACCAGCCCGATCTATGCCGGGTATGTATCGCATTACGATACAAACTATGAGGGCGAGCACGAGGCGATCATCCCCCGACCGCAATGGGAGAAGGTCCAGCAGATGCTCTCTGCCCGCAGTCCGTATCCGCGCGGGCAGAAACACCAGCGGCAGGATCATCCCTTCGACGGGCACGTCCGGTGCGGGCACTGCGGCTGCGCTCTGACGCCGACCTACACCCGGAAGAAGGGCAAAAGATACTGCTACTACATCTGCTCGGAATTCAACAAGAATTCGGATCACTTCTGCCCGGTGAAGCGGATTCCGGCCGGGGATCTGGAGCAGGCCGTGATTTCCCAGCTCGCGGGGTTGTTTCAAGCCCCCGCGATCCTGCGGGAGACCTTGAAGGCCGTTCGGCAGAAGGAGGAACTCCTGCGGCAGAACTGCGAGCGCGACTGCGAAATGCTGCAGGCGCATCTGGACGAGCTGAAACAGCAGTCGCTGAAAGAGGAAATCGACTACGACGAAGTCAAGAAGGCCGCGACCATGCTGACGGAAGCCCGGCACAAACGCTCGCTCCTGCGCGAGCCCATCACCGAGGACGAGATCATCGTCGCGCTGGGCGACGCGGCCGGGCTGTGGGAGTTCATGTTCCCCGGAGCGCGGCAGGAGCTCATCCAGCTGGTGGTCGGAGAAATCGTGGTCTTCCCGGAGCGGATCAGTTTCGTTTTGAAAGTCGACGGACTGAAAGACCTGGCTTCCGAGATGGCGGTCGGCGGTTATTTCAACCAGCCGCATGGCAATCCCGCCGAGATCCCTGAGAGTCGGCAGGATATTCTGGACGACGGCTCCATCCGGATCACCATGAAACTGGAACTGAAACGGGTCGAGGGGCATCGCCACGTGGTGATCCCGGCCCCTGGCGCGGAACGTCTGAAGCAGACCTCTCTTCTCCGGGCGATCAACAACGCCCGGAAGTGGATGGACATGCTGATCAACGGCGAGGCACAGAACGTGACCGATCTGTCAAAGCAGCTCGGTCTGAAGACCGGCTACGTCAGCCGCATCCTTTCCCTGAACAGTCTCGCCCCGGACATCGTCGAGGCGATCCTTGCCGGGATCGAACCCGATGGGCTGTCCATCGCAAAGCTCACCGAGCAGCCGATCCCGGAAGACTGGAACGAACAGCGGCGGCTTTACGGCTTCCCGGAACGGTGATAGCGGGAACCGCTTGGCGGCAGGAGAAATCTTGCCGCCTTTTTTTCGTTTCTGGGGCCCTGTGGCGCGGCTTCGCGGTGGGGCCGGGAAAAACAGGGCGGGAGGCGGGGCTGGACGCGGAGAGAGGGGCGTGTCGGGGCGATTTCAGCCGTCTCACTCGTAATTCAGTGGGCCTTCTTTATAAGATTCTTGCAGAACCTATACAATTCACTAGCGAATGGTTGGTTCAAATCAGCACACAATCCTAATTCAATGTGTGAAGTGGGGGTATCCCCCAATGAGTATGGATTGAAATTGGCACTCATGATGACAGCATGCTTCCCATCAACAAAAATAGACTTGGCATGGAGATGGGGGATCTCATGGATCTTCATTCCCGCTTCCATTAATTTATGAGTCGATGGGTCAGGCCACAGACCAGCCTTAAATTGTTCGTCACCATTCCTAAGGATAGCAATAACGCGAACATCACGTTTCAGCGCATTCATCAAGGAATCAAATATCACGGGCACCTGCTCTAAATCGTATAAAGACATAGCCATGAGAACAATCTCTTTTTGAGATAATTCAATTAGAGAAGCGATGTGGTTTGCCAGTGCAATATTTTCTGGAGTAGAAAATATGAAGTCGAGGACTCCCATGCGAACGATGGGCTGGATTTCGTTAATATCAGAAATACTTTCTTCTACAATTGAAATTTGATTCCCTCCTCGGATAAACTGCCTATATGGGCAATGTTGCCAAATTTCATCAAAGAGTGTTCTCGCAGTTAATATAGCAGGGTGATTTTGAAAAACAGTACAGATTTCTAATGCATTGTTTTTGCCATTTCCTAGACTATTTGGATTCAAATTTGCAGATAGAAACAGAAGAATATTATCATCAACGATAACCATTTTAGCATGTGGCATAAAGCCTGGCGCTCTGACGGACGCTCCCAGTTTGGCCAATTTTTGACGTGGCAATTTATATGAAGAAAACTGGGGATCTCCCTTAAATGTTCCTTTTCTAGTATCGTCATGCAAAGGTGTAACAATCATCACATTGATGCCTTGTTTCTGAAGTTCATCAAGTAATGCAAAAATCTTGTTATCATCAATGACAGGAGAGATAATCCGCAATGATTGCCGAGCAGACCTTAATGCACCCCATATAGTGTCTTCCCACCTTAAATCGTTTGAACTGACGAAACAAATTTTTGCGGGACCTTGTTTGGTAGCTTCAGAATTTTCTATTCTCGGAACTTTCGACAGAAACTCCTTGAACTCTCCATCTTCTGAATCGTCGTTTGTAGTCCTCAAGAAGAAATTAAGGGAGGGGCATTGTTTTTGAAATGGATAATTGTCTATTTCTGCTTTATAATACTCTGTTAACCAAAGTGATGTCTCGTCTGGTGACATGCCGGAATAATTGCGTGAAAGTTCCAGTCCAGCTCTTTTGACGAAAAGGATTTTACTAGTATTTTCATCCCCAGGAGAGAGGGGATAGTAAGCATAGTCATTGGAAATATCCCAAAACCAACCGTGCCGGACAAAATCTCGAACCAAATATTGTTTCTTCAACTCAAACGAATCTGACACATCGCGTTTTTTCCATAAATCCTGATTCGAGACCGATACAGATATTGTAGTATCGTTGGGAGATCGCCGATCTAGTTGCAAACCATCTCCCATGCTCGGACAAGCAACCGGAGTGGCATGTATTATTTTTGCAAATTTCGGCAGCTTCTCAATGTAACCCTCTGGCAAAGTCAGCTGGATTAATTTTTCAGTAGCTGCAAAAACAAGTGGGGGATGTTTTGAAAAAACAAATAGAAAACATAAAATTTTCTGGCATTCTTCGCTAATTGGAGATCGGTCGATAAATTCCACGAACCCATCTGGCACTCCTAAATTGTAAACGCCAGTTACCTTCTTTCTCTTAAGTTCATTAATACGCTTACTCTCAAGTCCATTGACGATAGGCGTTAAATATAGTAAATTCGTGGAGGAATCCGAATCATCGCTGACAACGAGATCCTTAGTCCTTCTGACAAAATCTGTCGGAAGCAAATCACCGGTTATGCCATTGATAACGAATTTGAAAGGATGAACTTGTTCAACCTGATAGTTTTGAATATCTCCTTGAGAATTTAAGGAACATTTTCCATTGTTTATGCGAACAGGTGCTCCGAGCCGAATCATGTCCGTTAACGCATTTGATATGACATCTTGACCAAGACAAAGGAACTCATCAATTTGCTCGATGTCACAGGGGCCAAAATCTCTAATGATTTCCAAAATATAGCGATCTACCATCCCGGTTGGTTCATTTGAAACGACCTTAACCTTCCACGTTGAAAAAACAACAGGATAGGCTACAGGAATAATTTGCAATAGGTCTTGTAAATCCCTAGTTTGTTTCAACGAGTTATAAGTGGCTCGAAGACACTGTTTAATTTCCCTGATTTCCATTATTTGTTTTCCTCTTCCAAAACATGAAGGACTCTGCCTTTGTCTTTGACATAGTCATGAAATTGCTGGAGTACCTCTTTTCCTTCCTCAGTGCCTTTATATTTGCAAAGGGCTTCAATATCACCCACCAGAATAAGCATTTTTCTTGCCCTTGAAAAAGCCACATTCATACGCTTAAGATCATGAACAAAGCAAAGGGACCCGCTTTTATGGCCTTTCCCTTTGCAGGCCGGACATCCGCTCCCTTTCCTTCTTCCAGTTCCGTTGCAGCTGGAACATGGCTCAGGACTTCTTACAAAACTTGTAATGATGATATCACGTTCAGACCCCTGAAATTTATCAACAGATGCAATATGCTCAGCTGTAAAATCCAAAGTGCTAACCTTATTGAAAAATTTCGACAGCGAACGGCGAAGGAGGTCAACTTGGCTACTGTATGGCGTTATCACAGCCAAGCTGACTTTTGTCTCATCCTTCTTGCCTGCTGACGGTCTTTCCTGCAAATCATCAACGAGGCTGCCAATGATTCTTTCAATATATCTAGCCTCCATCTCATTGAAATAACTCGGATCTGTATAGGTTTCATAACGCTTAGGCTTACCTGAGGTGGAAACCACACACACAGGTTTCTGAAATGGTCCAAATGTAAACATCCTCTCTTGGGATGTTACACCGTTATGCAGCTTTCCTGCATAAAATGCAGAGCTAATGAAATCCCCAATATCTGGATGCATTCTGAACTGAGTGTCGAGCATAAGGCGGGGAAGTTGAAAATTGGAATTTTGCCACAAATAGGTAAAAAGACTGTATTCAAACCAGCATTCTTCCTTATTGCCATTTACGCCAGACAGGCATGTTGAGCACATGTTTTCATGGCATGGTAAGTCATTACCGAGAATTGGCGGCAGTTGTTTGTCATCTCCAATTAATAGGACCTTTTTAGCGTAACACATGGGAATGATTGTCTCGCTAAATGTAGCATGTCCTGCCTCATCAATAATCACAAGGTCAAATTTCGATTTGATGATTGCCTGAGTATCAGGAGTAATTCGCTCATAGGTGCCATCTCGAATTTCCTTCCAACTTCCTAGGCCAACACATGTTGAAAAGAATACCTTTGTTTGAGAATCTAAGAACTTGCTTAATGCCTCAGGGTTAGCCTCGAGATCCCGTGTCCATCTTTCAACTACTGACGCACGTTTTTTTAATTCACTTACCAATTGTTTGGAGCGCGAAAAATATGTAGTCCAGCTCTTAGCTGATGTTTCTTTTCCATCTTTGATATGCTCCCTCTTGAACGAGGCACATCTGCGATCCTGCATCGAATATAGTGGACCTAGTTTTTCCGCGGCGGTTTGTTCAATTGAGATTCGGATGTCATCGTGCTTTCGCCGAGTGTCAGAGATACCATTTTGTCTGTCGGAATCATGTTGCCGTACATCTGAGTTGTATTTATCATCAGCGGCTTTTTTGTCATCTTCGAAAACGTGTTGATATTTAACAAATTTCTCCAAATCCGAAGAAATATCAACGGGCGATATATCAGATTTATCGAGAGTCAATATGGAGATAGGCTGGCCGTGTGAACGAATCTGGATCTGTTCATTAAGATAGCCGGTATTACAGTCATGATTGCGTATTTTCTCTACTTCAGCATATAACGTTTGAATTTTCGTCTGAGTGTCTGTTAATCGCTTGGACCAGTCGCTCACGGCATCATCACCGTCCAAGCGCACACCCAGTGTTTTAAGTTTACTGATGCTGGTCTTTTGCTGTTCAAGGATGCTTGTAATCGTTTCGGCGGCATGTTGATTTAATGCAGATGCTGTCATATCATGCTGCTTGTCATTGGATTCCTGTTCAGCTTTTTCGCGGGCCTGCTGATCGTCTTGAAAATGTTGGAAACCATCACGGAAATCACATTCAATTTTATGTAATCTATTGAATTCAATTTTTGCCTCATCAATAGCAGGTTCAATGGTTGTTTGATTCTTCCGTTCCCGAGTAAGTTCTGTTTGCACACTTTCGACAGACTGAGCAGTATGCAGCAGTGGAATCTTATCTATGAGAGAAAAAACTTTATCTATGAGTGAATCCTTTGTTCTATTGGCCAAACGGCTCTCATATGTCCTTATTAGGCTGAGAGTATGCCGCAGTCGTGACTCGAGGGATGTAAGTTTCGCCTTGGCTGCCGATGCACTTGAAGAGTTGATCTTGTCCTTCTTTTTGAAATCAGCAGTAGCCGTTTTCAAGATGCCCGCATACCTTGAGCGAATCTCTTTTCTTTGTCTTTCTCTTGACTGCTGATTGTTTTCCAAGTCAAGTTTAAGTTTATTTCTAATTTCTAACAGCTTCTTTGCATTTTCAATAATAACTTCTAATATAGCAACATCTTTCTCATATTCAATGCAAGATTCACGATTCTGCTTCAGTTCTGTCAATTGTAATATTTTGATAGATAATTGCCTGATTAGTTCTTCAAAATAGTTGTTGCGTTTATTATATTCAGAGCTTGTCTGATTCATTCTTTCTTGATAAGTATGTTCAATCTCCTCCTCTTCTTTTTGGCATGCTGCTTGATTATCTAAAACATCTTTTTGCCTCATAGCAATAATATTCTCAATCTCCAAAGCCGTTGCTATCGCTTCTGGGTATATGCTATTATCAAATTCATATTCATCAATTTTCTTCTGCAGAGTATTCAGGGCTTTTAATGCCCTTTCCAATATGGACTTGCGCTCCTCCTCTTGATATCCTGCCTCATAAAGCTTTTCTATTTCGGAAAGTTTATTATCCCTGCTTGCGTAACGCACCATTGGGATATATGCTTGATGACTTTCATTTAACGCGTGTAATTTCTCAAGGACGTTGCAGACAGCTTGGTGAGTCTGACTTGTAACCAAAATACGATCACCTCGTTTCAATGCCTGTCTTATAATCTCGACAATAACGGTGGTTTTCCCTGTCCCCGGAGGGCCTTGTAAGAGCATAACTTCAGAATCAGAAACCCCCTGTTGTACGGCTTTAACTTGTGACGGGTATTTCTTGATGCCTTGATTAAAAAAACTTTTAATTGGCTTTTTTGATTCTCCAACGCCCGAGGAAATCGCATCAATTAGTCGGTTCTCGTCATCTTCCAGCCAATATTCCAAATAACGTTTTTGGCATTTTTCAGGAGGGGGTGGGCACCCTGGCACAATTTTGACAATTGTGTTTTCTAAACATCCCGAATCAATGTTTGACGGGAAAGCGATTTTGATTGTTCGTTTGGATAAATCAATTCCACGGAATTCTATTCTATTCTGAATTTCTTCTGGGAAATCAATGTTGACAATATTAAGAGGAGTTCCGTCAGGATACGGTGATATTCCCTGTTTCAGCCATTTGGGGTGTCCATTGATTTGGAATTCCAATATCACTTTTCGATGACTTCGATCACTGGTACCTGAGGGATTACACAATTCAATTGGCGAGCTTATGGCCGGAGCTAATTTCAATGCCTCATCCAAGCATTGAGAGATACTTTGTCCATCGGTCAGTAACTTTTTCTTATTTTCTTTGATGCGTTCTGCAATTGCATTTCTTGCAGACACTTCTTTCGCCAATTCAAACCACCCGCCATCAAGGGGTATTTTATCCTCGGTTTCCGGGTTGTAGACATAAACCTCATCGCTATCGTATTCTATCTTGACATCTTTGACGGTTTTGAAAAAATGTTGTGTGTCACGGTTAAAACTGACAAAATTAACTCCTGTGCCCTTACAAGCATAACATTCCTTTTGTCCTTGCCCGTCACATGCATTACATTCCAAATAGCCAGAACCATCGCAATTATTACATTCAAGATACCCATCGCCCCCACAAACAGGGCAGTCTCTCTGTCCGTTCCCATCACAATTCGGACAATCCTTGTCTCCGCTTCCATCACACGAATAGCAGTAGCCGTTGCCAAATGATCCCGTGCCGCCACATTTTCGACAACTTATTCTACCAGTTCCAGAGCAGCGTCGACACTCTACAGTTCCTGAAGTCTCACATACATGGCAATCAACCTTACCACTGGAATCACATTTTCTGCATGTAACTTTTCCTGCCCCATCGCATTTGGAACATTCAATTTCCCCTTCAGTTTGGCATACATCGCAATCAACAACGAAACGGGATGGATCATTCTCAGTCATCCAAACTTGTCGTAATGGGAACATATCCAGTTGGATTAAATTTTCTCCCGGCATCCGCAAAAGAAGATCTAGGGGCAGCTTTTCGTTTGCCCAAATTTTCTTAATCTCAATTGCACCTGTATCAAGGAACTGAGATAATTCCCCTGTTATTCCTTCTGCGGTAAAAAAAACGAAAGTTTTAGGTATAAGTCTGGATGAAGTTATTTGATTCTGTCCTGCTAATTCTGCTTTACAAGAAAGCCCAACGACATAATTTATTTTTACAGAAAATGATTCTGACAATTGAGTCACGGATTCTATTGTACCGTGACAATTGCCAATGGAAAAAGTCACTCTGAAGACTTTATTTTCTGCATCGAAATATGTCCTCTCTGTTCGAACAATGTAGCTTTCACCTTCAACTGGACACTTTCCTGTAAATCCCCAAAAAAAGCCCGTTGAAGTTTTTAACCATGATTTCAACCAAGGTATTACATCGCCTCCATTTTCGGGAAAGACTCCTCTATATCTCAAATATGGAACTATATCTTGTACAGCAGAGTCGATAAATGATTTTCTAAGCAGCAATGTTGATGAATTACCAATAACAAAACTGTGCGGCCTATGGTTTCTATACTCAGGCTCTTCATATTCAATATCATCATCGTAAAACTCGTCATTGGGGGGCATGGGGGATTGATATGGTTGAGACGAATGTTTCCCCCTTTTTGAGGCATTTTTTTTGCGTGAATCTATTCGGACGCCGGTTTCTTTAGGAGATGTTTCATGAATATCCCAGCTTTGCTGTTCTTCCTCGTGTTTTCTCCACATCTCATCTTCTTGGCGCCTCTTCCACATTTCATCTTCCTGGCGCTTTTTTTCAATATCATTTTTGCTCATTTATGTTTTTCCTTCGCTGGTCAATACCAGTAGTTCAGCCCCGGATATGCTGTTTTGTTTAGCAGGTAGTTCTGCCAGGGTGTCGATGCGGTGAGATATTTGTCTGACAAGTGGCTAAAGGAAGCTAAGGCGGCCTCCCGCCAGTTCTCACTTCGTAGCGACCGATATGCTTCTGCGAGAGTGGTCATGCGGATGAAGGCTATAATGCTATCCTCAACTCCTTGCTCAAGCAGTACGGATGCTTTCACGAAATACTGTTCAGAGATTTCTTTCTCGCCGCTTGCAGCGGCAAGTGCCGCCAGGTATTTTTTGACAAGTGCCTGAAGCCAAAAAGCTGCCTCTTCCGGCAAATCTTCCGCTGGGTAATCTACGGGATCAGTTTTCCCCGATGTAAGGAGTTGCCGATAGAGGGCCTGCAGTTTGAAGCGCTGTAAAAAATACCTGTTCTTCTTTTGGCTTTGCGGATATGGCTGCAGATTGCGCTCGATGTGATCATAGGCTCTGGCATAGGCAAGCGCGGCTTCGGCAGAGGCAGGGTCAAAAAGAACATACCACAGGTAGTTGTAATTCAAATCCTGTGCGATGTCCTGTTCGGACTCCAAGTTCTGAGCATGGCGGAGTGCCTGCGTGAAATACTTTTTTGCCGTATCTTGTTCAAATCCAGAAATCCCTGACAGAAAGCCATAACAATGTGCCTGGCCCATTGTTCCAAAATAGCGCATCAGAAGATCGTCGTCATTAAGACGCTCAAGTTCGGTTTTCAATGTTCCGGCCAGCAGGCGTATCGAGTCAAAGTCCTCAACATCCTGCAGATCAATGAGTCCTTCGATCTCAAGGCGTCGGAGCTGGTTTTCAAGATGAAGACTCTTTGCTATTTCCTTTGCTTCCCTATTAAATTTAAGCGCTTCTACTGTATTGCCCATATGGCAGTGCATGGCACTCTTCAGCATGATGCAAAGCAGATAAGATTCAGGGGCACGATCCTGTGAAAGCTGAATGGCGTCCATATTGGTCTGCAGCCGGGCAAGCATAATCTCCCAGCGGTTCTGATTAGTGTGTCGGGTTTCATATTCCAATCGTTCCAGTCGGCTTTTCGCATCCCGGAAAGTCGGAATGACAAGACCTTTCGCCTCGATCTGTCTGCGAACTTCCTCCAAAACCGCATCGGGATTGAGGGTAATGTTCAGGGGGACGGAATTCCGTTCTTCGGAATGGATTTGGGAACTTTCCGGAAAGAAAAGAAACGCATCGGAAAAGCACTGATCGAGCGCCTGTTGCTTTTCTTTTGTTTCCACGGCCTTGAGATGCCCGATTTCTACCGCGCCGGTGGACAGCAGGCGTAGCCGGTTATACGCCGGGAGGTCGCCTGATTTGCGCTGGCAAGCAAGGTAGAGCGGCAACATCAAACTGCGCCCGATAAACGGTGGCAGATAAGGATTCTGTCGGCAACGCACAATGCAGCGATACTTCGGATTTTCGCCGAAAAGGGCAAGATACGGTTCCATCCAGTTTTCGATCTGAACTCCGGCGGAATCCCCGATCAAAGGCAGGCGGTCATTGTCCACAAGGCGGAATGGCAGGAAAAAAGCATCGTCCCCTGAATACACGGGTATAAAACCATCAGTCTCCAGCAAATCTGCCAGACGTTTGCGCGTGGCGACTTCACAGCGTGCGAGAAACGGATCAGCGCTGCTCCAGAGTTTTTGTGGCAGACCGGCAGCAGTTGGTATCGCAAAAATTTCCTGTTCCTTGAACTTTTTAAGGGAATGCCATTCCTTCGCAGGGAAAGCAGAGTCAAGGCAGTCCTTGATTTCAGCGGATGGCTTCAAGTACCAGCGGACAACCAGTTCCGCGAGACATTCCAGTCGGCAGTCTTCGGAGTATCTTTCCATCGCATCAGATACAACAGCAATCAGCCTGTCCCCGGAGAGAAAAATCAGATTCTCCGGGGCAGTCCTTGCCGTCTGCTCGACCTGTGCGAGAGGAAGAAAAGCCATAAATCACACTTGCAGTTTTTCGAGGATGATGACTGAACGGTTCGCTGGATTCCTCAATGCGCACTTCCCATCGAAGGATTCAAGATCGCGCACGATGCAAAAGCCATCGTGAACCGTGGACAGAACAGTACAAACCTCGGAAATGAGCTCCCACGAATCGAAGGTGTGAGAGACATCTCTCTGGTCTGCGGTATAGATATTGACACGCAAAGTCTTTTCTCTCGGAGAGAATACGATGGAGACGAACTCATCGTACCCGTATGGCGTACATTCGGCAATAAAATCCTGCTTTTCATCCCCGGCCGCGAGTGCGATTTCTTCCTCCTGCCACAACGGTGGCAATTCAATCCGGTTAAACCAGATGGTGGTATCCGATTCTTCCGTTAGTTCCGCATCGTCAAGCTGGTCAAAGGCAGCAAGTTCCTCTTTCATATACTGAATACGAGGATCATCCGATAACGTAATCGGAAGTCCGGTTTTCTCCAAAAGCTCGGATTTGAGATCCCGGCCCGTCATGAGATGTTCCCAGAAATCCCAGGCATCGGAACAGTCCGATGCTGGCAATTCGCCGATCAGCCAGCTCTTTTTCAAAGTTTCATCCTGGAGGGTTCTGGTATTCCACGCCTGAAGAGTGTTGAGATACATTCCTCCATCGAATTCGGGTTTGAATTCTTCGTCCGTGGCCGGGAAATCGTAATGGGAAAAAGTCATGACGACGAAAGCATCTTCTTCCCAGCGGCGAAGCAGGACGACATAAGTGATTCGATCCAATTGACTCAGAAGACGAATTTGCCCCTCTTTGAGGTTTGTGTCAAAGGGATTCTGCGGATGCAGTTTCACCGATTTCCCTGTCCGCATATCCTGGGTCTCATCAAAACCGGAAACAGTACTCATTCTCTTTTGGATCTTGTAAGAGCAAAGGAAATGATTGGTGTTTGTCTCGCGTTTCATATTCATGTCACTCATCGTCAGTTCTCCTCTCCCGTTGAGTTTTCCATTCCTTCATTCACACGTTGTAAGAGAGGGAAAGCTCCTTTTTCCGGTCTGATTTGCTCCATCATCAAAAAAACAAGAAAATCACTGGCTCCGGAGGCGGACATCGCCAGCAAACACTCCTGGGGAAGCGCTTGAATTTTGGGGAGAATGACATTGTTGAGCCGATCATACAACGGACTGGTGGAGGACAACCCGATAAATTCCTGAAGCTCCGGAATCGCTATTGACACTTTTTTCCGAAATAGCTTTGAGAATCCGGTTAAATAAACAAGAAAAATGGCTGCATTGTCGTTGGTGAACAAATTTTGGAAACATTTCCGCAGGCATTCCTCATCGGTTTTATCAAGAAGGCTACCCCGGAGTACCGCCGTCTTATCCTCACAGACATCCTCCAACGTCCCGGAATCCTCATCATCAGTTCCCAAGGGAGTTTGAAGAGAAGTCTGTTTTTCCCATATCTGATGAAAATTGTTTCGTAAAAAGCGTTCCGCGATTTCATTGATGATGCCTTGAAAACCCAATAACTGACCACGAATAATTTTCAGGGGCGGGTCATCGCTTTGCTCAATGCATCCCCATGTATGATCCTTATAATTCTTGGGGCTTGTTGGAGAATTAGCTTTTTCTATAATCCCGCAGTCAAATTCATGAGCCCAGTTGATGCGGTAGTCTTTCGGATTGACCGGAGTATCGGATGAATTATCCTGTTGCTCACTTCCGGGCTCATCCTTCTCGATAAAATCCTGTTCGCAGGACTCATCATCCGATTCAATATTTCCCAAGGGTGTGTCTTCATCATTGTCATCGGTGGGGTCGTCCGTTTTATAAAACAGGGAGTCAGTAGGCAATCGTCCTGATTGACTCGGAAGAACATCTTTCTCTTCACTGTCTTCGTTTTTATATTCAGCTCGACAGTCGGGGGAAAACAATGAATCAAGTTGATTCCCTATAACCGAATGGAATTTTTTTCGGAATGCTCGCGCGACCTCCACCATTAGAATTTTCTGCTGCTCGGCAGGGCAACCGCAGATGGAGCAAATGGTTTTCCACTGGTCCCAGGCAATCAGGGCTTTTTCATTCCATTTTTCATCATGATTAGTCATCAAAACGGATACCTCCCTTCCGGAGATAGGCTTTCAACTCAGAAATTTCTTCTTGTTCCAATCGAGGCTTATATTCATTCTGTTCTATAGCCCGTTGCGATCCTGCCGCATCTGCGGCATTGAACAGATAAGGTCTGATTTTGAAAAAACTCGGCTTTTTTTTCTTGCCGGGGGAGAAATTCCTGATCGGGAATCCCGTTTTGTGGGAATGAGAACCGAGCAACATCGGGACCGTTTGGTAAAGCGATGTCAGGTTCTTCCTCCCCAAACAAACGGCCGGGTGATACTCTTCATCGTTTTTCGAGACAAAACCATTAACAACTTTTCGCCACAGAAAATTCTTGATTTTCCACAGTATACCGAAAGCAAAATAGTTGACAGCATTAAACAAACAGACATATCGTTGTTCGTTGATTTCCATCTCCATTCCTCTCATCTGAAGTTGAATGGCAAAATCAAGGCTGCCAATTCAAGGGGCTTGTATTTGCGGTTGACATGCTCATGCAAAATATTAATCCGATTGCCGAGAGCAGGGATTTCAACAGCACACTGTTCCACCAACTCTGAATATTGCTTTTCTCTTTCCGGCTGGAGGAGAACCAGACTGCCAAGAATTACAGCGGCGATAACATGCATGGTTCCTTCTCCGGTCATTGCAATGTCGTAAGCCTTTTGGAGATGTAGGATCTTTTTATTCGGGGCATCGACCAGCAAGGAACGATAAAATTCAATCATCTCCCAAGGATGCCCTGCACCAACGGACCAATTTTCAGAAGAATTCAAATATGCATTGCGTTCTTCAGGTGTTGATGCCACGCCGGTGAGATAGCGTAACAGAATATGGTGTTGATACTTTGTTTTATCTTCCGTTGATACACTGAGACGAGGCGCGACATCCACGATTTTGCCGCCAAAGTATTTTTCAGCCTCCCAGCAGAAATCATCTGCCGAACACGGCAAGCAGTCCATCATGGATGTCAGAAGATAAGCCGAGGTCTGAAGGACATCCAGGAAAGCACTGCTCTTATCGCTTAATCTTCCAAACGTGTCTATGGCCTGTCTGAAATAAGGAACAGCCTCACTGTTTCTGCCTAAAAAGGCTTCGTGCTGACCATAACTGGAAAGCAGGCGTCCATAATACTGAAGGCCGGGAACTTCGGGACGACGGTCTCTCCAGGGATTCAATATTTTTTGGGCACTTTCAAAATCGTATTCATCTGTATACGAAACCGCCAAATTCAATGCGGCATTGCAGGTAAGAGGTGCATCCTCCTCGAAAAGATCCTCGGATAACCTGATGAATTCTTCCCGCTGCGCCGGGTGGGTTGCGACACTCCCCCGATGATTTTCTTCGGCGAGTTTCGCCGTAAGCCACATCAAGCGCAAACGGGGCGGCAATTCACTTTCCGAAGGCGCATTGCATGACAGCCAACTCACCTGTTTCCCGAGCAAAGTCATATTGATCGCCTTGGAATTCAAGTGCATGACTGTATAGTCCAAGTAATTTTTCCATATGGCCGGAGCTTTTTGGGCCATCGCCCCCAGATTTTTCAGCAATGATTTTTCAAGAGAATTCGTCCGTTCCGGTGCGTTTTTCAATAATTCTGCCCAATCGTCCGGGGAGATGACATCCTCGTGTTCCATCGTGTCAATACAGTGACGCAGGAAATACGGCGAGGACCCAATCAGGCATGAGCCTTCCCATCCGGACTCATTCAATATCATCTTCCCATTCGGACTTGACCAGCAAAATGCCACGGCATCGACATATCCGTTCCAGGGATGGTCTTCTTTTTTGATGATGTGAGGTTCGATTTCGAACGCCTGACTTCTTTCCGGAAAAGCGCGAGACAGGTGAAACAAACAGTCATCACAAGTTTTTTGCAGGAGATAGTCGTCTTTTGCTGTAGCTTTGCCGCGCTGTTCCGCATAAATTTTCAATTTAGTCTTGCCATCAATGGGCAATAACCGCAAAATGAGGTCAAGCAGTGTTTCGATGCAGGAGAACCATTGTTCAGCATGGATTCGATACAGCGCATTGACGGGAATCCCGATGATACCGCATTTGTGCGACAGGAGGACTTGTTGCATTGCATGAACCTCTGAAAGCAAGAGATCGACAGAATGACAATAGTCCTTGCAGGGAGGAAGATCCGTGTAGTCAGGAACCAATAGCGCAATCATTCGACCCAGCGATATGCCAGATACATTGCTACCAAATGCAGTTTCCTTAAAATCCGTCCCCGTTTCGTCAAAGAGAATCGTCCATTCGGTTGTCGCAGGCAACTCGGGAATACTGTTGCGGTGGATGTGATCTAATGAGAGATCGTGAGCCTGGACAATAAATTCCGGTTCTTTTTCAGGTTTTGTACTGACACTTGAGCTCACTTTTGCAGACTTCTTTATTTTTCTTGAGAGCTCAATCTTATCCTTCATCTTCCTGATAATGGAAATCTCGTAGGTGGTGAAACCTTCCTTTTCCATTTTGCTCATTAACTCGGAAAGTTTCTCCTGATTCAAATGAACAGCCTGTGTTTTGTACTGGACGAGCCTTTCTCCACGTGCTTTGCGACGCTCCGCTTCAGCCAGAGCCTGGGGATAGAATTTCCTTATTGCATCCATACAGGCGTTAAGTTGATCCCGACCACGCTTCCCCCAAGTTGAGAGTCGAGTTATTTCTCCAAGAAGGAATTTTTTGGACTTGGGACCTTCTTCGGGGCCGTTCTGATTTTCCTTTGCGCTTATTTCATCGTTATGCTCAACTACTGCCTGATCAAATTTTTGGTAAAGGTAGGCAAGTGCATTGCCGCCGAGCTCTTTTGCTTTCGTTTTTAATGCATCGAATTCCAAACTGTCACGAGTTTTCCCAAACTTGGCAAGCGTGATGGCATTTTCTGCTATGGCGAAACACTGATCCCGCCATTCTTCTGCAGCCTTCAGGAAATCATTGATTTGCTCAGTTGACAACTCGGCAGCCAATGCCTGCCGAAGACTTGCAATTTTATCTGCCTTTTGATAGAGAATGGCATTTTTGAGGGCCTCTCGCGCACGGTCAAGTTCATTTTGATTCATGATTTATCTCCTAAAAGCATACAAATATCCAATATACTATACACTATAAAAAAGCGAGATTCAAGCCAACAGGAGGACTATTGCCATTTTTTTCTCACTTTTAATGAAAAATGCAATTTTTCCGATTTTTGTCCGAAAAAATGGCTCTCGACTTCCTTATCTCCTGTAGAAACCGTAAATGTGAGGAGATCAAAATCAGGAAAAATACACAGTGCTTTGCCAGAACCGTCATAATGAACCGCGCCGTACCCGGATCAGGGAAAACTTCTCTCTCCCGCTGTATCACCGATGCCATCCGCACGACAGGGCTGACCATCGCCAATCATTCTACTGACGATTTTTTTATGGAAGACGGACGTTATTGCTTCGACCTGACAAAACTGGCAGTCTATCATCATTGGAACCGGCTCGGATTCCAGCAGTCACTCCGTAGTGGAATCGATGTGGTGATTTGCGACAATACGAATCTGCAACCGTGGCAGACTGCTCCATATACGGACCTGGCGCGGCGATATGGGTATCAGGTCATTTTTCTGAATCTGACGCCTCGTGAACTGTGGAAACATGTGGCGGCCAGCAAGTGACTCCGGAAAAGCCCGATACACACGGAGTGCCGGAAGTCCGGCTGGCTGAGTTTATTCGTGATTTCAATGAATATGACGAACTTCTGAATCCGTCTGCTGCAGTCGATCCTGCGAGACATCACCATTATATATGGAATCAGAGGAATCTGTGTCCGGAAGTGGCAGGTCCGTCATCCCATTTTGATCTGGATCATCTGG
>ERZ772860.1274-NODE-1274-length-18178-cov-22.196270_pt1 | contig 18178 bp, 17 predicted proteins | sample MGYA00511342_ERZ772860 | MGnify/ENA primary metagenome ERZ772860 (study PRJEB29015, sample SAMEA2737665) | human gut metagenome | biome: human gut; feature: human-associated habitat; material: faeces | place: China | collected 2012 ... | reverse complement strand
AAACTCAAATTCCAGTCCTTTTTTAGTTTGAGAGGGTGGTTTTGTCCCAGCCTCTTTTTCAAAAGTGTGATATACTTATAAGTAAGCCATTACTCAGAACGAGGTGAAAAAGATGCGTTGTAGCAAGTGTGGTAACAACATTCCTGATTGTTGTTCATTTTGTTATATTTGTGGTACAAAAGTAAAGAAGCAGAGCGCTAATGTAGCGGGTACTGTATATTCCAATGTGAGCAACGCCAGCACGATATCAGGCGAAGTAAAATATGGTGCTACTAGGGGCCATGGCTTTGCCGCTGAACGTGCAAATCATCTGTATGATACTGTTACAGGTAAGGATGCACATATCGTTGGAGATGATAATGCCAAAAACGGAGCCGATAGATTGGTCGATGGCGTAAGCATACAAAGCAAGTACTGCAGTACTGGTTCAAAATGCATCAAAGAGTGTTTTGATGAAACAGGTAAGTTCCGCTACTTGAATGCTGATGGTTCACCCATGCAAATAGAGGTGCCATCTGATAAATACGATGATGCGGTCCGAGCTATGGAGGAACGGATTCGCAGAGGACAGGTTCCTGGCGTAACGGATCCAAAGGAAGCAAAGAACATTGTCCGCAAGGGACATTTTACCTATGAACAGGCTAAGAACATTGCAAAATTTGGTACTGTAGAGTCGTTGTCATATGATGCCGTTAACGGTGCTATCATCGGGGCAACTACGTTTGGGATTACTACAGTGTTATCTTTTGCTGTGTCAGTATGGAATGGTAAAAACTTCGATGATGCATTACATGATGCTGTAAGCAGTGGCCTTCAAGTTGGTGGTGTTGCTTTTGCAACTGCTGTATTGGCTGGACAATTGACCAAAGCAGGTGCCTACGGATTGGTAGCCAATACATCTGAACAGATTGTGCGTATAATGGGACCCAAGGCTTCTTCAGTTCTAGTAAATGCTTTCAGAAGTGGTACCAATATATATGGAGCTGCAGCCATGAAGAGCGCCCAGAAGCTTTTGGGTAGCAATATAATCACGGGCGTGGCTTCAGTGGTTGTTCTGTCAACATTTGATGTTGTTAACATATTCAGGGGAAGAATTTCTGGAGCCCAACTATTCAAGAATCTGGTTAATACAAGTGCCTCGGTAGCAGGAGGTACTGCTGGATGGGCTGCCGGAGCTTCAGCAGGTGCCGCTTTGGGTTCTTTCGTTCCTGGAATAGGTACGGCTATCGGCGGAGTTGTGGGCGGACTTTTTGGTGCTTTTGCTGGTGGTAGTGCGGCTGGAAAAGTTGCTTCTGCGGTTACCGATGAGTTTATAGAGGATGATGCCAAAGAGATGGTGGGCATTATTGAAGATGAATTCCAACACTTGGCCGTGGATTACCTGCTCAATCAATCCGAAGCTGAGGAGGCTGTGGAGTACTTGGCTGGGGAAATTACAGGAGCATCGTTAAAAGATATGTATGCCTCCAGTAATAGACACGCTTTTGCAAGAAAGCTGATTATTCCTAATATCGAACGTGTAGCTAAAAGTAGAAGAAGAATCAGCCTTCCTAGCCAAGACAAGATGGTTGAGAGCTTGAAAAATGTGCTCGAAGAAATTAGTGATAATAACTGAAAATGTATGCTTATGACGCTTTTGTCAATGATTGCATTTGAGAGTAGGGTGAGTATTATGAAACCAGATGCGGTAATCCGAAGAAAAACAGAAACGAAGCATGGTGTTTGCGAAGTATGTCAATCTGAGGGTACGTTGATTAGGCTCAAGGTGGGTAGTTTTGCAGGCATAAGCAGGTACCGATTTGTTTGCAGCAGATGCGCCATAGCAGAGCGATTAAAGAAGTATTGAGGGACGGCTAGGGTCGCTAGGGACGGCAAATTTGTATTCTATTATATTGAAGAAAAAATTGGCAAAGTGAGGAGCTTTTTATGAACTCAAAAGCTGATGGTATATGCCGATGTATTGAAAGAGAGGTTTGCTTATGCATGTTTTCAATGCGAAGCAGGCAAGGTACTGCTGTATTTGTAAAAATTGGTATGATCCGTGTAACTCAGCTATCACTCCAGTAGCACCCAATATAAATTCATGGTGTATTACATGTGATATGTATAACGACCGGAAAATGTGTAAGCTCAATAACCTGCCAAAGTCAGCGGTTGATTCTTGCCCGAGGTTTGAGTGCAAGCTGATACTAAAATAATATATGAAGACAAGAATTAGCCATGATGCCTATTTAGGTATCATGGCTAATTCTCTTTTAAGCAGATTTGAGTAGGTTAAAAAAGTGACGTTGAATACCATGCTAAAAAGCTCCAACATTTGTACACTGTAAAAACACACGCTTAAGGGCACCATATGCTGGCTTGGCAAAGCGGAATTTTTGTTTGAGCAGCAAATGGTGACTGTAAAGGTTTAGGGAGGATGAAGTGAGGAAAGAGTGGCTAAAAGGCTATTTTGGGGATAAATTCTTCATTTGTAAAACACTGCTTAAAATACATTATATACAAAAATCATTAACTTAAACACATAAATTACAATTGACGAGCTTTGAGCAGTGTGGTATCCTTGAATTAATCCCGAATCTTGCTTTAGTAGCACGAGGGATGGAGAATTTATCATTTAAGGAGGAAACCGTGATGTTACAAAATGCGAACTGCTATTTTGATTCCCAAGCCCACATCTGCAAGGCCTTGTCCATGCTTCATGATAGCGCTCCTTTTGAGCTATTTGCCTGCAAAGACAAGGGGGTGCCAATGGTGGGCTTTTTTGAAGATGTAGAAGCCGCTGCTGCAGAGGCAGTGGCATGGAATGAGAAGGGGTATAATGTTTTCACAAACCTTAATACGATTAACTTGGCCGCAGCAATGCGTGGCGCTCTTAACAAGCCATTGCAAGCTGCGGGCAGGGAATTGCGCTGTGCAAACAAGGGCGATGTCATGGAAGTCAACTGGCTGCTCGTTGACGTAGACCCTGTTCGTGCATGCGACAATCAGCATGTCCCGTCCACTGATGATGAACAAGGGTGTTCATATGAGGTGGCAAAAGCGATCCAAAAATTTATTTGTGACGAGATGGGAGGGCCCTTGCCTCTTTTTGCCACTTCGGGAAATGGTTATCACCTGCTATGGCACGTGGATCTTCCTGTGAATGAGAAAAGTGAGGAAATTGCAAAAAAATTTCTCCTTGCCCTTGCAAAGAAATTTAATGTCGAAGGAGCAACTGTTGACACGTCCACCTCCAGCCTTTTTCATTTAACCAAGGTGTACGGCACCGTCGCAAGGAAATCTGAGGCAACAGATGAACGACCTCACAGATATTCAGAAATTTTAGAATATCCTGAAGAAGTCGAGGCTTTGCCTGTTGACATCCTTCAAAAGGTTGCAGCTTCGGCTCCGAAGAGTAAGAAAGAGATCAAAAAATTGAATGGAAATAATAGTTCAAAAAATAAAGATGGTACTGATGCTTTGGTTAAAGAGTATTTTGATGAAGTTATTAAAGGCAGCGAGCTTTTCCTTACGGATTATTCTGCGAAGGAAATGATATGGCTGGCAGGCAATGGTACGCAGAAACGGCTTTTTGCCCTTTACTCCAGAGAATTTTCAGACTTTCTGATTTCAGGATTCAAAAGCACTTATAAGGAGTTTGTCGCTGCCTCCGGATTCACCGAATATATTGAAGAATGTGCTGTTAAAGCAAGAGTTAATAAACGCTATCTTTCAGTGTATAATAGAATTGCATTTAAAGACAATCGTATATATTATAATTTAAACAATAGCGAGAATGAGGTTGTAAGAATTGATGACTCTGAAATCGTTGTCCTGACTCAGTCCGAGTTGAGCCTTGATGACCCCGTTTTTGTATCTTCTAAGAATATGGGAGTGCAGGTTAAGCATCAAGATTCAGATGCTGCGTCTCTTCCTGATGTTATAAAAAAATATTTGAATTTGGCTTCAGAGAACGATATCGTCCTCTTGATTTGCACGATCGTAGCTTGGTTTTGGCCCAATCAGGCTCGGCCTATTCTTTTGCTGTGCGGACCAGCTGGAAGTGGGAAGAGTGTGGCTTCAGAGATAATCCAGTTTTCGGTCGATCCAAGTCGTATCCCCTGTCCTTTGTTGCCTAGCACTACACAGAACTTGGCAACTGTTTTAGCTGATAATTATTTGTGTGTATTTGATAATATTTCTCAGATTAAGCCTGAGATTAGCGACATGCTTTGCCAAGCCATTTATTTTGGTGCTTATAGCACTCGTAAGCTATATAGCGATGGGGATGTGTATACTAACACATTCCGCAACTGCTTAGTACTAAATGGTATCGGAAATTTTGCCACTAGAGGTGACCTTATGGACCGCTGCGTAAAGATAAACCTGCAACGCATCTCTACGCAGCAGAGGGAGAGGCTTTCGGATCTCCGCGGGAATTTTCAAAAAGATTTGCCCATAATTTTAGGCGCAGTTTTTGATCTCGTTAAACGGACGTTGCCTTTAGTAGGCACTATCAAGGTTGGGGCTGCTCCACGGCTAGCAGATTTTTACTGTTTAGGAGGCGCAATTTCCAAAGCTCTATGGGGCAGCGAACAAGTATTTTTTGATGCTTTTGCTCAAAATGAGGAATCGAAATTTGCCGACATGGTGAACGACGACCCCTTTTCAGCTGCAGTAAAGCAATTTGCTGAGAAAATGGGAACTCGCACTCTCAGATTAGAACCAACCGAATTCTTTGAGAAATTAAAAGCGCAAGTCGGCATTGTCGAATATTCGAATGCAAAAAATAACTTTCCTCAAAGTGCCTCCGCACTTGGAAAAAGGATTCCACGCATCCAACCTGCTTTGGCAGCTATTGGTATTGATATCGCTCAAACAAAAAGTAATGGGCAAAGACATATTATGCTTACTCGCAATTATTAATAAAGTTGACAACATTAAAGTTAGAACTTAAAGAACGATTAGTTTTTATGTTAATATAGATGATTAAAATTGGAAAATACTCGTTGCATAAATTTGTATTATAGTAATGATTAATATATATACTAAAAAACAACAGGGGGACTTAGCATGAGATTAGTGAACTGAGCATACATAAGAAGTATTAGCACTGCATGAAATAATGCAGTGCTATTCTTTTCAATCTAGGCAAGGGGGCTGTGTTGAGGAAGGTTAAAAATCACGATAATTTCGATTGACACGTAACTACAATGTAGTTACAATATAAACAAATGGAGGCGATAAACATGGAGAAAACAGCAACCTTGAATTTGCGCATAAACCCGACCTTAAAAGCAGATGTGGATGCTATTCTTTCTCGGCTTGGTATTCCCATGTCAACTGCTGTTGATATGTTCTTCAACCAAATAGTGCTGGTAGGGGGTATTCCCTTTTCTGTTACCATTCCCAAACCTCCTGCTGATATAGATATCTCTCAAATGACGGAACAGGAACTGCATGCGAAACTGCAAAAGGGTTATGATGATTACCAAGCAGGGAGAGTGCGCAGTGCTGCAGAGGCGTTTGCTGAGTTCAGAGAGAGGCACGGCTAATGGAAGTATATAGCGTAAACATCTCTGATGTTGCCTTAGCTGATATGGAGAGTATATACAATTATATAGCCAAAACACTGTTAGCACCTGAAAGTGCCCTTAGACAATACAATCGTATTGCCAATGCGATTCTTTCATTAGATACGCTTCCGGAGCGGTACCCGTTCTTTGACTTGGAGCCAGAGTATTCTTGGAGGATGAGGAAAATGGTAGTCGATAACTACATCGTTTGCTACATTGTTGATCCAGGAATAGTAACCGTGACGGATGTATTGTATGGAGCAGCCAATGTGCACAGTTGGCTTAAAAGGCGTCATAAGCAGGGAAGGTAGTCGGTATAGATAAAGGATTAAACAAAATAGGAGCATCAAGCATGCCCTACAACCGATTCCCTTTAGCGCTACCACGTTAGGGCAAGTTTTGTGGTTCGAAATACACAAAACTTTGACAAGAGCTGTACCTTTTGGTACAGCTCTTTTTTTTTGTTTTTTAGTAACAAGTGGCGGGAGGGTCAGCAGTGGCGGTAAAGAGCCATATTAAAATTGAAAATGGAGAAGAAGATTAAAAAAATCTTCGATTTCCCTAATGCCTTTAGTGCGATTTAGGGATTTTTTTTTTTGCAAAAATAGCAGTAAATTTGGGTCTGAATTGCAAAATTTTTTATATGGGCGCGTTGCATAATGTGTTTAGTGAATTCAACGGGGTTCACAAGAAGATTTTAATTTGTTTATGGGGAACCGCCCCAAGAAAGGATTTAATCATGAAAAAAATTCATCAAATCTCTTTGAAAAACTGGAGAAAGCTGGGCGAGGCGACTGCGAAGGAGAATTTGTACGTTGGCATCATCTTCAGCGAGCAAATCAGCGGTGAGCACACTCATTTCAAAAGTCACTCTACATGCGCAGGCAGCAGCCAATGCGTTGATAATTCCAGCGGTTTGTTGAACTATGCTGTTGCAGTAGATAGGATTACCGTTTGGGCTACTCCGAATTACGAGAATCACGAGGATGTTGTGTATGAGCTGGTGTTCAAAACCCAAAACGGAGGCACCCAAAGCTTGTTCGTAGATATTTTCAATAATATCGTAGTGCCGGATGATGAAGGATGGACCAGTAGATTGCAAGGCTTTGTTGAAATTAAAGCTTTAGAAATAAGCGTTAATGGTGAAACTTGGGTGGATAGCATTGATTACTACGAAATCCTTTACAGCGAATTTGGAAAGGTGCACCAGCAAATTTTCAATATTAACGGTGGTGAAGGCGAGGTGGTGGTTGAGTATATTGCAAACTTGATTTAAGTTGATGAGGGGAAATAAGGGAGCAAAAGCTCCCTTATTTTTTTGTGTAAAATGAGACCACTCACCATGAGGGGGATGCAAAAACTCTTGTAGCAATGGAATAATAAGACCATGTTCAAAGTAGCAAGGAATGCAAACGCTAAGTTTAGTATGACTAAAGCGTCAGAAGAATTGTGACTTTAACAAAGTGAAGTCCATATCCTTAGAAGCTGTCCGATGCTATAGGCTTTAAGCTACTTATCAACCACCTGTTAGACGGGCGGGGAAAATTTGGTAAAAATTAGGAACGGACGAAAATGACTAGCTGCAATAATTCCTGTTGCCCACCTTTCCTTTAAATGGTAGAATTGTAAATGCTAGCAGTGGCAGTAGTGACACTACAAATTATATACTCCCCTAAGTTTAAAAGAAAAGGGTGGCTTTATGAATAGTACTGAAGAAAAAACAGTGAACACGATTGAGCTTGATGCTAAAGCAAAAGAGTTAATCGAACGCATAAGACAAATGAATAAAGAAAAATTTGAGGAGGAATCAAAGGAATACGAAGAGTTGGCTGAACAATGGGTTCGAGAAGAGACTGAAGAAAAATATGGACCCGAATGTGAGAAACTGGATCTTTCTTCAGCCGATATTTTTAATATACTGGATGTATATGAAGTCGACTCTGATATTTCTAAAATAAGTGTGAACGGCATAATTGATAAAATTTTAATGTATACGGGAATTAATTATGCGTCTAATTTAGAAGGAAAGGAGGACTACGGATATAGAGATATATCCGCTTATAAAGAGCTTATTGCAACACAACTCTATAGAAGTGCCGATGCATCAAGAGCAGATGAATCTATAATTGATAAAGATATTAAACAAGACGGCGGTGATATTAAAATTTCTAATAATACAATTACTGGTCTTGTTGTATACTTGGTTTTCATGGCTAAATCAGATAGGTTTTATAGATATCATAAATTGTATAAGTCTAAAAAGTATTATTCACTAAAAGAACATGAACGGATAATATTTGAAAGATTCTATGAGAAGGTTGCTGGATACATTAACTTAAAGAATATGTGTTATACAAGTGCATTAAATTACTTTGATATATGGGGTAGACTAGGTTCGCTTCTTGAATATTGTGAACGTAAAAACAAAAGTGGGAAGCAATCTTTTTCTAATGCAGAAGAAGTAGGTAAAGTAATAGAAAGCCTTCGTGACATCCAAAAACAATGTAAGACTGAGCTGATAGGCTTGTTAAATTTTAATACTAGCGTATCTGAGTATAACCACATGACGTCAATGGAATTGAAAGATTTAAAAATTAAACTCCTATGCAAGAGCTTAACTGCTTCGGCAATAGAAACTATAGGTATGTATGACGAGCAGGCAAAATATGAAGAAAAGCAGCTTTTGCTACTGGAATTAAGCAAGGTATCTGTCAATCCAGGATTAGAAGATTATATTGATAATACAACCGATACGGAAAGAGAGTTTTTGTTTGATAAGTTGTATGAGTTTAGATCGATGATTGATAAATCAATACTTTTAAAAAAATAGTGGTTATGCCAATAGTGTGGTTACATTAGGGATTTGTCACTGATTAAAGTGTAAGGTATATCCCCCGTTCTTAAAAGTTCAGGACAGTGCTAACTTCCAGGGTAAAAATTAGAATACAAAATGTCAATGGCTCAATGAGTGAATCTCATTGGGCCATTTTTGTTATATGGTTTTAACCAGTTGAACGCTGGCGAGTTTCTGAAAAGAAATGAGGCAGCGTGAAACAGAGAACCACCCGCTATGCGGGTGCGCATTGAATGTTATACAAAAACTCATCATTCCGTGTAGAATAGTAAGTGTTCAAGTCACTATGTCTAGAAAGGAATGATGAGTTAATGTCTGCCAAAGTAAATGGGTTGGCCCATACGAAATGGACCTGCAAATATCATATTGTGTTCACACCTAAGTATAGACGAAAAATCATATATAATCAATATCGGAAAGCCTCAAAGAGATATTGAAGAATTTATGTAAGTATAAGGGTATAGGAATCATAGAAGGGCACATGATGCCTGACCATGTACATCTGTTGCTTAGCATTCCTCCAAAGTATTCAGTATTGCAAATCATGAGATACTTAAAGGGGAAATCTGCCCTAATAATGTTTGACAAACATGCAAATCTTAAGTACAAGTTTGGCAATAGACATTTCTGGGCAGAAGGATATTATGTGTCCACAGTAGGACTCAATGAGGCTACAATAAAAAATATATTCAAGAACAAGAAAAGCACGATATTGCCTTGGATAAGTTGAGTGTAAAAGAGTACGAAGCCCCTTTTAAGGGTAGCAAGTAATACAAACACTCCGTTTGGGGCGGCAAAAGTGTCAAAGGCATTGTGGCTTGAACAAAGTGAAAGCCAGCGCCTTTAGACACTGGCCGGTGATAAGGGCTTATTGACCACGCAGCGTACAATAATTGTAGGTTCAAAAACAGCGGCAATCTGGCTACCCGCCAATTTGTCGCTGTTTTTGAATTCTTATCAGAAAAAACTTTGATTATGTTGTAACGCGAAGGATACTTTTCCTGTGTATTAGGATGAAAGGCCTTATCACAAGGGAAAGATACGCATGGAAGATAAGCAGATTGAGACTTATTTTGGGCGCGCTCTGAAAAAGCAATATCTGAAACAGTAAATAAATACGGCAAGTATTGTCACTATATCACTTATAACATTTTGCATAATAATGAGGATAGCGAGGAATGTGTTAACGATACATAGCAAAAGAGCAGAAAAGCCTTATAACAACTACAAATTCAACGCAGAAAGGAGCTCTACTTCCCGTATGCTAAATATGAGGATATTGAGCGACAGGTCGCACGTAGGATGGTGTGTCAGGCACATAAATCTCTTATAAGAAAAAACGCAGTGAGCGGGAACGATAATTTGAAAGAGCGTAGCATAATCATTCATTAGCTTGGACTATATAAAATCACTTGCCAAAAATCAGCAGCTATGCTATACTCAAATGAAAGTATAAAGAAAGGGAAAGGTACAGCCAGAATGCGTATTCGCTAAGGATTTCACACAAACAGGATTCTGAAATGCAGAAGGGGGTCTTAGACCCTTTGTTTGTGCTGGAACCGGGCGGATATTGCTGGGCCTTTCCTTTTTTGGGAAAAGGCTTGGAAATGTGCGGCATCGTGTGTTTCCGGGCTTTTTTGCGTCCAAACCGCCCTCCGGCGCCTTCTGTAAGGCCAAGGAGGTATTTTTATGTCCAAAATTATATTATCTGCAAACCATATTGTTCAATATTTCGGAGAACGAAAAATTCTGGAATTTGAAAAACTAAATGTATACGAAGGAGATCATATTGGTATTGTAGGGGTCAACGGTGTGGGTAAAACCACTCTTCTAAATATCCTGTCCGGAGAAGTGACTCCGGACGAAGGAAGCGTGATCCGTAAGGTGCCAGTGAGCTATTTCAAGCAATTTCGGGAACGAGTGGAACAAGTGGACCCGCAAAAATGCTGTAAACTGGGGCTTTCGGGAAAACTTTCTCGTGAACACTTAAGTGGCGGTGAGATGACCCGTTTGGGTCTAGCGGCCATGAATAAAGATTCTCTCTTAACCTTTGCTGATGAACCTACTGCTAATCTGGATGCTGATGGGGTGGAACTCTGCTGCCAGATTCTAGAACAGTGTCCCACCCTATTGCTCATTAGCCATGATCGGACAGTCCTGGATCGACTTTGTACCCGCATCATTGAGGTAAAGGACGGACACCTTCATTTTTACACGGGTAATTTCGCAGTTTATCACGAACAAAGAGAGCAAGCCTTTAAGCGACAGGAATTTGAATACCAGCAGTATCGTTCAGAAAAATCTCGACTGGAAAAAGCGGCTCGCCAACGGAGCCAGGCCAGCAGCAATGTCCGAAAAGTGCCAAGCCGCATGGGAAATTCTGAAGCACGCCTTCATAAACGAGCGGCAGGAGAAAAAATGGAGAAGCTGGACAATGCTCGAAAAACTATTTTATCTCGCTTGGAACAACTGGAAGTAAAAGAGAAACCACAGGAAACGGCCCAGGTGAGGATAGATTTTTCTCTAACAGATCCACCGGCCAACCGGGAAATCGTTACGGGCAACCATATTACTTTCAGCCATGGGAAGAACCTGATTTTTGAAAATGCCTCGTTTTCCCTACCAAAAGGAAGTAAAACTGCCTTGGTTGGGGCAAACGGAGTAGGAAAAACCACTCTCATGGAGCTGATCTGGTCTGGCGCACCAGGAATTCGCTTGGTTCCCAAGGCAAAAATCGGGTATTTCAAGCAAAGTTTGGATACTCTGGATTTAAGCAAAACGGTTTTGGAGAATGTCATGGAGACATCGGTTCAGAGCGAGAATACCATGCGGGGTATACTGGCAAGACTTTTGATCCGCCGGGAGGATGTATTCAAAAAAGCGGGTATTTTAAGCGGTGGCGAACGGGTCAAGCTGGCCTTTGCTAAGCTGTTTGGTTCCCCAGCCAACCTGCTTTTGTTGGACGAACCTACTAACTTTCTAGATATGCCCGCCATCGAAGCTTTACAAAAAATGGTGGAGGACTATGAGGGAACCGTCCTGTTTGTTTCCCATGATCGGACTTTTGCTGATGGTTGTGCCACTCGGATTCTACGAATTGAGGACAGAAAACTCATTCCTTTTGACGGAAATCTTACCGAGTGGGAGAAAAAACAGATGGAGTCCAAATCAGAAAAGAAAATGGATAAACTCCTTCTGGAACTGCGGTTGGCAGAGGTGATTTCACGACTATCCACCCCTAACTGCCAGAATAAAGAGGAACTGAAAAAAGAGTTAGAACGGCTTATTGCCCAAAAAAACATGCTTATAGAAAGTCAAGAGGAAATATAGACATATTTATCGCTTTATGTGAGCTTCTCTGAAGGAAAAATAAATTGGATAAGAAGAAGTGGATTCTGTGCCCAGTCTGCGGCAGTAAGACCCGTAATCGAGTGCGTATGGACACGATACCTGAAAATTTTCCGCTATACTGTCCAAAATGCAAGCAAGAAACATTGATCAGAGTAAAAAATCTCAATATGACAGTAATCAAAGAGCCAGACGCATAGACGCAGAGCCGATAACCCGTAGCCTTTAGGCGCGAGTTATCGGCTCTTTTGTTTATATGGTTTTAACCAGTTGAACGCTGGCGAGTTTCTGAAAAGAAATGAGGCAGCGTGAAACAGAGAACCACCCGCTATGCGGGTGCGCATTGAATGTTATACAAAAACTCATCATTCCGTGTAGAATAGTAAGTGTTCAAGTCACTATGTCTAGAAAGGAATGATGAGTTAATGTCTGCCAAAGTAAATGGGTTGGCCCATACGAAATGGACCTGCAAATATCATATTGTGTTCACACCTAAGTATAGACGAAAAATCATATATAATCAATATCGGAAAGCCTCAAAGAGATATTGAAGAATTTATGTAAGTATAAGGGTATAGGAATCATAGAAGGGCACATGATGCCTGACCATGTACATCTGTTGCTTAGCATTCCTCCAAAGTATTCAGTATTGCAAATCATGAGATACTTAAAGGGGAAATCTGCCCTAATAATGTTTGACAAACATGCAAATCTTAAGTACAAGTTTGGCAATAGACATTTCTGGGCAGAAGGATATTATGTGTCCACAGTAGGACTCAATGAGGCTACAATAAAAAATATATTCAAGAACAAGAAAAGCACGATATTGCCTTGGATAAGTTGAGTGTAAAAGAGTACGAAGCCCCTTTTAAGGGTAGCAAGTAATACAAACACTCCGTTTGGGGCGGCAAAAGTGTCAAAGGCATTGTGGCTTGAACAAAGTGAAAGCCAGCGCCTTTAGACACTGGCCGGTGATAAGGGCTTATAGCCTTTAGTAAAACCACCAATTGAATGGATGGTGATGGTTTGCTGTTAATGAGATGTATTATTAGCACTTATTTTTTCAATTAAGGCTTCCTGCAGGATCTTAGAAAAGTTAAGGCCAAGTTCTTCTGCTTTAGTATTCAGCCATGCAGGTATAGAGCAATTTTTCTTCACGATCTTATAACCGTATTTTTTTCTATACTCGGTTATATTAGCATCTACGTAGGATACAAAAGCTCCTTCGGGAACATTAAACTTAATACTACCTGGTTTTGGAACTTTTTGTTTGCTATCTTCGAGATCCATCACCCAAAGGCTAATCAAGTCTCTGGCCATAGCAATAGCGTCGGTTAAATCATTACCTTGAGTCATTTGTCCAATATCAGGAACGGTAACGAGATACATATCTTCTACTTTTTCAAATAATACAGGATAAGTGATAATGTCCATATTCTCATCCCCCCCTCTTCCTATGGATATCATACGCCCAATGCTTATAAAATACAATAGGGGAATACAAAACTGATTAATATATTACGGAGTACAGGATTAGGAGATTTATTCTTAAGAGTGGGGCATAATATCACCGCTGAATAATGTTCGCAAATGTACACTTTAACGAGTATGTTTAGAAGCTCTTAATTCTCACCCAAACTATACTCTAAAAAGTCTCAGAATGAATTCGAGCATGCTCGGAAATTAATTAGCATTTTTCGTGCACGTTTGATATAATTAACCTATGGAGGTGTTGCTATGGACGAGAATTTCAATAAAATATTCGGCTATATTAGAGTAAGCAGTAAAGAGCAGAACCTGGACCGACAGATTGATAGCTTAAAACAGTATGTGCCTAATGAAAGGGATATTTTTGCCGATAAGCTTTCCGGTAAGGAGTTTAATAGACCAGCCTACCAAACACTAAAGATGATGGTTAGGCCTGGGGATACTATTTACATCCATGAAATGGAACGGTTAGGGAGGAATAAAGAGGAGATTAAAAACGAGCTGGAGTATTTTAAAGGTAAAGGTGTATATATCCGTATACTTAATCTCCCTACGACCTTGATTGACTATAGCCAGTTCGACAGCAAGCTGCAGAAAATGCTCATGGAGATGGTCAACAATATCCTCATCGAAGTATTAGCCACCATGGCTGAAACGGAAAGGGACAACATCCGCAAGCGTCAGCGTGAGGGCATTGACGCAGCCAAAAAAAGAGGAGCTAAATTCGGACGACCTACTAAGGATTTTCCTCCTTGCTGGCAGGAGGATAAACTAAAGTGGGAGGCTGGAGAAGTAACAGCCGTATCATTGATGAAGAAGTATGGTATGGCCTCCTCAACTTTCTATTCTAAAGTTAATACTGACAAGATCAAAGAGAAGAATTAAATCAGCACATAGACCAGTATGTAAGGAGAAGCCAAAATGGATGATATACTAAAGCAAATATTTGGTGATAAAATAGTTGATTCTAAATTTAGGGATTTTGAGGTGTTGGCTCGCGTAGATTCCACTAATGACTATTACTTTACTGTATCAAAAGCAATGTGTAATAGGAATGCTGAAAAGTATATTTTTATTACTAAACATATAATGGGTAAACCTGACCAATATGTCTCAATACCAATCCGACTCGTCGATCCGCTCATTGATTTATTACTTCATGCTAATGGTAGAATAGCGGAAGACTTAAAAATAACAAATTATAAAGCTCCTCTAAAAAAGACTTTGCTATAATTCTAAAGTGCTACCCGTAATTGAAGCAACTATGGGTAGCTTCTTTAGTTCTGGTTACCATGATAAGACATTATTATAGACATAATGAAGTAATGCTATTTTATTAGCTACTATAATTGGCGGATTAATCAATAATGTAAATATATATTATATCCTTGTCCTACAGTAATAGTACAAGGAGGTAATGAAACATGGGACACAATATTCACTACGCAACATATCCAGAAAACGTCAATAAGAAGATAGTCCAAAATGAGTGGGATGAATACGCTGCTCACGAGGATTGGCAGGAAGGATGCAGCGGCCTGCCTGGAAAAATACGCTGGCTAGACCACGTCTGCGATACACCAGAAGAAGCAGAGGAATATATCTCTAGCCATGACAAAGGCAATTACGACCAGTCGGCCGTAAAATTTAGGGATACCAATAGCATTCCTACTTCTTCGGCTAAAAAGAAAAGCCTAATAAAGCAGATTGCTTCGTATGAGGAAAAGAAAAAGCTATTTGACCAAGCCCATTCATTGGCCAACCAAAAAAGTGCCTTCATATCTTGCCCGTATTGCAAGTCAAAGCTGGCTAGGCAATATTTAGGCAAAGCTGATTCAAGAATAGGTTCTGAAGGTTGTCCATTATGCGGCGCAAAGGATATCAGAGCTTCTTCCGTGCAAGAGCGGCTGAAAAAGCTACAGGAAAGGATTGATAAGTGGAGAGTTCAGCTGAAAGAGGAAGAACAGTCTCTTGCAAAAAAGGTGGCTGTTAAAGCTCCTATTAAGTGGCTCGTAAAGGTGGAGTATCATACTTGATTTTTTGCACTAGCGCCACTTACATCACTATTAAATAATGCCATATTGGTGTATAATAGTGGAAGAAAGTACGCAAGAAAGTACGTAAGAAAAATAGAGGTGCCAAATCATGGATTATAAGCCACCCTTTACGATAACCAATGCAATACTAAAGTACGTAGCTTCTATTTCTGAAAAGCTAGGTAAGCTTAATGCTGTTCAGGGCTTGGAGAATAAGCCGCATCTAAGAAAAAACAATAGGATTAAATCTATTCACGCATCCTTGAAGATAGAGGCCAATTCCCTGTCACTAGGGCAGGTGAGGGACGTAATCAATGGTAAGCTGGTGCTGGGCGAGCAAAAAGAAATACAGGAAGTGAAGAACGCTTACGCTGCGTATGAAAAGCTGTCTGAGATAGATCCATATAGTATTAATGATTTAAAGCACTACCATGGTATCATGACTAGGTATCTTGTGGATGAAGCAGGAGAATTTAGAAGCAGTGAGGAAGGAGTATTCAGCGGAGAGCGGTGCATATTTATGGCTCCACCCGCTAGGTTAGTTCCTCAGTTGATGAGTAATTTGTTTGCATGGATGAAGTCTGCTAAGGATGATGTTCATCCACTAATTCTCAGCAGCATATTTCATTATGAATTCGTATTCATTCATCCATTTACCGATGGTAATGGCAGAATGGCTAGATTATGGCATACAGTTATGCTCGCTAAATGGAAGCCGATATTCGAATATATACCTATAGAAAGCCAGATAGAGAAGTTTCAGGAAGAATACTATGATGCTATTTCTAAGTGCCATAGGTCAGGGTCTTCAACCACATTTATTGAGTTCATGTTATCTCAAATAGATAAGATTTTGGATGAAGTATCCGCACAAATCACTGGTGACAATCAGCAGTTGCCTGAGCATATACAGAGCTTGCTTAGTATTATGGAGTATGATGTAGCCTATACTAGTAAGGCACTTATGGAGAAGCTTGGGTTAAACTCCAAGGAAGGCTTTCGTAGAAATTATCTTGTTCCAGCTATTGAAATGAAGCTAATCAGGATGACCATTCCAGAACAACCAAAGAATAGGAATCAAAGGTATATAAAGTGCTAAATAACTGTATAATCTTACCACAGTAGTATCATTAAAAAATAAAACCTAAAATAACAACAAATAATTATAGTTGATGCTATACATTGTTTAGGGGGATTAGGTTATGACAGATGAATACTACAATACTGAAGAAGCCTGTATGCTACTAAAGCTAGGTAGGACTACTGTTTATAAGTTATTAAAGAGTGGTAAGCTGAAAAGTACTAAGGTAGGGAGAAGTTATCGCATCCTAGGTCAGGATATAAAAAGTTTTATGCAAAATAAGGATAATTGAGCTAGAAGGCGGTACAGCAAACTAAAAATGAAAAAATCCATCATTCGCTTGGTAGTGAATGATGGATTTTTTTTCTGGTATTAATTGGGTTTACCAATACATCAGGGAAGTCAGGTTGTATTTTGTAGTCTTAGAGTCTATAATGGGATAGTATTTTTTATCTGAAGGGTCCGGAAACTTCATTTCGTATACCTTACCCATCAATTGTAGACTTCTCACGCTGATAAGGTCATTAGCGTGCTTCTTATTGTGATTTCTAAGCCATGTGTAAAAACTATTAGCATGGGGTGCTTTGGCAACGGTATCGTCGGGCTTGTATCGGGTTGATATAAAGATATAATCCTCGGTGTTTTTGATGGCAGGATGCTTTTTTAGCCATTCATCCTGATAAATCTTGTGCTGTTGCAGTAGCATAAGGGAAAGGTCATCCAGGATCAAAGAAAAATTGCTAGCGTGATTGGTTATGGTTCCAGTCTTTAAATTGAAGTCAGACCATTTCAGACTATATATCTTGGCTACTGTCGCGTTAGACTTAAGTATAAGAAGGGCAAGCAGAGCATTTTTAACCTTAGCTGCAAGCTTCTTTTGTGAGAATAGCTGGTCCAAAAAATTGTCAAACTCGAATATATCATAAATAAATGAGGGGGCATGAATTGGTAGATGGGGCCGTATATCCCAGCTTACACTACTACATGGGTTATCTATGAGAATATTTTTTTCATAAGCGAACTCTAAAATTCTGCGGAGTAGTATCCAAAGGTTATATATAGTTGATTCAGATAAATGCTCTCCATTACAACCACCCTTAATCGGTGGGGTATATTTGAGCGTATTCAACCAACTCTCAATAAGGCTGGTGTCTAATTCATTCAGTTTTATTGTTCCAAAATATGGGAGTAGGTGATTAGTCAGCGACGCTTCTATACTAGCCTGAGTACTAGCTCTGTAGAGGAAGTATTCGTCGCTTTGCCTGTATAAGGTTACTAGTCCGACGAAGTCATTTATTTTGTTCATAATGATACGTCCTTTCAAATAATGTTTTTGGCACCATTTGATACCATATAATATTTTGTTGTAACAATCTGCATCGAAATGGGTTCAGTGTATCACCTTAATAAAGATGAATGCCTTACACATCCATCTACCAATGCTTTTGATTGACTGATTTTCGTTTTCTCTGTATAATTTTGGTAGATAGGGTATACTATAGATAATATTTATTTTGGGTACTACAATGAGCGATAGAAGTGTTATACAATATGTTAATTCGAACGATCACTTACCTAATGAAGAAACACTGCGTGCCGAGATAGAGTCGCAGAAAGCTATTTTCCAGATACAGAATGTCGGTCTTTAGGTGAGGCTAGAGTATTGATAGTTATTGGATATGAGTCAGTTTTTTCGTCTAACATAATCAGGTTTTCGCTTCACTCGTTTCATTTGGCTAAGGCGTGGTAAAAAAATTTGGCTCTGTCACAACAAATGGTTGATTTTTGACGAGAAATAGCGTATAATAATAGT
>ERZ772860.1273-NODE-1273-length-18190-cov-3.248249_pt1 | contig 18190 bp, 9 predicted proteins | sample MGYA00511342_ERZ772860 | MGnify/ENA primary metagenome ERZ772860 (study PRJEB29015, sample SAMEA2737665) | human gut metagenome | biome: human gut; feature: human-associated habitat; material: faeces | place: China | collected 2012 ... | reverse complement strand
ATCCAAACTAGTATCCTCTCCTATTCCGCCTCCCACACAACTGACCGTCGCTTTGTATTCAGCCTCGAAAAATACAGAAGGAGCCCACACAATTTTAGGTTCGACGCACAAATAGTCATACCTGTAATCCTGAACGATGCCTTCATTCAGTTGTTTCCCCTCGTTGCGTGCTAAAGTCAATTCCAAAGAAGTCTTCAAATTCCAGTCATAGATCCCTTTCGACCCTATGGTATTCAAGATGTAACTATGAGAGGAATGATTTCTTTCCACAGACGAAAGATAGAAATTACCGTCCTTATAGTTACGTTCTGTTATCAGATTATAACGATTGTGGGAATAGGAAGCTGATAAAGTCCAGAAAAACTCCTTGATAGTATTTTTGTATTCCAGATAGCAGGTATAAAGTTGCCGTACCGTTACAGGAACTTTTCCTGTATGCTTCACTACAGTCCGGTAATCTTCACGATACCGAAAGGGGTAGATATCCTTCAATCCTCCTTCACTCTCATCCAAGCTTCCTAGTAAGGACATTTTCCAACGGGGAGTAAATTTATAACGGAAACAAAAGAATGGGGAGACACAAAAACGGCTATAAGATTGCTTTGGCAGATGAGTCCACCGGACAGTAGTGGCGGCAGTGAACAAAAAATCATTTCTCTCCCATTCGATACGGGGAACGGTATAGAAAGAATAGCTATGGGCTGAGTAAGCATTCTCCTGTTTCACCGAAGAAAGTTCGCCACAGAAACCACCTGTAAGCTGATAATTCACTCCATTTATTTTCCTCATCCCATAAAGGGCATTATCCGTGTAGGCATTGCCGGTGTTCATTTCTTCATATTCCGCAAGGATAGACTCATGTGTCTGTCCGATGACAGTTCGATATGTGTTTTCGCTGATGTTATCGGACGAACTCAATTCGTTCCTATGGTAGATACAGTCGGCAATCAGCATGTTATCAGCAAATAAAATGGGCAAGTTGCGGTGAGCCACTGTCAGTGAAGCGGAGCAATGGGTGTAGCGGATATACGACCGGATTCCCCAAGTGTATTTTTCTTTGGTGTAAAGTTGATTGAAATAATTCTTCAATTCCCATTGTGAGTTCTTTATCTTTTGAAAAATAGCATTATCACCCGTTATATCCGAAACTCCTGATTTCCATGTTCCTGCAAACGAAAAATTTTCACGAGTGTACCGGCTTACAGTATTATCTTCATAATTCACTTCAGCATTCAGACAATCGGTTTTTAAACGGTCATGCCGATTGGTAGCCGTATGCACCGTATCTTGTGCAAAATAATAGATTTCCTCACTTCCATATTGCCGGGTTGTACGGTCATGGATATACCCTAACTGAAATCGTAATTGCTTTTCTTCATCCAATCGGTACAAGCGGTTGGCAGAGGCTGTATGCGTTTCATTGAATAACAGCCTTTTTTGCGACAAGGGCATGGCCGGTTCGGGTAAAGGAAGAAAAATGGGAAGATTGCTGTCCGTCACCCGGTCAAAGCTATTGCCGGATGCCAGTTTCTGTTGGTCGGAAAACAGATTCCGGCCTGTATTATTTGCCTTGTAAGTATAGACAGTCTGCCGGTTACGACTCAATTGCAATGCATTGAACGAAGCGTCGTAAAGTGCTTTCTCTCCATAACCTCCCCCTGCCATAACGGTATAAATCCATTTGGAACGGACTTCAGGTTTCAGTTTCAAATTCAAGGCAACGTCATCCGTAAAGGTCTTGCCACGCAAGGACTTAATGGGTTGGTGCCCTTCAATGACCTCCGCTGCCTGTACGGCATCCGCTTTCAGATTATTATTTATTTGATTATAACGCCCGCCACTCACGTCCATTCCCTCCACATAAAGATTACTGATCGCTTTTCCATTATATTTTATAGTTCCGTTCTCTTCCACATTGATGCCGGGAAGTTTTTTCAACACATCGCTAACATTCCGGTCTTTGGAAGATGCAAAACGGGTGAGATCATATTTCAAGGTATCCTGTCGTCCCCATACACGCCCCGAACGAATCTGTACTTCTTTCAGCATGATAGCTTCCTGCTCCAGTTCAATAGTTAGCGGACGACCGGCAAGTACCGGTACAGTCTTTTTCCTGTACCCCATATAAAACACCGTTATTGTCCTGTCTTTCAAGGATGAAGAAGAAAGTTGAAAACATCCGTCAACATCTGTCAAAGTATAGTTGATGATATTGCCATCCCCTTCCTGTTGCAAAGTGACGGTAGCAGATTCCAAAGGCTGACGGGTAACTTTGTCCGTTACCCGTCCCTCTATCGTGTTTTGTGCGTTTGTTTGAATATGAAACAAAAAGCTCAACAAAGAGAGAATGATTGCTGTTTTCATCCTGTTATTTTTCAGATAATTCTATCGGATTATAAGGTAACTCAAAGTTTTTCAATGCATTACCTTGCTCATCTTTTACCGTCAATTTTACATTGGGGGCTGTAGAAGTAATAAAGCCTACCGGGTCCTTGGCATAACGCTCATATACCTTATTCAAATCTCTACGACTGATGGATTCAGAACCTTTACCATTGAAAAGAAGCGGCTTCGATTCATCAGATTGCTCGATACCTGTACATTCAAATGAGTAATGTCCCCGGGCATCTTCAGCCTTTATAATGAAACCGGGCAATCCACAAAGTTTCCAAGGCCCTTCACTTACAGGAATTTCCATCGTAAACCATGCCGTATAACTTCTTCCCCGGAAGCGACAAGTTGCTTTCCGGCAATGATAAGTCAGAATAGTAGCCGTATCGGATAATAAGGTCCATACCGGTTTTTCATTCTTTTCCTCGCAACGGAAATTACTGGTAGCCAACCGATCAAGCGTTGTCACCTTTCCCGTAGGATAGTTCTTATAAATCCGATATGTAATACGCCCGTTTCCATAAGCCTTGGCATGTTGCTGCAAGATATCTTGGGACACTTTATTAGCATAGTCGGCAATCAAAGTAGAATCCCGAAGATAAGTAGTGTAGCTATAAAATTGCGAACATTTCTTTCCCACTTCCAACATCATCGTTTCCGAATTGGGCTGACAGTCGGTCTTGGTAGTATCCTCTACCATCTTCAACTCATACTGAGCACGGAAAACCAATTCATCTATGGGTTCGCTTTTCTTCACATCATCCATAGAGAGAATGGTTATCTGCGCCGTAGCCTGTAATGCCACAGTTACCATAAATAACAGGTTAGCCAATTTCTTTTTCATAATCCGAATTGTTTTTAAATGATGAATTTTATACTGCAAAGCTAAGTCCTTCCCTCCTTCCCGATACCACAAAGTTATTACTGAAATATTACGCCGATAAAAAAACAATCCTCGTGTACATTGCATATCCAAGGATAGCCCGTACCTTTGCTTTAACAAAAAAAGAAAAGATGGAAAAAAGAATAAAAACAGTATGGATACTGACTATCATTACAGCTATATTGATAATAGGTGGTCAAGGTTATTGGCTTCACCACCAATATTGCTATTCAACGAAAACATTCATGCAGGAACTGCATAAACAAATACTGCAATTGGAAAAAGAAGAAATGAATACACGCTATGACAAACGGACTAACAACCACAAATATACACTGAGCTACAAAATAGAAATGCCGGATTCGGTGAACCAAAACGGCAAAACAACCTGCATCATTAGTTTTTATAGACAACAAAGTGAAATTGATAATCTGGATTCGTTAATAAAACAGAATGCATTGTTGAATGAGGACAGCGTTATAGTCCGCGACAGTTTTCGGGTAGAGAACATTTCCAATGAAATTCTATTTGATGCAGCCACACGCTATGGAGCCGAGATGACTCACCCCTTCCAAGCCGGAAAATTTGATTCACTATTACAAGCCAACCAAATAAAACTGACAAATATCAGACTGATACAGACTGATTCTATCCTGTGGCATGGAAGCTATACCTCTTCCACCCGATTGTTCAAACCTGAAATGTATATTGCTTATCCTTATAATCCTTTACTTAAACAGGCATTGACGGCATCCATACAGATACCTTTCCCCTCCCTGCTCCAGCAAATGGCATGGCAGCTGTTGGGTAGCCTGATATTAGTTCTGCTTTTGGTATTCTGTCTTATCTACCAGATCAAGACCATTCTGAAACAACGGAAAATAGACGAAATGAGAAAAAGCTTTGTAAATACCATGATACATGAACTGAAACGCCCTGTACAGACCTTGAAAATGTGTATTGCCTTTCTCAACAACAAGTCCATGCGTACAGACGAAAGAGCAATGGATGAAGTAGTAAAGGATTCCATGTTTGAACTGGACAATCTTTCTGCCTACCTGGCCAAAGTAAGGGATATGACACGGGCTGACTATGAACACACGCCTCTCCACATCCGTACTTTTGATTTACGGGAAACCGTAGATAAATTAATCCGGCTGGTCAATGTTCCTACCAATAAAAAGGTTACCATCCATCCGCACTATGAAATGAAATCCACTTTGGTCACCGCTGACCCGGTACATATTGCCAACATCATCAGCAACCTGATAGAGAATGCCATCAAATACTCCGGCAAAGAAGTCCGGATTGATTTATCCTGTATACAGAAAGAACACACCCTTACTATACAAATAACAGATAACGGAATTGGAATTCCGCCAGCAGAGCAAAGCAAGGTTTTTGATAAGTTTTATCGCGGCAACCATATACCGGACCGAAATATACCGGGTATAGGACTAGGACTAAGTTACGTAAAGCTCCTCACCGAAGCACACCACGGACATGTATCCTTGACCAGCCAGCTGAGTAAAGGAACGACTTTCAGTATTGTACTACCTCAATAATCATTTCAACAATCCACATAAGATGAAAACAATCAAAATACTTTTCGCAGATGATGATTTAAAATACTCCATGCTCTTAAAACGTTTTTTGGAGGCAGAAGGCTATGAAGTTACTTACGCAGGAAACGGAAACATTGCCTTACAACAATTTCCCTTAATAAGGCCTGATTTGGTATTGCTTGATATCAATATGCCCGAACTGAACGGCTTCGAGGTAGCGGCAAAAATACGGAAACAAAATCATCAGGTACTTATTTTCTTTCTTTCAGACCGTAGCGATAAAGCCGACCGTCTGAAAGGCTTTGATCTGCAAGCCAATGATTATCTAGCAAAGCCTTTTTATCCCGAAGAGCTGTTGGCACGTATCCGTGAACGGTTTCAATGTGCAAACAACAGAATTGAAACAGAAAGCTATACATTCGGAAAAAGTACATTTAACTATACCACCAATGAAATAAGGACGGGAAATAACAAGGTACTGATTACTTCCCGACAGGCTGAGATACTCCGAATACTAGCTAAAAACCTCCATGTTCCGGTAGACCGGGAAATACTTTTGAAACATGTATGGGGAACTTCATCCTATGCCAATTCGCTGGCATTGAATGTACAAATAACCTATTTACGAAAAGCGTTGCGCAATGATTCCAGCGTGAAGATAGAATCACTGATGAAGAAGGGGTATGTGTTACACACTGAAAAAGGACAAGAAAACTCTTTATAGTTCGTCATTCTTCATTTCATTCAGAAAGGCAAACTATAAAGAGTTTCAAATAGCTGAAAGCACTTTTGTTATAATGTACAAGTTCCTTCGACCAGCTTGCCCATTGCCCATACGGCACGGATATTCAAGTCCTGGTCAAGAATCAAGATATCGGCATCTTTGCCTTTCTGAAGTGAGCCCTTGCGGTCATATACTCCCATAATCTTGGACGGAGTTTCCGAAGCCATACGGACAGCATCTTCCAACGGGATTTCTGCCTTTTGCACCAAGGTACGGATCAGGCGGTCCATGGTAGCCACACTGCCTGCCAAAGCAGAACGGTCGGCCAATTTGCACACACCATCCTCGATAATGACACGAGGGTCAAAAGCTACATTGCTTTCACTGGCGGCACATGCCAAAGCATCGGTAATAACACAAGCACGTTCCACACCCTTAATCTTATATATCAGGCGCAAGATAGTAGGAGGAACATGAATACCATCGGCTACCACTTCCACTGTCATATCGTCTATCAGATAGATACTTTCTACTGTACCTTCATATTTATACTCACGACGCTTATGGAAGCCCGGCATTGCATTATAGAAATGTGTAGCATGAGAATAACCGGACTCCCAGGCTGCACGGATATCTTCATATTCGGCCTGTGTATGTGCCACAGAAGCCAAGATGCCTTTTCCTGTGATATACTTACCAAACTGCATAGCACCCGGCAATTCGGGTGCAGCATCCCAACGCTTGATACAGCCCCACTTTTCTACAATAGGAATATATTCCTTCGGATCCGGGTCTTTTATGTTTTCAGGCATCTGACCGCCTGCCATCTTCATATTAAGGTAATGCCCTTCAAGATGAAGACCAAGTACCGGACTGTCCGGTTCCGCCATCAACCTGGTACAAGTTTCGGCAGCTGCCTCAATCATCGGTACGGTAGAAGAAGACAACGTTGGAAAAATACTGGTAGTACCATGTTTCATGTGAGCATTAATGGCTGTACGGAAAGCCTCTTCCGTACCTTCCATAAAATCACCGCCACCACCACCATGACAATGGATTTCCACACCACCGGGAACAACATACATACCTTTAGCGTCAATCAGCTCGGCTCCGATAACAGCTAAATCACAATTGGTAACTTCTAAAATCTTATTGTCGCGCATAAGGACAGATCCGTCCTTCAACCAGCCCTGTGGGGTAAGAATCTTTGCGTTAATGATTTGGGTCAACATGATACTATGATAAGTTAGAATTTTTAATTGGCATATTAAATTTGCCAACAAAAATAGCAACTTTTTCACTTTCTAAAACAGATTTCCCCAATTATTTTCCAACTTTTTTAATAAATAAGCCCCGCTTAATAAAATCAAGCGGGGCACAGATAGTGGAAATTGAAACAAATCTTTTTACTTACTCATTAAAACTAGCCTACCTGATTTAAGTCCTTTACCTGTTGCGGTCAATATGATTTCTCCCGGTTTATCAGTACTTTGCACAACAGCAGTCATCATTCCGTTAAACACTTTCATCTGCGGAACATGGAAAAGTTCCAATGAAGTGGGATCTCCGTTTGCACCGGCACGATAGGTTCCCGCACCTTTTACAGAATACTTGATGAGATGCTGCGCATCGGGACAAAGATTACCCTCTTTGTCCACCACTCTTACTGTGACAAATGACAAATCCTTGCCATCAGCCTTTATTTCATTGCGATCTGCAACCAGTTCTATATGGTCGGGCTTGCCTGCCGTATGGATTTCCTTTTCGGCCACAGCTTCCCCCTTATCATTATAGGCAACCACTTTTACGGTTCCCGGCTCATACTTTGTATCCATCCACATCAAACGGTAGCGTTTCTGGCGTTTGAAATCTGCTATGGAAGCAGAATCCGCACTATTTTCAGCCGTTACAGTCAAATCTTTGGTACGCTTACCCTGACTCTTGCCATTGATAAACACTTCTGCCGACGGATAATTTGTATAAACAAAGATAGGAGTCACTTCTCCTTCACGTCCCGGCCATGTCCAATGAGGAAGGATATGCAGCGTTTCTTCATCTTTGTTCCAATGACTGCGGTACAGATAGTAACGGTCTTTGGGCAATCCGGCCAGGTCGATGATACCGAACAAAGAAGAATGGCTGGGCCAATCAGTATAATAAGGAGTCGGTTCGCCCAAATAATCGAAGCCCGTCCATACAAATTCTCCGATACCCCATGCGTTATCCTCATGCCAAATCCAGTCATCCTCCGGCAAATTGGACCAACCACAATGTTCCACATCGTAAGAAGAAGACTGATGATCGTCATATTTCTTCATAGCCTGACGGACAACAGGGAATTTATAGACGCCACGCGAACTTACTGTAGAAGCGGTTTCACTACCTAGAATAATCTGCTGAGGCAATTTCTTATAGTTTTCTGGATATTTATGAGGGCGGTAATTGAAACCGGCCACATCCATCACAGCAGCCATATTATTATTTACTACAGCATCAGGCGCATCCATACCTTGTGTTACAGGACGGGTAGGATCTTCACGATGACAGATATCCTGTAACATACGCGAAAGCTTTGGTCCGTTATTGCCATTCCACTGGTCCGGTACTTCGTTACCGATGCACCACATAACAATACTCGGATTGTTACGGTAATGACGGATCAGATTAGTCAGATCCTTCTCCACCCATTCATCAAATATTTTATGATAACCGTTGGCCATCTTTGCCGATTTCCACTCGTCGAAAGACTCTACCATCAGCATCATACCCATTTCATCACAAGCCTCCACCAATTCGGGTGCCGGCATATTATGAGAAGTACGGATGGCATTACAACCCATATCTTTCAGAATACGAATCTGACGACGTATAGCGGCATCATTTACAGCACCGCCTAACGGACCCAAGTCATGATGGTTACATACCCCTTTGAATTTGGTCGGCTTTCCATTCAGGAAAAAGCCCTTGCCGGGAACAATCTCCAAAGTACGGATACCAAAGCGGGTGGTATATTCGTCTTTCAAGGTATTCCCTTCATATACTTTGGATTCAGCTGTATAAAGAACCGGAGTATCAGGACTCCACAACTCAGGATTAGCCACTGCAAACTCCTGTTCAAACAAAGCATTATCAAAAACACTCAACTTGTTTTCTCCGGTAGCAACCACTTTGCCGTTTTTATCCTTGATCTGCGTCACAATACGGTAATTATCCTTATTAGCTCCTTCAGGGCTAACCAAAGAAGTTTTCAAAGACACTTTTGCATATTTGTCTGTCACCACAGGAGTGGTAGCATATGTTCCCCAAGCAGGAATATGCGTATCTTCATTGATTACCAGATGAACATTGCGGTACAATCCGGCCCCCGGATACCAACGTGATGATTCAGGCTCGTTTTCCAAACGGACTGCCAGTTCGTTCCTCTCACCCGGTTTCAGATAAGGGGTCGCATCCACATAAAAAGAATTATAACCGTAGGGCCAATAACCGGCCTCCTGCCCGTTCACATAAACACGGGCATGGCTCATTGCTCCATCAAATATCAAAGTCGCTTTCTTGCCTTTCTCAAAACCGGGAGCATCAAAGTTCAGGCGATACCATCCGGTTCCTACAAACGGAAGACCTCCGGTACGTCCGGCATGTTCCATCGCCTCGGTCTGTCCATCTTGAGTAATAGCCATTTCCTGCTTGTCGTTATTGATACTGAACGGACCATAAATCGCCCAATCATGAGGAACGGTGACGTTCTGCCATTTACTGTCATTATAACCGGGATTGGCAAATTCCGCATTATCTTCACGCGTAAATTTCCACCCTTTTTCGAAAGTCTGCTCTGTACGTACCTGCGCTTGCAAAAAAGCAAAATAACAAACAGCTCCTAACGCAGCACACAAAAATCGTTTCGTATTCATAGTTATTTCTTATTAGGATTTTCTGTTACTATAAAAGTAATTTCACCTGCCTTGATCAAATCATCATGCGAAATCAAATATTTATTAATCTTCTTATTGCCCAGTCTGATTTCCTTTATATAATCCCCTTGTCCTTCTTTCTTGATAACCAATTCTTTCTTGCCCCAATATTTAGGATCAAGCTGAACGGTCACTTTATCAAAAGTAGGAGTGGTCAATGTATATTCGGGCACACCCGGACAATCCGGATAGAATCCCATCATACTGAATATAGCCCATGCAGACATCGTACCCGTATCATCATTGCCGGGAATTCCATCCGGCTTAGTTGTGAAATACTTAGCCAGCAATTCCTTCACCAATTTCTGTGTACGCCATTCTTCACCTTTGAAACGACTGAACAGGTAAGGATAGGCTATATCGGGTTCATTGGCCGGATCATAATTCCCTTCATCAAACACGCTTTGCAATTTATCAACAAATTTCTTGTCGCCCCCCATCAACTTTACCAAGCCATTGATATCATGAGGCACAAAGAAAGTGTAATTCCATGCATTACCTTCATGGAAACCGGGACTAGGTGCAAAATTAGCTCCTTCTTTCGGATCAAACGGTTCATAGAATTTGCCTTCTTTAGTTATCGGACGCAAGGTTCCGAAATCCTTGCTATAATAATTTTTATAGCCCATAGAACGTTTGCGGAACAATTTCGCATCTTCTTTCTTACCTAAAGCCTCCGCCAAGGTAGAAAGTGCATAGTCGGCAACATAGTATTCCAAAGCATGAGAAACCGAATTATCATACTGACTTTCCATCGGCACATACCCTTTGGACATATAATCGTCATTATCCGGACGCATCAGATTATCCTTGCCCGGAGTAGTGGCCGACTTATACATTCCCTTATAAGCTTCGTCAATGTCAAAGTCTTGCAATCCCTTCATCCAACTGTCTACCAGAACAGGAATAGAAGGGTCACCTTCCATCGTCAATGTTTCACGACCATACAATTCCCATTTCGGGAACCATCCGTGTTCCTTGTATATGCCCATCATGGTGTGAATCATATCCATCTGACGCTCCGGATATACCAAAGTCATCAACTGGTGATAGTTACGATAAGTATCCCACAATGAGAATACCGTGTAACGGTTATGGTTGGTGGTCAAAATCTTATCTCCCTCCATTTGTGGATATTGTCCGCTTACATCCTGCAAAATATTCGGATGAACCATCGTGTGATACATAGCGGTATAGAATACTCCTTTTTGCTCTTCCGTTCCACCTTCCACTTTGATACGGGAAAGATCATCGTTCCATTTCTTACGGGCTTCCGCACGCAGTTTGTCGAATGTTGTACCGAAAGGCTGTTCTTTTTCCAGATTCAAACGGGCATTCTCTATGCTGACAAAAGACACGCCCATACTGACTTCAATCACTTCTTCCGCTGTGGTATCGTAAGTAAACCACACTCCTATATCATCTCCGCTTATTTCTTTTGTATAAGCAGTATAGAGTTTGTATTTACCGGCCGTATCATCCCATTGCGCCTCCACACCCATCGGACGCATCATTTTCCAATAACCGCGTTTTGCCGGTACTTTGTTGATACGCATTACAAAATAGATAGGAAATACCGCCTGAGGATTATAACAGAAAGTTCCCAACAATTTGGTACCTTCAATCTCACGGTCGTTTACAAAACGAACGGTAGCACCACTCTCATTGGTCAATCCCTCTCCCAGATTCAACAAGATATTGCTTTGTCCGGCAGGAAAAGTAAAGCGTGCCATACTGGTACGTGGAGTGGCAGTCAGTTCACATTTCACATTGTATTTATCCAGTATATTGGTATAATAACCCGGATTTGCAGTTTCACCTTGATAGAAGCTTCCATAATTATGATAATCCACATCCAGTTTGCCGGTGGTAGGCATTAATAACAATGATCCCAATTCCGGACAGCCTACCCCGCTAAGATTAACGTGCGCAAAGCCGGTAAGATATTTATTATTGAATTCGTATGGAGTGGACCACCATTGCTTGTCTTTATCCTTATCCCCTTCGGGAACCCCCATCACATTGAAAGGAGTCACCGACATCATTCCATGAGGGGTTAATGCTCCGGGGTTTGTCGTACCGTAATTAGTAGTACCCACAAAAGGGTTTACATAATCTACCGGCTCTTTCTGTGCTGCCGCAGAAAAAACTGAGATACAAGCCAGAACAGCCGATAACAAAATTTGTTTCTTCATGCTATTTGTTGTTTATATAAGTTCTATTATTTCACTACAATTTCATCTGTAAACAAGAAACCTCCGAATTCGCCCGAAGATGCCTGATAACGTATGTAACGTGCTTTGGCATTTCCTTCCCAACCAAAGTTGATGAAAGTCACTTTGTCATCCTTCACTACTTTATGCTCCATGCGCTTCAGTTCCGTAAACTCCTTACCATCATTGGAAACGGAAATGATCACTTCTGAAGGCATAAAGACTTCAGGTCCACACACCTGCATAAAGTCTGCTCCAACAGAATGAATTTCTGTTTCTTTTTCCATATCAATGGTCACATCCATTCTTTTCTTGTCTATAAAACCTTGCCAATGCCTGTCACCATAAGTCCAGCCTCCGATCACACCATCTACCAAGGCACTGTCACCACCGGCCGAATAGCCGGGATAATAAGCGGCATCCGGTCCGTAAGCCACTTTCTTACCTACTGCCAAATGCTGTACGGGCTGATCCGCTCCCGGACGATTTCCTATCTCATTTTTCAATTCAAAAGGATGGTATCCTTCAGCTTTCAATGCCTCTACCTCTTTCAATGCACGAACATGAAAATCATCATAGTTCTTCACAGAAGGGGCACTCCAAGCAACTTCCGCCAAGGCAAGAATACGAGGATAAATCATCATTTCCGCATGTTCCGGAGTCGGAATATATTCTGTGAATAAATTAGCTTGTACTCCATACACCAACTGGACTTTATCCGCACTCAAAGTATCGGGTACAGGATTAAATGAATAAACTTTGGACAAAGGCAGATAGCCTCCTATTGCTTCCGGCTGGGAATCAGGAGCATCCTGATAAGAATCAAAATAGCAGAACTCACCCGGACTCATAATAGCCATGTGGCCGGAATCAACCGCTTTCATTCCCCCTTCCGTGCCACGCCATGACATGACAGTGGCATTAGGTGCCAAACCACCTTCCAATATTTCATCCCAACCCAATAATTTACGTCCGTGGGCATTCAAAAAGACCTCAATACGATGAATCAGATAACTCTGTAACTCGTTCACATCTTTCAAGCCTTCTTTTTTCATACGTGCCTGGCACAGTTTGCAAGTGGGCCATGAGGCTTTACCTGCCTCATCCCCTCCTATATGAATATATTCGGACGGGAAAAGTTCCATTACCTCTGTCAACACATTTTCCAGAAACTCAAAAGTCTTTTCATTACCGACACAGAAATCGGCTTGTTTGTAAGGTTCGTGTGTACAAGACAACTCAGGATAAGCAGTCAGTACTTCTTCCGAATGCGCAGGCATCTCTATCTCAGGAATAACAGTAATAAAACGTTCCTGAGCGTATGCCACCAGTTCGCGGATATCATCTTGAGTATAATAACCTCCGTGAGCATCTTTACTGCCTTCTTCTTCATACCGTCGTCCGTTATTCCACCATTCTTTCCAGGTAGGAAACTCACGCCATGCCGCAAATTCTGTCAGACGGGGATATTTTTTTATTTCAAGACGCCAGCCCGCAGCGTCAGTAAGATGCAGATGCAGACGGTTCAATTTATAATATGCCAAAGCATCCATCTGCTTTTTTATAAATTCCTTATCGAAGAAATGACGGGAAACATCCATCATAAAGCCACGATAAGCAAAACGGGGTTCATCTGTAATGACTCCTGCCGGCAATCCTTTTTCATCAACCATTTGCAGCATAGTCTGAACTCCATAGAACAATCCTGCCCCGGAAGTTGCACGAATAAGTACCTGATCAGGAGTTACCGTCAGAACATATCCCTCGGAAGAGTTTACCTCCGGCAGTTCCGCCACTTGTTTCAAGACAACATTATGTCCCTCTTCTGCTATTACCGGTTTCAAATTCATGGAAGAAGCCACCAGATAATCTTCCAAAATCTTCTTGTCCCCCTCAGACGCATCTATATATAACCCTGTTTCCGAATTCAATGAAAACACTTCCTGCTGTAATTCCACCTTTAATGGTGCGGGAATAACAGAAAGTGTGCGTTGCTCTTCTTTCGTGCAACTTGCAAACAGCAAGCCCAATGCAACTTCCGCCAATATAATCAATCTTCTCATCTTCTCTTTTCTTTAATTCTATTAATTTCATTAGTACGAATGCCCGGTTTCAATTCTCCATTAATAATGTAATGAAATCCGTCCTGCGAAACTATTACAGCTCCGGCACGCGCACCTTGCTCATATTCGCCTAATGTAGTCCATTTATCCGTCTGCGGATGATAGAGCAGCAGGTTTCTATTAAACCGATACCACTCTACAGGATGTGACAAATATTCTTTTCCCGCATAAATACCTTGCAGAGCTTTTAAGAATATATCCTTATCAACTCCTCCGGCACACAATATCATACCCTCGCCAAAAGAGGTTCCCATTCCACCACCTAAAGAGATCTCATTACCTTCCGCATCATACGGGGTGGCAACCGATGACCATTCTTTCGTTTCCGGAGAATACATATATCCATCTACCGACAAAGAAGCCTGATGCCCTTCAACAGCCGGGGCAAATCCCCCCCACACATAAAGTTTTCCATCTTGTGCCACGCAAACAGGTTGTACTCTGGGTTCACCCGGAATATCTGTTTCTCTTTTCCATCCTCCAGACAAATCCAACAGATCAAGCATGTACATGGCCGAGGATGGAATGCCATTTACATTTCCACCGACAATATATAGTGAATGTCCTACTAATGCACCTGCCATATTATCCATAGTTACAGGCAAAGAGGGCAAAGTATCTCTTTTCAAGGTGTCTTTTTGCAAAGATAAAAGAAAAACATCAGACAAGCTGTGTGTTGCCGTAGTCCCTCCAACACAAATTAACCCTTTTTCAGTAGAAATAGTGACTCCATAAGCTGCTGCCTGAGGCAGTTGGCCTATTTTCTTCCACTCAAAAGCCGTATCATTTGACAAAGGGGCGATATATATATCCCGATAATAAGCTTTTTTTCCTCCATCGGCTACCGGTATATCAGGGAAATTACAACCTCCGGCTATCAGCAAATTTCCTTCAATCACTCCCGCATATAATGCAGAAACTCCCTTAAGAAAACCGGTATTCTCTGTAGGGAACCCATGCATTTTCTCAAGAGATATTTCAGAAGCATCCGATTGACCGCTACAAGCAGCCATTGTCATCATGCCCAGTATCGCATAAACGCCATATATTATTTTTCTGATCATGTTTTCATGGTGAAGCAAATAATAAAAAGTGTGCCAAAAGCAAATCAGCCATCCCGCTTGCCCCAGAAACGGATTGCACCAACGCAAACACAACATTCCTTACGCATATGGACGGAGGCATTCCACCTCACGCCCAACGGTACTCTATCACACTTTTGGCACACAGTCATTATTTGAATATAACTATCAATTTAATGAAATTTCATCAACAAACAAGAAAGCCGGATTTCCTTTGCCACCGTGCCAAGCAGGAATGCTATGTTCCGCTAAAGCGGTCACTTTCACATAACGGGCAGTCACCGGATCGAAAGTCAACGTATGGTTGAACACTCCATTCTTGTCATCCTGCTTCATTGCCGGATATTTTTCTGAAGCAATTTCCTTAAAGTTCTTTCCGTCTTCGGATACAGCTACAGAAAAAGCACGGGCATCAAACACCCAGTCACCTTTTTCCACACAAGTAGAAATAGAAGCGCTGCTGATTTCTGTCGGTTGCTGCATATCAATAACTACTTCCATATCATTTTTATAGAAAGCAATCCAACGGCCCGTCTTATAGTTACCGTTACCTTTCAATCCGTCCACCAAAGTGGGAGCTCCTTTGAATTCATATTGCTTGTTTACCGGTTGCAACATAGTGACAGGTTTCATACTAGCCTTGTTAAAAGCAATTTCCTCTGTAACCACGCGGCTATTTCCTGCAGGACGTACAGTAATCGCTTTAAAAGTACAATTCTGTTTCAATTTCAATGTTTCCGTATACAACTGGGAAGCAGCGGAAGGTTCCGTTCCATCCAAAGTGTAATAGATAGGACTATTATCAATAGTAGATAAAGTAACATCCAGCGTACCATCTTTCGGATTAGGAGTAAATACAGCATTTACATCAAAGACATGCTTGGCATAATTATATTTATAAACATCATAAATATCTACCAACTGAGGCAAACGCTTCAAGAAACCTTCATAGTTTTTCTTTTCCGGCATGGTCCACTGAATTTCAGACAAAGCAGCCATACGGGGTAATTCCATATATTCTACCTGACTGTAGGTAGGAATGTATTCAGTCCATAAGTTGGCCTGTACGCCAATGATGTATTTCTGCTCTTCCGGAGTCAGATCAGCCGGCATCGGCTCATAGTTATATACCGTTTCAACGGGTACATATCCACCAATAGCCTCAGGTTCATTAGCAATATCCTTGGTTTGGTAATAGTCAAAATACAAATAAGTATTAGGAGTCATAATTACATCATGTTTCTGTTTTGCGGCTTCAATACCTCCGGCAACACCACGCCATGACATTACAGTGGCATTGGGAGCCAATCCGCCTTCCAGAATTTCATCCCAACCGATAATCTGACGTCCGTGTCCGTTCAGGAACTTCTCTGCATGATTGATAATGAAACTCTGCAATCTTTCCTCGGCAGTATGATTCTTGTCAGACTTAAGACCTAAAGCCTTGATACGAGCCTGGCACTTTGGACATTTTGCCCAACGTACCTTAGGACATTCATCACCACCTACATGAATATATTCTGATGGGAAAATCTGAATAATTTCCCCTAATACATCTTCAATGAATTTCAAGGTTTCATCATTTCCTGCGCAAAGCACATCTTCTGATACACCCCAGATTTTCCATACTTCGTACGGACCACCAGTACAGCCCAAGTTAGGATATGCAGCCAAAGCAGCCTGCATGTGTCCCGGCATATCAATTTCCGGTATAACCGTAATATGACGTTCGGCAGCATAAGCTACAATTTCTTTTGCTTCTTCCTGTGTGAAGAATCCACCATAAGGCTTGCCATCATATTTTCCCGAGTTATGTCCGATAACCGTTTCCGCTCTTTTAGAACCTATTTCAGTCAGTTCAGGACGACTCTTGATTTCGATTCTCCATCCCTGGTCTTCAGACAAATGCCAGTGGAAACGGTTGATGTTGTGCAAAGCCAGCATATCAATAAAACGCTTTACAGAATCTACCGGGAAAAAATGACGTGACACATCCAACATTGCACCACGATAAGAGAAACGAGGATAGTCATTGATTTCAACCGCCGGTAAAGCGATATCCACTCCTTGTGCTACCGGAATAGATTTACGCAACGTCTGGATGCCATAAAATACTCCGGCTTCCGTAGGTCCTGAAATAACCACTTGGTCGCTGGTTACCTTTAACTGGTATCCTTCAGGATTTTCAGCATTTCCACCTAATTGCAGGATTATTCCTTTGCCGTCTGTACCGGCTTGTACAGCCAATGACTTTCCGGTAAGATCTTTGATATAACTTGCCAAAAATTCAGCGTTCTTTTGCATTTTTTCATTGCCTTCCGGATACATTATCTTAGTTCCATTTGACAAAATAAACGGAGCAGCCTGATCCATTACCGAAATTTCCTGCGGTAACGGAATTATCTGATAATTTGCTTCTTTCACTTCTGTGTTACAGGATAAAAGCATAAAACCTGCCATTGTCAGCCCTGCAAGGCCCATTAAAGTTTTCATAATAGATATTAATTGATTAGTTAGTATCACTTAATTGCTTAATAGTTATATCAACCTTTTCATTCTTCTTCAGTTTATCTGAAGTAATAATCACTTTCTTTGTCTGTCCCGGCAACAAGTCAAAGAAGTTGTCAGTAAATCTCACACCTTGAACAGGAATCTCTATGAACACATCCCTGGCCAGCTGTCTGGCAGACAGAGTCACTTCATATTTTCCATCCATCGGCTTCACTTTATAGCGGATCTCGGTCTTCGGAAGCTCCTGATCTTTTGCGTGGTTAAAGTAATAAATTTCTTCGGATAAAACCTCACCTTTCTTATTTTTTAATGTCATTAGAAGAAAAGTATTTTGAGGACTTGTTGTTATACCCGCATAAGGTTCCTTATAATATAAGGTGGAAGCATTGGCCGGAACCTCACCCTTGATACTCTTTTTAGTCAGAACCTTTCCATTAAAATCCATCACACGCAACAATAAAGTCACCTCTTTATCCGCTTCCAGTTTGTCCGACATAACATAAATATTCAAATCCTCCCCTTCCTTGACAGCATCTACCAATACCGGAGCAAAAGCTCTTTTTGCCTGATAATGCAACGCTTTCCAATTGCCATAATAATCAATGCTCGACCAGGAAACGACCGGCCAGCTGTCATTCAGCTGCCAATATAAAGTTCCCATACAATAGGGACGGTTACGACGATGGGCTTCCAAACCCTGGCGCACTCCTACCCCCTGCAAAACCAA
>ERZ772860.1272-NODE-1272-length-18195-cov-3.424146_pt1 | contig 18195 bp, 13 predicted proteins | sample MGYA00511342_ERZ772860 | MGnify/ENA primary metagenome ERZ772860 (study PRJEB29015, sample SAMEA2737665) | human gut metagenome | biome: human gut; feature: human-associated habitat; material: faeces | place: China | collected 2012 ... | reverse complement strand
TGTTTTTATAGATCAACATAAAATTGAGCTTGAAAAAGTATTTATAATTCCTGGAACAACATTTCAAGGTTTAGAAGAAAAATATACTGATAAAAACACAATGACTGAACTGGCTGTTGAGATTGGTTTTTTATGTCCTCAATCTCGATACGTTCAGTGGAATTCAGATATAAGTAGTATTCAGTATCCGTGCTTAATTAAGCCTAGTCATCAGAAACCAGGACATTTTAATGAATTTAAATTTAAAATATGTAATGATAAAGATTCTTTAAAAAGGTTACTTAAGTTCGTTCGCCATGATTCTGAATTTATTGTTCAAGATTTCATCAAGAAAGAAAAAGATATTTTAGTATATGGGGCGAGAATGTGGGATGGTAAAACAATCTTAGCTGGTGCTATGATAAAAGATAGATTTGCTGATTGTGGTAGTTCTTCTCATGGATTAATTACTTATAAAATACCTTCATGTGTCGCCCAACATAAAATAATAGAATTTTTAGATAAAATCGATTATCATGGTCTTTTCAGTTTTGAATATGGTATGATGAAAGATAAGGCATATTTTTTTGAAGTTAACCTCAGAAATGATGGAACTTCTCATTATTTTTGGCAATCAGGTGCAAATCTTCCACTTGCGTATGTTTATAATTGTGCAGGTCTTGATTACTCATGTGTTAATACAATAGTAACTGAAGAAAAATGGTTCATTGATGAAGTATTTGATATCGAGAATATCATACATAGAAGACTATCTTATTCTCAATGGAAGAAAGATAAAAGTGAAGCTAAGGTATATAAATACTATGATAAGAATGACCTTGAACCTTGGAAATTCGTAAGGAGTGCTATGTGGCCGCACCTTTTTAAGGATATTCTTCTTAAGAAGTTTAGAGTTTACATTGTTTATATTCTCGATAAGTTTGGCTTAAAAAAATGAAGCAAATAGTTTTGATGTATCACGATGTATTCATTCGTGACATGAGTGAATCAGGTTTTCAAACTGTAGGAGCAATACCATATAAAGTATGTGCTAATAATTTTGAAAGCCATGTGAAAACAATATATAAGTATTGTAAAGATAGAGGTTTTGATACTTCTTCAATAGTTTTTACTTTTGATGATGGAGGAGTTTCATTTGCTACAGTAATTCCTGATATATTGGAGAAATATGGCTTTAAAGGTGTATTCTTTATATCAACAAAGTATATAGGTACAACTGGTTTTCTTACTGAACGTCAAATAAAAGATCTATCTGTTAGGGGGCATGTGATAGGAGCTCATAGCCATACGCATCCTGCATTTTGTGATGCTGCAAAAATGAGTTTTGAAGAATTACGATATGAATGGCAGACATCTATAGACATTTTGAATAATATTCTAGGGTATAAGATAAATAGCGTTTCTTTGCCTAATGGATATAGTTCTGAGTTCATTCTTGATAGTTTGAAAGAATTAGGAATTAGTAATGTTTATACATCAACTCCTACAACGCATATAATGAAGAGAAGTTCATTGTCTATTATTGGAAGATATGATGTACAAAATAGAACAACTCTTAATCAAGTAATGAGCATTGTAAATAGCCCTATAGTTAGAGTCGGATACCAATTAAAAAATGATGTTTTATTAATGGCAAAAAAAGTATTAGGTAATTCATATTATAGAATAAAGCGTAATCTTCTAAATAAAGAGTAATTGAAAATGAAAAAATATAGTGTCTGTATGTCGGTTTATAAAAACGACAACCCGACAGACTTTAAAGAAGCGGTACTAAGTATATATAATCAGACATATCCTCCTAATGAAATTATTCTTGTGATTGATGGTCCTGTTCCTTATATGATGCTTAAAACAATAGAAAATTTGTCAGAAAAAACGGGTATAATGAAGGTTATTACTCTTCCAAAGAACATGGGACATGCCATAGCTCGACAGACTGGACTTGAAGCTGCGAATAATGACCTTTGTGCTGTTATGGATGCAGATGACTTGTCTGTGCCTAATCGCTTCGAGAAACAGTTGAAGGCTTTTGAGGAGCATCCAGAAGTTAGCGTAGTGGGTGGATTGATAAATGAGTTTATTCATACCACTGATAATGTTGTAGGAACACGAATTGTTCCAGAGAAGGATTCTGACATTAAGGAATATTTGAAGTCGCGCTGTCCTATGAACCTTGTTACTGTAATGCTTAAGAAGAGTGATGTAATGAAGGTGGGTGGCTATCAGGATTGGTATTGCGAAGAGGACTACTACTTGTGGATTCGCTTGGCTTTGGGTGGCTATAAATTTTATAACATTCAAGAGAATTTAGTGAATGTGCGTGTAGGAGAAGAAATGTATCAGCGTAGAGGAGGTAAGAAGTATTTCGAAAGTGAAGCTCGTTTACAGAAGTATATGCTTGATAATAAGCTGATTTTATGGCCTAAGTATGCCTATAATGTAACGATACGTTGGGCAGTACAGGTGGCAATGCCCAATTGGTTAAGAGGTTGGGTGTTTAGAACATTTGCAAGAAATTAAACTAATAATTATTATGAAAAAGAAATATAAAATAGGTTATACGACAGGCGTGTATGATATGTTTCATATTGGACATTTGAATCTTATTCGTCGCGCCAAGGAACAATGTGAATACCTTATTGTAGGAGTGAGTACAGACGAGTGTGTGCAATCATATAAGAACAAAACTCCAATTATTCCTTATGATGAACGCGCTGCAATTGTACAAGCTATAAGGTATGTGGATGAGGTTGTGCCACAGACTTCAATGGACAAATTGGACTTTTTGAAAAAACGTCATTTTGATGTGATGTTTCATGGTGATGAATGGAAAGGTACAGAACTTTATAATAAATACGAGGAGGAATTTGCGAAATATGGAGCTAAAATAGAATATTTGACACATACAGACGGCATAAGTTCTACAATACTTAGAGAAAAACTCCATGGTAAAAAGTAAAAGCATAACATCATTATCAAAGTCCTCTTGTACAGGATGTAAAATGTGTGGAGACGTGTGTCCTAAACATTGTATATCTTTTAAAGAGGATATTGAAGGTTTTTTCTATCCCACAGTTGATGAAAGCAGATGTGTGGATTGTGGTTTATGTGCTAAAAAATGTCCTGCTCTTAACGTTTGTGTTAATGAAAAGCCAGATTATGTATACTCGGCATTTGCGTCTGATAAATGCAAAAAGGATATAGGGTCATCAGGAGGAGTATTTTCGTTACTTGCTTCTTGTTTAATCAATGATGGAGGTGTAGTGTATGGTGCTGCCTTTGATGATAGATTGAAACTTGAACATAGAAGGATTGTAGAAATTGAAGACTTGCGTCCTTTGTGCAAATCAAAATATCTTCAAAGTGATTGCTCAGGAATCTACAGCAATGTGAAGAAGGATTTGCAGAATGGTTCTTTAGTGTTGTTTGTTGGAACACCATGTCAGTGTCAAGCATTGCAAAATTATGTTGGAGACAATCTTAGGGAAAAACTACTCATAGTGGATTTTGTATGTCATGGTGTTCCCAACCAAAGATTGTTTGACGAAAATATAAGATGGAATAATAGAATCTTTGGTAATGTGCGAAGTGTTGAATTTCGATATAAAGGTAGCAAAGTTCAACATCCGCAAACTCTCAAGTTAGAGTATGAAAAAAATGGCAAAGAGAAAACTGTTTTAAGAATGCATTATCAAGATCCTTTTTATTTTGGATTTCAAAAACATATAACCTTGCGACCTTCGTGTTATCAATGCCAATGGGCAAAATCTAATAGATGTTCGGACATTACGTTGGCTGACTTCTGGGGTATAGAGAAGGCAAATGTTGGATTGGATAGTAAAAGAGGAGTATCTTGTCTGCTTTTGAACACCACTAAAGGTAAGGGATATTTTGAAATAATAAAACATAAGTTGGATGGTGTAAACGCTCTGCCAATAGATTTTGCAGTCAATAATAATGGGTGTTTGGAAAGTACTACCTTAAAGCCTAAAAATAGAGATGCATTTTTTGCTGATTGGATAAATGAAGGCTATGATGCGGTGGTTGCTAGGTACTTGACTTCAAAACGTAAATGGGTTTTTGATTTATATTATAAGATTCCGAAACCTATTCGTAAGATTGTAAGAAAACTAATGGAAAACCGAATGAAATATGAATAATTTGATGCGTAAAGAAACCCCTGATGAATGGGGATTAAAAGAATTGCAAAATGTTATTCTTAACATTGCATATGATATAGATCAGTTTTGCCAGAAACATAATATAACTTATCGCCTTATGGGTGGATCTGCTCTTGGTGCTAAGCGTCATGGTGGTTTTATTCCATGGGATGATGATCTTGATGTGTTTATGACTCCTGATGAATATGAACAATTTCGTGATGCCTTTAACAAATACGGTGATAAAGAAAAATACTATCTTCAAGAGTTGGGTGCGTCAGAAGGCAAAGTTATTACGGCTAAAGTACGTTTGAATAATTCTTATTTTGAAGAGGATATAATAAAAGATTGGCACGTGCATCAAGGTGTATATGTGGATATTTTTATCTTGCATACATGTCCTAACAATAAGATTCTGCGCTACTGGCAGTACATTTGGGCAAAATATGTAATTGTAAAGGGTCTTGCAAATAAGGAATATAAACGTAGAGGTGGTGTAGTATATTATATGCTGAAGTGTATGAAACTGTTGCCTAAGCGATTTCTTTTGAATTTCGCTCTTAATCAAGTATATGCTTTCCGTAATAAAAAAACAGATTATTATTGTAACTATCTCGGTAAGGCTTTATTGAAGAATGGAACCTATAAGCATGAACATTTTGCAACAGTGAAACGTGTTCCGTTTGAGACTATTGAATTAAATGTGGCTGGTGGGTTGGAAGATTTTCTTACCGACCGTTTTGGAGATTACATGAAAGTTCCTTCCCCTGAACGTATTCGCTATGAACAACATGCCAGCAAGTGGGCTATTGGAGATTATAAGTATGATAATTTGTCGGATGAGAAATACTTTTTTTAAGTAGAGATAAGATATAATTCAACTCATTAAATAATTGAATTATGAGTCCACTTGAAAAAGTCTAGAATCGAGTTCCAATTCAAAACACACTTACATAATGTCATACTACAAGGCTAATAAACATGTGTATAAGATTGAATATACAATGTAATAACAGAAATGAGGTTATTGTTTTACAAAATGAAGATTATTTTTTGAAGAGCTACTTTTCCAAGTAGGCTCAATTATAGAATATAGAATTATTTCCCTACCCGAGTGGCGGCATAAGCGTAGTGCGATACTGCGGTGGGGAACTTTGGATGGATAATATAGTGATATGTAGTATAGGTCGTATTGCTTATATAGTATTTTGTAATTAACATAATTTTAAAAGAAATGATAAATATAAATACTGAGACCATACTTTTTAAGCTTATCTCTTTAGGATTGGATGAAAGTAGTGATAGCCATTTTCTTCAGTCTGTAGATTGGAAATCACTTTGGACTATGTCAAGCCAACAAGGTGTATTGGCGATATGTTTAGATGGCTTACAGCTTTTAGATAAAAAGAATGGCTATTTGGCATCAATCCCAATGCATGTAAAAATGCAATGGATTGCTTCTGTTGTGCAACAGGAAAAAGTGTATAATGTACAATGGTATGCCGCGAAAAGTTTGGCGGATCTTTATGGTAAGTATGCAGTAGATATTTATGTATTGAAGGGATTTTCGTTGAGCAGATTTTATCCAAAGCCAGAACATCGTCCTTGTACGGATATGGATTGTTTTCTAAAAGAAGATTATGAAGAGGGCAATAGGATTGCAAAGGAGAAAGGGCTGACTGTGGACTGTAGCTATTACAAGCATTCAAAAATATTGCTTAGAGGATTGATAGTGGAGAATCATCAGTTTCTGTTGCCCATAAAAGGAAGTAGTAAGGCTAAGAGGTTTGAACGTGAGTTGCGTTTATGGATAGACAATGGAAAAAATGAGAATATCGGTGACTCGCAGCTGAAAGCTACGTCCCCTTTCTTTGATGCAGTGTATGTGTTGGCTCATGCGCAAGAACATTTCTTGAACGAAGGTATAATTTTGCGTCATATATGTGATTGGGCTATGGTGCTAAAGACTTATGCTGATAAGGTGGATTGGAGCGAGTGGAAGAATGTGTGTAAAAAATATGGAATGTTGTCCTTTGGATATGCAATGAGCAGATTGGCTAACAGGGTTTGTGGAATAACCATTCCTTTTGATTGTCCGAAGGATGATATAGCTGACAGACGTTTGTTGGATGATACGCTTTATCGGAACGTAGATAGTAATAACAAACGCTCAGACATGCAGGTGAGGATGGAGTTAGTGAAAAATATGTTTCGTAATAATTGGAAATACAGAATGTTCTCAGATACTAACTTCCTAATGTTTTGTGGAAGACGTGTGTGGGGATATTTGTTTGATAAGGATTTAGATTAAAAAATTTTATGAGTATGAATAGAGGATCCGAGTGGCGAGTGTGGGATTTACATTTTCACACGCCATCTTCTTATGATTATAAAGACAAATCAGTAAAAAATGAAGAAATTATAGATGGCCTTGTCGCGGCAGATGTTTCTGTTGTTGCAATAACAGACCACCATATAATAGATGTTCACCGAATAAAAGAACTGCAAAAAATAGGCAAAGAAAAAGGTGTTTCAGTTTTGCCTGGTATCGAATTTTGTTCAGAATTAGGTGGTGCTGAGTCTATACATTTTATAGGAATATTTTCTGAAAATTGTGATTTAGAAAGTATTTGGACAAAAATAAAAGGCCAATGTAATTTAACGGAAGCAGATGTTAAAGAAAAAGGTTATGAACGGATTTGTTGTGAATTTGCAAAAACGTCTGACCTGATAATTAAGTTAGGTGGTATTATTTCTGTTCATGCTGGTAAAAAATCCAATTCTTTGGAATGTATAAAAAATAATTTACTGGTTAAGCAAGAATTGAAACAAGGCCTTTTGTCGAGATTTCATCCTTTACTTGATGTCGCTAAGCCTGAGGATGCAGAAGCTTATAAAAATAAAGTATTTCCTGATATTGAATTCTCGCTGCCAATAATATTATGCTCAGATAATCACAACATAAAAGACTATCAAGTTAAAGAACGGATGTGGATAAAAGCAGATACAACCTTTGAAGGACTTAAGCAGATTATCTACGAACCAGAAGAACGAGTCAAAATACAAAAAATAAGACCTGATGAAAAGAATATTTATCAAGTAATTGACGAAATATCGTTAGTGGAAGATGAATTTTGGAATAATACAATATGTTTAAGCCAAAACTTGAATACTATTATTGGCGGGCGTTCTACGGGTAAGTCCACGTTATTAAAGGCAATTGCGGCCAAACATGGAAGAAATTTTGTTAGTTCTGACGATTTTGTAAATAATCATTTACATGGCGTTACGGTAAAATGGAAAGATGGAACAGAACAAATTGGTAGAGATATTGATTATTTTGGACAAAGTTACATGCATGATATAGCGTTTGATGTAAATAAAACAAATGCTTTGATAGAAAATATTATTCGCAACAATGATAAATCAGAAAATCTGAAAAATTATTATACAAATTTAGATGAAGGGTCAAGAGAAATATCAAGATTGATTTTCTTGTTGTTCCAAAAAAATAGAGAAAAGATAGAAAAAGAATCAAGCCTTAGTACCTTAGGTAACAAAGAAGGTGTATCAAAACAAATCCAGATTTTAAAGAAAAAAATAGAGGATATACAGAAAGACTTGAATTTATCACAGGACGAGTTTAAAAAATTTGAGGGGCAAGTTGAAAATATAAAAGAATATTTAAAAGAGATAGAACTAGCTGACAATGATTTGAGTATTTTAGAAAAAGCGAAAATGCTTACCCCCTTTGATAAATCATTTGAAGAACGGTGGAATTTGACAAAATTGTCCTTTAGACTAAATAATTATGATTTTCTTAGAGAAACAAAAAATATAAGAATTAAAGGTGAAACAGAGTTTTGCGAGTTAGTTGAAAAATATAGGCTTGCTACAAGTCTGGAGAAAACTAAACTTGAACAGCAAATAGCAGATATAAAGAATACTGAATCATATATAAAGGGAAATCAATATATAGAATGTAACAAGGAGCTTAAAGACATAAGAGGAAAGTTACTTGAGGAAGAAAAGAAGCTAAATTGTGTGATGAAATTGTCTGAAGAAATACAATCTTTAAATTCTACATGTAAAAAACTATCGGATGATATAATCGAAAAGCATTGCCTGTTAAAGGAAAAGACAGATGATATAGCTGATAAAATAAAGGTCAATTATGATGGACTTTCGATAAATGTATTATGTCAGTATTTGAGTGCTGAATTACAAGATTTCCTTGAGATACGGTTAAATCAAAGGGGAGCAGATCGTCAAAGATATACTATACAATTTGTTCAAAATTACGGGACAGATAATAAATTATATGCGTCTGATATTCTCAAAAAACTTTTGTATGGTAAACTCATTTTGAAAAATGGATATGATGCCCAAAATGTGGCTATAGAATTGTTGGCAAAAAGTTGGTATAAATTAAGTTATGAACTCTTGTATCAAAACGATTCTTTTAGCGAGATGTCGGAGGGTAAACAAGCTTTTGTTATTCTTAAATTATTGTTGGAATTTAGTGAAAAGAAATGTCCAATATTGATAGATCAACCTGAAGACAGTCTTGATAATCGCGCCATATATAATGAATTAGTGGAGTATTTAAAGAAGAAAAAGAAAGAAAGACAAATAATTTTGGTTACACATAACTCGAATGTTGTAGTTAGTGCAGATGCAGAAAATGTTATAGTGGCAAATCAAGAGGGAATAGGTAGCCATAATACTAATAGATTTCGTTTCCAATACATAAATGGTTCTTTGGAAAATACAAAAGCGAAAGTAGATAATGAAGATGTTATCCTTTTATCTCAAGGTATTAGAGAACATGTTTGTGATATTTTGGAGGGAGGAAAAGATGCTTTTGAAAAACGAGAACAAAAATATGGTTTCAAACGGAAATAAAATGTAGCTTATGATACTTAAAAGACTCTTTGACATTGTCGCATCCCTGTGTGGGTTGCTTTTGATTTGGTGGATTTTCCCCATTGTTGCGTTTTTAATCCACAAGAAAATGCCGGGTGGTCCTGCTTTCTTTTGTCAGAAGAGAGTGGGAAAGGATGGTAAGTTGTTTACTTGTCATAAGTTCCGCTCGATGACGGTGAAGCATAGTGGCTCGTCTGTGAGTGTAGCTGGCGACAGCCGCATCACTCCTTTTGGTGCTAAGTTGCGTCATTACAAGATTGACGAATTACCTGAATTATGGGATGTGTTGATTGGTAACATGTCTTTTGTCGGACCTCGTCCTGATGTGCCTGGTTATGCAGATAAGCTGCAAGGTGATGATAGGGATGTTTTGAAACTGCGTCCTGGCATTACTGGTCCTGCTACTCTTAAGTATAGACTGGAGGACGAAATGATTTCGGACTTTATGAAGGACTTTAGAAACATGAATTACCATGAATTGACCACGAATTATCCGCTAATTAAAATATCGGATAAGGAATATACTGAGTTGATAGTGAATAGTGACCAGGAAGTTGCTGTGTGGTATAACGATAACGTGATTTATCCTGATAAAGTGCGCCTGAACTGTCATTACTATCGCCACTACTCGTTCTGGAAGGATATTGAAATGATATTCGCAACAGTGTTAGGATTTAAGGTGAAGTTTGCAGAGGAAGAAGTATGATGATTTAGGAATGTTGAGTGTTGAGTTTTCAAAAAAATAAATATATATTTTTTCAATTATGGAAAGAAAAACAATTTACTTGTGTCTTGCCCATATGAGTGAGGCTGGTTTGGAACAGAAATACGTGAAGGAGGCTTTCGACACTAATTGGGTGGTGCCGATGGGTCCGAACGTGAATGCTTTCGAAAAGGATTTGGAGGCTTTTGCAAATAGCAAGAGTGATGGATCTGAGGAGCTTGACAGAAAGGTGGTTTGCTTGAGTGCAGGTACAGCTGCTGTTCACTTGGCTTTGATTGGCTGTGGTGTGAAGGCTGGTGATGAAGTATTGGTGCAGAGTTTTACATTCTGTGCTTCGAGTCATCCGATTACATATCTCGGTGCCAAGCCTGTATTCGTAGGTTCGGAGAACGAAACATGGAACATGGATCCTATTTTGTTAGAGAAGGCTATCCTCGATCGAAAGGAGAAGACAGGCAAATATCCTAAGGCTATTGTACCCGTGGCTCTGTATGGTATGCCTTACCGTATCGACGAGATTATGGCTATTGCCGACAAGTATGGTATTCCAGTGGTAGAGGATGCAGCCGAGGGTATGGGCTCACGCTTTGATGGACAAGTATTGGGTACATTCGGCAAATATGGTGTGCTGTCGTTCAACGGCAACAAGATGATTACTACTTCTGGAGGCGGTGCACTAATTTGTCGCAGTGCAGAAGACGCAAACAATGTGATGTGGTATGCTACACAGGCTCGCGACGCTTATCCTTACTATCAGCATACGGCTATAGGATATAACTATCGTATGTCGAACGTGTGTGCTGGTATCGGTCGCGGTCAGATGACTGTCCTCAATGACCATATTGCTCACCACAAGCATGTGCAGAAACTCTATGAGGAACTTTTAAAGGACGTACCAGGTGTACATATCCACAAGCAACCTGCCGACAAACGCTATGATGCCAACTTCTGGCTTTGCGCTGCCACTTTGGATGCAGATGTGAAGATACAAGGTCAGGAGAATGCCTACAAGGAAGTTATTAAGACTGCCGTAGGTGGAGCTGCAGGTGTTATCCATGCCGTAGACTCTGCAACAACCGACTGTCAGCCTAACGAAAATGTAGAGGCATTGCGTGTGTTCATGCTGGGCAAGAAGATTGAGTGCCGCCCTGTATGGAAGCCTATGCACAAACAACCCGTGTATGAGGGCGCTCCAGTATATACCAATGGTATTGAAGAAGAACTCTTCAAGGTAGGCTTCTGTCTGCCAGCAGGTCCGTATGTGACAGACGATGATGTGAAGTATATCGTAGAGAGCATCAAAGAAGCAATCGTAAGATAAGTAATAGATTGGTGAGCGATTAATGGACGCGATGTGCAGGCTGCACAGATGTCCGTTAATCGCTCATTCGTATAAAAACTATACGTATAATGAAAAACTTTATAGAAGCAATTTGGACGTTGATTTCATCGAATGCCATCACGACTCGGCAAACCTCAAACAAGTTTGGTTTGCTCTCACTGCTTGGCAATTCTGTTCCTTCCTTTTTGTACCTCGTAAAGCAAACAGATTACCTAATGACTAACGATAATGGAAATAAACAAAGAATTTTTAGGCAAGCTCTTTGAACAGGCTGTAGAAAATCCGCGCTTGCGTCAGAGCTACGACTTACGTACAACATCGGATGACAACTCGCAACGTATTCTGAATGCATTGCTGCCAGGAACCGTTGTTCCCATTCATAGACATCCAAATAGCAATGAGAATGTATTGCTGTTGTGTGGTAAACTTATAGAAATTATCTATAATGAAAATGGCAACGAGAAAGAGCGCATCCATCTTGACCCTACCATTGGGAATTATGGATGTGTGATACCTCCTGGTGCATGGCATACTGTGGAAGTATTGGAACCGTCTGTCATTTATGAGGCAAAGGACGGAAAGTATGGCGAGGATGGAAGTGAAACATTTGATGCTTTCAAGGCAAAGGTAGCGGAAGACAAAACAGCTCCTACATTCTCCAACAGTTTTGGCGACCTTAGAAAGAATATCGAGTATTTGATTGGCATGGAACGTCAATCAGGTAGAATGGAAGAGATAACTCCGCTTTATGTGTCGCGTATGCTGAATGTGCCTTTGGAAGAGGTGGAGGAAGTGATGAAAGAGTTATGATGGAATTAGCAAATTCAGTTTTTTGTAGCGAAACATACTAAAAATATGGTGATTGTCTTTATGGCTAACTGTAATCCCAACAATCTACCTACTTACGAAATTCATAATGGGAATCAAATATAGAAGTGTGAAAGGAAATGAAACTATAAATGTCGTACTTTTTGGGGATAAACATAGATGTGCAAATTATTTGGAGTTGGTAAATTCTGAGGTTGAGTAGTAAAAAACATAATGAATACTATGGATAAGGAAAAATAACTATATTCGTGAGTGGATTGATGCACGATATTGTGATTGGAGTGCATTTTATCATGATGTACAAATAAATAAAAGAAGCGGCATATATCTACTAAATGAAGGTGGTGAATTATTTGACTATTTGTCCAATATTGTAGCTAACATAGGGCTATTCAGAAAATATATAACTAATTGATTTTCAATGTAAATATTATTTTGTAACTTTACAATAAACCCCCGATGGGCCCATCACGGGTTAATTCGGGGGTAAAACTTTAAAAATAATAGACCGTGAAGTTACAAAAATTATCTGAAATACAACCATCGTTGCCATTCCTACAGACGTGAAGTTGCTTTGGGAAAGTAGCGCGTGGCTACACACGCTACTTTCTAAGATTTGCAAAGAAATTGGAGAAAGAAAACCGCGAAACAAATACGCAGACATCAACCGTGCACGTTTGGCTTATGCCAAACAGCGGAAGCACACCTACAAAGCGACCCAAAAACTGCGTCGATGCCTATTGAATCTTTTAAGCAAACTCATCTGCCAATGGAACAGCCTATGCCGCCAGTACACTACCTCTATATGTTTGAATGCTGAACAGAGTAAGCGTATAGCTGCTGTAAACGAGGTGAGACGTCAACAGCAAGACTTGATGGAGAAGAAGAATGTGCAGCACCGCATTGTCAGCATCGACCGCCCATACTTGCGCCCCATTGTTCGTGGAAAGGAGAACAAGTGTGTAGAGTTCGGTGCCAAGGTCAACAACATTCAAATCGATGGCATTTCCTTTATCGAGCACCACTCGTTTGAAGCCTTCAATGAAGGTATTCGTTTGGAGGAATGCATTGACTATCAAGAGAAATTAACAGGCATTGCTGTTAAAAGAGTTGGAGCAGATACCATATATGCCAATAACGCAAATCGAAAATTTTGCACAGATAAAGGTATCGTTACATGCTTTGCGCGTAAAGGGCCGAAGCCTAAAGATGAAGATGCCGACTTCCATACAACCAGGCGGATAATCGGCAATCTTCGCGCTACGGTTATGGAGGGGAGTTTTAGCAATCAAAAGCTACATTATGGTGTGGGACGAATAGTTGCACGTAACCAATTCAGTGAAACCTTGCTCCTCTTCTTCGGCATCCATATGGCTAACGCGGCTACACTTGTTGCACGAGAACTTGCAAAGGAAAAAGCTCTGAAAAAGCACAGCCTGACAACGTCCTCCATATCCTTTTTATATTCCGACTAATGGTCGGAATGAATTGTTATGCACTAATGTTGAGAACTCATGGCCTTCGGGATTGTCATGAATGCAAAATTCGGGTTCTGTGCCGATATTCGGTACATTTATAGCAATATCGAATCAAATGGCTTTCTGAGAAGATGGCATTAACTGAATAGCCCTAAATTACGAAAATAAATATAATGAAATACCACTCTTATTCCACTTTTGTAGTTACTGGTTGTAAATCGCTGATATTATAAAATATGAAAATAAGAACGCAAAAGTGATTGTAACAAAATAAAGCATTATGATTCGTTGGTTACATATTTCGGACTTGCATTTAAATGATTGTAATTTCTCATCGGCAAGACTTCGTGATGAACTTCCCTCTTTTTTGAGGAATAAAAGGATGAAGTGTGACTATGTGTTTTGTACTGGAGACATTCGCTCTGCCAATGTCCGTCCCAATTCTTTTACAGAAGACATGGCTGATTATATGAGAAATATTTGTCATGCTGTTGGCGTTCCGATAGAACGATTGTTTATTGTTCCAGGGAATCATGATGTAAACATCTTTGCTGAAGGGAGAGAAGATGCCATTAAACATATAGTTCCATATGATGGATACTATAAACCAGATATTGGACATATTGATACTGTTGACTTAGAGAAATTACAATCAGGTAAAGAGGATTTCGTAGATTTCTTATCAGAATTGTATGATACAGATCATTTGGGGTTGTATAAAGATCACAATAATCCTCATTTCTCTATTGAAACACCAGATTTTAATGTGTTACATGTTGATACGACATTGGTTTATTCCCAAAGTGGTAAAGCAACTGATTTATTAGTGGGATTGGAAAAACTATATACTGTCGTCCGTAAGTTGAACCAAGAAAAGCCAACAATCTTACTAACTCACTATCCGATTACTTCTTTATTGCAAGACGAGAGAAAATTATTATCGAATGTTTTGCAAAAGAATAATGTAAGACTTTGGCTTGCAGGTCATGAACATGATCATAACTTGCAAAAGATGAAATATCTTGATTCTTTACAATCTGGCGAGTTACATTATGAGACGGATGCGAATGCCACTATATTGATTGGAGAATACGATTCCGAAAACTATCAATGCCGTGTATGTGCATATACATGGTTTCCAGAAGGATGGGCAGAGTATCCAATTATTGATTTGGATGGTGAAGAGGTTGGTGTATACGAATTTCAACTTAAGCCATTAGGCATTGAAGGGCATTCGAAAGAACTGATTGCATGCCAAAAGGCAAACTCGTATTTCTACAATCGTATGCCTGATAAGGTTGAACGGAATTTGATTCCTAAAATTCATTCGGAAGGCACGTATGAAACCATATCTACGCTTCTGAGTATGGCTTGGAATACGAATTGTCCACATATTGTTCTTTTGGCAGATGGCGGTATGGGAAAGACCACGATGTTATTGGACTATTGTAAAACAACAAATTCTCCTACCTTGTATGTATCAGCGGAACAACTTGCAAGTATGGGAATGGACCTAATCAAATACTGTGCAAGATGTGTTTTCAATGGGGATATTGACTTGTTGGAAAAATGTTTAACACAAAAACATCGCCAACCTACACTGGCCATATTCATTGATGGAATGAATGAAGTAGATGGAAATTCAGAACGAAAATTCATACAGGAGATACAACGTCTCAGTTTCTTAGATGGAGTTCAAATTCTTATATCTTCCCGTTCCGATTTTACAGTAAGATATAGTTTGTCTACATTTAGAAAATCTGAGCTATGCACATTGGGCAAAACAGAAATCAAGGATTTTTTCTCGGAAGAGGAATGGAACAATATTGTAAAATCCGAAGTATTGACACGATTGCTGAGTAATCCGATGATGGTGACAATTTACAAGGAGATTTGCTCCGTTGTGAATGACTCTAAGAATCTCCATTTCTTGAATTGGAGATTTCCCATAATGTGTGAAGCAGACTTGTTTCATAACTATTATGTGGCACAGCAAGCTCTATTGACATTGCGCGGTCAAGTAGATGGCTATAAGATGCTATTGTCGCAGGTTTGCATTGATGAGATATTGCCCAATATTGCATATTGCTATGAGTCTTCGTTCAAAATGAACATAGAGGATGAAGAGTTTCGTAAGCTATTGACAGGCATGCTTGATAATGTTGTTATTGAAAATGCAGCAATCCATGCGATACGTCAATATTATAGGGAAGCATCAGAGCTATCTTTAGAGCCATATCAAGTGATTGATTTTCTTACACAAGAAATGCGTCTCCTTTACATGAATCAGGGAACAACAGCCTTCCCGCACCAAATGTTTCGTGATTATCTCTCTGCAAAGTATATTGTAAAACAAACGAACAGCAAGAAGGATGTTTTGGCTTTATGGAATGAGCGTCCAATACCATTCTCTATAATATCCAATATCCGACAAATAGATAAGCAATACTGGCACCATACAGCCCAATGTGTGCGTCAGGAAGCAGCTAAAATTGCAAATGTTTCTGTTTTAGTTCAAAATCTGTTCGATGCTTTTCCTTCAAGTAATAAAGATAATGTTGCTGACTTTTCAGAATTGGACTTGAGAAATGTAAAATTGCCAAATAGCGCTTTGCAGACATCGAGAATATCTTTGAAAGATGCAATAATTGATAATGTAACGTTGGGTATCAGTATGGGTATGCCTATCTGTCATAAGCATCTTACATTATCATCTGATAAGGAGTTTTTGGCGACATGGGCAGATAAGAGAATATATGTATTCTCATTACGACAATCTACAGCTCCTTATGTTTTTGATTTCGGACGAGATTTGTCTAAAATGGTTTTTGTAGAAAACCGTTTGTTTGTGTTGGCTGGTAAATTATATGTGTTCGTATATAAAAATAGTTGGGTATTTTCTGGAGAGATAGGTCAAGATGATGGAATATGTCACAAACTAAAGTCTATCATCGTGGGCAATAATGCAGTCCATCTATATTATCCTAACCGTGAGGTTATTTATAGCCTTACAGATTTTACACGCAAGACGATAAATCAAGGAAAGGACAAATATTTGAATCCAGTGCAAGGTCATGACATCTCGATATTAAATAGATATGAGAAAAAGCAATTTGACAGAAGCCACGGAGAAATTGATAAAGTTGGTGATGAGAATTTTTGTGCTATTTCTTATGCGGACGGCCGCTTGATATTGGAGCATGAGAATGAAACTATAGGTATACTTGCAAGAGGAAAGGCCAGATTGAAAGATGCTACAATATCAGGTGATGGAAGCAAAGCCATTACACTTAGTTACGAAGTTTTTGGAGGACGTAGGCGTGTACAACTTTGGAACTTAAATAATGGCAGTAAATTGGAAGAGTTGACTTGCCCGAGTAATGTTGATAGTATTCATCTTTCGGAAAACGGAGATTGGATGTTAGGCAAAATGTTTCGTCATGGCACATGGGTGTATGATGTAAGACTGCATAAAGAACAAGTTTTTGAAGAATACTTCCTTTCAAGCAATCGTGGTAAAATTTTTTGTAAAGATGATTGTGTTGTAAGAAAAGAGGAAGGAAAGGTATTCTTGTATAATCTGAGAACAGGAAAGAGCAGTATTATAGATAGTCCCGTTGCAGATCCAAGTTTGATATGCATACTTAGAGATAATTCTATTGCTGCTGTCAACAATAAAGGGAATGTCGCCAAAATACGCAGTTTCAGAGATCAATCTTTATTGACTTTCAATGGTGGATATTCTACAATAGAAAGCATAGGACTGTTTGAGGAGCAGCCATTTATAGCGGTAGCGTTGGCTAACGGAAATTTAGATATGTATCATACGGGAAATGGCGCTGTTCTGAGACACTTACAATTACCAAATAAAAACTCAATGATGGTTGTGCATCCACAAAAGACAATCATTGTAGAATCGGATGGGCATCATATATTAAAGACCCATTATTACTTTGAAAAGTATTCTTATGGCAAGAGAATGGGATGGTGGAAAGAACACCCTTATCATGGACCTAAGAATATAATAGATGGAGATATCTTGGATATAGGCTTTAATGTGCAGAATGATCAAATAGTTGCAGTGTTGTCTAATGGTCGAATTATGTTTTGTTCTGATGATTGGACAGATTACAAATATTCATTTTATATCATTACTGCATTCGATGTGGCAGCATATGACTTTAGTGAGGTTCAGTGTTCTGAAGAATTAAAGGACGTTTTACGTAGAAATAAAGCGTTGTGATGAGTATTATTAAACAACTTGCATGCTGCTTTCGATGAGCTGAAGTAAGTGGTCAGACTAAAGTGTAGATAATAAATCAAGTAATGATATTCTAAAAATCAGTATGCTATATATATCTTAGGGCTATTCAGAAAATATATAACTAATAATAACGCCATTCATTGGAGACCCCGTAAGTATTTTGACGACATGTATAGTCCTGAATATGCGATAGAATACCTTATAGAGGAATTGAAGAAATTGGCAACACAAGGCAAGTTGCCAGAAGCCGTGAAAACCTATCTCCATGAGGCATGGAAAGAGATAGAGGAAATGGAGAGTTGTACAGACTATGGCGTTCCAAGAAGAGAACTGCCATTTTAGATTATTTCGATTATCTGATTACATTATGCGAAAAACAAAATTTAGTGATATAAAGGATGGAAATTATATCCGTATAGGTGACAATATGCATGGGATATATAAGACCTACGATGATATGCGTTTTAACTGGC
>ERZ772860.1266-NODE-1266-length-18239-cov-4.262593_pt1 | contig 18239 bp, 14 predicted proteins | sample MGYA00511342_ERZ772860 | MGnify/ENA primary metagenome ERZ772860 (study PRJEB29015, sample SAMEA2737665) | human gut metagenome | biome: human gut; feature: human-associated habitat; material: faeces | place: China | collected 2012 ... | reverse complement strand
CACACCGAACCCGCGAGCCGCGAGGCCTGTCGCCGAGCGGCGGTATTTTGCAGTCAATTCACATGTCTCCCTACGCCCCTGCGCACCCGCGGCGCAGTCCGGGGTCAAGGGGTACTACCCCTTGCGCGAGCCGCGAGGCCTGTCGCCGAGCGGCGGTATCTTCGCAGCCAACTCACACGTCTCCCTAGCCCCTGCGCGCATTACGGGGTCAAGGGGTACTACCCCTTGCGCGAGGCCTGTCGCCGAGCGGCGGTATTTCGCAGCCAACTCACACGTCTCCCTATGCCCCTGCGCGCCTGCGGCGCGCAGTCCGAACGGGGGACTCAGTCCCCGATTTTGCCGAGAACGATGAAACGGGCGCCATCGAAGGTGTAGACACAGGTGGAAAGCATAAGAAGCCGGTCTTCGAAGGTCACTTCTATGCCCGTGTCGTAAGGCGTGGAGGTGATAGCCCGGTGAATGAACTTGTTGAAGTCCTCCTCGGTGTCGAAATTGGTGGGATAGGTAAACGTGTAGCCATTCACTGTGTAGGCGGCGAAAACGGCCACGTCGTAATCGCCGTCAGGGGTCATCAGACGGATGGTCTGGTGGGTCTCCCAGTACTCGCGGCTTTCGTACTGGTGAAGACCGCCGAACATGGAGCCGCCACGCATGTGGTGGCCGTGAAGAATGTTCACCGTGTCGCTGAAATCGCCCCGGTTGGCTTCGTCCATCATGATGGAACCGAAGCGGTTCTGCGTACCGTCGGGAAAATGCTTCAGATAGTACTCGTTGTCCTCGCCCTGAACCACAGGATAGTCTATCACGCTGTCGTCCAGCCGAATCCAGCCGACGATGTCCGGCATGGTCTGACGCAGCTTGGCAAAATCCTTTTCGGAGACGGCCTGTTGGGGCTGTTCGGACTCCACGTCCAGATAAGAGGGCGGAAGCGTGGCCTGCGGCACCCACTGTGCGTCTGCGGTGGACGGCGTGGCCGTGGGACCCGGCAGGACGGTCGCCAGCGTGGGAAGGCTGACCTCTCCGCCGTCGTCTGCCGTCCATTCACTGTTCCGGGACAGGGAAGCATAGAAGCTGTCCAGCGAATGCTGCTCGTAAAGTTCAAGCAGCGCCAGCGTACCCAGCACCAGCGCGGCCAGGATCAGCACTGTCAGAAGAAAAACAAGCAGGGCGCGACGTGCGCCCCCCTGTTTTTTTCGATTTTTGGGATAACGGCGGCTCATTGCGCGCCGCCCTCCTTCTTGCGGAGGGAACGGAAAACGAATGCGGCGGCAATCAGCAGCGCTGCGCATCCGGCCACAAGCCACGGCCAGTTTTGGCTGACGCCGGTGGGGGTCAGCGTGCCGGGCTTACTGGAGTATTTGTTGACGAAGAACGCCAGATCAGTCTTGGCTTCTGAACCGTTCAGCCGCATGGCGACAGCGGTCTCGATCCCGTTTTCGCCGTTAAAAACACTGACCGTCACGTCATAGGTGCGCCGGTCATACGTCAGATTGGGGTTGACGTTCTTCGGGATCTGCGTGATCGTATAATGATAAACGCCCAGCTTCGTGAAGGTGATGGGGAACACCACGTCCACCTCACGCGCATAGCCTACGGCTTCCGCGTCGAAATAATCGGAGCTGCCTTTGGGCATGGGGCATTCCTTGTCGGCAGGGGTCAGGCGGATCAGGAAACGATCCATTTTCGATTTGGGGATCGATCCGCCGCGAAGCTGTACCCGGCCATGAAGGGTAACGGAGAAGGAGTTGTCGGCGGTTTCAGCAAAGGCGGCGGGCATAAGCGCGGTCAGGCACAGCGCCAGAGCAATCACAGTGACCAAAATGGCGCGAAGGTTCGATTTCATATTCAAACATCCTCCCTGTTTTCCTGGCCGTAGTCGTTCAAAACCGCCAGTACTATCGTTCTTGCGTCCGTATATTCGGACGAGCAGGTGGCCATAGCGATGACCCGGGGCGTTTCACCGGCCTGGATGGTGTCCTCCAGCATGGCCACGGTTTCAGCGTCGTAATGCAATGCTTCGGCCTTGACGAAGGAAAGCAGCCGGCCGATCCCATCCTTTTTCCAAAGGGTAGGATTGAAAATTTTTTCCTCGGACGAAGGGACGACCATGCAGGCGAAGACCCGCAGGGGCCACTGATAGCCGGGGATAATTAAGGTTCCCGTGTAGTATTGCCGGAAAAAATCCAGCTCCTTATAAAGATCCAGATCGCCGAACATCCTGCTGTTTTCCATATGATGGCCGTGAAGCAGGGTATACGGGTCGGCAAAGGACGGGTCGCAGCGGGAGTCGATAAAGATGCTGCCCGCCAGCGCGAAGTTTCCGTAAACGTCGGTGTTGATATAGGCGAAGTTATCCTCGCCCTGCAGGACGGGATAGTCGATCTGGGTATGGTCGAGGGTGAGCCACGCCTTCACGTCCTGATTGACGCGCAGGAGCTCGGCGAAGGACGGCCCCTGTTCCTCGGCTGTGTCGTCTGTTTTGGGTTTGAGCCGGATCATGTCGTCCTGAACGTTTTCAGCGGCGGCATAGATCTGGTGATTATCCCACAGGCAATAGCCCGCATATGCCCCGGCGATCAGGAGGGAAAGGCCCACGGCCAGACTGACCAGACCATTTAGAAATCTGACGAAGCCCCTTCCCATCCTGCCACTCCTTTATGCCGGTTCATGGCCCTGCCCGGCCGGGATTCCGCTTTCCCGGCCGGGGCAGGACGCGTGTCAATCGGATGCTTAGTTGTTATGAGCCTTGCGCTTGATGAGCAGCGCGGCGCCGGCCAGCACCACAAAGCCGATCAGCAGGACGTAGGGCAGATTCTCGGTGGTCACGCCGGTGTCGATCTCGCCGGTCTTGGTGTTGGTGAAGGCCTCGGTCTGCGTAGCAGCGTCGATGGAACCTTTGACCTCCGAGGTCGCGGTTTCCCCAACCTTCGTGGTGTAACCTTCGGCCGCAGCTTCAGTCACGGTGTAGGTCACGCCGTAGGGCAGGTTGGCAAAGGAAGCCTTTTGGCCGTGCGCCAATTGGAAGGTATAGGTATACGTACCTTTGTCATCCCAAGCAATGTTGAAGTTAGTGGCACCCACACCAGCAACTGTAGCAGTAATTGTGCTATTAACATCTTTACCATCGGGCTTAGTGAATTTCACGGTGAAATCAAACTTTTTGCTCTGATCGCCCAAGTTACCGGCAACCGTCTTGGTCACATTCAGGGTGCCAGCTTCATAGGTATTCGCGAAAGTGTCTTTTTTGTTATCACCAGTGCCACTATGTCCTTCTTCGGTGTGAACAGCCGCAACACGGATTTTGCCGCCCTGTTCAATGACAGTAACCTTCAGCAGGATATCTTTGCCGTAGTAAGTAACGCCAGCAGTGGTGCCAGCAGTTTCCTTAATGATGTAGGTATAGATACCAACACTGGTATAGTCAGGCAGCCTAATTTCCACTGTCTTGCTCTTGGTAGCGGAACCAGCTTCACCATCCACATAAGTTACACTGCCGATAGTAGGCATGGGCATATTCGCAACGGTCACGTCTTCAGCAGCGTCCGTAACAGAATTGGCTGCGATGGTGAAATTAAAGGTTTCAGCGGGAGACACAGTGCCCTCATTGGTAAGTTCATAATTCTTAGTAATGGTAATCGTTTTCATGTCTTCATACGTGGTGGGCGCTTCCGCACCCTCCGCAACTGCCGCGCCGATGCCCAGCACGAGCATCAAAGTCAAGAGGATCGCTACAAACTTTTTCATGGTTTTGTTTCTCTCCTTGTTTTTCAGATTTTGAAAGGGAAGTTATATCATTCCCGGCGAGTGGAGCCGGGCTGATACCGTGGATGTTCGGCGCGGGTCAGAGGCCCCTGCGCCTTAGAATGGTGATGACCTTGCCCTCCACCTGATCCAGCGATATGGCCCCGTACAGGCGGCTGTCGGTGGAGCGGGTGCGGTAGTCGCCCAGCACGAACACGCTGTTTTCCGGCACCTGATAGGGGTAGGACAGACTGCTGTCCACCTCGGGATAGGTGGGGTAGAGGATTTCGCCGGTCTGGGTCGTGCCGTTCACGGTAAGGGAACCGCTGTCGTCGATGGTGACGTTATCCGTGGCCCGGGCCACAATGCGGCCGAACTTGAGCCCCGTTTCCGTGCGGTACACGATCACGTCGTTCTTGGCGTACTCCTGCTGCAGCCGGAACACGATGGCCAGGTCGCCGTCCTTCACGGCGGGGAACATGTCCATGCCCTTGACCTGCATGATCAGAAACAGGTAGTGAAAGAAGCCCCAGCACACCACAGCGATCAGCACCACGCGGAGGAGCAGACTGCGGTTTTCGGCCTTGGCGGCCAGCTGATCCCGGCGCTGCTTGATGGCTTCCTCGGGGGTACGCGGCTTTTTGGCGGCCATTACTGCCCATCCTCCCCGGCAGACTGGCCGTCGGCTTCATACCCCTGCGCCGGGTCGGACGGCTGATAGCCATAGCCATAGCCATACTCCCAGCGCTGCCGTTCCAGCAGTGCGTCGTAGCGCGCCCGTTCGGCCATGAGAGCGTTATTGTACATGGCGTTCAGTTCCTCGATCTTTTTCCATGCGTCGCGCTCGCTTATTCCGCCGAAAAGCTGCTTGCGGAAGCGCACCTTGCGCAGCCATTGCAGGATGCGCTTCTGTTCGCAGTTCAAGGGCTGGATGGTTTCCCTTCGTCCCTGCGCCCGGCTCTGAACGGGCTTTTGCGCGGGCTGTTGTCCGTTCCTTGGTGGCATCGTTTTGTTACTCCTTAGTCCTCACGTTTCTTCCGACGGCGGATGAGGAACAGCGCCGCTACGCCTGCCACGCAGGCGATAATCAGGATATACGGCAGGGAATCAACGAAGACGCCGGTGTCGGGGGAAACGTTGCGGTGATTGATGAAGGTGATCGTACCGCCATTTTCGGGGACGATGTACCGAGCCACATTCCCCTCCTGGGACTCTGTTTCACCAATCTTATAGCTGGTTTGATAACCCGATGCTTCAATCTCCGTCACGACCAACGTACCACCAATCGGCACATTGGTAAGGGTGATTTCACCTTTGTCCTTCATGAGAACAGTCAGTTTTTCGCCGCCAACAGTAGTGTCAGAAGTGATGCTGTAAGTAGGTGCTTTATCGGTTTGTACCAGACGCAAAGCCTTACCGTTTGCATCCGTAAAGGTAATCTCAAACTTGAACTCCCTGGTCTTATCCCCGAAGTTGCCGGTAACGGTCTTGGTGATTTTCAGGGTGACGGTGCTTTGCTTCCAAATGGCGTACAGAATGTTCTTGGCTGTCGCGTCAGTCTCATCGACGATAATCTGATCGCCAGCCTTATAGAGCTTGTCCGTTTCCTTTGCATTCCGATCTTCCGACCATCCAAGGAATTCATAGCCGGGGCGTAACGGCAGTCCGAGTTCGGCATTGTCATAGTCCAAAATCGTCACTGTTGCATTGTTTTCCAGCTCATAATAAACCTTCTCGGCAGGCGTTTCTCCAAAGTTGGCATTGTAGGTCAGCTTCGTTTGGACGGGCTTGTCTCCCCAGACGGCGTAGAGGGTAATAATGCCGTTCGTAGCCATGCTCGCATCAATGGGGAGCTTGTCGCCGGGCTGGTAAATCGTAGTGGGGGCAGTCGCTTCGGTTGCCCAGCCAAGGAAGACCATGCCCTTGGGGTGCGTCAGGCCGCCCTTATCCTTCACCGTCGCGCCCGCGCCGTCGGCATACTGGATGCTATCCACCGGAGCCGTTCCATCGCCGCCGTTCTTTTCATACTCAACCATGAATGTGCTGTTGGACAGCCAGTGGGCGGTGAGATTCACATCCTTCACAATCAGCGTCGCGAAGTTGAACGGGCTGCCATCCTCGTCGTACCAGCCGGTGAAGCTGAACCCATCACGGGTGGGGTCTTCCGGCTGCTGGGCGGTTTCTCTGTGTTGCACCGTCTGCGTCGGAGGGGTGGTTGCTTCGGGCGGGGCATCATAACCCAAATCGAACGTCACCTTGTGTGTCGGCGCAGACCATTTGGCATACAGGGTGATATTTCTGGCGGGCATGGTTTTGCCGGTAAAGACATACTGTTCGCCTTCGCCAAGCTCGTTGTCATGCCACCCGTCGAAAACGTACCCATCCTTTCCGGCAGGGGGATTAGCCGGTCTATAATCCGCATCCTCAATCGACTGCTCGTACTTTTTGTTTACCGTTTTGTCCGTAACGCCGCCGTTAATGAAGGTGATTACATACTGGTTGCGGGTATAGTAGAATTTGGCGTTGTTGTAAGCACTTCCAATCTGAGTTCCTTCTTTGTACGTGTATCCCTCCAAAGGATACTGATCCTCTTGCGTTACGCTGTAGCCAGTTCCTGAACTGGTATCTTTGTGGTGCAGCTTATAGGTTACGCCATGATAATCTTCCCCGCTTTCACCCGGAATGACTTCGACATAGTAATATGCACTTTCGCTGCCAGATGCGGTTAACGGGCCATAGAATTTTTTCCCGCCCAGCGGCATTTTGAAAAGATTGACCTGATATGGGCCATTCAAGTCGCCCCAAAAATCAAACGTACCTGTAGTTGACCAAGTACTACTTTCGTTGTATGTGGGCCACTTATCCTCAATATTCGCCTCATACTTAGCAGTGATGCGCAGTTCCGCGATTTCCTGCCACTTACGATTCTTGTACTCATAAAACTTCACATCATACACATTCCGTTTATAATACACGTTCACGATGGTAGAGCCGTCGCCCCTGATTGTTTTCTGTGTAATCGTCCGTGCGGTAAAGCCGTCATAGCTCTTCGCGGCGGCGTTGGTCTGCCCGTCCGTCGTGCCGATTTTCGTTTCCACTTCCTTAAAGGAGTACTGGTCATCGTTAGCGTTCTCGTGCCAGTGAATGACGGTATAGTTTACCTGCGCAGGATTCCACTTTGCATAAACCTCCGCTGCACTGTTGACCTGCTGAATCGGCGTTCCCGTTCCAGCTTGGTTGTCATACCATCCGCCAAATGTGTATCCCACGCGGGTCGGGGCGGCGACATCTTGCAGAGAAAGGGTTGTGCCAGCCGGGCCAAACATCGGCGGGACAACAGAGCCTTCGCCCGTATGGAAGATGACCCAATACCCTTCGGTTTCAATGGCATAGAGGGATACGCTGGTTTTGCCGCCGAAGGTCACGTTCTTGCTGACGTCCACTGTCCCGTTTTTCTCAGCTGCCCAGCCTGTAACCTTTTTGGTGCTGCCCACTTCGTAGGTCACATAGGAGAAATCGTAGGTCTGCGTATTATCCGTTACGACCTCCGTATGCTTTAGCGTCGCGCCGTCCGGCGTATAGAAGTAGACATAATAGGCCTTATCAAACTTGGCGTATAGTTTGATTTCTACCGTCTCCGTTACGGTCTGCGGGCCGAAGCTGTCAAACAGCGTACCATCTTCTCTAGCCCAGCCCGTAAAAACGGTTCCTTCTGCGGCCGGGGGCGTTTGCGGCTTGTAGAGTTCCTCCGTGTTCTTTACGGATTGCCTGGCGTATTCTGCCGTGCCGTTATAGAAGATATAGGTGGCCACCGGCGTGTCGTCCGGCTGAATGATTCTGGCCAGATCAATGGCCGGAATGATGCTTTTGGAATATTGCTCCGCTCCCAAGGCCCCGACGGGCACGACCGCAAGGAGCATCAGGGCGGTCATGAAAATCGCGGTAAGCCTACGAAAACCGTTTTTCATGGTTGGTTTCCCCTCTCTGTTTGCTGGTACACAGTTCCTCAAGAACACATGATGAAGCTGCAACGAATAAACCGATGCGCGGAGGCGCGTTACTCATGGATGGTAACGCACATTCTCCAGCCCGTCAGCAGATTGTCCTCTTGCAGGGTATAGGTATAGGTAAGCCCTTCTCCGGCTTTTTTCCATGGGCCGATGATATTGCCCTGAGCGTCGGCGGCGGCGTACTGCCAGCAGCAGGTGTAGTTCAGGCCCTCGTAGCCCACCAGCGTGGCGGTCAGGGTGACCCGGCTGCCCAGACGCAGGGCTTCCGTATCGCAGGTAAAGGAAACCAGAATCGTCCGCTCCACCGGCTGCTCCTCGGCGGGGGTCGGCTCCTCGGCGGTTTCGGTCTCGGGCTGCTCCTCGGCAGGAGTCGGCTCCTCGGCGGGCTTCTCCTCCTTGGGCAGGCTGTAGCCGTCCACCAGACCCGCCATCACATAGCCGGTCTTGCCGCCGGCCGTCACCTTCAGCCAGACCTCGCCCGCGGCGTTGGTCACGGCTTCGATCACGTCCACATGCGTGCCATCGGCCAGCTGAGCCAGCTTTTCCTCGCTCCTGGCGGGGCCCTTGCGCAGGTTCACCGCGTTGGTGTTGGTGCAGGGATAGTCCGGCGCGGGCGCTTCATCCGCCGCAAATTCGAAGTCCGCCGTCAGAATTTTCAGCTCGTCGGAGCCGTCCAGCAGCTCGGCCTCGTCCCTCAGGGTCAGGAAGCCCAGCGCGGACGCATAGAAATAGCCCTCCACCCGTTGACCGTTGGCATAGAAGACGGCCTGATAGAGAGAGTACTCGACGTCTCCCGTTTCATTATAATAGTCCTTCTGCCAGATCACCCGGACGGGGTTCGTCCCGGCGAAGGTGCCCAGCAGCTTGTCCTTCGCGGCGGTCTTATACAGGCGGGTGCCGCTGCTGATATACGCGTAGTTGGAGGACAGGGTAGGCACAAACTCCTGGCTGTTCTCCACCGCGGGCAGCACCACGGGAATCGAGGGAGTCTGCGCAGGCTCTGCGGACGGTTCCTCCACATAAGCCGCGGGGATCTCGGCGATCAGCTCCGCGGGGATCTCAGGAATAGCGGAAAGCCCAACACTTTCCCCTTCCTGCGCACAGGCGAAGGCGCAGATCATCAGCCCGAGGGCCAATCCCAGCGTCAGGGCCAGCAGCTTGTTCATTTTCATACCTCTTCCTCCTCTGGAAATTCGGATAGACTGCGAACCTCCGCGGACTCGGAAAGTCCCCGGCAGCTGTTTGCCTGGTACTCAAACAGCCGCCGGACCGCGTCCTTTCTTTCATACGGGAAGAACGCAGAAGCGAAGGTTCACAGTGGCGCATCGAAAACGCGTACACATACCAGCCCTCTCCCAATCGGTGGAGCAGAGCTGTTGCCATTCGGATTTTGCCTGGAAATGAATTTGCGAAGGATTCCCATTCCGCAGACGTCTCGACACGCCTCCTGACTGGACGCAGTTAGTATATCATGGTTTTTGCCAAAAGTCTACATAAATTCTATAAATTATAATTTAGAATTTTCATGTACAGCAGAAGAAAACGTTGTACAGACTATTCTTTCCATTTCCAGTAGAATATCATATTAGCAGTTTCTTAGCACAGCGACTATATTTACGTGTTTTCGTTTCAGTTTTCGTTTCTATCCGCATACATAAAATTAGCCGATTTCCCACCTGAATCGGCTAATTTTTTTGACATTTTTCATTGAATTTGTCACTTATTCAGATTGAATGGTTATAGATTTATATTATTATTTCATTTGTTATAAAGCACATTATTCTCTTTATTTTCAACGATTTTCGTCTTTTTTGCGATGCGTTTTCCGGGCGGCTTTCCTCCTTTTTGGCCTTCTTTCACGGCTCAAAAACTATGCGCAATCGCGCATAGTTGTGACTTGACAAAATCAAAAAACTTGTTCTAAGGGCTGTCAAGTTCCAAAGCTCCCGGTTCTCGGAGATTTTTCCACCCGAAGCCACCCAAATAGCGCCGTTTTCCTCTGTATTGACATTCTCCGGCCTTCTTTGGTATCATGGCACATAGAAAAAAAGTTCCCCCAAAAACAGGCACAGGAGGCCGCGCCCATGCAACGGACGATCCCTATCCCCTACTATACCTCCACACTGGCTCTTCATGTGGAGGAGGAAAACCTCAAGGCCGTACTGACGGCCAAAATGCACGGCTTTCATGCCGAAAAAAGTCAGGAACAGCTGGTGCTGGACGCGCTGGAGCATCCCGTCGGTTCGCCCCGTCTGCGGACGCTGGCGGAAGGCAAGCGAAAAATCGTCATCGTCACCAGCGACCATACCCGGGCCGTGCCCAGCAAGATCACCCTGCCCCTGCTGCTGAAGGAAATTCGCTCGGGCAATCCCGACGCGGACATTACCATTCTCATCGCCACCGGCCTGCACCGTCCCACCACGGAGGAGGAACAGCGCCGCATGTTCGGCGACGAGATCGTCGATCATGAGAAGATCGCCATCAACAACGCCTTCGCCCCGGAGCAGTTTGTCGAGCTGTGTACTCTGCCCTCCGGCGCGGTGTTTCAGGTGAACCGGCTGGCCGCCGAATGCGACCTGCTGGTGACGGAAGGCTTCGTGGAGCCCCATTTCTTCGCGGGTTTTTCCGGGGGACGCAAGAGCATCCTGCCCGGCATTTGTTCCGAACGGACGGTCAATGAAAACCACAGCTACAAGGCCGTGTCTCACCCCCGTTCCAACTCGGGAATGCTGAAGGACAATCCCATTCACGCGGATATGCTCTGCGCGGCCAAGGCGGTCAACGTACAGTTCATCTTCAACGTGGCGCTGGACGGCGAAAAGAAGATCGTAGCCGCCTGGGCAGGCGATCTGGAAAAGGCCCACGAAGCCGGGGTGGCGTTCATCCGCCAGTGGTCTCAGTGCCCGGTGGTCACGGGGGACATCGTCGTCACCAGCAACGGCGGCTACCCACTGGATCAAAACCTGTACCAGAGTCCCAAGGCCATGGCCACGGCGGAAGCCTGTGCGGGTGAGGACGGCGTGATCATCATGTGCTGCAGCTGCTGCGACGGCATGGGCGGCGCGCATTTCGGCCAGCTGATCCAGCGGGGCACACCGGACGAGATCGACCGCTATCTGTCCTCTATCCCGCCGGAGAAAACCATCCCGGAGCAGTGGTGTACGCAGGTCTGCGTCCGCGTGCTGCGGAAGCACCCGGTCATTCTGGTCACCACCTTCCTGAACCACGACGAAGTGCGCAAAGCCAACATGATCCCCGCCTCCACCCCGGACGAAGCACTGGAGATCGCCTATCGTCTCAAGGGCAAACAGGCCAGTGTGGTGGTCATCCCCGACGGCGTCAGCGTTCTGACGGTGAAGGAATAAGAGCAACACAGCAAAGCCCGCCCCGAGATCGGAGCGGGCTTTTGTCTATGGTTTTACATTCTCGCCGCGATCGCGTCCATAAACTGGGCACTGGTCAGCGTCTGGGCTTCGCCCTCGTACAGGCGGGCCAGATCGCCGGTCATCTGACCGCCTGCGATGGTGTCCAGCGTGGCTTTATCCAGCCGGTCGGCAAAGGCGCACAGGTCGGGTGTTCCGTCCAGCTCACCCCGCTTGCGCAGTGCGCCCGTCCACGCGAAGATGGTCGCCACCGGGTTGGTGCTGGTGTCCTCGCCCTTCAGGTAGCGGTAATAATGCCGGGTCACGGTGCCATGGGCCGCCTCGTACTCATACTGGCCGGTGGGCGCTACCAGCACACTGGTCATCATGGCCAGACTGCCGAAGGCCGTGGCCAGCATATCGCTCATCACGTCGCCGTCGTAGTTCTTCAGCGCCCAGATGAAGCCGCCCTCGCTGCGGATGACCCGCGCCACTGCGTCGTCGATCAGCGTATAGAAGTAGGTAATGCCCGCCTTCTCAAAGGCGCGCTTATAGTCTGCCTCGTACACCTCCGCAAAAATATCCTTGAAGCGGTGGTCGTAGGTCTTGGAAATGGTGTCCTTGGCGGAGAACCAGAGATCCTGCTTCATATCCAGCGCCCGGCGGAAGCAGCTGTGGGCAAAGGAAAGAATGCTCTTATCCGTGTTATGGATGCCCTGAATGATGCCGCTGCCGCCGAAATCCATGATGGTCTCCCGGGTCTCACGGCCGTCCTCGTCCGTGAAGCACAGCTCGGCCTTGCCCGGGCCGGGCACGCGGATCTCCGTGTTCTTGTACACGTCGCCGTAGGCATGACGGGCGATGGTGATGGGCTTTTTCCAGTTGCGGACGCAGGGCGAAATACCCGGCACCAGAATGGGTGTGCGGAACACGGTGCCGTCCATCATGGCGCGGATGGTGCCGTTGGGGCTTTTCCACATCTTTTTCAGGCCGTATTCCTCCACCCGCTGGGCGTTGGGCGTAATGGTGGCGCACTTGACGGCCACGCCCAGCCGCAGGGCCGCGTTGGCGCTGTCCGCCGTCACCTGATCGTCGGTCTCATCCCGATGCTTCAGGCCCAGGTCGTAATATTCCGTTTTCAGATCCACATAGTGCAGAATCAGCTTTTCTTTAATCATCTGCCAGAGGATCCGGGTCATTTCATCGCCGTCCATCTCCACCAGCGGCGTTTTCATGGCAATCTTTGCTTTCGTCATTGAAAAATCCTTTCCTCCGAAACCGAGCCCCCGAGCGGGCGTTTTCTTTCCTTCCTATTGTAAGAGGTGCATCCCCGCTTTGCAAGCAAAGTGCAGCGAAAGAACAAACGGCCGGGAAAGGGGTGACAAAGCCCCGCGTTTTCTGGTATAATCCCTTTCGTTTGAATACGCAAAAAACGGGAGGCTGCTATGATTCGACTCATCGCGACAGATTTGGACGGAACGCTGCTGGAAAAAGGCGGCGCGCTGCCGGAGGGCTTTTACGACGTGGCGGAGGATCTGAAAAAGCTCGGCATTCTGCTGGTGGCGGCCAGTGGGCGGCAGTATGACAACCTGCGCCGGAAGTTTCAGCCCATCGCCCGGGAAATGGGCTTCGTGTGCGAAAACGGCGGCCTGAACGCGGTGGGCCGAGAGATCGTCAGCATCCACCCCATGGATCGCGCCGCTGCGCTGGGCATTACCCAGACCCTGCAAGGGCTTGGATTGAGTATTCTTTTAAGCGGCGTTCGCTGCTGCTATACGCTGGCCAGCGACCGTCCCTTCTGCGACGGCATGGTCTATACCCTGCGCAACACCATGACCATCGTGGACGATTTTTCCCAGATCGACGATGATTTCATCAAGCTGGCGGCCTATCATCCCGGCACCATCGACCCCTTTATGGACAAGCTGCAGTCAAAGTGGGGCTCCGCGGTGAACGTGGCCCGTTCCGGCGAGGAATGGTGCGATTTCAACCTGTCCAACAAGGGCATGGGGCTGAAAGACCTGATGCGGACGCTGAACATTTCCCCGGCGGAGGCCGCTGCGTTCGGCGATAATTACAACGACGAAAGTATGCTGGCCGAGGTCGGTCATCCCTTCCTGATGGTAAAAGCGGACGCCGGGCTTTGGAAGCCGGGCATCCGCAAATGCGACCACGTATTGGACGTATGGCGCGCCATCATTCGCCACGGCGGCGAACTGCCGGACGTTATCGAATAAAATTGGTTCTCATAAACGGCTCTCGCTCCGGATGGGGCAGGCCGTTTTTCTTTCCCAGTTCGATCAGCTTCAGCATCCACGCCATATTCTGGGCCAGTGTGCGCATGATCTGCAGGCCTTCTTCGTCCTTCAGCACGTCCTCGGGCTTTGCCCCGTGCACCTGATTCCAGTACTGGGAGGGCACCACAGGCATACAGGAAATGGTGAAGAAGCGGTTGATATCGTCAAAGGTGGACACGCAGCCTCCCCGGCGGGCGCTGACCACCGCCGCCGCGGGCTTATACTGCATATGGTTCTTATAGGCGTAGAACAGCCGGTCCATAAAGGATTTCAGCTGGCCGGAAATGCCCGCGTAGTACACCGGCGTACCGAACACATAGCCGTCGAACTCATCCAGCCTTGCGCCGATACGGTCCACCGCGTCGTCGAACACGCAGCGTCCCTCCCGGCCGCAATAACCGCAGCCAATACAGCCGTGGATGTCCTCGTGACCCACGTGGAGAATCTCCGAATCCACGCCGCACTTTTTCAATTCCCGCTGCACTTCCTCCAGCGCGGTATACGTACAGCCCTTTTCGTGGGGGCTTCCGTTCAAAAGCATCACTTTCACTGTTTCTTTCCTCCGTTTCAACGCTGCTGCATGGGCTGCCGCCCCTGCACCCTGCCAAGGGCTATGCCCTTGACCCATTTTTGACCGTGCATAGCACGGTCAATGTCGGGATTGCTAAGGGCGAAGCCCTTAACTGCGGGGTTTGGGGCCGCACAGGCCCCATCGTCTCCCCTTATTAGTATGCCACGTTTGAGAGGGCCATGCAAGGGTCAGCGGGCGGGGAACCACATTTCGGAGGAAACGGCGAAGGGGCTGTCCTGCTGAACGGCGCCCAAAATACGCGCCGCGTCCTCGCCCTGCGCGAATACCGGACGGAAGTCGTTTTCCGGCGCAGAGCCGGAGGTCAGCACCGGCAGCAGTCGCAGCGACACGCCCGCGTAGCCCTGCTCGTCAAACCGCAGCGCCGCCTGAACCAGCAGACCGTCGAAGGTTTTCATTTTGTGGGTGCCGCCAAACACCAGATTGCCCAGACTATAGACAATCACCGCGCCGTCCTGCGCATCGACGCCCTGCACTACATGAGGGTGAGTCCCGATCACCAGATCGGCCCCGCCGTCGATCGCCTCCCGGGCCATTTTTTCCTGCCGCTCGTTATGCCGGGCGGCGTATTCTTTGCCCCAGTGGCAGGAGTAGACGATCACCTCGCAGCCTTCCTCCCGCAGGGCCTGCAGGTCCTCCCGCATGATCTCCGGCTTCTGCCGCCAGACCGTCTCCCGGCAGCCGCCGAAACCAATCTTGTGGCCGCGGATCTCCGTCACATAACGATAGGTGTAGCCGCTGTAGGCAATGCCGCCCGCCTCCAGCGCCGCCACCGTGCTGGCCCGTCCCGGTCTGCCGAAGTCGATATAGTGATTGTTGGCCAGATTCACATGCTCGATGGACGCGGCGGACAGGATTTCCGTGTAGGACGGGTCGCCCCGGAAGGTGAACTGCTTGCTCCGTTCGTGCCCCTTGCTGCCCTTCTGCAGCACCACTTCCAGATTGACGGTGGAAAGATCGTCCGTTTCGAATGGCTCCCGAATCTTTTCAAAGCACCACTCCATGCCCTGATCGGCAACGACGGTGTCAAAGGTGTTTTTCTTCTTTTTCCATTGTTCCCGGGTGCCCAGCACGCAGTCCCCGCCGAAGGTCAGCACGATCTCGTCCGTCTCTGCCAGGGCGGGCAGAACCATCAGCGCCAGTAAAAATGCCGCGCAAAGGAGCCAGCTCATTCGTTTTCCACTCATGGTTTTTCCTCCCGAACCGTCCAATTCACGCCGTCCGTTTCCAGCACCAGCGTTTGGGCTCCGCTGAAATACAGGGGCAGCTGCCGATGCTTCGCCTGACCGGCCAGCTTGGGCGCGCGGCGCGGCGTATTGGTGACAACGATCATCTGCGGCTCCACCGCGTCCAGAAATTTGCTGACAAAAGGCGTCAGGCCATGATGGGGCGCTTTGACCACATCCGCCCGCAAAAGTTCCGGCGGAAGGCTGCGGAGCAGTGCTTTCTGTGCCTTGCCGGTCACATCGGCGCACAAAAGCAGCGCCGTCTCCCCCACCTCTACCCGGAGCATTCCACTCTGGTCGTTGAGAGTGCATCCCGCCATCCAGCGCAGCAGGGTCAGCCTGGCGCTGCCCAGTGAAAAGCTCTCGCCGTTTTCCAGCACCCGCACGGGAATTGCCCTCCGCTTGGCCGTTTTCAAAGTGCGGCTGTGCAGCTCGCTGGGCAGTCCCGGCCCAAAGGGCGTTAAAAACGCTTCGGCGGTGATCCCCTGCTGCATCGCCCGGTACAGGCCGTCGATGTGGTCGTCATGGGGATGGGAATTATATAGATACTTGAGTTGGGTCAGTCCCCGGCTTTCCAGCATTTTCACCAGCCGTTCGCGGTACTTGTTGCTTCCGCCGTCCACCAGCATGGCTTCGCCACCCGATTCCAGCAGCATACAGTCGCTTTCTCCCGCAGCCATCACCGTCAGCCGAAACAGCTGCTCCTCCGCCAAGGCAGAAAAGGGCACCAAAAACACAAGCATTGCCGTCAGCAGCAATGACAGAAGCCGTTTCATTTGTAGCATATTTCCTTTCGGCCCGCCGTTTTTCCGCCGGGCGCATGGGATAAGCGCTTTCACCCTATAGGACGCTTGGGAGAGGGGGAAAGTTTCGCTCTCTTCCGAGGAAAAATCAAAAATTGGTATTTTTGAAAAAATAACGTATAATAAGGTCGTTATTCTGCACTTATCCAACCCTACATCGGAAAGCGAGGAATCCTATGACCATTCTGTTGAAAAATGCCAAAATCTACGACGGGACTGCCGCTCCGCCCTTTCAGGGCGACCTGCTGCTGAAAGATGACCGCATCGCCCGCGTTGCGCCCCGGATCGACGCTGCAGCGGACAAAATCTATGACCTGCAAGGAAAATCCGTTGCCCCCGGCTTTATCGACAGTCATTCCCACAACGACTGGTTCGCCATCCGTCCAAACTGCCTGCCCTGCTTCGAACCGTTCATCCGGCAGGGCATTACTTCGTTTGTCACAGGCAACTGCGGCCTGTCCGCCATCGGTTTTGAAAAAGAAACGCCCTATACCGACCAGATAGGCGGCGGACTGTTCGGCTACCGGGGACAGACCACCGGCGTTTACCCGGATGCCCAAAGCCTGTTTGAAGCCGTCGATGGAAACATGCCCTGCAATATCGCGGTGCTGGCCGGCCATTGCAGCGCCCGGGCCAGCGTTGCGGGCGGTGAAAACCGCAAACTGACCCCGGAAGAAGAGCAACAGATGCTGGCCATTCTGGAAGAAAACTTGAAGCAGGGCGCGGCGGGCATATCGCTGGGGCTGATGTACTCGCCCGGTCTTTACGCCGATGAAGAAGAACTGAAAAAAGTCGCTGCGCTGTGCGTGAAATACGACCGGCCCCTGACCGTACACCCCCGGGCGGAGTCCAAGGTCTCGATGGCCTATCCCCAGCTGCTGGGCCGTTCTCATCTGCTGAGGGCGCTGGACGAGCTGGAGCACATTGCCAAAGGCACGAATCTCAAGCTGCAGTATTCCCATTTTATTTTCGTCGGTCGCAACACCTTTTCCGATAGGCCAAAAGCTATGGCCATCATCCAACGGATGCGGCAAGAGGGCGTTCAGGTTCAGTTCGATATTTACCACGAAACCAAAGGCGTGTCCGTCATCACGGTCATTCTGCCGGCATGGTACCAGGGCATGAGCGAGGAAGAACGGTGCAAACCCCTGAACCGGCTGAAACTCCGCTTGCTGGTGCGGGCTTCCATCCTGCTGCTGGGTTTTGATTTTCGCGACATTGAGATCGCCTACATCGGCCCCGGCTACGAGGAATACGAGGGCAAAACCGTTCATCAGCTGGCAAAGGAGCGTGGCGTCAGCGATCTGGACATGTACCTGCGCCTTTGCCGGGAGTCCAACTTTCAGGGCCGGGTCAATATGGGGCCCTATACCACGGAAGAGATCATTCACGCCTTTGAAAAGGACGATCTGTGCCTGTTCATGACCGACGCGTGGGTGGAGGATCACGGCGTTCAAAACCCCGCCATTTACGACTGTTTTCCCAAGTTTCTCCGGGACGCGGCGCTTGGCGTTGGCGATTCCATGGAAAAAACGGTTCGCCGGATGACCGGCGCTGCGGCGGATCGCTTCCAGCTGCGGGAGCGCGGCTATCTCCGGGAAGGGTATTACGCCGACGTGACCGTCTTCGACGAAGAAGCGCTCAAGGCAGCCGTACCCGATCAGGAAAAGTCCTTCGGCATCGAAAAGGTCTTTGTCAACGGCCAGCTGATTCTGGACGGCGACCGATTGGATGCGGAAGCCGCCGCCCACAGCGGCAGGGCCATGCCGGTGGGCATTTGAAGAACAGAAAAGCAAAGGGAAGCCTGACGTGCAGGCTTCCCCCAGAGTGTCAAAAAAGTGGAGGTGCAGGAGGCACTGCTGCCACTCAATCGTCGCGGAGGACTACTGCCGTAGTCCCCGCTCGTTTCGTGTCACACCTGCGGGTCGCTAACCGCCTATGGCGGTTGTGCCCACTGGGCACCCACTCCCCTACGGTGCCTGCCGGGGTTATAGGGCGGCGAGAAGGAGCGCGCATCCAGTGGATGCAGCTGCCGAAGGCAGCTAGCGACTGGTAGCCGTCAACCGAAACGAGGATTTGGCACGGCAGTGCCAAAGATGACGATTGAGGTTGCGGAACAGAGCCCCTAACCCTTGTGCCGCAGCACATTCCCCGCAAACCAGCTTAAGGGTGCGCAGCACCGAGGACGAGGACAGCCCGAAGGGCTACCGC
>ERZ772860.1257-NODE-1257-length-18305-cov-26.332164_pt1 | contig 18305 bp, 15 predicted proteins | sample MGYA00511342_ERZ772860 | MGnify/ENA primary metagenome ERZ772860 (study PRJEB29015, sample SAMEA2737665) | human gut metagenome | biome: human gut; feature: human-associated habitat; material: faeces | place: China | collected 2012 ... | reverse complement strand
ATAGCGGTTCTGCCCTCTATGATACACCCCCAAACGGCCGTTCTCGGACGGGCTGGGGGGGCAAATCTTGCCGAAGACTCTCAGCAAATGTACCCGGAAGGATGGAGCCGACCAAGGCCTAAAGATGGAGGGGTAGAATAATAACGATAGTAACAAATAATTTAATTAAGCAGATTATGGAAAATCAGAATAAAAATGCTGCAGCTAAGGTTGCAGCCAACATAGCAGAAGAAAGAAAGCACCCTATCTTTGAGGAGTGCGAGGTTATGAATGCTGGCAAGCCAGCACATGAACACATGCTCAGCCTGAACGGCATGTATATCTCGGGCATTACTGATGAACAGCTCAAGGAGATGCACGAGAAACTGGGCAAAATGCTCTCAGGGAAATAGAAAATAGTTTTCTAGTCTATCATGTAATAAGTGACAAATATTTAAATTTAGTCAGATCTCTAATTAAGGATGGCTGCCCGTGAGGGTGGCCATTTTTTCTGGAGCATAAATTTGGTTTTTCAGAAAAAGTGGTGTATCTTTGCACCCGAGAATTAGTAACACATTAAAATATATAGATTATGTTAGATACTTTCTTTGGCTTCGTGCAGTTCGTGTCGTTCGTGATTGCGCTTGTTCTTGGACCGTTTGTTGTCGGCTCGAGGATGTTTGCAAAATGGCTTGTTTATCTGACTTTATGTACCATATTTACTCCTTTGTTTGGAATACTTATATACGTAAAGTTCTTCAGGTACTAGTCCTTTGCCATATGCTCGCCTGTTATTATATTTGCATTGCTAATTAGTAATGTATAAAGAATATGGTAACAGACAGTCTTGTTAAAAAGAAATTTGTTCACGAGACTCTTCAAGAAGGCATCCTGAAGATATACTCCACACAGGAGAACGTGGTGCGCAATCATTATAAGCGCCGTACCGGCAGATTGCTCACCACGCTTTCCGCTCACTCGTTCGACAGCCAGATATCGGGCGAAAACCGCACCATCTTTGTGCGAATCCTTCCTTATCTCCGTTTCCTCGATATGCAATACCGCCAGCGCAACGACCGCATCAGCAAGTTCAAGCGCAGGAACCTTGCACTCTACAACCGTGTGGTATGGGGCGTGCTCTATCACGAGACGTTCCCTAAGCTCCGTTATGGCTTCACGGATGAGATACGCCAAGGCATCCGTCAGGAACTGGAAAAGTCACTCAACCCTCAAAAATCATAAGTTATGGCAAGTAAACATTTAACGGAAGACGAAATTCGCTATACCGTCGATGTGAAGACGGCAGCAGCCCAAAAGGAAATATACCGACTGGAGCAGCAGAGCAAGAAGCTGCGCTCCGAGAACAAGGCACGACTCAGCCAGATGATTCAGCTGGAGGCAGCTGGCAAGAAAGAGACTGATACCTACAAGAACCTCAAGAAGCAATATACCGAGACTGGTAAGGAAATTCGCAACCTTACCTCTCAGATAGGCGAGCAGACCAGTAAACTCAATGTGCTTGATATGACTATTAGTCAATTGAAGAAGCAGCAGAAAAGTTTGCAGAAGGAATTTGAAAATACCTCAAAAACGCTCAACCCAGAACTTTATGGTATATTGGAACAAAAGTTGCAAGAGGTAAGCAGTAGAATGGCTGAATTGAAACAGAACGCTAAAAGTTTTGGTGAACTTGCGGCTAGCGACCAAGCTAACGGAATGCTATATGGTAACATGATGACCAAGGCAGCAGAACTCTTTGGTAGTTACGCACAAGGTTTCAAAGATTCCGTCAAAGAACTTATTGATGGTGGCTTGGAGATGGCAGAAACCGCCGATGGTGTGACCAAGGCTTTCAAGGATATGGATCAGCCTGACCTCTTGGAGAATCTTCGTAAGGCAACCAAGGGAACCGTAAACGATGTTCAGCTGATGACGGCTGCCGTAAAGGCTAACGATTTCCGCATTCCGCTGGAAGATCTGGGCAAGTATCTGGAGTTTGCACAGCTGAAAGCCCAGCAGACGGGGCAGTCGGTAGATTACATGACCGACAGCATCGTGACCGGTCTCGGCCGCAAGTCCCCGTTAATCCTCGATAACCTGGGTATCTCTGCAGCAGAAATCTCGGAGAAGACCAAGGAGACGGGCGACTTCATGAAGGCTGTGGCAGAGATTGTAGATACCCAGCTGGCTGCGGCAGGAGAGACCTATATCAGCGCAGCCGACCGGGCAGCCCAGAAGACGGTAGAACTGCAGAACGCCCAGAAGGCTCTGGGAGACGAAATCCTCCCGCTCAAGGAACAATGGGATGATGCCTATGCAGATATGCAGCTGAACACCATCAGTCTCATTTCCTGGTGTGTAAAGCATCAGGGCGTGGTAAAGACGCTCGGCATTCTGCTCACAGCCTTCACGGTTGTAGCGATAGCTACCAGCAACGCCATCAAGACGAATATCGTCGTAACCAAGGGTGCTGCCGCAGCCCAGCAGGCATGGAACGTAATCTGCGCTACCGGAACCGGACTCATGAAACTTCTGCAGGCGGGCTTCCTCCTGCTTACAGGTAGGGTTACCCAGGCAAAGGCAGCATGGGCATCGATGAACGCCACCATGAAGGCAAGCGTCTTCGGCCTGATTGCTGCAGGAGTAGCTCTCCTCGCCATGAAGCTCTGGGATATGAAGAAGGCAGCCGATGCGTCAACGCTGGCACAGAAGGCGCTCAACAATATCAGGGCAGAGGCACAAAAACAGGTTGTGGAGGAAAAACTGAAACTGGAGAACCTGGTAAAGGTAGCGAAAGATGAAAAACTATCCATGGACGAAAGATACAAGGCCGTGGACGCTCTCAACAAGATAGTTCCTCAATATAATGCTACCATCGACAAGACTACAAAGAAGTTCAGAGCATCGGATAAGGCTCTGAAGGCTTACATCAACAATCTGGTGAAACTCTATGAGGTACAGGGCGCTAAGAAGCAGATACAGAGTCTTGCCGAGCAGCGTGCTGAGCTGGAGGTTAAACTTGCCGGCGCAAAGAAGAACCTTTCCGGCGCAAAATCAGCACAGGGTGTTTCTTATACCACATCCTGGGGCGCGGTAGGTAACACCCAGAGCGATGCAGTCGGTCACTTCCAGTCGCAGGTCAATTCGATATCGAATAGCATCAAACAACTCGATACGCAGATTCATACCATTACAGGCGCCTTCGGAAAGGGTATCATGAATCAGACCGTGAAGGAGTCGTCAGAGCCGGAAGTTCCGGGCAGCGGCATCGGAGGTGGTGGAAAAGGTGGTGGCGGCCATACCGGAACCGTAAATACTACTACCACCACACAGCCTAATCCTGATGATATCGCATCGAATAGATTTTCAGAAAACCGACAGGCAGATATCGATGCAGCCAACCAGGATTACCAGCAGGATGTGAACAACTGGAACATGGCTCTCGCCCAGAAGAAGGTATCCCAGGAGAAGTACGACCTCGCCATTCAGGCTCTGAAGACCCAGCATACCGCCAACATCCTCGCCATCGAGACCTCGTATAGCGAGCAGTCGCAGAACATCGGAATTGCTGATGGCGCAAAGAAGAAATCACTCCAGGATAAACAGCAGGCGAACCTCCGGGCTGCAGAACAGGCTCATTTCGACCAGCAGGTTGCAGTAGAACAGGCTTACCAGGATGCCCTGGCAAAGGTGATGGAGCAAGGCGAGACGCAGCAGGAACTGACCCTGGAACAACAACGCGACCAGAAACTGGAAGTGCTGAAGGGATATTATCAGGCTGCGCTCAACATGGCCAAGCAGAACGGGGAAGATACTACCCAGCTGGAGAAGGCATATAAAGATGTGCAGATTCAGATAGAGAAGGAGTATATCACGAAACAAAAAGAGTTGCTTGACGAACAGGACGAAAAGAAAAAACAAGCTAGGCAGGCTCTCGGTTTCGACCAGCAGAGCGAATACGACCGGCAACTGCAGCAACTGAAGCAGGCACTCGACAACCAGTATATCACTCAAGAGGAATATGAGCAGAAAGTACAGGGGCTGAAGAGAGGTTCCTTCATGAAGCAGGCTATGCTCTATACAAACCTCTTCAGCAATACCGTGACCGCGCTGCAGAATGCAGAGATGGCGAATGTCGATGCAAAGTATGATGCAGAAATCAAGGCAGCCGAGGGTAATACGGCACTCCAGGAGAAACTTGAGAAAAAGAAAGCCAACGAGAAACTGAAGATACAGAAAAAGTATGCCGACGTGAATTTCGCCATGCAGGTAGCTCAGATTATCTCGAATACTGCCACCTCTATCATGAAGGCATACAGCGAGATGGGTCCGATTGCCGGAAGTGTTGCTGCAGCCCTGATGGGTGTGACCGGTGCAGCCCAGCTGGCTGTGGCAAATGCTGAGCGCCAGAAGGTGAAGCGTATGACCCTCAACGGATCAGCTAGCGGAACCAGTTCTGCCGGTTCACGTGTGGCAAGCGGACGCGAGAGTGGCGGACGCATCGACGTAGAGCGCGAGCAGGATGGCAAACACTTCAACGCCGAGTATGCTCCAGGTAAGCGCGGGTACGTAGATCATCCTACCGTTATCGTAGGCGAGGGACCTAGAGGCAGGAGCAAGGAGTGGGTGGCATCGAATGCAGCCCTTGAGAACCCTACCATCGCTCCGCTCATCAACCTGATGGACGCAGCCCAGCGTGCCGGACAGATAAGAACCTTCGATATGAGCAAGTATCTGATGGCCATGCAGGGCAGGGCGCTGGGTGGAAGTATCGCCCGGCAGTCTGCCCGGATCAGTCAGGAAATCGCTCCGGGAGGGTCAGATTTTTACATCCGGACGCAGGAATCTGCGCATCGCGATGCAGGAAATGCTACGTCGGGACGCAATAATGACGAGCTCCTGGAACTGCTCAGAGAGCTCAAGAGAGACGGAATCCGCTCGTTTGTATCACTCTCGGATCTGGACGCCAAGCAGGAACTGCGAAACCAGGCGAGAAAATTTGCTAAAAAATAAAATCTTCTGAACATGAAAATAACAAATCTGGATAAAGGAAAGGCCTACCAGCTTGGCGAAAACGCCAAGCTGGAGGTAGAACGTACCAACCCGTTCTTCAACGATTACGGGGAAACGACCTCCCCGCTGGATATTCCGGCAAGCGATTACAACCGCATGATACTGAACTATCCCGATACCTTCGGTATGAGGGATAAGATGGTGGCTACGAACGTAAGCATCGAAGACGGCGAGTATTTCGCCCAATGTAGGCAGATTGTTCTCTCGGCACAGCACAAGGGAAACATCTCCTCTTCATTCTATATCAACGACGGATCCTTCTACTCGAAGATACAGAATGTAAAGCTGAAGAGCATCTTCAAGGACGAGATGATACCGGGGTGCACAACCGTAGATGAGTGCATCAAGTTCTGCAGATCTCTCGTAGGAGGCGAGAACGAGAACTATGATATCTTCCCGGTTCTGCTTACCGACGATTCTGGCATGGATAAGGGATATACCTATAAGATACTGAACAAGCTGGGCATGAGAACCAAACTTCCTAATGCCAAGTACTGGAGATACAAGGAAGGTGGCGGCTACGAGTATGTGACTGCCCCGGAAGAACAAGGATTAGTTCTCTGCAACATGTGGTCCAATACCTTCTGGAACGCATATCCGGATACGGAATATGTAAACGAGATACCAATCAGTCTGGATAAGGGCTATTATATATCCCCGTTCATCCGTGCCAACTACGTTCTCAAGCGTGTTTTTAAATACTTCGGTTATGACCTCAAGGAGAATTTCTTTACCAAGACGGAACCATTCAACAAGATGGTGTTGCTTAATAATGTGATAGACGTGATGGTGAACGGACATATCCGCATCGAGGATCTTCTTCCGGACGTGTCGGTATCAGATTTCCTCTCAGTTTTTCGGAAAAAGTTTCTTTGTGAGTTCGTGTCTGACGAGGGAACACATACTGCAGATATCATCTTCCTGAGAGATGCGGTAGATAGCGTTCCAGTTGCGGATCTCACCCGTCAGATGACCGAAGAGCCTACCTTATCTTATAAGACTGCATCCGATTACAAGCGCGTGGTCCTGCGTGCGAAACACCAGGTAGATAGCGATGCAGAAGACAGCTATGACAATATCAAGGATATGATAGCGAATAATTCTGGCGCCTACTTCAGCAACGAAGAAGGCTGTTTCTACAAGGACGGATTTTCCGGCAACTATAAGGTGAAAGCCAAAATAGGGGAGTGTTCCCAGAGTTATGATGCCGGCGAAGATGATATTGATACGCAAGACGTGGAGATACCGGAGATGATACCGGAAGTAAGAATGCTGCAGTATAAACAGGAAGCGGACGGAGAGACTATCACGAGAGATATGGGCAGATGGCTGTATATCGGAGATTACGCTACGCTCAACTCTTCGATGAAGGTGGCAACGGAAGACAACTCAGAAACCAGCGAAGATGCAGTCACAACTCCAGTCATGCTCGCCTTCCCATACATGGGAACCGATGACATGCCTTGCGGAACCGTGACGGCATACGATATCCATGTATCAGTTTCTGATAAATTTGGTACGCATCGGCCAGGAAATCCTACACCCCGGAAACTGTTCGACTATTCCCTGGTATATAATGGCGAGGATGGCATCTTTGAGAAGTTTTACCGGCAGTATGATCTCCTGCTCAGAAATTCACTCCAGGAACTCAAGGTAAAACTGCTCCTCTCCCAGTCGCAGAAGCAGAACCTTCCTTCTTATGCAAAGGTTGTGATCAGAGGTGTGAGTTTCTTCTTCAACAAGCTGAAGTTTACCCTCGGAGGAAAGAGCGAACCAACGGAAAGCGAGCTCAGAACCATCGCTCTCACTACTCCTGTTAGTGAGGCGAAGAGTCTGGAAGCCGTAATGCCGGCGATGAACTGCAAATATGAGTGGATCGGATTCGAAGAGACGGTAGAGGTATCTAAGGGTGATTACTGGAATTCCGGAGATAACCGGGACCGCACATTCAAGATTATCTATCCTCCTCTCCCTTCAGCTGAGTACGTTGGCCAGAAGTATGGCCTGCAGAAATCATACGTAAGCCAGAAAACCCGACACGCAACGATGTTCCGTCACAGTAAATGGGTGTATCATTGTACGACCGTCTGGTTGGAATGCATACCGATTTCGTAGGGTTTTGTCCTTTGTTATATACCTGTATTATCTTAACTTTGCAAATATGACCAAAGCTATTTTAAGATGATACAGGTTTTATTATATCCAGATACTCTGAGCATGGTAGGCTCCATGAATACCTTCGAGATATACTGCAGCTCGAAGACAGATGTGGTTTTCGCCCTACGGTATCAAGGCTCAAGCACAAACATCGTTCAGCATACCTATACGCCGAACGATAAGAACCGAATTACGTTGTCCGTCAAGGATATCATCCTTCCTCTGCTCAGTTTCGAGGTGAAGGACAGTAGTGAGCCTTATGTTCAGCCGAACATCATGAAATCCTTTGTGGCAACGGTTTACGAGGTTGGCAGCGAAGGCAGCAAGAAGGAATTCACCTTCTCCGTGATACGTGCCGGAGTAGACCGTTTGGCAGATTCGGCAGCAAATTTTCTGAAAACCAACTTCCTCACCTGGCAACCGCAGACGAAGGGGGTAACCTATTACTCTCCGGAATTTCTCACTTACTATGCAGCTGAAGCTAGCGAGGTGAAGTGTAAGGCATATATACCGGCCGGACACGGCTATGAAGAGAAGGTATTGACGCTGGCAAGCCTGGAGGCAGGAAAGGTATATACTGTTCCGGTACAATACGCCATCATCGCCAAACTATTAGGCGATGATGGCATTCTGCCCCATGTTTACGAAATCTGGGTAGAGCAGGCTGGAGAGCGGGTTACCTACGTACAGCAATACTATGCCAGCGATATGAAGAGCGAGGAGGAAGAGTGGTTCCTCTTCGAAAATTCGTTGGGAGGTGTAGACTGTTTCCGCGCTTACGGCAACAGCGAGAATACTGCAGAACATACCCACAATGTGGCAGAAATAGAGGAAGACTCTGAGGAATATCGCGTAGATACCACCCGCAAGTTTAAGAAGAATACCGGGTTCCTGGACAAGAAGGAGCGCCTGTGGATGCTCGACTTCTTCCCGTCTCTGGGTAAGTATGTTTACCATGGCAATTCTCTTCGTAAGATAACCGTTACCGATAGTGACGTGAACTACGAGGCGAAGGAGCTGCCTTCGAACTACACCTTCACCTATAAATATTCAGATGCCCGTCCGTACCTGAATATTTCGCGCTCGGAAGTAGGAAGCTTCAAGCAGCTGGATATTCAGCTGCCGGATCTGGGAAATTTTACTATCGCCCCGCGACTTGTTGAATGCTCAAGGTTGACGCTCAGTAGCGGGGCTCTCTTCCCGGTTCAGAACCCATATTCAGAAGAGTGGGGGGTAACCACGCTGGCAGCTATCTTTACCCACTTTGTAGGGCAACTCTCCAGTTCTTATACTGGCGGAGGTGGCGTTGGTCATAGTCATAAGAATATCGATGTGCTGGACGCACTATCGGAATTCAACGGATATATTACCTATCTCGACAAGAAAATCAAGGCAGGATATGCCGATGAAACCGATGATTTTTCTGAAAATGGCAAGGCTAGCAGGAAGATTCTCCGCAAGGATATCGAAGATACGGCAAGCGCTCTGATCAAGTTTCTTTCAGGTGCACAGTTTGGTGGTTTTATTCCTGGAATACTTACAGGTCGGGGAGGACGTATCGATGAACGTGGAAACGCTGAGTTCGAGAGTATTACGTCTCGCAGTTCCATTATCGCTAAGGAGCTTATCGTCAACCGCCAGACGGCAATGGAGAGCAACTTTGTGTTTACCGAGAGCGGTATGGTTGAGTCGGTGATGGAGATTCCTGCGGCAACGGAAGGTGGCAACGTGACCTACGACTTGAAGCTTCAGAAACGATGGGATAACGACTTTACGTCATTCAAGGAGAATGATGTTGTCTTGGCTTCCATCAATACCTTAGCCGAGAATGGCAAGTATTATGATATGTGGCTGCGAGTACTATCTGTTAATACCGTAACGAATACCATTACGGTTGTCTGCTATCCCGACAATGAATGTCCTAGCAAGAAGAACTATCCACCTTGCGAGCTGGCAAGATTAATACGATGGGGAAATGCCGTGGACGAAGAAAGACAGAGCTGCTGGTATATATCATCGTCTGAGGGGTTGCTTGTATGGCTCGACCACGTTACAAAGCCTATCATAGACAAGACGAACTACTCTCTTGCGATGGGTAAGCTGCCAGATGCACTATCGTTCCTCTTTCAAGACTTCCCTACTGCCAACAAGCGTGATGGAGCGTTCTATGCTAAGTGGATGATGGCTGCATCATTCCAGCAGATAGACTACCAGGGCAACCCAATCTACACGACAAGAGACAGAGGTGTGTGGAGCTTGGCTGTGGCGCAAGGCGATAATCCTTACCGCAATGGAGACAGAACGATTGATGCCGTCTATTACCTCGGCTGCAAGTGGAAGTGTTTAGAAGACAAGACTACAAAGCCGCCGACCTACTCATCTACCGCTTGGGCGTTCGTTGAAGGCAACCCTTATTTCACGCTCGAAATGCTATCATCGAAGCTGTGGAACTTCCGTCTCAACGACTTGATGGCAACGGATGCTGATGGCTCTTGGAAAGTATTCACTACTCTATCAGTAGTCGGAAGGCTCTACAATCAAGACGTGACCGATTCTATGGTCAATGTTGTATGGACTAGAGACAGCGGAAATCCAACGGCAGATAATAAATGGGCACTCTCTCACGCCAACTGCGGATTGTCGGTTGATTTGACCTATGAAGACCTTGGCGGTGCTGCATTCAAGATAGGTAGTGTGACATTCCGATGTGATGCCGAAATCAAGGATGGAGAGACGATGTATTCCGAAGATGTGAGTGTTAGTTTCTGATTAATGTTGAATTTTTAAAATAAATAGAATATGGCTAAAGAATTAGTGGTTAGTGTTGACAAGATGATGGAGATACAGCCTACGGCTTACTCTCAATCCTGCAACATAGAGATTGTTGGCAATATCATCAACAGACAGCAGTATGATGGTATTGAAGGCTCATTCTCGCCCGACTTCACCATTCGACCTTGCACGATGTTTCCTTCCTGCCATCTCATCGACCCCGATAACCCAGGAGAAACACCTGTCTTCAATAGTCAGTTGGATACATTCAAGTGGTCGGAGGTGACATCTAGCGGCATCGTGGTAGTAGCTACAAGTGAGAATGCAAGTGTGAAGGCTGGATATGAAGCTGTGAGGGAAGGTTCGGATAAGGGAACTCTCTATATCAAGCAGAACTCCGTTCTAGGCAAGCCACGAACAATGCGATTTGAAGGAAGCTGGACAGACCCAGTTTGCGGATATAAGTACACGTTCGTGGCTAACAAGGCTCTCTATCTTGAAGATTGTACCAATGCGAGAGCTGAGATTATGCTTGATAGTCCACCTACAGTGCTGTGGAATCCTATCAAGCACGCTGCATCTAAAACTCTTACCGCCAAGATTATGGTTGGAGCTAAGGATAAGACAGCAGACAGCAAGACGAGAATATGGTGGTATCGCATTCTTGACAACGGTACGAGGCAGCTTATATCATCTGTTGACGATGCCGAGAATTACGAGATTACGGCAATGACCAAGGGTGCAAACGGGCAGATTTCCTCTATCACTATTGATTGTGATATGATAGGCGAAGGTATCGGATATGAGTTGAGAGCGTGCTATATCTATGGCGGCAGTATTCCCTCCTCGCCCCGTGATGCTGATGCTCGGAAGGTTACGTACATCAATAGAACCATACCGCCGCTCACGGCTCAGTTCATCGGCGATGGCTTCGGACTCAATGAAGATGCGACATCAGTTGCCTGCCGAGCTATTGTCAGCGACAACAATGGAGTTATCGAACCATCCGTTTGGAAAAAAGTGCTGAGAGCAAAATGGCAGAAGATAACATACGGCAAGAGCACAAATAATGGTGTTACTACAATGACGCAGAGTGCAGAGACGTTAGGTTATGGCGAGACATTCCAGTGCCCATTTGAGGCTAAGAAGAGCATTCGTCTGTCTATCGAAGACCGAGGTGCTTACGAGCTGATTGTTGACGAGAACGGAAATGCCCTTGTGGATGAGGGCGGAAAATACATCATATCAAGGGAGATTGACGAGAATAACGGATAGTGTTTAACTTTTTAAAAAAATCAAAATTATGAAATACTACGTTAAGGTAACTAAGCAGGTCGCAGAGACCATTATCAAAAGCGGAGTACCGCTGACAATGACAAGTGACGGAAACTGTCTGCTCTATCAGAGTGAGCTGAATGGTGTGAAAGGTGTGAACCTCAACGAGAGGGCAGCCAATGTCGGCGGCTCACTTGTAGTAGAGAGCGATGCTCTTGCGGAAATCAAGGGAACTACTGATACTCCTGCCTCCTGCTATACCCCAGTTGAGTTCGGCGGCGATGGCGATATCCGAGATAATGGCAATATCAGTTCGGGTGGCAGCGACAATCCGTCTTCCGAGAACACAGGTAACGAAAATACAGATACTAAAGAAGAAAGTGAGGTAAACAATGGGTAAAGCTACAGTTACAGGACAGATTACCGTTACAAGTAATGGTACTACCTTGCACACTATTCTGCAATGTACTACAGGAGACGTGTATCAGAATTATGACGGCGACCCTGCGTCACCTTCCAACGTTGTGCCTAACTTCGAGGCGAGCGGTGCAACGAAGCCAAAGCTGGTTATGCAGGCATATTCGGCGGAACAGGGTGCGGGCAATTCGTTTGACCTCACTAGAGGCACCCCAACGTGGATTGTCGCAGGTGTTGCGCTGACTTTCAATGCCTCGCACGTTTCAACGAATTCATTTGGCGGTGCGGCAGGTCATTTCACGGAGGGGTCTGATGCTAGCGGCAATCCGACCCTTACGGTCAATAAGAACCTTGTCAATATCAATGGTGGCGATTCATTCACTATTATCTGTAAGGTTGATATATCCATATCAAACACAAATGTGAAACTTCAAGCTATGTACCCAGTATATATAGCCGAAGGTGTGATTGATTCCAAGCGTGTGAACATCATCGCAACGTCAGACAAGAATCTCTTCACGATTACGGAGAAGGGTGGAACCTGTACTGTCAAGGCGCAGGTTACGGACGGCAATATGACTACATCTACTGGATATACATTCAAGTGGTATCTGCCAGATGCTAGCGGTGGATGGGTACTCAGGCAGGATAGCACCTCCGCTACATTTACCATCAACGAGACGGACGTGGATTCGTCCATCATCGTAAAGTGCGAAGCATGGAAGGCTGGTGTTTTCTATGCTTCCGACACACAGACTATCAATGACGTATCAGACGAGTACATTCTTTATCCGAACCCTACGGACGGCAACAACAACCCTGTAGCTGAGAACTTCATTCAAAACTCAGGCGGCAAAATTGTCTATAAGCCATATATGCGCAAGAGAGGTTCAACCGAAAATGAGACTGGAGTAACATTTTCTATGTCGCTTTATTCCAACGCAGGTGTGCCTATCAATTCAGCAATCACCGAATCGGGAAATACGTTTACGATTACCGAAGCTGGTATCAGAGCCTATAAGGGTGCGGTGTATTCGATAACAGGAACTATATAGTACAGCTTATGGCAAAGGTTTTAGCAGAAGTAACTGGCTCAATCTCATTCTCTCAGAGAGGAGACAAAGGGCAAAAAGGTGCTCTTATGCGTGAACATGACGGTTTTGAATCGGGCAGCTATAAGTATCTTTCGGGTTCAGGAGAAGAAGCATACGTTGATATTGTGTGTGTTAAAGGCAAGTGGTATCAATGTACTAAAACGTATGACAACGCAACTTCTTCGCCTAGTTTGACTGATGGGCATTGGACAAAGATGAGTCAATATAAATCAATAGCAACTCATCTTCTTCTTGCCGAGAACGCTACCATCAATATGCTCGGAAGCAATCAGATTAATCTGTACAATCCGTCAGGTGGCGCAATGTTTGGCTCGTTTAGGGTTGTTAGTAATGATAATGATTACGCTCTGTGGCTTGGCGCACCGAATGGGGCTGATGCTCCATTCAGCGTAACGAAAGATGGTTCGTTATATGCGTCTAATGGTATATTCGCAGGAGAACTGAAGGGTGTGACAGGCTCTTTTCATAGATTGACTGCGGTTAGTTCTGATGGAAATAAAAGCGCTGGTTCAATATATTTTGATGGTTCTGGACGTATAACATTTGATGCAGATATTTATAATCAAGGATATAATTCTGCTGCGAAAAGGGGTTGGCGTTTCTATGCTAGTAGTGTATGGTGTCGATCAGCCTTTGGGCATCGACAGAGTACATTGGCAGTAGTATCTGGGGATGTTATGCAAGTTTATCCTGACGGATACGATAGCGAAAGAATACCTGTGCCTCTAGAGCGTGTTTCTTATGACAATAAAACCGTATACAAAATTCCATTGTATAGTCCTAATGAAGCTTTGTCCGGATGTCCTATTGATATAGTAGTATTCAGTCCTATTAGAGCAATTGGTACATACTATTACGAGTTTGTACCTGGAGGAACAGGTAAGCGTTGGATGGCAATAAATGCCAATGACCGTAATAATGATATATATTTCAGTGATGTCGGTGGATGGCATCAACTTCATGGTGGAGAAACAATAAATCTTGTATATATACACCCAGAAATACTTACTCCTAGTCAGAATGATAAGACCTATTTCGGTCGTGGTATATTCTGGAGCGGAGTAAATGACTTGAATTGGTCGGATAGATAATCATAAAAGCAAAAATTAATATGAAAGTTAAGTTAGAACATCTCGAAGTATTTATGACACTCGACAAGAACCGGTGTCAGGTAGTTAACGCACGCAGGCAGATTGCAAACATCATCTACTCGCAGGGAGCAGGATTGGGGCTGGCAGGACAGGCTCTTGCTGTGAAAATGTGGAACGGAAATGACGAAACCGAGTACACAGACGATGAAGTGAAAATCATCAAGGAACTCGTTGAACGCACCACCGCTCCCTGCTTCATTGACGCAGTGAATGCCGCTATCAGCAATGCGGTATCGGTAGAAGAGAAAAATAAGTAACAATATCTTTTAAATACATAATATTATGGCTATAAAGACAAGAAAAATCAGCGATTGGCTGTCTGCTAACGGCCAGGCCGTTACTAACGCAAGTCTTAACACTATGAAGCCTTATCTCGAAAAGAATATGGCTCAGTTGTATGATGGCGTCTTCATCATGTATCATCGTGCAAATGATGGATATCCGCTCATGGTTGCTCCAGCACAGTGGCCAAGCTTGGAAGCTGGCGGAGAAATAGCGGATGGCGTAGTAATATTTGAAGGTGGCCGTCATCTGGTTGTCGCTCCAACACAGGCAGATACGCTACCATGGTCGAGCGCAGAAGTGCAGGCAGATTCGCCGAACTATGGAAATGATGACAATTTTGCAGCGCAGGTGAACGGAAACAACCGCCTGGCAGCCATGTTCGACTTCAATGGCCGGCAGCATACGGATGCCGCCATCAAAGCATCGTCCGATTCGCACGTAACGAACACTGCTGCTTACGCTCCAGGCTATTGTAGACTTTATAGTAGAGCAAACAGTAAGGGAAAAGGTCTGACCGCCGGATACTGGTGGCTGCCATCGGTGGGAGAATTGTTGATGATGTATGCTAATAAAGCAAAGATCAACTATGCGCTGTCACTCATTAAGGGAGCTCAGCAGCTAGATACAAGCTGGTACTGGTCATCAACCGAGTACAGTCCTGCGCGCGCGTGGTCTCTGGGCTTTGGCGACGGCTACCTCTTCACCTGGAGCAATAAGGTTAAGGATAAGTATCATGTTCGCCCGGTGTCAGCATTTTTACGATAGTTAGTTGTTAATAGTTAATCGTCCTCGACCTTAAAGTCGAGGACATCTCCAGTAGAGTATTTAAAACAAGGAAATATGGCAGCGACAAGGTTGGCAAGTAAAACGAGAATATATCTAGATGTAAAGCAGATGCTTGATATAACTATAGGTGTGGTTAAGAATTTTCCAAGGTCACAACGTCCGATTTTTGGAGACAGACTATGTAATATGCTTATTGATAGTCTGAATCATATCGCCAAAGCGTATATGCTCAGCGATCTGAGTGTTCGCATCGAACATCTCGCTCAACTTCAAACCGATCTCGAAGTTATATCGACCTTGATAGATATTGCTGGAGAACAAAGGTGGATAATGGGTACAAACAGACTCGCGAGCCTCCTTCGTTTGAGAGAGGACGTCGGAAAACAATGCACAGCATGGAAAGGATCACTCCTTAGAGCGCAGGCTGCTGAGATGAGTTCCAGACAGTAGACTACAGCTTGAGTGATTTAAGCCAGGGTCGGCGAGATACGTCAAGCCGAGAGAGCAACCTTTCTTAATTAAATGGGCCGCATCCTATCATATATAGTTAAGAACAAGAAATTTGCGGCGTCAACCGAGAACAGTCCTGCGAACGCGTGGAATCTGAACTTTGGCGACGGCAACCTCAACAACTGGAACAATAAGGTTAAGGATAAGAATCATGTTCGCCCGGTGTCAGCATTAAATTAAGAAGATATAAGCAGACAGATATTAAAATGATAGATTTTAGCATTCTCTTAGAAGCATATTTCGACTGCCGCCGTCATAAGCGGAAAACAGTCGGCGCTACGGAATTTGAAATGAACTATATGAGTAACCTCGTTCAGTTGCTCGATGAAATCAATTCACGTCAATATAAGATCGGCAAATCTATCTGCTTTGTTGTTAGATACCCTCGCTACCGCGAAGTGTTCGCTGGTCAGTTTCGTGATCGCATTATCCACCACTATATCGCACTGAGACTCGAACCCCTGTTTGAGTCTCAGTTTTCTGACCGTACATACAACTGCCGGAAAGGCAAGGGCCAGCTGGCTGGTATCAGGCAGCTTCAGGAGGATATTATGGAAGTGAGCGAGAATTATACAGAAGATGCCTACGTGATGGGGATCGATCTGAAGGGATTCTTTATGAGCATCTATAAGCCGCTTCTTGCTAAGATGGTAGATGATTTCATCGTAAGGAATTACCATGGGGATGACAAGGAAGATCTCCGTTGGCTATGCAATATGGTGGTTATGCACCATCCCGAGAAGGATTGCGAGAAGAAGAGCGCCGATTATCTCTGGGAGTTTCTGCCTAAAGAGAAGTCTCTGTTCACGAATGGAGAAGACAGAGGCGTAGCTATCGGCAACCTCTTTGCTCAGCTCTTTGCTAACTTCCTGTTATCGAAACTCGATTGGAAGATAGATTATTACTGCAAGCACCATGTAAGATACGTAGATGATATGGTTCTGGTGGCGAGACGGAAAGAGACGCTCCTTCGCCTGATGCCGATGATAAGGGAAACGCTTGCATCTTTAGGCCTGCGGCTGAATGAGAAGAAATTTTATTTCCAGCATTACTCTAAAGGTGTCAGGTTTGTGGGAGCTATCATTAAGCGAGACAGAATATACTCGGTTAACAATACCATTAACAACTTCAGGAAGTCTGTACGTAAGCTTAATGATGCTGCCAGAAATGGAGATATTGAAGCCATCAACCATGCCATTCAGTCGGTTAATTCATACCTGGGAATCTTCGGTCATTACAACGAATACGGAATGAAGAGGCAAATCATAAAGGAGGAGTTAGACGAGGAAGCATGGAAATTCTTTGTAATTAAAGGTCATTATAGGTCTGTACAGCTCAAGAAAAGATATAATATTGATATGAAATATAAGAATATGGCAAACGAAATATTGAATCATAAAACAGAAGAGAGAAAAGATATTCCAACGGAAAATGAAATTTCAAAAATGCTCGACGAAGGTTATGAACTTGAGATGTACATCATCGATGGGCGCATACATGTAGAGTGCTATCCGCGTGATTCGTAGGAAAGTAGGATTGTAGGAGAAAAATCTCCTACAATCATTATATTAAAATACGCCTTCATAGTCGATAAGTGCGCTGTTTGCTTCTTTGCAGTCTTGCGGCGTGTATATATTGGTAATATCGACAGATGAATGTCTCGCCTGATCTCTAACAGACAGCAGGTCTGTTTTAGATTTTATCATATTAGTTATGCCAGTATCCTTCAGGCTGTAGAACTTATATGATGCGTTTAGCTTTAATGCTTTTCTGACGTTTTTGTCCCAATATAGCGAGAAGGTTCTAGCCTTCAGAGCTTCTAGTCCTGGCCGAAAATTATTACCGAAAATATAATAATTCTGAGGTCTTGAGAATATACCTAACTCTTTCATCAGCTCGATAACATGGTTCGGGATGGTAACCACGGCGTCTCGACCATTTTTAGTGTTAGCCCCGTGAAGAGAGAGCGTCTTTTTCTTTGTTGATACATCTCTGATTCGTAGGCTGCACATTTCTCCAGGGCGAACGAACAGATAGTGGAGAAAATAGCATGCAAGCAGGAAGTGTTTGTTTTCTTTCTCAAGGTAAGATTTGAGCTGCCGCAGAACATCGTTAGGTATAACGTCTCGATTTTTATGCTGCAGTTTCGTCGTTACATTAATGCCGTCAGTCGGATTTTTCTGAACATACCCTCGTTCAACAAGATAACTGGAGAAGGACTTTAGCCAGCCGATATAATTATTTCTAGTTCTTAGAGTATTATTTCGTCCGACCAGCACATAATCTAAGAACTTACTGATTAGAGTTTTATTGAACTGATATATATAAGTAATATGTTCGTCGCCGTTTAACCACTTTTGCAGGAAGTCTAATTTACCCTCATAGTTGCGTCGAGTGCCAGGCTTCAGTCCACCTTCTTTTACCATTTTCGCTAGATATGCTCTGTATTTACCGCATACATCTGCAAATAACGCGTACTCTTCCTGATTAGATTCTTCTATCCAAGGGTTCCATCCTTCAAGAAGCTTTTGAGTAATACGCTTAATGAGAGCTTCGCCGTACACTCGCTGATTTCGCTTACCCTTTATGTGTCCTAGCATAATCTTTTTTAGGCGCAACTTTCCGTAGCAAGGATCGAAAACTTTAAAGGAAACGTAGCATTCAGAGGCCTGATGCAATTTTGGAGTAGTCCACCCAATAATCTCTTGAATGGACTCTTTGTTTTTACAAACATAATTTTTTTTGGTCATTTCTCTAATTTTCTTAGTGAAACGCCCTAGTTAAT
>ERZ772860.1254-NODE-1254-length-18317-cov-3.710985_pt1 | contig 18317 bp, 13 predicted proteins | sample MGYA00511342_ERZ772860 | MGnify/ENA primary metagenome ERZ772860 (study PRJEB29015, sample SAMEA2737665) | human gut metagenome | biome: human gut; feature: human-associated habitat; material: faeces | place: China | collected 2012 ... | reverse complement strand
CCTGCTCGCGCACCAGCTCGATCTGGTCGGCGATGAAGTTTTCCATGTTCCAGTTCTTTTCCGCGCCGCATTCGCCGAAAACAAACCGGTCAAGCACAGCGCGGCGCTCGGCCGCGTCGGCGGGGATGGGCGCCGAACCCTTGTGATCAAACGAGAGAATCGGCAGGCCGCTGGCATAGATCGCCTCCGACGCGTCGATGGCGACGCCGTTCACAAACCGGTTCGGCCCGCCGCCGAAGATAACGCCCTTGACGTTGGGCAGCGCCGCAAGCGCCTCCGCGGAGAGATCGTGCGGATGAATCTCGGTGTAGACGCCCATCGCTCTGATTTCCCGGGCCAGCGCGGCATTTTCCTTGCCGCCGAGCTCGACGATCAAAATCATATCCTGTTTCATCGGTTCTTCTCCTTATCAGACCAAAATTATCAGACAAAAATCACGCCCGGCGCCGGTTCGCACATGCGCGTGACCACGCCGCCGGACGCTCATGGGAACGCATCGGTGAACCGCCCGTCCCACAGCCCGTTTCCGGCCAGCCGCAGCCACGCCGCGGTTCCGGCGGCTTTGAAACCGGTCTTTCGACTTTGAAGATATTATACCATATTCCGACAAAGATTCCAACGGAAATTTTCGCAGAAATTACCACGGTTATATCTGCATGCTCTGTGAAAAAATAACGCCAGCAGCACAAATTCCGGCAAATATCAAATGAAAGGTTCTATGGAGTATGCGTACAAAATTCAAACCGATCGCGCTGATTGCAGCGCTGTTTCTTTTCCTCTGTTCTCTCGCCCTCGCGCTTCCGGCCTCTGCCGACGACGCGGCCGGCATAATCAAACCCTTTGCCAAGCACGGCAGAACCGGCGCGCAGATCGTTTTCAGCGAGGAGGATTTTACCTCCAACCTGATCGGCAAGGGAAAACTGACGGGCATTCTTGTCACGTCGATCCCCACGCCGGACAGCGGCGCATTTCTGCTTGGCAGCGCCGCCGTCGCCGAGGGCTCGGTGATCCCGCGCGATATGTTCTCCTCTCTCGTCTTCGCGCCGTCGGGCGACGCGGCCATGTCCGTCGAGCTGCACTTTATTCCGCTCTTCTCAGCCGGCGGCGGCGAGGTCGCCGGGGAAAACTCGTGCGTCGCGGTTTATCTCGGAGAAGCGCGCAATTACGCGCCCTCTGCGGCCAATCTGACGCTCTCGACGTATAAAAACCTGCCCATTGAGATCTGGTTGTCGGCCTTTGACCACGAGGGCGACGCGCTGAGCTATACCGTCGTCTCCACGCCCGAACGCGGCGAGCTGACGGCCTCCGGCAACAAGCTGATCTACACCCCGCAGGCCAATAAAACCGGCAAGGTGAGCTTCACCTACTATGCGCAGGACGCGCTCGGCAACACCTCTGACCTCGCTACGGTCACCGTCAAGGTCGAAAAGCAGAAAAGCGACGTCTGCTACTCCGATTTAGAGGGCAGCACGCTTCAATATGCCGCGGTCTACCTGGCTGAAAAAGGCGTTTATCTCGGCCGCACGGTCGGACAGGACATGATCTTCGAGGCCGGCGAAACGCTGACGCGCGGCGAGTTCATCGCGCTCGCCTCCTCTGCGCTCTCGCTCTCCCTCGACTCGCCGGTCAGCGCGGTGCTGACGGAGACCTGCGGCTGGCAGGGTGCGTATATCGCCGCGGCGCTGGACAACGCGATCATCAGCTCGGCGCGTTACAGCGACGAAATCACCTCCGCTGAGGCAGCGGCGATCGTCTCACGGCTGATCGACGCCGACGTATCCGTCGCCTCCTCTGAATCGCTGACCCCGGCGTGGGCCGCTGACGACGCGCTCTCCCTGCGCGCGCTCGGTATCCTCACGGATACGGCGCGGCTCAGCGAGACGATGACGCGCGGCGAAGCCGCAGAGCTCCTGGCGCGGGCGAGCGCGGTCGTCAGCGGCAACCGCCTCGGCTGGGCCATCTACGGCGAATAAGCTCCCGCATTGCCTGCCGCCGGCTCAGCCTTCGCAATGGACGGCCGGCTCCGCGGATCCGATCACCGATTTTTTTTACAGCGCCGTCTGCCCGCGCGGCAGGCGGCGGTACATAAAATTCACAGGTTTTCTCTTTTTATTATGCGCAAAACATGGTATAATATATTGATCTATAACCGTATGACAGCAGCGGAGACCGCTTAGGCGGAGCGACCGCGCGCGACAAAGCGGGCGAACGGCTGCTTTCAGCGCCGCGGCAGGGAAAGAAAAGCGCGTTCATCCGGCCTCTTGCGCATCGGCCGGCGCCGGAGAATCTCTCTGCGGATTGAGGAAGGGATTCAGCTTGGAAAAGAAATACATCGTCATCGACGGAAACAGCATTATCAACCGCGCCTTTTACGGGATCCGGCTTCTCTCCGCGTCCGACGGCGTTTATACCAACGCTTTGCTCGGCTTTTTGAATATTTACAGCCGGCTGATTGCCGACGAACAGCCCGACGGCGTCTGCGTCTGCTTTGATTTAAAAGAACCGACCTTCCGCCACAAGGCCTTCCCCGGCTACAAGGCGCAGCGGCGCGCCATGCCCGAAGAGCTGGCCATGCAGATTCCGCTGCTGAAAGAACTCCTCGACGCCATGCGTGTTCCGCGCTTGGAGCTGCCGGGCTACGAGGCCGACGACCTGCTCGGGACGCTGTCGCGCCGGATTGCCGAGGCAAACGACGTCTGCCTCCTCGTCACAGGCGACCGCGACAGCTTCCAGCTCATCCGCGACGGCGTCACGCTCCGCTACATTTCTACGCGGACGGGGAAATCGGACGCCGTGCTCTACGACACGCTGAAAATCCAGCTCGATTTCGGCATCGACCCGCTGCAATTCATCGAGGTCAAAGCGCTTATGGGCGACGCTTCCGACAACATCCCCGGCGTCAAGGGGATCGGCGAAAAGACGGCGTTTGAGTTGATCCGCCGCTTTTCCACGCTGGACGGCGTCTATGAAAACTTGAACAGCCCCGACGTCAAGCCCGCCGTGCGCGCCAAGCTGGAAGCCGGACGGGACAGCGCCTATATGAGCCGGATGCTCGCGGAAATCGACTGCGACGCGCCGATCGGAATTTCCTTAGACGCGCTCAGCGTTCAGCCTTATCATAACGACGCGCTCTATGCGCTGCTGTCGCGGCTGGAGCTGCGCAGCGTCATCGCCAAGCTCGACCTCAAAACGCCGAAATACCCGCAGGAACGCGCGGGCGTTTCCGCCTTTTCTCCGCGGGAGCCGCAGACGTTTACCGACGCCGGCGCGCTTATCCAGACGCTCAGCGCCGGCGCAGACACGGCCGCCGCTTTCGACGCCGATTTTCTCCGCGTCGCCCTCTCGCAGGAGCAGGGCGTCTATCTGCTCGACCTGTCCGCGCTGCCGGAGGACGCGCGCGGCGCGGCTCTGCAAACGCTCTTTTCCAACGCCGCCGGGCTCGTCTGTCATGATACGAAGCGCGTCTATCACGACTGCCTGTCCCGCGGGCTGACGCCGCCCGCGTTCGCATTCGACACGCTTCTGGCCGCTTATCTGCTCAGCCTGCCGCTCGATCTGTCCGCGCTGGCGCAGCGCTTTTTCAGCGTTGCGCCCGACAGCGGCGAAAGCACGGAGGAGCGCCAGCTCGATCTCTTCGCCGACGCCAGTCAGGCCGTTGCGGAACTATCCGCGCGCAGCGAGCTGCTGCTGCGGCTGGCGCCGCTGCTGCGTGAAAAAATCAGGGAAAACGATTTAAACGACCTGCTGTACGACGTAGAAATGCCGCTCTCCGAAGTCATCGCCAACATGGAGCACGACGGTTTTCGCATTGACTCCGGCGCGCTCGCCGCCTTCGGCCGCGCGCTCGACACGCGGATCGCCGAGCTGGAAAAGGGGATCCATCTCCTCGCCGGCGAGCCGTTCAATATCCTTTCGCCCAAGCAGCTCGGCGTGATTCTGTTTGAAAAGCTCGGCCTGCCGGCGCGGAAGAAAACCAAAACGGGCTATTCGACCAACGTCGATTCGCTTCGCCCCCTCATGCCGTATCACGAAATCATCGGGCTGATTCTGGAATACCGCGCCCTGACAAAGCTGAAATCCACTTATGTGGAAGGGCTTTTGAAGCTCGTCCAGCCGGACGGGCGCATCCGCTCTACCTTCGATCAGACCGGGACGGTCACGGGGCGGCTCAGCTCGTCGGAGCCCAATCTTCAAAATATCCCCGTTCGCCAGGAGCCCGGCAGCCGCCTGCGCGAGATGTTTATCGCGCGGGACGGCGCGCTGCTCGTCGACGCGGACTATTCGCAGATCGAGCTGCGGATTCTCGCCCACATCGCCGACGACCGGATCATGCTCGAAGCGTTTGAAAACGGCGAGGACATCCATACCATCACCGCCTCGCAGGTATACGACGTGCCTCCCGAGCAGATTACGCCCAAGCAGCGGACCAGCGCCAAGGCCGTCAATTTCGGCATCGTCTACGGCATTTCCGACTTCTCGCTCTCCGAGGATATCGGGACGACCCGCAAAGAGGCGCACGAGCTGATCGAAAAATATCTCTCCAAATACGCGGGCGTCAAACGCTATATGGAACGCGTGGTGACGGAGGCGCGCGAAAACGGCTACGTCGCCACGCTTGACCACCGGCGTCGCTATCTGCCCGATATCAAATCCTCCAATTTCAACATCCGTTCCGCCGCCGAGCGCGTCGCGCTGAACACGCCGATTCAGGGAACCGCCGCCGACGTGATCAAGCGCGCGATGGTGCTGGTCTTCCGCCGTCTGCGGCGCGAGGGCTTTGCCGCGCGGCTGATTTTACAGGTACACGACGAGCTGATCGTCGAAGCGCCCGCAGCAGAGGCCGAACAGGTCGCGCGGCTGCTCTCGGAGGAAATGGAGAATGCCGCCCACCTCAACGTCCGCCTCGCGGCGGACAGCGGGATCGGGTTCAGCTGGGCCGACACAAAGAGCTGATTGTCCCGCGGCGCTCTTCTCCCGCTTTCGTCCGGCGCGGCGGCGGCGTTCTTTTTCCGCCGGCGCGCTTTGCCGGCCTGTCGGCCTTCCGGCGTTGGCTCCGCTTTTCCGTAAACCCTGCCGAGCCGCCTATGAGCGCCGGCCGGCGGCGCCAACAGAGAGATCACAGTTAAAGAAGGAATCCGCATGAAACTCTTATTCGTCTGTACAGGCAACACCTGCCGCAGCCCGATGGCCGAGGCGTTCTTTCGCAAAGCGGCCGCCGAGCGCGGCGTCGGCGAACGCTTTTGCGCGCGCTCGTGCGGCCTTGCGGCCTCCGCCGGAGCGCCCGCCAGCGTCCACGCCGCGGAAGCCGCGGCCGAGCTGGGCGCCGACCTTTCAGAGCATCGCTCCCGCATGGCCACGCCGGAGCTCCTCGCCGGCGCGGACGCGATTTACTGCATGTCCCCCGCCCACCGCGCCGCGATCGTCTCCGCGCTGCCGCAGCTGAGCGGGCGCGTGTTCGTGCTCGATCCTCCCGTCCCCGATCCGTTCGGCGGCGATCTGGCGGCGTACCGCGCCACGGCGCGGGCGCTGAACGCGGAGGTCAACGGCCTGCTCGACGCGCTCTGCGGAGCGGACGGTTTTCCGGCCCGCGCTCCAAGCGCTCCGCCTGCGGCGGCAAAGCCGCCGCAAACAAATTTGGAAACAGAGGGTGAAACGGATGAATAACGGCGAGCCGGTGCTGCTGCCGATGACCATGTACCACGTCGGCGACGTTTCCGCGCTGGAAAACGCCTGCTTTTCCGACCCGTGGAGCTATGATATGCTGGCCGGCGAGCTGAACAACCCGCTCGCCCACTACTTCGTTCTGCTCGCGGACGGCGTCTGCGCCGGCTACGGCGGCGGGCTGCTGGTCTGCGACGAATTTGAAATCACGACCATCGCCGTCGCCGAACGCTTTCGCCGCCGCGGGTTCGGCGCGCGGCTTCTCTCCCAGCTGCTCGAAAGCGCCCGCGCGCTCGGAGCGCTGACGGTCCACCTCGAAGTGCGCGCCTCCAACGAAGCGGCACAGGCGCTCTACCGGCGTTTCGGCTTCCGCCGCACCGGGCGGCGGCGCGGCTATTACGCCTGCCCGCCCGAGGACGCTGTGCTGATGAGCCTAAACCTTACGGAGCCTGAGAGCGAATGATCAGGAGAGGCCGGACGGCTGTGCTTTACGCTTTCCGTGCGTTCCCGTTTTTGCGGGGAAGGCCGGCGGCGGGACTTGATTCGGGCCTGACCGGCGCAACAATCGCGGCCGCGGCCGATGTTCCTACGCATGGCGCAAAGCCGGCGGCGCGGAAACCGGCTCCAATTCCGACGAAAGGAAGCCTTTGCCTGGCAAGGGCGTCGTACGAACTATGAAAATCCTCTCCATCGAAACCTCCTGCGACGAAACAGCCGCGGCGCTGACCGAAAACGGCCGGACCGTTCTCGCCGAGACGGTCTATTCCCAGATTCAGATGCACGCCGAATACGGCGGAGTCGTGCCTGAGCTCGCCTCGCGGCGGCACATCGAGACCATCTCTCAGACCGTCGAGCATACGCTGGCCGACTCCGGCCTCAGCCGCGGCGACATCGACGCGGTCGCGGTGACGGCCGCGCCCGGCCTGATCGGCGCTCTGCTCACCGGCGTCAGCTTTGCCAAGGCCGCAAGCTTCGCGCTCGGCGTGCCGCTGATCCCCGTCCATCACATCCGCGGACATATCGCCGCCAATTACATCGCGTTTCCCGAGCTCGTCCCTCCGTTTGTCTGTCTCGTGGCCTCCGGCGGCCATACGCTGTTCGCAGACGTCAGGGATTACAGCGACATCGAGATCCTCGGCTCCACGCGCGACGACGCGGCGGGCGAGGCCTTCGACAAGGTGGCGCGCATCCTCGGCTATCCCTATCCCGGCGGCAAGGAGCTGGACGCGCTGGCGCGAACCGCCGACACCTGCGGCGACTTTCGTCTGCCGCGCCCCTCGTTTGCCGACGCGCCGCTCGACTGCTCCTTTTCCGGCCTGAAAACGGCGGTCATCAACCTTGTTCACACCTGTGAAGCGCGCGGAGAGGCCTTTGACCGCGCGGCGCTGGCGCGCGCCGTCTCGGAGCGCGTCGCCGGACTGCTGACCGACCGGCTGCTGCTCGCCGCGTCTCTGCGCGGCCGGAAAACCATTGCGCTCTGCGGCGGCGTCGCGGCCAACTCGTTTCTCCGAGAGGCGGTGCGGCGGCGCGGCGGCGAGCGCGGCCTGAACGTCCGCATCCCTCCGGCGCGGCTCTGCGGCGACAACGCAGCTATGATCGGCTGCGCCGCCTTCTACGCCTTTCAAAGCGGCGAAACCGCGGGGCTGGATCTGAACGCCTGTGCGACCATGCCGGTTTCCGACGCCTTCTGAAATCCCTGATATTACCATAAGTAATCTCCGTTTTTTGTCGTTTTGAGGCTGCCCGCCGTGTTTTTTCTGTTTTGCCGCCCGCCGAAGGGCGGACGGCGAGAAGCGCCGCCAAAAAGCGGCGTCCGACAGAAGCGGCTGCGGTCGAAACAATCCACGCAAATCCACTTTCGCGCCTTGTCCATTCCGCGTTTTTTTGCTGTTTTTCTTAGGCGCGCGGTCGATTTCCTAATGTGGAAAACTATGTGGATATCATGGATAACTATATGTAATTGCCTTACAGGCGTCCGCTTGACAATCCGCGCAAATCCATGTAAAATATATATAGTGCTGATTTTTAGCCCATTTATCGCCGATCCCTGTCTGAAAAGTATACGGAGGAATTGAAAATATGACACAGGCTGCCCAAAACCAATTTGAAAAGATCATCCAGTCCCAGCTCGCGCGCGTCGAGCGCATGAAAAACGAGGGCGATTTCGTCGACTACGCGGCGCTGTCCCCCATTGTCGTCGGCGTCTGCGGCGGCGACGGCATCGGTCCGGCCATCACCGCGCAGGGCGAGCGCGTGCTCCGCTTCCTGCTGGCCGACGAAGTCCGGAGCGGCAAGGTCGAATTCCGTTCAATCGGCGGCCTGACGATTGAAAACCGCGCCGCCTGCGGCAAGGCGATCCCCGACGACGTTCTGGACGAATTGAAAAAATGCCACGTCATTTTAAAAGGGCCGACGACGACGCCGAAGGCCGGCGACCCGTGGCCCAATATCGAGAGCGCAAACGTCGCCATGCGCAAGGCGCTCGACCTGTTCGCCAACGTCCGCCCCGTCAAAATCCCCTCGAAAAAGATCGACTGGGTGTTCTTCCGAGAGAATACCGAGGGCTCCTACGCGGTCGGCAGCCAAGGCGTCCACGTCACCGACGATCTGGCCGTTGATTTCTGTGTCACGACGACGCAGGGCACGGAGCGTCTGATCCGCCTCGCCTTTGAATACGCCGTCAAGACCGGCCGCACGCGCGTGGACGCGGTGACCAAGGCCAACATCATCAAGACGACCGACGGCAAGTTCCTGGATATTTTTGAGCAGATCGCCAAGGAATACCCGAATATCACGCATGACAACTGGTTTGTCGACATCATGAGCGCCAAACTCATCGATGAAAAGCGCCGCTCCGATTTCAGCGTCATTGTTTTGCCGAACCTCTACGGCGACATTCTCACCGACGAGGCCGCCGAGATTCAGGGCGGCGTGGGCACGGCGGGCAGCGCCAACATCGGCAAGAAATACGCGATGTTCGAGGCGATTCACGGTTCGGCGCCGCGCATGGTCGAGCAGGGCCGCGCGCAGTACGCCGATCCCTCGTCGGTGCTCCGCGCCTGCGTGCTGCTCCTTGAACACATCGGCTACGCCGATAAAGCCAACGTCCTCGCCGGCGCTCTGGACGTCTGTTCCGGCGAAAATGCGGCCATGAAGATCACCGGCCGCGACACCGGCGCGACCGGCGCGGAATTCGCCGATTATGTGATGGAGACGATGTCGCGCTGACCCCTGTGCGGACGGCGTTCGTTTCGGGAAACTCCGCGCATGTCTCTCCGGCGCGTCCCGCTGCCGCCGAAACCTTACCGCGCGGCGGAGCTGCGGCGCCTTTCAGGCTGTTTTTCCCGTTTTTTTCTACGTTTGCCGGACGCCCTTTTTCATCCGCATAAAGTCCCTTTCTCTACGTTTTCCGCTTACGGCTGTCAAGCCCCACAAAAGGAGTTGCTTCAAACATGAGCAGACACGGTTTCATTTCCATGGCGGTGATTCGCCGGTTGCCGAGATACTACCGCTATCTCCATGAGATGTATCTGAGCGGTATCAAGCAGATCTCCTCCCGCGAGCTGGCCGACTGCATGGAGCTGACCGCCTCTCAGGTGCGGCAGGATTTTAACTGTTTCGGCGACTTCGGCCAACAGGGCTGCGGCTATGACGTCGAGCATCTGCACCGGGAAATCACGAAAATCCTCGGCTTCGATCAGAACTACGGCCTGATTATGATCGGCGTCGGCCGCATCGGCGGTTCGCTCTTGGAAAATTTTGACTTCGAAAAGCGCGGTTTTCGTCTCATCGCCGCCTTTGACAGCGATCCGGCGGTCGTCGGGCAAACCGTCGGCGGCGTCACGGTAAGCGATGTGTCGGAGATCGAGCAGGTCATGAGCGGCCTGCCCAAACCGGATATCGGCATTCTCACCGTGCCGACGGAGGCCGCCGCCGCCGGCGCGGAGCTGCTGAAAAAATGCGGGGTCAAGGCGATCTGGAATTTTACAAAGGGCGACCTCGCCCGTTTTGAGGCGAGTACGCTGATCCAAAACGTCCATCTTTCCGACTCGCTGACGACGCTTTGCTACCGTCTGACCGATCTGGAAAACAAAATTTACGACGCGCGTTAGTTTTTCTGTGCGCGCCGCGGCGCTTCTCCTGGAGGAACATTGACCATGTTTATGAAACGACTGACCCTTGCGCTCTTGGCTCTTGCGCTCCTTTTTTCCTGCGCCGCCTGCGGCGAAAACGGCGACCCTTCCGCGACGACGCCGGGGCAGCCGGAAGAGGCGCAGACTTACACGGCTGTTCTCGTCGATAACCGCACGGGGACTCCTGCGACCGCCTATTACGGGTACGAGGGCGACACGACGCCGGCCGCCATTCTCACCGCTCTGGCCGCGCAGCTCGGCGTCGAATTCGATCTGCTCAGCGCCGAGGTCACTCCGTCGGAGGCGCGGGTCGTTTTCGGCAGCGCTTCGGCGCTCGCCGAAAGCGAATCGGAAGAGGCGCTGCGCGGTCTGCTCGACAGCGTATACCTGACCATTCGCCAGAATTACGGCCGCGACAAAGCGCTGTTTGTAACGGTCGGAGACGGCGCCGGACAGTTCGGCATCGACCTTTCCGGTCAAACCGCCTATCAGCCGGACGAGCCGACGCTGCCTGAACCCGAAGAGGGCGAGCTGTCCGCCGAGGACGCCAAGGTGTACGCGATCAACCTCACCTACGGCATTCTGGGCGAAGCGACCATTGAACTGGAAGCGCAGCTCAACGACGTTATCGTCATCGGCGACGAGCATTATTACGACGTCTCCGTTTCCAGCGCCGCCGACCCCGGCAGCATTATGCGCCGCTTCGCCATCTCCTTTGACGGATTGTCGGCCTATCTTTACAACGCCGAAAACGATATGTTTGAACGGTATTGAGCGCGGCCAGATATCTCCGCGCCTGAAACCGGAACGGAGATGGAGCCGTGCCCGAAACATGGGCACGGCAAATTCCATTTAGGGGCTCATTCATTGAATCAGGGGGTGGTCGTGTGCGCGGAACAAAATTATGTCTTGGCGTCAGCGAGCAATTCGCGCTTCCGGTCGAGGAGCAGATTCGGCTCTTTCAGCGGCGCGGTTTCGACGGTTTTTTTACCATGTGGCACGAGGATGCCGATATCGCCGCCTATAAAAAAGCTGCCAGAGAAACCGGCATGCTTTATCAGTCCCTGCACGCGCCTTTCAGCCGTGCGGCGGATTTCTGGAAAGAAGATCAGGCGGCCTCGGCGGCGGCGGTAACGGAATTAAAGCATTGTCTGGCCGCCTGCGCCTCCAACGAAATTCCGCTGATGGTGGCGCACGCTTTTATCGGCTTCGAGGATCACCAGCCGACCGACGCCGGCGTTCACCGTTTCGGCGAGGTCGTCGTCGAGGCGGAGCGTCTGGGCGTAAAAATCGCATTTGAAAACACCGAGGGCGAGGAATACCTGGCAGCTCTGATGAGCGCATTTCACGGTTGCAGGCACGTCGGCTTTTGCTGGGACACAGGGCATGAGCAGTGCTATAACCGAGGCCGAAATCTGATGAGCCTTTACGGCGAAAAAATCCTCTCCACGCATCTCAACGACAACCTCGGCATCCGCGATTTTCACGGGGAGCGGATTTTCTGGACCGACGATCTGCATCTGCTGCCCTTTGACGGAATCTGCGACTGGCACGCCATCGCCGCCGAGCTGGCAAAATACCATTTTACCGACACGCTGACCTTTGAGCTTTGTGTCCGCAGTAAGCCAAACCGCTTTGAAAACGACGCTTATGGCAAAATGCCTGTCGAAGAATTTCTCACCGAGGCCTTGAAGCGGGCCTGCCGGGTAGCGTCTCTGGCGCAGCGCGCCGCCGCGTCGTTCTAAGCCGTCCGGTAGCGCCGTCAGACGATTTTTCGATTCTGCGCCCTCTCAACGGCGCTGCGCGAGGTTTGCTCTTTCTATTCCGTATGATTCGTTTTCGTCCAGATCTCTTTTTATGACATGCACTTTCATTCTGCTGTTTCGTTGATTGCCCTTTTAAATGCAAGGTTATGTTTGCTCAAATGCCTATTTAAGGCATGTTTATAAAATATCACGCCAAAAGAGAACGGGTGGGTGGGGAGAGAGTAAGAATATGAGCGAAATTCAGAAGTTAGAAATTTTTTATGTGCGCCACGCGCAGCCCGATGTTGGAAACGATGAGGGCCGCGGACACAATGACTACTGCTTATCAGAGCTGGGCTTCAAACAGGCCGAGTTATTGGGGGAACGTTTAAAGGATTACGAGTTTGATGCAGTGTTTTCAAGCCCGTTGCTTCGTTGCGTGTGCACGGCAGCTTGTGCGGTTTCCAAGATGAAGGAGCGTCCCACCATTGAGTTGCTGCCCGAAATTATTGAGAAGGGAACTTCTGTGGGGTATGTCGGTCAATCGTTGAACGACCTGTCCCGCTATTATGACAAACTGACATATTGCCCGGATATCGTGTGGGGCGAATCCGACCGATGTTTTGACAGCTTGGGTGAACAAGCTGCACTGGACAGATGTTGGGCCATCCATTTATATCTACGGAAGCGCTTTGGTTTCGGCAAACGCATCCTCATAATTGCCCACGGCTCTATCGGAAACAGTTTTTTACACTCCGGCGTCGGCATTTTAAAAGAGGAAGACGATCAGTTTTGCAACACGATTTCCCATACATCCGTCAGCAAGTACAAATACACGTCAGACGGCCGGGAGCGTATTTCATTTGTCAATGATATTTCCCATTTAAGACCTTTGATGCCTCATTACGAATTGGATGTATAAACGGCATCCAAAATCGTGGAAAGCATCCTGTCATGATCCTTTCTATCATGAGAAATATAGTCGATTGTAAAACTACGATTTACAATCGAAAGACTCGCGCTGATCGCACTCGCTGCGCTCGTTTGGCCGGCGCGAGGGCTCGCTTTGCTCGCCAAAGTCGAGTTTTTGAGGCGGCAAAGCCACCTCAAAAACGAATTTGAATGGGAAAGCGAGAGCTTTACAATCGCCTGTTCGTTCCGTTTTTAAAGGAGGCGTTCCATGTCCGTCCGCCGTTTCTCCGAAGCCGATTTTGCAGGGTTTGATCCGTCCGACCCGGATACGGCGCTGATCCGCTGGGCCGACCCGCAGTACGCGGCCTTCGCCTCGTCGCTGCTGCCCGGCTGTCCGCGCCATCTGCTCGGCGTGCCCGTGCCGGAGCTGCGCCGGTTTGCGCGGGGGCTCGTGCGGCGCGGCGGCTTTCCCGCGATTCGTCCGGCGTCGTTTGAATCGGTCATGCTGCTCGGCTTCTGTACGGCGTTTGCCGGCGGCTCCTTTGAGGAGCGCGCGCGGCGGGTCGAGGCTTTTCTGCCGCTGATCGACAACTGGTCGGTCTGCGACAGCTTCTGCGCCGCGCTCCGTTTTCCGCCTTCGGAGGAGGAAGCGTGGTTTCGCCGGATCGAGCCGCTGTTTGCGGACGAGCGAACGTATTATGCGCGTTTCGCCGTCGTCTGCGCGCTCTTCCGCTTCAACGGCGCGGCGTACTGCGAGCGCGTCTTAGAGCGCCTCTGCTCCGTGTCCAACGGCTCTTATTATGCGCGCATGGCCGTGGCCTGGGCGGTTTCGGCCTTTTACAAATCCTTTCCGGCGCAGACGCTGCCGCTGCTTTCGGCGCGGCGGCTCGACGCATGGACGCACAACAAGGCGATCGCAAAAATCTGCGAGCTGCGCGGCGCGGCGCCGGAGGAAAAGCAACGGCTGCGGGCGATGAAGATCTCCGGAAAAATCAACGATCCGTCCCGTTAAGCCGCCCCGCTGGCGATTTGCAGCGCGGCGCGCCTCCCGCGCACCCCTCTCCCCGCAGTTTTCCCAAGACGGAGACTGTTTTTCATCTTGCATCGTATTCAAAAAAAATATCACAATCATCTCTTCGCGCTGTCAGGAAAGGAGCTTTTTATCATGGTTTATACCGATCCGAACCAAACCACGCCGAAGGATATGGCGCTGATCGCCGGGGCGGTCGCCGCCATGCAGGAGGCGAACGGCGTCTGTCCGCTCTCGCTGCGTATCGGCGAAAAAGAGATCAGGACCCTCGGCGGCGTTCAGTCTGTCAGACGCCGCCGCGCGGACGCCAATCTTCTCTTGACCGATACGATCGCTCTGCTTCGGGACTACAATTTGCAGGTCACGGTCGAAGCGACGCAGTACCTCGATTTTCCCGTTTATGAATATCTTGTCACAATCCGCAACGTTTCATGCCAAAACAGCCCGCTGATCACCGATTTATACGCGTCTGACGTCGTTTTGCCCGGCGAAGCGCCCGTTTTGTACCGCTGCAACGGCGACTTTTATTCGCATGACGGCTATGAAACCGCCGCCGTCCCGCTCGGCGCTGAGACGGAGCTGATCCGCCCCGTCGGCGGGCGGCCGTGCGATCAGGCGTTTCCGTATTTCCGCGTGCTCTGCGGACAAACAGGCTATAACCTCGCCGTCGGCTGGCCCGGACAGTGGCAAGCGGAGTTCTCCGCGGCCGGCGGCGGCTTCCGCTTCGCCGCCAAGCAGCAGTATACGGCGTTTTCTCTGCGCCCGGGCGAGGTATACCGCGCGCCGCGCATCACCGTCATGGCGTATGAGGGCGGCGAAGCGCGCGGCCGGAACCTGTGGCGGCGCTGGTATCTGCGGCATATCCTGCCGCGCACAGGCGGCGCGCCGCTCGCGCCGATGATGAACATGTGCCATCCCGCGGGCGACGAGGAGTTTACGCACGCCGACGAACAGAACCAGCGCGAGGCGATCTCGGAATATCTGCGCCGCGGCTTAAAGCCCGACATCTGGTGGCTCGACGCCGGCTGGTACCCCTGCAAGGACGCCGAAGGCATCCGCCGCTGGCCGCGCACCGGCAACTGGATTCCGGATCCGGAGCGTTTTCCCAACGGGCTCGGGCCGGTGGGCGAAAAATGCGCCGAAAACGACATCAAATTCCTGCTCTGGTTCGAACCGGAACGGATCAAGCTGGAATACCGCTCGCCCGAGCTGCCGGAGAAGTATATCCTCTACCGCACCGAGCGGCACAACGGAAAAGAACAGCGCTCCGACCAGGGGCTTCTGAACCTCGGCGACCCGGAATGCCGCGCGTGGCTGACCGACCACGTCGACCGGCTCATCAAAGAGGGACGGATCGCCATCTACCGGCAGGATTTTAACTTTGAACCGCTCGAATACTGGCTCCAAGCCGACGGCGAGGACCGGCTCGGCATGACCGAGAACCTGCATGTACAGGGTTATCTCGCCTATTGGGACGCGCTTCTGGAACGGAATCCCGGGCTCATAATCGACTCCTGCGCCTCCGGCGGGCGGCGCAACGATCTGGAAACGATGCGCCGCTCCGTACCGCTCCATCCGACCGATTACGGCTACGGGATGCCGCCGGTCAAGCAGGCGTTCTGTTCGGCGCTGTTTACATGGATTCCCTATTTCCGCACCTTTACCGATATCTGGACGGAGGAAAACGGAGAATATCAAATGTACGCGCCCGACCCGCGCGGCGTCGACAGCTTCGCGCTTCACAACGGCCTCGGCCCCGCCGTGCACTGCTGTGTCTTCTGCGACGCTCCGGAGGAAAAATTTGCGCTCGTGCGCCGTTTTTCCGAAACCGTCTGGCGGCCCGCCGCAAAGTATCTGCTGTCCGCCGACTATTATCCGCTCACGGAGCTGCGCAAGTCGGCCTTCGACTGGTGCGCTTATGAGTTCCATGATCCCAAGACGCAGAGCGGCTTTGTCCACGTCATCCGCAACGCCCGCGCCGACGCCGACACCCTCACGGTCTTCCCCGCCGCGCTCGACCCGTCGCGCACCTACCGCTTCACCGACCCCGAGCGCGGACAGTCCTTCCGCTCCGGCGGCGCGGCCGCAATGAGCGGCGGGCTCACCTTTGCGCTTCCGCAGAGGAACGGAGCGCTCTGGTTTTTCGAGGCCGTCGACGCCGAATAAGCCCGGAAAGACGGAGCCAAACGAAGCGCTCTGTCTCCGCCGCAGAAACGCCTTTGCGAATACGGCGCTCTGTGCTTTCGGAGTCGGCAGAGCCCTTTGCGGCGCCTTTTTCCCCGGCGGCGTCTGTAAAACGGGTTGGATTCTACCGTTGGTTGAGTCAACTCGAACACGCTTTTATTGTTTTTCTGCAACTTATGTGTTACAATCGAGTTACCCGGGGGGGGAAGAAAACAGACGAAACGGAGACAAGCCGCCATGTGTGAAAACAAAATCTGCGAAACCATCCGCGCCCTGCGCCATGCCAAAGGGCTGAGCCAGAAGGACCTCGCCGACATGCTCGGCGTCTCAATGCAGGCCGTTTCCAAATGGGAAACCGGCTCGGCGCTGCCCGATATCCTGACTCTGCCTCTGATCGCCGAGACCTTCGGCGTCTCGATTGACACGCTGTTTTACGGCGCTGCCGGCGATGCGGCTGAGCCGCCGGCAGCGGAAGCCGCCGCGCCTAACGGCTCGGCCCCTGATCTCCCCGTCGGCATTCAGGACGACGGCGTGCTGCGCATTGTCCAGTTCTGGGGCGCTACGCCGCTGGCCGCCGAGGAATGGAAGCAGGACTGTCCGATCAAACTCGACCTGCGGCCGTTTGAGGACGCGAGATACCGGGATCTCAAACTCCCCATCGAGATCTGGGGCAGCGCCGATATCAAAGGCAACGTCAACGGCAGCGTTAAAGCCGGAGACGGCGTCAACTGTGGCGACGTCAACGGCAGCGCCCATGCAGGAGACGGCATCAACTGCGGCGACGTCAACGGCAGCGCCCATGCAGGAGACGGCATTAACTGCGGGGATGTCAACGGCAGCGCCCATGCAGGAGACAACATCAATTGTGGGAATGTCAACGGCAGCGCCAGCGCGGAAGGCTCAATTGAATGCCGGGATATCAACGGCAGCGCCACAGCCAAAGAGGGCGATATCCACTGCGACAGCATTGTCAACAAGGGCCGCGGCGAGATCCGCGTTGAGTGCGAGACGCTGCGCGTCAAGAGGAAGCTCGTCGACTGCGCCGTCAAATGCAAGCAGATTGTCCACGAATCGGGAGCGTCTGACGACGGCGAATAAGCCGCCGGAACCTGCGCCCTCTGTTCCGCCGCGCGTTTCAATCACGGTTCACCTGACGGGCGCGGTTTGCAGACCGGCGCGAATCGCCTCCCGCGGGCTCCTGCGCCGCCGGAAACGCCGGTGGGCAGAAGGGGAAGAGTTTCTCTACCTCGAAAACAGAAAAAAGATCTTTCAAAGCACAAAAGCCCTCCGCGCAAGGCTCTGCCCCTGCGCGGAGGGCTTCTATGTAAACATAAACGCATCTGCGGCTTTTTCCGACCGGCGGCAGATTTTCGCGTATTGCGCTGTCGTTTTTTCACGCGCCGCCTACTCCGCCGCGCGGAGCACGTCGAGGAAAATTTTTCCGTATTTTTGCAGCTTGACCGCGCCGACGCCATTGATTCGCAGCAGCTCCTCCTCGCTCTGCGGCCGCTCCTCGCACATCTGAACGAGCGTTTTGTCGGAAAAAATCGCATACGGCGGCACGAATTCCCGCTTCGCCAGCTCGAGCCGAACAGCGCGCAGTCGGTCGAACATTGAACCGCCCTCCGCTTTCACCGGCCGCTCCGGCTTCGGCTGTTCCCGCTCGGCGCGCATGGCGACGCGCTCGCCGCCGTTGAGAACGGCCCTGCCGCTCTCGGTCACACGCAGCACCGGCATGCCGTCGGTGTCCCGTTTCAGATAGCCGCGCACGCAGAGATGGTCGATGACCGACCGCAGCTTATCGGCGCTTTCCGTGCTCAGCGCGCCGTAATAAGGGTTCTTATCCATGCGGTTGAGCTTCAAGCGCTCCGAGCGGCTGCCCCGCAGCGTGTCGGCAATGACGCCGGCGCCGAACCGCTCGCGGCAGGTCGTGACGCAGCCGAGGATCTTCTCGGCGAGTACGGTGACGTCGACGTCGACGAAATCGCCGCGGCAATTCGAGCACGCGCCGCAGAAAACCTCCGCAGTCTCGCCGAAATAGCGCAGAATATAGGCGCGCAGGCAGTCCGTCGTCCGGCAGTAATCGGACATCTTCATCAGCAGTTCCAGCTCCCGCGAGACGATCTCCGGCGGCCGCGGCTCCTCATCCTCCTGCGCGCGCTCAATCAGAAACCGGCCGACCGCGACGTCCCGCTCCGAAAAAAACAGCACGCAGTCGCTCGGCAGCCCGTCGCGGCCGGCGCGGCCCGCCTCCTGATAATAGCTCTCGATGTTTTTCGGCATATTATAGTGGATGACAAAGCGCACGTTGGACTTGTCGATGCCCATGCCGAAGGCGTTTGTGGCGACCATGACCTTTTTGCGGTCGTAAAGAAAATCGTCCTGATTGGCGCCGCGCTCCTCGTCGGACAGACCCGCGTGATAGCGCGTGGCGCTAACGCCGTCGGCCGTCAGCTTTTCACAGACCTCCTCGACCGCTTTGCGCGTCAGACAGTAGACGATACCGCTGTCGCCGTCGCGGCGGTCAAGCTGGCGTTTCAGCGCCGCGTATTTGTCCGAGGGCGTCAGAACGGAAAAATACAGATTACTCCGGTCGAAGCCGGTCGTCCGCATCAGCGGCTCCCGCAGGCCGAGCAGTCTGACGATATCGTC
>ERZ772860.1246-NODE-1246-length-18392-cov-12.206850_pt1 | contig 18392 bp, 19 predicted proteins | sample MGYA00511342_ERZ772860 | MGnify/ENA primary metagenome ERZ772860 (study PRJEB29015, sample SAMEA2737665) | human gut metagenome | biome: human gut; feature: human-associated habitat; material: faeces | place: China | collected 2012 ... | reverse complement strand
AAACAGCGACCAGCCGAATGTCGTGATTGGGAAAGAACTCCTCGGTCAGTCTGCCAACCTCGATGTAATTACGCCCCAGGCGGCTGAGGTCTTTTACAAACACGGCCGCCGATTTTCCATGCTCCAGCTGCTGAATCATATCGGCAAAGCCGGGACGATCCATCACCTTCTCCACCAGAAAGCTGCAAAAGGGGCAGTGGATCTCCCGGAGGGTCAGCGCGGCGGATTGCCTGCGGGAATCGGACAGCCTGCGTGACACATCCGGCGAGAGCTTACGGGGAGCGCTTGCTTTTCTCATCCTGCGCCACCGTCCTGTCCCAGCCCCATTTCCTCCGTGATGTACTCCGCCAGTGGGCGGTAACACAGACAGCCCAGCTCCCGCAACCGAATGAGGAATGCGGAGAAGGACATGCCCATTGTATTTGCCATTTGCCGAATAAGGCGCTTGTCCGTCAATTTCAGAATGCTGTCTCCGAACACGGGAATGCGGGAAGAACATCCATGCGAGATCATTACATTGCGAACCATGAAGCGGGGCATCAGGAGAGCAGCGCCCATGCGGTCGACCTGCGTCTCCCGGAAGCTGAACAGGTTTTTGAAGTCCTCCTGCGTGTAGGCGCGTTCTCCGTCAAACTCACGATGAAAGGCGGCGCTGGGAACTGCCCTGTCCATGATGTAGTGGGCGCACTCGTGGCTGATGGTGAAGCGCCGTCTGCCGCTTTCGTGCTCCCGCCGCAGACAGCGCTCTATCACGATGGTTCCTCCGGGATACACGCGCCGGACGACGGTTCCGCCCTCATAGACGCGCAGAGGGGTCACGCCGTCCGCAATGAAGCCGATCTTGTCGCTGTCCTCCTCGGCAAAGCTGCGGTACAGCAAGGGCAGCTTCAGAAAGTCCGTGACGAACCCCTCGATGTCCACGCAGCAGGTACGCTCCGCTTCCTTCCCAAGGTATTGGCGAATTAAACCTTCGCCCAATTCATCGAGTTCCTCATAGGAAAAAATCCTCATGTCTCACAAACACCTCCTACGGGGAGCGGTCAACATACCAGCGCCGACCCTCCCGATACAAATACTTTACCGCACGACCGATTTTGACGGTGTAGCGGACGCCTTCAAACTCATCGTGAGAAGCAGTACAGGTATGAAGCACCTTTGTCACCTCCCACTGTCTGCCGTCATGCCAGCGGATGAGAAGCGGGCGGATCACGCCGTCCGTATCCACCTCCGCGTTGACGGACACATATTTTTTCTGCATTGGCAATGCCTCCGTCAAAGGGCTTTGATCACATGGGTGGCTACGCCCTGTACCCGAAGACCGGATACATAGATATCCTCCATGTCTTTATTCTCCGGGTGGAGGTAATAGCTCTGCCGGTCATCGTCATATAAGAGCCGCTTCAGCGTGTTCTTGTCCTCGTCGGTGAGGGCAACGACGATCTCCCCAACCTGGGCGGTGTGCTGCTGGCGGATGATAACCAAATCCCCATCGTCAATCTGCGCCCCCGTCATGGAACTGCCGGAGGCACGGAGGGCGTAGAAGTCCCCCTTGCCGAAGAAGGACACGGACAGGGGCAGGTATTCCTCCACCTGGGCTTCCTTTTCCTCCGGCGAGCCGCAGGGGATGGAGCCGACAATGGCGGCGGGGCTCACCGCCGGATTCATCCGCCGGATCTTCGGCGTGGAGAGCGTACCGTTTTCGTAGAAAACCATATCCTTCTCCGCCATAGCCACAAGGTATCTGTGTGCGGAGGAAACCGCGATCTTCATGGCTCCGGCAATCTCCCGAACGGTGGGGGTAGAGGAATACCGCTCAAAGTAACCTTCGATGTACTCCCGGATGCGGAGCATAAGCTCCTCGCTCTTGCTTCTCATATTGTACTTATCTCCTATCTGGAACACAAGTTCCTGATAGATTTATTATACACATAACTCGGAGAAAGTCAAGAGGAAAAAAGAGGGGCTGTCTCACTAAAAGGCAGCCCCCCAAAAAAGCAAAGGCCCGGCTCTTGCGTAGAGCCGGGTTTTGGCGTATTATTTAGGTGTGAAAGAAAACAAAACGCAAGTAGAGTATACAGCATACGGGACTGAATATCAAGTCTGCTTGCCCATGAATTTAGAAATCATTATCCCGTCAGACGAACCAGTGAGATTGCTCAACGCTGTCACGGAGGAGTTGGATTACAGAAGATTGACAGCGACCTACTCCCGGCTTGGGAGAATCGATTATTCACCGCGTCTGCTTTTCAAGATCGTTCTTTACGGCTGCTCCCGTGGGATTTATGGGACACGAGAAATAGAACGAGCCTGCCGTGAGAATGTGAATTTCATGTACCTGCTGGAAGGGCATCGTCCACCGGATCACAATACCATTGCGCGGTTTCGCAAGGAGCATCTTCCTTACGCGGTGGAGGATCTGCTGAATCAGATGGTCAAGCTGCTGGTCCAGTGGGGAGAGATCTCTTTTGAGGAATCTGCCGTATTCATTGACGGCACCAAAATAGAAGCCAACGCAAATCGGTATTCTTTTGTGTGGAAAACCGCTGTCACCAAACGTCAGGCGAAGCTTGGTGAAAAGATCGCGGAAGAACTGCCGAAGCTGCTGGAGGCCTCCGCAACCGGAATCGTTGCGCCATATATCATTACCGTTCAGAGACTAAAGAAGCTCAGAAAGTGCCTGTACGCAAAGAAAACAGAGACAAACACCACATTTGTCAAAGGAAAAGGGCACCATAAGTCCGGGCTGCAAAAGGCCATTGAAACCATAAATGACTGGCTTGAAAAGCTGAGACGGTACAATCTGGATATCCACATCTGCGGGGAACGGAACAGCTACAGCAAAACCGACCCGGACGTAACCTTTATGCACATGAAGGAAGACCACATGAAAAATGGGCAGCTAAAACCCGGATACAACGTAAATGTGGCCACTGTCAGTGAGTATATCATCGGCAATTATATCTCCGCGGACAGAACGGATACCAAAACGTTCATTCCGTTCCTAAAAAAGTTGTGCAATATGCATCCGGTACAGCGGGTAGTGGTAGATTCCGGGTATGAAAGACCTGCTAAAAAAAGTCAAGCGTGAAATTCAAAAATTTTAGAGCAGAGAAAATGCCGCACCAAACCAAGCCGCTTCGCATCTCAAAAATGAGACGGCGGCCAGCCAATGCTTTATGGTGAGATTAGGAGGTCTGTTCCAGCGACTCCAGATAGGCTTTTACAGTGGCGTAGTAGATCCGCAGAAACTTGTTGGCAGAGGCCATCATGTAGACGCGGTAGGGCTTACCCTCGGCGCGCTTCCTGTCCATGAACTGGTAGACCGGCTCATCCAGCGGCGCGTTCTGCAAGCAGACGGTCATGACAAGGAACAGTGTCCGCCGTAAAGACGATGCGCCAATTTTGCTCATGGATTTGTGTCTGCCGGTCACATCACCGGAATCATTTGGCGGAGCATCCAGCCCAGCGTAGGCCACGAGCGCTTTCTTCGAGTAGAAGCGGCGTACATCTCCGATTTCAGCTATGAGCTGCGGGCCGAGCGTCGGGCCTACACCGAACATGTCCATGACAACGGGATATTCCGGCAGCATGGAAGCCAATGATTGCATTTCGTGTTTGAGAGCCGCAAGCGCGGCAGAGGTCGCTCTGAGCTGCGCAACCGCCTGTTCTACGAGCAACTTCGTCGTTTCAGATTTCGGCGTAACACCAATGTGTCCGCTGGCTTCGGCGTAAATCGTGTGCGCCTTTGCTTCACTGAAGTTGTAGCCTTGTTTCCTGCATCAATGCAGGTATTTGCATGTGAAAGCTCTTTCGGATTTCTCGCTGACGCAGCGGCAATGCCAGAATTCAGCCACAAAATCCACCCACTTTTCACTCCCGTCCCCACGGATCGGGCTTGAAAACAGACGGTTGGCGTTTGGAAACACCGTATCCAGCAACGAGATCAAATTGTTCTTCAGAACCGTCTGCACCTTGGAATACTGCCGGTACTGGCGGTAGCAGTTCTTCAGCAGCAGCCGGGTATCTTCCTCTGGGATATACCTCGGCAAAGTAAGCCAGCGGTCAAGGCCGTAGTTTGCCAGTTTTACGGCATCCTTTCGGTCTGTCTTGACCCGCCTCAAATAGTTGTTCCCGTAGCCGTGCACCAGCTTTGCCACCGGCGCATGGTAATTTCCCGTGGCCTCCATGACCACGCGTGTCTCACCGTTCAGGCTTTTGAGCTGCCTTGCCAGTTCGCTCAGTTCACTGTCGGTGTGCCGGACCTCAAAGGGCGAGATGACGACCTCTCCAAAGGGACGCATAACGGCAACCATGCTTCTGCCTTTGGAAATGTCAATGCCAACAGAGTTCATTTGCATTCCTCCAATTTGTGAATCGCAACCGGAATTCATCTTTTTCTCATTGCCGATTCAATCTATTGGGTGACGCGAACTCCAAGGTTCAACCTGCTCAAATCGAACGCTGCAATAAGGGGATGACTGACAGTCTTTCATGCGGACATAAAAGCCCAGTGAGGTGATGGTCAGCCAGTTGCTCCTCTTATTGTAGCTTAGGCATGAGATGGAAAGAAAGCCCAGCCGGATGCTGGGCTTCCAACCAAAACTTATTGTAATAGTGAGGAAAACTACAACTATGTGGATGGAAGTGAGCAGCTTTCCCTGTTTGTAAAACCATCTGACCATGAGCAGAAAAAGAAACGAAAGTATAAAAATGACATTGGCCGCAGAGAAAATATGGCCTATGACGCGGGAAAAGATGAATACACCTGCGCCCAGGGCAAAAAATTGCAGGCAGTAGGAGTAAAAAAGCGGAAATCTGATACGGGATATGTCCAGGAAGTCACCGTCTACGAATGTGCGGACTGCAAAAATTGCCCGGTCAAAGAAAAGTGTATCCGTCAAAAGAAGACGGACAAAACGCCACTGGAAGACCGCAGGAAGCGGCTGAATGTTTCCAAATACTTCATCCAACAGCGTGAGGCGATGGAGAAAAAGATTTCCACAGATGAAGGAATCCTACTCCGGATCAACCGCTCCATCCAGGCGGAGGGCGTGTTCGCCATGGTCAAGGAAGACATGAACTTCCGCCGCTCCTGACCAGAGGCAATGCCAATGTTATGGTAGAATGGTATCTTATAAGTATGGCTTTTAACATACTGAAACTGCACCATAAAATACAAACAGGCCGGTTGGGAAACCACCTGTTTGTTCCGGGGGCAGCATAGCGTATAAAAAAGAAAAACAGTACACTTTTTTGAGAGGCAAAACCTGCCCCTCTGGTTTTGTGTACTGTTTTTGGGGTATAATTGGTCGCTTTTTCCTTGGCATGTGCTAAAAAGAGGGGCTGCCTCGAACGATTTTGAAAAATCGTTTTGAGACAGCCCCTTTTGATTATTATTATTGCTATTCGATTTTCAGCTCAAGAGCACACGCTTTCCCGCATACATCGACCTGTCGGCTCCCGTGACGGCGCGCCGGTGAAGCTCAGTATTCTCTCCGAAAACCGATTTGAAGAGCTCCGAGGGCTCGTACTCGCCGAGCGTCAGCGCGTTGATTATATATCTTTCGTCCCGGTATGCCGCAGTGTAATCGACAATAAGGGCATCGGCGAAAACCCGGTTATCAAAGCTCTCCATGCAGCTCGCCGTCTCGCGGCGTACCCGGTCAAGGCGAATAAGCTCACTGCCGCAGGGACAGGGCTGCGGGAGAATTCTTGTGCGGTCGCCCGTGCGGTATCTGATAAGCGGTATAGCGTCCATGCCAATCGTCGTTATCACAAGCTCACCGTATTCCCCGACCGGGGCTTGGCGGCCGTTTTCGTCTATGATCTCGGCAATAATATGGTTTTCGCGCAGATGCATACCCTCGTGCGCCGGACAGCAGACCGCGCCGCCGAGTCCCATTTCGCGGGAGCCGTAATGCGGGAAAAGCCTGCTGCCGAGAAGCTTTTCCGCCTCCGATATGACGCCTTCAGGACAGGCATCCGCGCTGACGAGCGCCCTTTCCAGACTGCCTCTGCCGCATACGCGCAGTAGGCTCAAAAGCTGCACCGGCATACCGACAAAGCTGTCCGGTCTTTCCGCGCGCATCAGCTCACTAAGCTCAAGATAGCTGAGCTGTGCTCCCGCACGTATCGGACTTGCTCCCAGCCGGCTCACCGCCTCGGCGATAAGCTCGCCCAAACCGAATTGACCCGAGAAGGGCATACATATCAGCGTCCTGCCGCCGGGAAATATAAGCTCACCCAGACCCGCCATGAAAAGCCGCACCGTGCGCTCACAGTCGGCGCGGGTATAGAATACGCGCTTTCCAATGCCGGTCGTTCCGCTCGTCACATCGCTTATCACGCGCTGCACCTCCGACTGAGAGCACAGGAGCATGGCTCCCGCGTTTTCCGCAAGCTCCGTCTGCGTCGTAAAGGGAAGCTCGGAAAGCTCTGCCAAAGCGTCTAAGCGCGCCGGGAGTCCGGAATAAAATCCGCCGCGCTCCCGCTCACGGGCAAGCAGCGCGTTGAGTCTTTCAAGCTGTATGCGCCGTATGTCCGCGCGCGTCAGCGACTCAAGCCCCTCCTGCTCACATATGAGCGCGTCAAGTCTTGTCCTTGTCATCGTCTATACAGCGCCCTGCCTTCCGTGTTTGTCAGGTTATACGCGCAAAACGGCACCATGCCGAATTCTGAATCGACCTCGCAGATATAGCAGCGGCGCAGCCGCTCAAGATCAAGATTATATGCGTCCTGAAAAATCATACCCGATACGGCGAAGGTGCTCCGCCGCGCCTGCTCAAGAAAATCATCGAGCGCCGAGGTCTCGCAAAGCTCCGGGTCGGAGGCATAGTCCGGCTCGTCCTCGCCGTTCCACTGCTTGGCGACGTACCTGCGCGAATCGTCCGAGGTCGTGCAGCAGCAGGCGGAGGCGCCGGATTTCTTCGGCAGCAGACGGAGACTGCCGTCCGCACGGCGCAGATAGCTTGCATGGAAGGAGCAGTAGGGATTTTCCGCCCCGCCGCCGGCAAAGTCCTGCGCATGCATCGCGCCGCACATCTGCTCCTCGATGAGACGAAGCATACGCGGTATGGTGATGGGCTTTTCCGGCCGCTCAAGCCCGCAGCGCCCGAAGTAGCTGATGGGCTGAAAATGCACTCCGCGCATCGCGGGCATACGCTCAAGGGCGAAGCGCAGTATATCGCCGACCTGCGCGTCGTTCACTCCCGGCGCGATGACCGGCACAAGCACTATGCCAAGCCCCGCCGCCGCGCAGTTTTCTATCGCGGCAAGCTTTTTGGCCATGAGCGCCCGCCCGCGCAGTGCCATATAGACCGCGTCGTCCACGCCGTCAAATTGCAAAAACACCGTGTTGAGCCCTGCCGCCTTGAGCGTACGGGCATATTCCGCATCAGCTGCAAGGCGTATGCCGTTTGTGTTGAGCTGGAAAAAGCTAAAGCCCTTTTTGCGCCCGAGGGCTATTATCTCCGGCAAATCGTCCCGCATGCTCGGCTCTCCGCCCGAGAGCTGAATATTAAACGGACCGCCGTGCGACATGAGATAATCGTACTGCCGCTCGATTTCCTCCATGCTCAGCTCGCGCTCCTCCGTACCCGCCGAGGCAAAGCACACGGGGCAGCGGAGATTGCAGCGCGTTGTGAGCTCCAGCAGCATACAGCAGCCCTTACGCAAATGCTCCTTGCAGAGTCCGCAGTCGTTCGGACATCCGTTTTTCGCGGCCTTGCCGTTTACCGGCGGCTCCACGGTGCTGCTGCCGAGGTTCCAGCGCATATAGTTTATGAGATTGTCCTCCCAGATGAGCGTGCTGAATTTGCCGTGCTCGGGGCACTGCTTGTCCATATAGATATAGCCGTCTGCACCCGTGCGCTTTTCTGCGGAAAGCTTTCTCAGGCACACCGGGCACACGCTCTCCGTCCGCCCGACGCGCATCAGATAAGCCCCCTTTCGGAGAGTATCTCCATGCACTTTTCGTAGGTGGAGGCGATTATCTGCGGGCACAGCTCCACGCGCTTTGCGGGGTTGCCGTGGGTTATGTCCTCGCACTCGTAGCCGCCGTAGTATATCGTCATTTCGTCCTTGAACCAGCGGGTAAACTCGCCCAGCGCCGCCTTGTGCTCAGGTGAGTCCATGCCGGTGTCCTCGCCCTTGCCGGTGAAATAGGATATGATGCACGCGCCGCCGCTCATGCAGCCGCAGCAGCCGCCGGAGAAGCCGACTCCGCCGTTGAGCCCGCCCATAGCCTTGACAAGGCCGGTGTTTTCCTCGCCTATCGTCTCAAGCAGGAGCTTTGCCAAAATCTGACCGCAGAAATAGCCGTAGCGTGAAAGCTCCATTACCCTGTCAAAAAGATCCATCAGGCATTTCCTTTCTGCATATGATTAAATAATATCTGCATTTTAAATTGGTTTTCGGGCAGCCGATAGTCTCTCCGCTCCAAAGCGCGGCAAAATAATACTCGCGCCACTGCTCGGTCATGTCCTCGATATGCTCAAGACTGAAGCCCGACGAGGCTAAAAGCGCCTCGGGAGAGTCGAAAAATACGTCAGACAGAGCCAAAACGCCGCCATCTCTGAGAAGCCGCCAACTTTCCCGGAGCGCGGCCTTTGCATCTCCGCTCACATAAAATGCGCACTGAGATATAATCGCGTCAAAGCCTTCGTCGGGATAGCCGCTGTGCAGCATATCGCCGCGAACGACGTTTTCCCCGCACGGAATCAAATCAATGCCGACGGCGTCAAGTCCATGAGCGCGCAGCAGGGCGACCGCCTCACCCTCGCCCGCGCCCATGTCGAGCACACGAGCGCCCGGAGACAGGGCGCAGAGCTCTATCATGCGCATGGTGTGAGCGTCTCCTCCCGGATGCCCGTTCATTTGTCCTCCAGCGCCTTCTCGACGGAGAGAACCTTTCCCAGCGCAAGCTCCTCCGGCACATAGACAAAGCCGCAGCGCGGACAGACCGGCAGCTCTACGGGGAAGCCGTTATCGAGATACATGAATTTTGCCTTGCCCTTGACGAGCGCGACGCCGCATTTTCTGCATTTGAGCTTACCCAGCGGGTCAATGGTGTAATATGTTCTGTCCTGCATGCTATCACTCCTGACGTTTAACGACGTTCATCCTGTGGCTATAAGCGCGGCGAACCGTGTAGCCCTCCTTGTCCTCGGTAAGCGCGACCCAGAAGGTCACGTTCCCGAGTCTCGCTCTCAGCATGAGATAGCCGGTGTCGGCGTCCTCTATCGCCTCGCCGCTTTCGCGGTATGCGTCAATAACGGATATGACGTCGGATTTTAATATCATGCGCTCGTCCATCATTTTGAGCGCGGCCTCGTCAAATTCCAGCTTATAGGGCAAATTCATATTCATAGTCTCCTCGCCCCAGATATCCCGGAGCAGTTCATTTTTCAGCGTAAGGCGGTTATAGCGCTTTTCGCTTATATCGGGCGGCGCACCCGCGTCCGTGCCATACACAAGCTCAAGTATATGCCGCGACTCCCGCCCCTCACGTGCAAAGCGGTCACGGCAGGCCATGCAGTAGCTGACATAGGGCGCGTCACTGCGCTCAAGGCATTTTTCCGCAAGCTCGTGGGCAAGCTCGCGGTTTGTGTATGAGGTCAGACCGCCGTAGCCGCAGCAGGGGGAGCGGTCACCGGAGTATTCCGTCTCAAGTATCGAAACGCCGAGCCTTTCCAGAATGTCGCGCACACTGCGCTGAGTCTCCGCGTCTCCGCGCGCACCGCAGGAATCGTGCAGCGCGGCGCAGCGCTCAAGTATCTTAGCTTCCTTGGGAAGCCCGATATCCTGCAATACGTCCCATATCCCGACGATTTCTATATTTTCATGCCCCAAAAGCTCCTTTTTGCAGCTTGGGCAGGCGGCAATGACCGTGGGATATCCAAGCTTTGCAAGCTCGTTTTCGATAAACTCAAATTGCTGCCCGTACATCTCATAGCGCCCCGCCCAATCGCATATCGCGCCGCAGCAGCCGAGCATCAGCGCAACGCCGCCCTCAAGGCGCGTGCATAGATCCTCATACGCCGCGCGTACCGTCGCCGGAGCGATGGCGGAGGACTGACAGCCGGGGAAAAAGACATATCTGCACTTATCATATCCGGGCTGCCTGCGGCATAGAAAGGCCTCGCCGTTTGAGAAAAGCATATCCATAAGCGCAAACTCATGCGGCGCAAGCGGCATTTTATCGGTCGAAACCATGTTCTCGCGGGCGCTCTTGCAGACCCGCGCCATGTCGATACCCTTGGGGCAGACGACCGTACACTGACCGCAGAGCGCACAGGCGTTCATGGCCTTGTTGAGCGGGTGGTCGCCCATTATTATCTGAGTGTTGTTATATATCTCCCGCGCCAGCAGACCGGGGTATTTTTTATAGTGCTTGAGATAGGCGCAGGCCTTCATGCACTCGTCGCAGCGGCACTGTATGCAGCGCTTGGCCTCCTCGATGGCCTCCTCGCGCGTGTAGCCCTCCGCGCCGCACTCGACACGGTGCAGCGAGCCGACATTGTCAAGGCTTGCGTATAGCTTTGTCTCAACGGCGCCCTCGTTGCCGCGCATATTATCGGGCGCGAGCCTTTGCGCAAGGCGGTCTACCGTGAGCGCTGCCTTTTTTGCGGAAAATGCGGCGCTGAGTACATCACTGCCGTCTGCGCCCATGACGAGAGAGTGAGCCGCACAGAGCATATAACGCTCATCACAGACGGCGTCCGGGAAAAATCCCCTTGCCGCCGCAGCCGAGGCGCATAACACGTCAAAGCCGCCGCACTTTTCGGCATAGAATTCTCCGCTGAGCGTGCAGCCGAACTCAAAGCATATATCCTTGGTCTTTAATCTGCCAAGTTCATCGGCAAAGGCCATCTCATCGAGAAATGGCGCTGCCGCGCGGAGAAATGCGCTCAGGTTAGCCTCCTCGCAGAACACCGTGAGCGGGTAGGCCTTTTTCTCAATCTCACCCGCGAGGAAGAGCGCGAAAAGCCCGGAGCCGAAGATGGCGACGCTCTTCTTTTTCTTCATGCGGAAAACGCCGCCGGAGCGCGATTTTTCACCGAAGCGGGTCACGGCGCGCTCAATATCGCGTACCGCTATGCCCTCGCCAAGCTCGGAAAGCTTGCACTTCGCCTCGCATGGGGCGCTGCACCCGGCGGAGACGACGTTCGGAAAAATCACCGCCTTTTCGTATAGCCCGAGCGCCTTCTTAAAATCCCCGTCCGCCGCGGCGGCAAGCATTGCCTTGGCATCTAACTTCAAGGGGCAGGCGGCGGAGCAGAAGGCGGGCTGCTCATAGACGCACAACGACACCATGTTTTCTATCTCATCCTTGGAGATTCTGTTCACCTTATAAACGTGCGTAGAGCCGCGCTCCTGAATAACGGACATAAGCTCACCTCTTTTTTATGGCAATAGAGAGACCCGTAAAAGGGTCTCTCTATTATAACATTTATCGGCTTATCTGCCTAGCTTATTTCTCAAGCTCCCTGAGCGCGGCAAGCACCTTGTCGGGTCTTGCCGGGACGCGCGTGATGCGCGCGCCTGTCGCATTGTAGATAGCGTTGAGAATAGCAGGGTGAGGAGCATCCAACGGAGCCTCGCCGCAGCCGGCGGCGCCATAAGGTCCGTTGGGACGGTAGGTCTCGATGAAGTGGAGCTCGATGTCGTCCGGAGCGTCGTTCGGGTAGGGGATGCCGCACTTGAGCAGGCTCGTCTCCTTCTCCAGATCGTCAAAGTCCTCGGTCAGCGCAAGACCGATGCCCTGAACAAGACCGCCGTAGAAGTTGCCCTCAACGAGAAGCCTGTTCATGATCGTACCGACGTCGGCAACGCTCGTGAACTTCTCGACCTTGACCTTGCCGGTCTGAGTGTCAACGCGAACCTCGGGCATGAAGATGGTGTACATATAGGTCGCAAAGGGCTCGCCCTGTGCGGTATCCTGATCGATGGGATGGTCGGCGCAGTAGGTCGTGACCCAGTTGCCCTCGACCTTCGTCTCTATGCCCTCGGCTACCATCTCGTCATAGCTGCGGTAGCTGCCGTCCTCCTTGCGCATCGCGGCAAGCAGGTTTTCGGCGGCGAGGCGGCAGGCGTTGCCGGTCATGACCTGAGAGCGGGAGCCGCCCGCAGGACCGGAGTTCGGGGTGACCTTGGTGTCGTTCATGACAAGACGAATCTGCTCGGGCTTTATACCGGCCTGACGCAGAGTCTCATGCGCGGAGGCGACAATACCCATGTCGGCGCCCTGACCGTGATCCTCCCAGGAGGCGTACATCGTTACCGTGCCGTCGGGGTTGAGCTCGGCAAAGGCGGAGGAGGCGTCAACGCCGTCAAGTCCGCAGCCGTAAACGCCGAGGGACACGCCGATGCCGTACTTATAGCGCCCGTCGGAGGCGGCATTCTTCTCCGCGACACGCTTCTTGGCCGCCTCGTACAGCGGACGAGCCTTGTCGAAGAGCTCCTCCTCACAGTAAACGTCGGGAGCGTAGCCGGTGGGAATGGTGGTGTGCTCGGAGGCCTTGTAGCAGTTCATTGCGCGCATCTCGAAGGGATCTATGCCCATCTTGGCGGCAAGGCAGTCGATTGCGATATCGGAGCCCATGAAGGACTGCGGCGAGCCGTAGGCACGGAAGGCGGAGCCCCATGCATGGTTTGTAAACACGGTCTGGCTCTTGTTGCGTATGGAGGGGATACCGTAGCCCGCGCCGGTGAACTGGCTCAGACGCATGGTGAGCAGATCGCCGAACTCGGAGTACGGACCGTGGTCAACATAGTTGTCGCCCCACATTGCAAGCAGCTTGCCGTCCTTGTCCGCGCCGAGCTTGATGTGCATGAAGGCGGGGGAGCGCTTGCCGGTGTAGGTAATGTTCTGGAACTGGTTGAACACGAGCGAGACCGGGCGTCCGGTGATCTTTGCCGCCGCGCCGATGAGCGCCTCGTTCGTGGGCGAGAACTTGTAGCCGAAAGTGCCGCCGGCGTGGTTCTGTATAAGGCGCAGCTTCTCCATCGGCACGCCTATACCGTCAGCAATCATCGGCATATGAAGATGGATGCCGATGGACTTGGAGTGAACCGTGACCATGCCGTCCTCGTCTATGTAGCCGTAGCCGCAGTCGGGCTCAAGGTGCAGATGAGGCTGACGCGAGCAGTAGCTGTCGATCTCGACCTGTTGAGCATCGGGGATGCTGTTCCAATCGAAGTCGGGTCCTTTGATGCAGTTCGTCTCGTAGAAGACATTGGGTATGCCGGGGTGAATTTCGATAGCGTCAGGCTCCTTCGCGTCCATGGCGTTCATGTAGGCGGGAAGCTCCTCGATCTCCACCTTGACGGCGTCCGCAGCGGCGCGGGCGTGCGCCTCGGTGTCCGCCGCGACAATGGCTATTGCATCGCCGAACTGGAATATCTTGTCCGAGCAGAGCACGGGACGCTCAAAGCCGTCGGTCTTGTTGTGCTTGGGGAGCATGACAAGGCCGTTTATCTTGTTGGTGCCGCCTGCGGCAAGAATATCCTTATAGGTGATGACCTTAAAGACGCCGGGCATCTTCTCGGCCTCGGTGGTGTCGATGCTCTTGATGTTGGCGTGAGATACCGTGGCCTGCGTGAGGGCGAGGCGAAGCGTATTTTCGGGCATCTTGAGCGCGTCGTCGGCGCCGAAGTCCCAAGTGCCGGTGACCTTCTGCGCGGCGGAGGGACGGATGTATTTCGTGCCCTTGATGCTGTCTCCGGTGGGCTTGAATACAAGATCCTCCTTGCTCATCTCACCGCGCATGACGGCGGCAGCCGCCATTGTAGCGTCGATAAGGGGCTTATAGCCGGTGCAGCGGCAGAGGTTGCGGTTTTTGTTGAACCAGTCGCGTACCTCCTCGCGGGTCGGGTTCGGGTTCTTGTCGAGCAGCACCTTGGCGCTGATGATGAAGCCGGGGGTGCAGAAGCCGCACTGCGCGCCGCCGTATGCCATCCACGCGACCTGAAGCGGGTGCATATCGTGCAAAGTGCCGACACCCTCTATCGTCGTTATCTCCGCGTTGTCTCTGATTTTCTCCATCTTAAGCAGGCAGGAGCGAGTGACCTTGCCGTCTAAAATGACGTTGCAGGCGCCGCAGTGACCCTCGCCGCAGCCGATTTTACAGCCGGTAAGCAGCAGGTGCTCACGCAGAACCGTGGCCAGAGTCTCATGAGGCTCAACAATCAGGATGCGCTGTACTCCATTGATGACGAGTGATTTTTTGATCATTCATATACCTCCTCATAATTCTTATAATTATACTTTTTTACGCTGTTTTGCTTAGCTTTCGGCTTTGCGGATAGACTCGGGGAATCAGTGACAGTTGTCCTTATCCGCACCGCTGCCGCTCACGTCCTTGAGCTTTTGAATTCCGCGCGGGGTATAGAACACAAGCTCGGATAGGGAACCGTCAAAATTTTCACCGCGCAGGCGAAGAAAATTGGCGTTTTCATAGTACTCTATCGGCAGCTCTCTGCGGAATATTTCCCCGGTCTGGGGGTCTGAGATCTCTACCGTGACAAGCTCTGCCCGGAGCTCAAAGCGTTTGTCCTCCATGTCTGCCTCCTGCTTAATATCTTCAATTATATTTTACGGCAGAGAAATCGGAGTAGCAACTATCATACAGATATAACTCGTAGAAAAAATAACATTGTTTTTGTGCATTATGCAAATATTTTGCGTCGATTTCCTTGACTTCTCCTTGCTTTTTGTATAATATTGATATAAACCCTGCGTTTGAGCTGCTCTCGTTCGTACCGTTCACGGATTTGAAATTCAACGCGCGGGGTTTTTGTATTTTAATGCATTTATTTTAATAATATATTGGATAAAAATGCCAAAATTGATTTTCACTGGGAGGGAGGATATATGCAGTTCGGGGCACTTATAGTCGCAGCGGGGATGTCGTCACGCATGGGAGAATTCAAGCCTATGCTCAATATCGGCTCGATTTCAATAGCGCAGCGCATAGTTGCAACGCTCCGTCAGTCCGGCGTGACGAGGATAGTCATGGTCACGGGGCATAATGCGCGGGAGCTTGAGCACCATCTGGCAAATAACGGGCTTATTTTCCTCCGCAACGAGCAGTACCGCACGACACAGATGTTTGACTCGGCAAAAATCGGGCTTGAGTATCTCAAGGATAAGTGCGACGGCATTTTATTTATGCCGGTTGACATCCCGCTTTTTACCGCCTCCACCGTGAGCGCACTCATGGACTGCGGGGCAAGGCTCGTGTGCCCGGTGTGCGAGGGCAGGCGCGGGCATCCGATTTTAATAGGCACGGAGCTTGTGGACACTATTCTGACTTATTGCGGAGAGGGCGGACTCGGCGGCGCTATCGAGCACTGCGGTGCGGAGATGACGGAGATAGCCGTTGAGGACAGCGGCATCCTGCATGACGCGGACACCCCGGAGGACTACAGGGCGCTTTTGAGCTATCACAATCGGCAGCTTGTAAGACCGATAATAAACGTGGAGCTTGCAAAGGAGAAGGTCTTTTTTGACCGGAAGATTGCAATGCTCCTCACTCTTGTCGAGGAGACGAATTCCGTTCGCAGTGCCTGTCAGCGTATGCAGATATCGTATTCGACCGGCTGGAACATAATACGCCGCCTTGAAACGGAGCTCGGGCGGACGCTGGTTGAGCGCAGTCAGGGCGGACTCGGCGGCGGTCAGAGCAGGCTTACGGGAGACGGGCTGCGCCTTTTGGAGAAATATAATGAATTTGAGCGGCGGCTGCGTGAGGAGGGCGACCGGCTCTTTCAGGACTGCTTCGGTGAGCTGCTGTGAGCCGGCGCGTGTATCTTATCCGGCACGGAAGGCTGGATTTCCCGGACGGGAGCCGCTGCCTCGGGAGGACGGATATTCCGCTCGGCACGATAGGGCATATGCAGTCCTGTCTTGCGGCGCGGGAGCTTGAGCACGCCGGGATAAGCGCGGTATTTACAAGCCCGCTTTCGAGAGCACGCGAGACGGCGGCGTATTTTTCGCCCTCGGCTGTAGTTATACCGGGACTTCGTGAGGCGGATATGGGGCTGTGGGACGATCTGAGCTTCCGCGAGATAAAGGAGCGTTTTCCAGAGCTGTACGAGCGGCGCGGCGTGGATATGAGCGTTCCGATACCCGGCGCGGAGGAGCCGCAGGCGGCGCTTTGCCGCTTTGAGGAGGCGCTCATGGAATGTCTTGACAAAAGCAGCGGGGATATCGCGGTGATTTCCCACTCGGCGGTCATCAGACTCATGGCGGCAAGCCTTTCCGGAACCGCGCTTGAGAGCAGCCGGGAGTACCGCGTCCCGTACTGCGCCTGCGTGACGCTCGAGTATGACGGCGGCTTTCGCCTTGTGAAAATCGGCGAGGCTCCGCGGCCTGAGCTGGACAGAGCCTTGTGTCTGCGCCTGCTGCACGCTGCGGGAGCGCCGGAGAAGGTCATCGAGCATTGCGCCGCCACCGCCGAGGAAGCGCTGAGGATTGCCGCCGCGCTGAAGGAAAGCGGGAATGATATCGACGCGGAGCTTGTGGAAAACGCGGCACTGCTGCACGATATTGCGCGGAGTCTGCCGGAGCATTCACGGCGCGGCGCGGACTGGCTGAGCGAGCTCGGCTATACCCGTGAGGCGGAGCTGGTTCGGCGGCATCACGAGCCGGAGGCGGCCTCGCTTGAGCTTACGGCACTCTGCCTTGCGGATAATCTCAGACTCGGAGCACGGCGCGTGAGTCTTGAGGAACGCTTTTCCGAAAGCCTGAAAAAGTGCCGGGATGACGAGGCGCTCAGGGCGCATGAGAGACGCAGACGCGAGGCGCTTGCCGCGGCGCGGAGAATAAACGGGCTTTGCGGCAGAGAGGCTATAAATATCAAGTAATAATATAGATGAATAGAGGATAAGAGCATGGAAAGGATAGAGGTCTGCTGCCCGCAGAGCGGCGGGGAGGAGCATTTCTCCGGCTGCCTTATCTGCGGCGCAGAGCTTGTATATAATAGCCTCGGCACCGAGCGGCGCTGCGCCGTCTGCGGCAGGGAGAGCGTCGACAACGCCGTCTGCGCAAACGGGCACTATGTCTGCGACGAGTGCCATGCCTACGGAGCCTTCGCCGCCATTATCCCGGAGCTATATAAAAGCAGGGAGAAAAATCCGCTGCTGATTTTGGACAGCGTCATGGATCTCCCATCGGTACATATGCACGGACCGGAGCATCATGTCATCGTGCCGCTCGTGCTGCTGACGGCACTGCGTAATAACGGCGGCGATATTAGCTATGATGAGGCGATGCGCGAGGCGTATAGGCGCGCGTCAAAGCTGCCCGGCGGCACCTGCGGCTTTTGGGGCGTGTGCGGCGCGGCGGCGGGAGCGGGCATATTTGCCTCCCTGCTTCTCGGCTCAAGCCCGTTGCATAAGGACGCATGGCCGCTTCCGCAGCAGCTTGTCTCGTACATACTTGCAAGGCTTGCCGAGATAGGCGGACCTCGCTGCTGCAAGCGAACGTCCAGAGTGGCGATAGAGGAGGCAAGTCGGTTTTTGCGCGAGACAGGCGGCGCGGATATGCCGCTTTGTAAGCTTGAGTGCAAATATACTGCGCTCAACCGAGAGTGCATAGGAGGCGATTGCCCGTATTTTCAAAAATAAACAGCAGCTGCTTAATATACAAGACAAGGAGGTTATCTAATGAAGCTTATCAAAACCGAGGACGCAGTGGGTCATGTGCTGTGCCATGACATCACGCAGATAATCAAGGGCGTGACCAAGGACGCGGTATTCCGCAAGGGGCATATCATCACCGAAAAGGACATACCGGTGCTTCTGTCGGTCGGCAAGGACAATATCTATGTCTGGGAAAAGGACGATAATATGCTCCACGAGGACGAGGCGGCGGAGATACTCCGAAGCATCTGCCAGAACGAGAATATGCACGCGACGGCGCCCAAGGAGGGCAAGATAGAGCTTATCGCGGATATTGACGGTCTGCTGCTCGTTGACCTTGAGCGGCTTCGCGCCATAAATTCGCTCGGTGACATGATGATAGCCGCACGGCACTCCGGCTTCATGGTGAAAAAGGGCGACAAGCTCTGCGGTACGCGCGTCATACCCCTTGTCATTGCAAAGGAGCGCATGGAGCAGGCAAAATTGCTTGCCGGGGACGAGCCTATAATGCGTCTTGTGCCGGTGAGACCGAGGAAATACGGTCTTGTCACGACCGGCAACGAGGTGTTCTACGGGCGCATTGAGGATACCTTCAGCCCGGTGGTTCAGGCAAAGCTTGCGGAATTCGGCTGCGAGATGGCGGAGATGATCAGAGTGACAGTTCTGTTTTCAATTTCTTCCTGCATGAGTTTTCCCTCCTTCCGTTCGCATTGGGAGTGATGGTATCATCGCTCTGTCGCCGGAGCGGT
>ERZ772860.1245-NODE-1245-length-18394-cov-3.316866_pt1 | contig 18394 bp, 14 predicted proteins | sample MGYA00511342_ERZ772860 | MGnify/ENA primary metagenome ERZ772860 (study PRJEB29015, sample SAMEA2737665) | human gut metagenome | biome: human gut; feature: human-associated habitat; material: faeces | place: China | collected 2012 ... | reverse complement strand
CCCCGCCGTTTTGATACAGCGAGGATCGGGCGTAGAGCCGCGCGCCCTTGATTTGCCAGACCACCCAGTCGTTTAGATAGCGGTCGAGCGCGCTGTCCCCGCTTTGCAGCAGAATTTTTTTCGTCTCGGCGGCGCGGGCGGCGACGGAGGTCTGAAAAGCCGCCTCGGCGCGTTTCGGCTCGGCAAAGGAGCGCGCGAGCCGCGCCGCGTTCTGCGCCGTATCGGCCGCCGCAACGGCGAGCACGGCGCGGGTTCCCTCGTTTCCGGCCGACAGTGCAATGCGGAACGCCGCGATACGGCCGGACGCCTCCTGCGTTTCCGGCGCGTAAAACATGCCGCTCTGGAACTCCGCCTCAGAGCAGGTGATTGCGGACGGCGCGGGCCACGCGCAGAACGCCGCGGCCGCCGGGTCAAGGTGCTGTAAAAACGGATTTTCCGCGGTGATACAGCCCGTCTCCGTATCATACGCGGTCACGACTCCCTTGCGGTCGTTTTCGCTCTCGGCGAGGAGCGGCGCGGCGAACCAGTCGATCGTCAGGCCGCCGCGCTCCGCTTCGATCACGACGACCCGCACGCATTCCTCCGGCAAAACGCATACGCGCACGCGCACCGTCTGCCCGTCGACCTCCTTTGTCCACGACGTAAAGCCCTGTTCAAAGGAACATTCCGCCCCCGCGAGCAGCGGAATGCGGACGCCGTCTGTCAGGGCGAACAGCGATTCGCCGTTTTCGCGGCTGTCCCAAGGCGTGATTTTCAACAGACGCGCGTTTTTATACCAGATATGCGTCAAGCCGAAGTCGGCGGAGAAGCAGCCGAAGCGCGGGTTGCACAACGGCTGCGACCATACCCGCGGCCGCGCCGCTTTGGTTTTTCCGATCGGCAGCGCCGCAGCCGCCGACCCGCTTCGCCGGTACGGCAGCGACGCGCACGCCGCGAGGCGGAGCGCGGAGAGCTGCGCCTCGCTCAGCGCCGAGAGGTCAAACAGGTGGAGCCCGCCGCGGCTCCCGACCGCCTGCTCGCTTCCGGCGACCTTAATCGCCGAATGGCAGATGTGAAAGCCCGTGCGCTCATAAGCGCCGCCGTCGTCGGTCAGCAGACACAGATCGTAGGCGACGCCGCAGCTCGCCAGCAGCTTGTGCTGGCGGACGGCCCGGAAAATCTCGCTCGCCCGCGCGTTCTGTTCCTCTGAAAAGCATTCGGACAGCACGATGGGCAGATCGCCGCTGATGCCGAGACGCCAGAGCTCCCCTTTTGCGGTTTGGATGGCCGGCTTTGGGCCCTGCCGCTCTCCGCCCAGCAGCATCGGGGTGAGCAGAGAAAGCGCAGCGGCGGCCTCTCGCGCCGTAAACGCGAGGCGCTCCGCTGTTTTCATATATAAATCGCCTGTCCGGCGCGCCGCTTTCAGGGCGTTTTCACACACCGCCGCCGCTGCGGCGGCATTTTCACCGAGCGCTACGGCAAACCGCACCGAAAACGCCGCGCAGGATTTGAGCTCGACAGGAATCGCCGCCCGGATAACCGGCGCGCGCATTTCCCCGAATGCCGCGGAGCCGAGGTCTCCGCAATAGGAATCGGCAATCCGCGGATCATTGCCGGCGAGCGCCGCGTCGCCGTCGGTCGTAAAGACGGCTCCGTCGCGGTCGCAGACCATGGCGACAGCCTGTTCCGTTTTGCCGCTGCGGTCGCGCCGCGTCGCGGCGGCCCCGTTGCGGACCGGCTCGGTGGTCAGAAACATCTGATAAAACGCCGGATGGCTGGCGTATTCCGTCTCGCTGCCGCACAACGGCTCCAAAAACAGGATCAGATGGCCGTTTACCGTCCCGTCGCTGACGTTTCTGACGGTGACCTCGCGGATCTCCGCTTGGTCGTTTTCCGATATCCCGACCCATTGCGTGATATGCAGACGGCTGCTCTCGGCGGAAAAACGGCAGAAATCCTCCGTAAACTCGCTGCGGTAGCGCGCGTCCGTGCCCTGCGGCAGCGCGGCGGCCGACATCACCTCGTTTTCGCTTTGAAACAGCACGGCTATCCCTGTGCTGTTTGGAACCAGCGTTCTTCCCGAATGATACGCGGCGGCGCGGCGGGAAAACAGGCTTGTCACGCCGGCCGAAGTCGCCAGCAGCGTACATCCGCTGTTGGCGAGGAGATTGACCGCGGGTTCGGTTTCGTTGCCGCCCGTGGTCGTGATCCGATAGGTCATCGGCCGCGCCGTCCGCACTTTGAGCTCGGGCCTGGCGCTGATCCGGCGCACGTTGACGGCGTTAACGGGCATGCGCTCGCGCAGCAGCGACTGATAGGCGCGGATATCCGGCCGGCTCAAAAACGCTTCGACAAAATAGAGCCCTTCGCCGCCGCACGCCGTCAGCAGATTGCAGATCGAACACAGGGACATCGCCATATGGTGCGCCATATAGCTCTTGCAGACGCGGTAAGGCCGCGCCGCCCATTCCCCGTCGTTTTCGGGAATACGCCCCGCGGTGAAATCGACGGATTCGTACAGCCCGTATTTTCCCTGAATGTCGTCGATGGCGGCCAGAGCGCGCAGATTTTTGAGCGCTTGGTTCGGATCCGTCGTCAAGGCCAAAAACGTCGAGTACGGCGACAGCACAAGCTCGCTGTCCAGCCCGTTTTTCAGGCCGAGCGCGGTGATGCCGTGCGCCTTGTACTGATAGTTCAGCGACTCGTCAAACGAATAAAACGCGCTCTCCGAAATGCCCCAAGGCAGTTTTCGCCGCCGGGCATAGCGCCGCTGGCAGTAGACGGCGTAGCGGTTCGCCTCGTAGAGCAGGGAATTTTCCTCGTCGGGCAGCAGGATGTTTGGCATCAGGTATTCAAAGAGGCTACCGCTCCATGACACGAGGCCGGAATAGCCGTTGGTCTCCGAAAGCATGCGGGAAAGGCTGCGCCAGTGCCGTTTTTCAATCTGCCCCTGTGCGATCGCCATAAAACTGGTCAGGCGCGCCTCGCTGGCGAGCATGTCGTAGCGGCCGCCGACACCGTGCCCCTCTCCGTCGACGGCGATTCGCAGCAGATGCGCGTCCTCATCGTACAGCGCGCTGAAATCGGCGGAAACGGCGAGACGCTCCATCCGTCCGGCGAGCTGCCTGTTCCCTTTTTCTCCGACGAGTTGGGCGGCGGCGAGCAGCGAGGCGCACAGGTTGCCGCTGTCGACCGAGGAGACAATCGCCGGGCTCATCACGCGCAGCGTTTTCGTATTGTACCAGTTATAGAGGTGGCCGCGGTATTTCTCCATGCGTTCCACGGCGCTGATGACCCTCAGAAGGCGCTTTTCCGCTTCCTCCCACGGGAGAAAGCCGAGCTTCTCCGCCCCCAGAACGGCGAGCAGGGAGAGGCCGATGTTGGTCGGGCTCGTCCGGTGGGCGATCGTCCCGCAGGGCTCCGCCTGATAGTTGTCCGGCGGCAGAAAATTGTCTGTCTCCGCCATCATCTCATCGAAAAACCGCCAGATTCTGCGGGCGTTTTCAGTTAAAAGCGCTTTGTCCTCCTCCCCGATCTCCGGCTTCTGATCCATTTTCCGGGAGAGCCAGAAGGAATAGGCGGGCGATAAGACCCAGAACAGCGCCGCCAGCCATGCGACCGGATTCCATCCGACGACGCAGACCGCCGCTGCGAGCACGATGGCCGGCATAAATACGAAGTACTCGTGCAGCAGGCCGCCGACGCCGTTTTTGGCATACTTGGCGCGCTTTTCAGCCTCCGCCGCCGTCGTCCATTCCAGCATGGCGCGTTTGGTGAAGAGCATACGCCAGAGCGCCTGCACGATGGCGCGGACGGTAACAAACGCATCGAATGGCAGCAATAGAAAGCGCGAGAAAAATTGCAGTAGGCCGCCGCGAAAGCCCGCGTAGATCGTCGAGTGACAGCGCGTTGAAACCTTATTGGTAAAATTTCGGAACCGCTCTACGGTATTCAGAAGCATCGGCGCGGCCAGAGCGGCCAGGGCGCAGACGGCTGCGACCGCCGCCGGCGCATTCATGAAGATACAATAGCCCGCAATGGCCAGAAAAATCGCGGCCGACGTCTGCGCGCGCCGGAGATTGTCGCCAATTTTGTATTTTGCAATCCGGTTTAAAGGGTTTGGATAAAGCTCGCCGCTGCGGCCGCGGATTCTTGGAAAGAGAAAAGGGATGAGCTGGATATCGCCGCGCGTCCATCTCGCCTGTCTCTTGAAAAACGAACGCACCGACGACGGAAAGCCGTCTGTGAGCGTGGTGTCGGTCAAATAGCCCGTGCGCAGGAAGCTGCCTTCGAGCAGGTCGTGAGAGAGCACGCGGTTGTCGGCGATCTTGCCTTTCAGCACGCGGTGCATCGTGCGCAGGTCGATCATGCCCTTGCCGATAAAGATCGAATCGCCGAAAAGATTTTGGTAAATATCGCCGCTCGCGGAAAAATACGGATCCGTGCCGCCCTGCCCCGCGAAGATGCGCGAAAAAAGCGTCGCGTTGGCCGCGATCAGGTCGAGCGCGATCCGCGGCTGCAAAATGCCGTAGCCGGCGACGACGCAGGAATCGTCTCCGGCGACGGAGGCCCGGTTTAACGGATGGAGCATGGCGCCGGCCATGGAGCGGATCGAGTCCGGCGCGGGCGCGGTATCGGCGTCCAGCGCGACGAGATAGCGTACCTTTCGCAGCCGGCTCTCGTCGACGCCGTAAACGATCGGCAGATTGTCCGCGTCGTCGTCTCCTGAGACGAACGCCGCCAAGGAGGCGATGGCGCCGCGCTTGCGCTCATAAGCCATATAGACCCCGTCGCGCTCGTTAAAGCGGCGGTTCCGGTAGACGACGGCGAACCGCTTGCCGTAACGCGCGTTCAGCTCGTCTACTTTTTCTTTCGCGGCATTTAAAATCTCCGCGTCGGCCTCGGCCTCCGGCGTTTGGGAATCGGGGAGGTCGGCAAGCACGCCGTACAGAACGTTATCCCCCGCCGTTCGGTTGGCGAGATAATATTCCTCCAAAAGCGCGACGTGCTTTTCCGCCTGCTTTTTGTCTGCGGCCAGCAGCGCGATTACAACCAGGGTCATGCCCTCTTCGGGAACGCCGTTTTTCAGCTCCAGCGCGGGCAGATGCCAGATCGGCACATGCCGCGAAAACATATAAAGCAGCAGCGACCTCGTGACCTCATAAAGCGGCAAAATCGCCCCTATGCCAAGGAGAACGCTTTTGAACAGGATGCCGAGCAGCACGGAAATCAGAACCGGAAGCGTCATATCGAGGATCAGATAGGCGTTGGCGGCGCGTTTGCGCGCTTTTTGCAGCGGCTCGGCGTTGACGATGTGAAACCCGATATGCGCCGCGGCGGTATCAGGCGGCGCCGCAGCGGCGGCGGCGAGAGCTTGGCGCGCGAGCTCATATTCGGAAATACGCCGTTTGCGCGCCGTGCGCGCAAGGAGGTGCCGGTAATAGGCCTGCGAATATTCGTCCATTTGCGGATAGGTGCCGTCCGGGTCGTCTAAAAGCACCTGTTCGAGCGCGCTCACCGCGCGCACGGCGCGGTTATAATCGGCGCTGCCGACGGCGCGCAGCAGCTTCAACGAGTTTTTGATGTTCTCCGCAAGGGTTCCGTGCAGCTTTTCGGCCGTTTGCGCGTAGACGGCCAGCGTCTGATTGACGCCGCCGCGCAGGCTCTGTTTCCAGAGAATCATCTCCGCGCCGAAGGGATCGTCCGCTTCCTCGGCGGCGTAGGCGCGGAGGATTTTCGCAATCTCCTCAGCGGCCGAACAGATATTTTCGACCGCCGCAAAACGCAGCATCGTCAGGAACAGGTTGCATTCGTCTTCGTTCAGCGGCCGTTCGCGCTGTACGCCTTCCAAAAACAGCTGAATCCGCTCCGGCGTCACCGCGTCCGCGCCGGTTTTCAGCAGCGACCGCGCCATCTCGCAGACAAAGACCCGGCCTTTTCGGTCCGAGGTCAGCCGATAGCCGCCGCGCAGCTCCTGTTTGAGGATGTTGCCCTCCTTTTCCACCGTGTAGACATTGTCGGAAAGCCAGACGAATTCAGGAGGCAGCAGCACCGAGTCTGTTTTCGGCAGGCTTTCCGAATAGCGGTTGAGCTGCGCGACCGTTTTTTTGATGACGCTGAGATCATGTTTCAGCGCTTTGCGCACCGCGCGCGCGTCCGCATAGCCGCGCGCGGAAAAAGCGCGCGCGCAGTTTTCTCCGTAACGCCCGGCGCGGCTGTTGGGCATGAATATTTCGTCCTGCATATCGGTAAACCGTGTCCTTTCTTTGAAACGTCCCCGCTCCGTCAAAAATCGATCTGCTGAACCGCCCTACTCAGCGTCTCCGGCCGATTCAGCTTGACCATCCGTCATCCGTCCACACATAGCTGAAAATCGCGCCACAGAGTAAAATCACGTCCGCGCCGACCTTTTGACGCGCAGACGCAGGCGTTCAGAATCCCATACAAGAAAAGCGGTTCCTCCGTCGGGTCAAGAAAATCGTTTTTGCCCGGCGGCCGTCGTTCGCCGCTTGTCTTTTCTTATTTTTTCATAAATTGATTTTTGTATACATAGCGCCGCCCTATTGACAACGCGTCTCGGTTATGGTATCATATCTGCTGTAAAGGATTTTAGCTTTACAGCGATACCTCCAGCCGGACGGAAGAAGGTTGAAGCGTCATGCCCGCCGAAAACGCTCTGAAAGAAAATGCGTTTGAAATGTGTCTCCTGTTTGATTTTTACGGCGCCATGCTGACGCCGCGGCAGCAGGAAATTTTCGATGTCTATTATAACGACGATCTCTCGCTTTCCGAGATCTCCGAACAGATGCAGATCTCGCGGCAGGCGGTGCGCGATTCGCTGACACGCTCTAAAAACCTCATGATCAATTTTGAGCAACGGCTCGGCCTTGTCGGGCGTTTTAAAAAAAATTCCGACGCTTTGCAGCGGATCAACGCGCTCGCTTCCGAGCTGCTGGACCTGAACCGGACGGAAAAGCGGAGCGCCGAGTTTGATCTCCGGCTGGCGGAGATCTACCGGCTTACAAAGGACGTCGCCGGTCTGGCGTAATTGCCTCTACCCGTTTCCTCCGACAGCGGAGGTAATCAGGTATACGCGCCCCCTATTCTGTTGGAAAACCGGTCGAGGCGCTTTTGTTTTCGACGTTTTGTTGAGCCTATGGCGATCAAGGGCCGACCGTCTCGCGCGGCGGCAGAGATGAGACTGCGGGTATTATTTGTTTAAAGGAGCTGATACAGCCGATGGCTTTTGAAAATTTACAGGATAAGCTCTCCTCCGTCTTTAAAAAACTTCGCGGGCGCGGCAGATTGAGCGAAAACGACATCAAGACCGCGATGCGCGAGGTTCATGGCCCTGCTGGAAGCCGACGTCAGCGTCAAGATCGCCCGCGACTTCATTGACGCCGTCAGCGCGCGGGCGCTCGGCAGCGACGTGCTTGACAGCCTTACGCCCGCTCAGCAGGTTATCAAAATTGTCAATGAAGAATTGACCGCGCTGATGGGCGGCGCCAACGAGCGCATCAATATGGCGCCCAAGCCGCCGACGGTCGTTATGCTCGTGGGTTTGCAGGGCGCGGGCAAAACGACAAACGGCGCCAAGCTGGCGGGGTATTTCAAAACGCAGCTCTCCAAGCGTCCGCTGATGGCCGCCTGCGACGTATACCGTCCCGCCGCCATCCGGCAGCTCCAAATCGTCGCGGAGCAGGTCGGCGTTCCCGTGTTCGAAATGGGACAGGGCGACCCGGTTGAAATTGCGCAGAAGGCTCTTGTTCATGCGCGCGAGCACGGCAACGACATGGTCTTTATCGATACCGCCGGCCGTCTCCATATCGACGACTCGATGATGGACGAGCTGAAACGCATCAAAGCCGCCGTCAATCCCGACGAAATTCTGCTCGTGGTCGACGCGATGACCGGTCAGGACGCGGTCAACGCCGCGACGGCTTTCAACGCCGCGCTCGACATCGACGGCATCTACCTCGCCAAGCTCGACTCCGACGCGCGCGGCGGCGCGGCGCTCTCCGTAAAGGCCGCCACCGGCAAGCCGATCAAATTTGTCGGTACCGGCGAGAAGCTCGACGCGTCGAATATCGAGCCCTTCTACCCCGACCGTATGGCGTCGCGTATCCTCGGCATGGGCGATATGCTCTCGCTGATTGAAAAGGCGCAGCAGGCTTTCGATGAAAAGAAAGCCGAAGAGCTGGAACGGAAGATGCGGCAGAACAAAATGTCGCTCGACGATTTTCTCGACCAGATGCGCCAGATCAAAAAGATGGGCTCTGTGCAGAATATTCTGAAAATGATCCCCGGCGTCAACGCCAAGCAGCTTGAAGGCGCCAAAATCGATGAAAAGCAAATCGCACGCACTGAGGCGATCATTCTTTCGATGACGAAAAAAGAGCGCGACAACCCGTCGCTGCTCAATTTTTCCCGCAAAAAACGTGTCGCCGCCGGCAGCGGAACGCGTGTCGAGGACGTCAACCGGCTGCTGAAACAATTCGAGGCGACACAGGCAATGGCCCGGAAGATGACGGGCGGCAAAGCCGTTAAGAACTTCGGCGGTCCCCAGGCGAAAAACAGGAAGGGCTTTAAATACCCGTTTTAATAAACTGTTTTACAATTTTATTCACAAATTATTTGGAGGTACAAATCATGGTTAAGATCAGACTGCGCAGAATGGGCGCCAAAAAAGCTCCGTTTTATCGAATCGTCGTCGCGGACTCCCGCTCTCCCAGAGACGGCCGTTTTATCGAAGAAATCGGCACTTATAACCCAATGCTCGAACCCAGCGAAGTCAAAGTCGACGCGGATAAGGTCAAGGAATGGATCAAGAACGGCGCTCAGCCGACTGAGACGGTCAAATCGCTTTTGAAAAAAGAGGGCATTCTGTAAGCGGACGTCCTCAAAAAGGAATGGTTTCAAATGAAAGAGCTACTCTACTATATCGCCAGATCGATTGTTGACCATCCCGACGCCGTTTCGGTGAACGAGGTTACCCGCGACGATATGCTCATTTTAGAGCTGAGCGTCGATCCGTCCGATATGGGCAAGGTCATCGGCCGTCAGGGAAAAATTGCGAAGTCCATTCGCTCGGTCGTAAAAGCGGCTGCTATCCGTGAGAACATCCGCGTCAACGTCGATATCGTCGGCTAAGTTTCAATGGGACAAAAAGACCGGCTTTGACGGTCTGAGATCTGAAAACATCCTTTCCGGCATTGGTTTGCCGCGAGAGTGGCGCCTGCCGGTCAACAGACCGCCGGTGATCAGCGGCATCCGTTTTCATCTCAGACTTTCGGCCGGTTTTTTATCTGTAAAAAATTTCAAACAACGGGGGTTCTGCCATGGAATCCAGTCGAAAAAACAACCGCTATCTCGAAGCCGGCAAAATCGTCGGCACACACGGCGTGCGCGGCGAGGTCAAGCTGAAACCCTCCTGTGACAGCGCCGAGTTTCTGCTGCCGATCGATACGCTGTATCTGAACGGCCAAGCGATCGCGCCGGTTTCCAAGCGCGTACACAAGGGAATGCTGCTTCTGCTCCTGCCCGGATTTGACAGCGTGGAGAAGGCGATGCGGCTGATCAATTCCGTCCTCTATTTCGACAGAAACGACGTTTCTCTGCCGGAGGGCGTCTATTTTTGCTGCGACCTGATCGGGCTTTCCGTCTATGATCTCCGCTTGCAGCGGACGATCGGCAAGATCAGCGAGGTTCTGGACCGACCGGCGAGCAGCGTCTATGTCGTCCGTGACGGCGATGCGGAATATATGATCCCCGCCGCCGGCGATTTTATCCAGTCGGTCGATCTTGACGGCGGCGTCATTACGGTCAAGACGATCCCGGGGATGGTGGGCGATGAATAAAATCTTTGTGCTCACGCTCTTCCCCGACGCGGTCATGGGCGTGCTGTCCGGCAGCATCATCGGCAACGCCATCAAAAACGGCATCGTCGATATTCACTGTATCCAGATCCGCGACTATACGCTGAACCGGCAGGCGCAGGTGGACGACTATCCGTACGGCGGCGGCATGGGTATGCTGTTGATGGCGGACCCGCTCTACCGCGCCTGGCGCGCCGCCGCGGAGCAATGCGCCGCGCCGCGCACCATTTTGCTGAGCGCTCAGGGCGCGCCGTATACGCAGCACGCCGCAAAGCGGCTGTCGCTCGACCGCGAGCTGATCTTTGTCTGCGGCCACTATGAGGGCGTTGACCAGCGCTTCATCGACGAATGCGTCGACGAGGAGATCTCAATCGGCGATTTCGTCCTCACCGGCGGCGAGATCGCCGCGCTGGCGGTCATCGATTCCGTCTGCCGTCTGCTCCCCGGCGTTCTCGCCGACGAGAGCTGCTATACCGATGAGAGCCACTGGTCGGGGGTGTTGGAATACCCGCAGTACACGCGGCCGGAGATCTGGCACGACCGGCGCGTACCGGACGTGCTTCTGTCGGGCCATCACGAGAAGATCCGCAAATGGCGGCGCGCGCAGGCGCTGAGAGTAACGCGCGAGCGGCGGCCGGATTTGTTTTCGGCGTTACCTCTGTCGGACGAGGACAAGCGGCTGCTGGACAGTGAAACAACATAGACTTGCCATCCATCCAATCCGGCGCGTTCAGGCGGGCGGCAATAAAGCGTCTCCTTTCGGAACCGAGCGATTTCCATTGGCTTCTGATCGGCCAGACGCAAAGCAGACATGCCTTCATCCGGCCCATACCCAGCTTTGAATGAGCCGACCCTCGATATCCCAGCTTCGGGATGATCCGAATCCGGTTCCGGAAACGGGCGGCGACACAAGCTTTGCCGCTTAGACGGCTTTGACTTTCGTGCTCCGGCATGACCGCTCTTTTACGCCTTGATCAGAATTGTACAAAACGATCAACAACGCCAAAGAAGAGGGGTGGGCTGATCGCCTACCCCTCTTCTTTGGGACAAAGCCGAATGTACGTGAAGAAAAACGAAAACCCCCGAAATATCGGGGGTTTTCGGCGTTTTGTGTACAGGAAACAAAAAGATATTCCCCATTATTTTCGAAAATATCTGAACTTCGAAGCTTCTTACTGCATTGTCATACCAATCAATTTTTATGTATTTCTATTGTTTTTTTATTGGATACCACCTTTCCCATCTATGTCCTTTTTCTGAACATTCGTAAAATTTTTCAATACAAATATAGGTTGCTGTGTCTTCAACATATCCGCATGGCATTTGTTTATATTTCGGATCAAACTGATCTAATGACTTATGAGCCTCTTCATTTGTCGTTTTCCAATCAGAAGATATAACAAGAAATTCGCCTGCCGGGTATTTTTTTAATTCAAATTCTTCCGGCGCTTCGCTTATGTTACCGGCGATCACTCCGATACCCACATTCCAATAATCAGACAACATAACATGAACGCTTTCCAAACAATCGTTTTCGTTTTTTCGGTACGGCGCCAATTTTTCAAATCCGCCCGACTTAAAAAAATCATCGTACCATTTTCCAAAATCCATTTTTTGATCTTTATATATTTTACCGAGAAAAAGGAATTCTTCCTGTCTTTGTTGAAATACATGATTGATTGAGTCAAACATCGTTATTTCCTCCACATTTGGTTTATTGATTTTCAGAAGATATTCCTCTGTAAAAACGAAATAGCAAGCTGAAACATCGTGAACGTGTTGTAACGGATAAAATAAAACGGAGCAGGCGATATATCGCTTGCTCCGTTTTGGTGGAGACAGCAGGACTCGAACCTGTGACCCCCCGCGTGTGGGGCGGATGCTCTACCAGCTGAGCTATGCCTCCGAAAACCGTTCTTAGAACGGAATGTCTCCCGAGGAACAGGAGACAAATGTGGTGACCCGAGGGGGAATCGAACCCCCGTTACCGCCGTGAAAGGGCGGTGTCTTAGCCGCTTGACCATCGGGCCATATAATTTTACAGAGCGTTCGTATAGCGCTCTGTAAAATTTTTGGTAGCGGCAGTCGGACTTGAACCAACGACCTGTCGGGTATGAACCGAATGCTCTAGCCAACTGAGCTATGCCGCCACATCACATGCTTGTACCAGAACCGTCTACCAATCGGTAGCAACACAAGCAAGAAATATTATACATGATTTTTCGCTTCCTGTCAAGTCTTTTCGCCGAATAAATCAAAATTTTTCCGGCGCCGCATCCTCCTCTTCCGGTTCTGAAAAAAGCGTACAGCCCATACGTCTGTACCGGTCGATCAGATCATACAGCGTTTTCTCGGACAGGCCCAGCTTTGCGGCCAGACAGCGCAGACACAGACACCGCTCCGCAGAGCGGCATATCAGCTTCCGGTACAGAGCCGCCGCGTCGCCGGACAAAGCGCTGCCACACAATTCACATCGATCCATCAATAAAACGTCCCTCCTCATTAACACCGCAATGCATTTTCTGCATTCAATCAGAACGTGGCATGCTGTTTGCCGCGGCAGGACGGTCCCCGCCGCGGCAAACGCCTGTTAATCGGCTGTTTTGATATCCGTATATCGCATGGCAACAATCATGCTGCGCAGCATATCTTCGGTCACGTTCAATCCCTGCCCGCTTCCCTTCAAAGCGCCGCTGTTGATTAAAATCTCCGTCTCCGCTCTCAGCGCGGCCGGGATTTCCTCTAAGGTCTGATAACGGATGGGACAACATTCCTTGCTGTAATTTTCGTATGAAATGTCGAGATCCACCACCGCCGGCACACCGTCCACTCTTCCCCCGGAAGTATACTGCCAGATCGACGCCTCATACGACGGTTTCGACGCGCTCCACTCGGCCAGCCATAGCCGGCAGTCTTCGCCCAAAGATGAAAAATCGATATATCGTGTCAGAAAATCCGGGTTTGAATACAGCATCGGCGTATATCCCGCCGCTGCGACGGCCTTGCAGAAAGCGTCCGCCATCGCGGTCGCTAACGTCTTTGTCACAGTGACTCCATTGTTGGCGGCGTATCGGACCGAGGCTTCCTCATAATCAAAGGCGAGCGGATAAGAGATCTTCCAGCCGTGCGCGGTTTCGATCAGTCGGGCAGCCTCTTCCTCCGCTTCTCTCTCATTTACCGCATAGGAGAACCAATAGAGACCTACCTGGATCTGATGATTCAGAGCGCCGCGGATGTTTTGTATGCACTTACTGTCCGCAGTCTTGCCAAATCCGGCGCGAATCATAACAAAGTCGATCCCCGCGCTTTTGACCTTGGCCCAATCGATATCGCCCTGATAGGATGAGACATCCATTCCTTTATATTCCATCAAAATCCCCCTTTCGCTGTATTATATGCCGGCAAAGAGAGGAATGTCCGGGAGAAACGCCCGCGCCGCGCCGTAAAAGAAAGCCTCCGCGCGCAATATTTGCGCGCAGAGACTTTTCCAAATCAGCGGTAAATACTCGTGATCTGATCTTTTTCCTCGCCGGTGACGAGGTTTACAATATCCTTGCTGAACAGATCTTTTCTGCGGAGGAAATACCAGAGATTGACGCAGGAATAAATCAGCGCCAGCGGAATCAAAAACCTCGCGTATCGGCCGAACACCGCAGGAACGCTCCCGCAGAACAGCCGCGTGAACAGCCAGATCAGCGGCCGGTACAGCGCCAGTAGCACTAAGTGCGTCAGCGTGGCGATCAACGCCGCTCGGTTCAGCATGGGCAGAAGCGCAACGTCGGCCACGGCGGTCAGAATCAGCAGTATGGCGAAGACCGAAAAAATCCCTTCGTAGGTTGCGCCGCCGCCGGAATAAAACGTCAGGATGGCGTTCCACGTCTCCGTGTCCAGCAGCTCGTTCAGCATCAGCGCCAGATAGATTAAGATCAACCCGAACAGATAGCCAAACAGATAGATCCGCAACCAGACAGAGCCGCGGTGATAGACGTTGAGCTTTTCAAGATTGTGGGTATTCACCGTGGTTCCCTCCTCTGCGGCGGCTGCGCCGCCATTATTCGACAGGATAGGCGATCGTCGTCATCAGACCCAGCTCCGGCTGCGACGACATCAGGCGGCTGTACTGGACGACGACCGGCACGCTGCTCTCGACGAGCATCGCGTACGGCACGTCCTGCGGGACGCTGCGGCCGTCTGTCGCTTTGAGCTTATCCATGCGGATATGGTGCGTCCTCTTAGCGCCGCACTGCGCTTTGAAGCCGCCCATCTCGTCGCGGTCTTCAAAGTACAGCGTCATGGTGATCTCGGCGTCCTTGTCGGAGGTGTTCAGAACACAGACCGATTCGTGGCTGTTAAAGAGGCCGTTGGAGTGAGAATCCCAAAATCCGTCTCCGATCAGCCAGGTGGTTTTTCCGTATGTCATCAGATGACCCTCTTTCATAAAAATGAATTCAATGTGCAGAATCGTTTTTCTAAGATACCGGCAATGTTCAAGTCAAGCGCTGATCTTCGCAGGACGTCTGAGCAAAGCCGGAATGGCCGGTTATGCCGGCGTTCAGACCGGATCATGCCGCTTCGCGGCATCCGCCCCCTGAGCAAAAGCCTTTATCCGCGCTTTGAGGTGACCTCAGCTTCGTATTTTTTGGTTTCGTCGAGCCAGGTCCGGCCGGCGTATTTGCCGGTCTTTTCGCAGAGATAATCCCAGACAATCCCCCACGGCAGGCTTTTCAGCTCCTCGCTCAGCGCCAGCACCGAGGTGTTGTCGCCGTTCGCCTCGCACTGTTTGAGCATAGCCGCCGGTTCCAGATAGGCGCGGAGCAGCGCTTTGCGCGCGTTGCGCGCGCCCACCGTCCACGCCGCGATGCGGTTGATCGAAGCGTCAAAATAGTCGAGGCCGATGTGAACGCGGTCTTCAATGCCGTTGCGGACGATCTCCTGCATGATCGCCATGAGTTCGTCGTCCATGATGACGACATGGTCGCTGTCCCAGCGGACCGGGCGCGAGACGTGCAGCATCAGCTCGGGCAGGAACAGCAGCATCGCCGAGATCTTGTTGGAGACCAGCTCGGTCGGGTGGAAATGGCCGGTGTCGAGCGTCGCCATCCTCTTGCGCGTCGCGCAGTAGCCCATGTAAAACTCATGGCTGCCGACGACGTAGCTCTCGCTGCCGATGCCGAACAGCTTGCTTTCCAGCGTGTCGCGGTTCCATGCGGGGTTGGTTTCAAACGAGAAAACCTCGTCGAGCGACTCTTCAAGGCGCTTTCTCGGCGCGAAGCGGTCGACAGGCACCTCTTTGCAGCCGTCATGAATCCAGAGGTTGGTGACACAGGTCTTGCCGGTCTGCTTGCCGAAGGCCTCGCCGATGCGGCGGCAGCACTTGGCGTGCTCAATCCAGAAAGCGCGGACGGCGGGGTCGGCGCTCGACAGCGAGAAGTCGCCGGAAAGCGGGTGCGAGAAGAAGGTCTCGTTGAAGTCCAGACCGATTTTCAGGCCGTTGGCCCAGTCGATCCAGCGCGCAAAGTGTTCGGGACCGATCTGGTCGCGCGGGACGGGCGCGTCGGTGTCGAGATAGGTGGCGTGGAGCGAAACCTTCGTCTCGCCCGGCATGAACGAGAGCACCTTTTCGATATCCGCGCGCAGCTCGTCGGGCGTACGCGCTTTGCCGGGATAGTTGCCGGTGGTTTGGATGCCGCCGGTCAGCGCCGCGCCCGGGTTTTCAAAGCCGGTGACGTCGTCGCCCTGCCAGCAGTGCAGCGAAATCGGAACTGCCAGCGCCTTGTCGATCGCCGCGTCGGTATCGACGCCGTAAGCGGCGAACTGCTCGCGCGCGAGTTCATACCGTTTCATCGTATCCATTGATTTATTCCTCCGTTTTCTTTTCAATCAGGTTTAGGAAACGCCTATACTGTTCATCCCATTCGGCGCGGTCGGAAACCGTATAGTCCTCGACGCCGAACGACGCGGAGACAAGCGAACGCGCCTGCCAGACGTCGGCGACCTCGCCGGTCGCGATGAGCTGCGCGCAGATGTTGCCGATGGCGGTGGCCTCGACCGGCCCCGCCAGCACGCGCCGCCCTGTGGCGCGCGCCGTGTAGTCCATCAGCAGCTTGTCCTTGCAGCCGCCGCCGACGACGCGGATCACCGGCAGCGCATAGCCGAGCATGGCTTCAAGCTGTTCGACGGCATAGCGGTACTTCATCGCCAGGCTTTCCAGCACGCAACGGAAGATCTCGCCGCGCGTCTCCGGCGCGCTCTGCCCCGTCGCCGTACAGTAGTCGCGGATTTTGCCGATCATATTGCCCTTTTCAAAAAACGCCGCGGCGTCGGGGTCGATAAAGCGCGCAAAGGCGGGCGCGGCCGCGACCTCCGCGTCGAGCACGGCGTAGTCGATGCTGCCGGTCCCCTTTTCCAGCTCGCGCTTGACCTCCTGATAGATCCAAAGGCCCATGATGTTTTTCAGGAAGCGGATGGTGCCGCCGAAGCCGCCCTCGTTGGTATACTCGATCGCGTAGGCCGCGTCGTCGGTGCGCGGAGCGTCCAGCTCGACGCCGAGCAGGCTCCATGTCCCGCAGGAGATATAGGCGCAGCGCTCGCCGCGTTCCATGGGGATTGCCAGCACCGCGCTGCCCGTGTCATGCCCGCAGACGGCGGCGACAGGCAGCTTCATTCCGGTTTCGTCGCGGATGGCCTCGGTCGTCTCGCCGAGGATCTGACCCGGGCGGATCACCGGCAGGAAGATTCGCTCCGGCAGGCCGAGACGTTTAAGGATTTCCGTGTCCCAGCTCTGCGCGCGCACGTCTAAGAGCTGCGTCGTCGAGGCCATGGAGTATTCGGCCGATTTCACACCCGTCAGCATAAAGTTCAGCAGATCGGGCATCAGCAGCATCGTTTTCGCCGCGTCCAGCATGGCCGGATAACGCCGCCGGAGCGCGCTCAACTGGAAAATGGTGTTGAACTTCATAAACTGGATGCCGGTGCGCTCGTACAGCTCCCGCTTGGGGATGAGCGAATAGACGGCCTCCATCTCCCCGTCGGTAAAGCTGTCCCGGTAGTAAAGCGGGTTGCCGAGCGGCTTGTCATAGGCGTCGAGCAGGGCAAAATCCACGCCCCACGTGTCGACGCCCATGGAGGCGATGTCCGTTATCCCCTCCCGCCGCAGTTTCAGAAGACCTGTCTTCATCTCGGAAAACAGGCGCAGCAGATCCCAGTAATAGTGGCCGAAGGCGTTGACCGGCTCGTTGACAAAGCGGTGGATCTCGCGGACGGAAAGCCGCTGTCCGTCATAGTCGGCAAGAATACCGCGCCCGCTCGACGCGCCGAAGTCGAACGTCAAAAAGCGTTTGTTCATCTGTTGACCGCCTTTCTTTTTGGGGTTGATCGTTATGAACTATCGGCTGGTTTCTTTTGAAAGTTGCGGCCTTGCATGGGCAAAACATCCGAGCTGTCCGCATCGAAACGCGCGTGAGAAACCATCCGGTTATCGCAGAATCGAATCCTTTTCCTATAAAGCCGTCTCTTCCGGCAGGCGCCGTATATGGGTTTCGGCTTTCCCCCGCATCACGCGCGGGCGGCGAACGCCTCGGTCCGCGCTGCCAGAGACGGCGTTTTTTCAATGCTGCGGGCTGAAAACATGCTCTCCTCCGCGTCGCAGCGCGCGGCGCGCTCGCTGCCGATCAGCGCATAGGCCGCGGCTCGCAGGTTGGCAAATTCCGGCGCGCGGGCGGCGAGACAGACAAAGCTCTGCCGCGGCGAGTTGATGTCCTCGCCGCTGATCTGGAACAGGTTGTGCTTCTCGCACAGCGCGCGCAGGCGCAGATGGGACTTCGTTTGGGTCATATCATTTCCTCCTCAAAGAAAAAACTGCATTGCCGAAACAATGCAGTCCATAGAAAACGATGATAGATATAGATAGATTTCGTTTCCTACGCCGGCATTATCCGGATCAGGTCTGTGGGTATCGAGCTTCGATTCACTCGTCTCAGCCGGGAATGACCCAGCCCCCCAAATGGTACGTTGTTAGTTATACACGATTGTTCGCAACTTGTCAAGTCATTGTCCGCGCGGCAGCACATAAAGATCCGCAGCAGTGGCAAGCATGTTCTGCATCTCCATCCGGACAGACGGCGGCGAGAGGATCTCCACCTCAGTGCCGAAGCCAAACAGCCAGGCATAGAACTTCGGGCTCGTGACAACGTTGAGCGCAACCGTGAAATGCTCCGGCCCGTCAGCGACCACGATCACGTCCTTGCCGAAGCGGTCGAGCACCGCACCGACCAAATGATTGGCAAAGCGCAGCCGCACCGTCTGCTCTTCCCCACTGAACATGCTGAATACTTTTTTGGAGTACGCCGACAGATCCAGCTTTGAAAGGTCTTCCGTACCCTCACGCGGCATCTCCAGCGCGGAGATATCCGTCATCTTGTCCACGCGGTAATGCTTGCGCAGAGCGGCCTTGGCATCCCACGCCAGCAAATAGTAATTTTCATTGTCCCACATCAGCGCCAGCGGGCTGACGACGTAAAACGCGCCCTCTTTCCGATACC
>ERZ772860.1239-NODE-1239-length-18457-cov-2.784752_pt1 | contig 18457 bp, 21 predicted proteins | sample MGYA00511342_ERZ772860 | MGnify/ENA primary metagenome ERZ772860 (study PRJEB29015, sample SAMEA2737665) | human gut metagenome | biome: human gut; feature: human-associated habitat; material: faeces | place: China | collected 2012 ... | reverse complement strand
AAATCCAGCCAGCTACAGGGTCGTTCGCACGAAATCTTATTTATTCAACAAAGCCGTGTTTCACCCACATAAGAAACCGCTAAAGGTAAGGACTGATTTTTAACGGTAGGCTCAATGGTCAGTTTTTCAGGTTCTTCCTGATTATCCAGCGTTTCCGCTAATGCTGAAAATGCAGTGCTGTAACGTCCGATAAGTGAAGCCTGAATGTCGGAGACTTTCGGTACAGCCGATCCGTAAATCACATTCATCGCGTTGGTATAACCAGCGATTTGCCCCACATCAGGTTGAGTAACGATAGCTGTGGAAGTCCACTTTTCTTTGGCAACGGCCAGATACCCTATAGCCAGGGCAATAGCAACAATGACAGAGATGATAATTGTCATCTTGCCACGCCACAACTGCACTAGTAAATCAATCAAATCAATCTGTTCCGGGTCATGGTTTTGCCCAGAAACATTATTATTTTCTACTCTCATCATTACCCTAACTGACGGAAATTTCCAAGTCCGCATAGTTTAGCGATAATCCCCGTGAATGCTATAGGATAAGTGATAAAAATAATGAATTATTGCGGAGGTAACAAAAGACAATCAGGGCGCGCTTTATGCCAAGCTTTTTGATAAGCTCGCCGATGGAAACCGCCTTGTCGGTGTGATAGGGCATTATTTCAAGGAAAAACGGTTCCGAGCGGAAAACGTCCGCCTTGCCTGCAAGATGTTCTCTCAGCTGAGGTTCCAGCTCTGCCATTCTGTCACCCTTGCCTGCGATGATGCACTTAGGCACGCTGAAATCCACGTATTCGCCGATGTTGTCCACCTTTTTTACGGGCAGACCGTTTATCCGTGATTCGATCTGAATAAACTCGTTGTCAGGATTTTCGCAGATGATAGTGTCGCCCTCGTAGGTCATCACATCTGCGCCGTTGCGGCGTGCAAACTCGGCAACTATCCCGAAAGCGTCACTGCCAAGACTCTTTTGCACCAGCAGCTCGCCTGTCTTGAAGTTGCGCACTCTGCCGCCATTGTAGGACAGAGTAAATCCGCCGAATTTGTCAAGCCCTATTTCACGGGCAATGCCCTCAACGCCCCTGTCGGGTCTGCCGGAGGCTATTGCCGCCAGGTATCCTTTTTCCTGCGCTTCAAAAAGCGCCTTTTTTGTGGCGGGCGTGACCTTCTTTTCAGCATTGGTCAGCGTTCCGTCAATGTCAAGAAATATAATTTTGTAGCTCATATGCACTTCTCCCGATAAAATCTTTCCTGTAACAATATATCATATTTCATCGGGCAATAAAAGCGTTTCTCTTTGACCGTTTTGTTAATATAACTTACCTGCCCGGCTTTTCATAGGGGATAAAGGGGGCAGGGGAGTCGGAGTGTTCGCCGATGAGCTTTTCCATCCAGATCATGTCATACCAGCTGTCAAACTTCCTGCCGCAGGAAATAAAGCGGCCTATCAGGCGGTAGCCCATGTGCTCGTGAAATTTCATGCTGTCGTTGGTGAGATGAGCGTCCTCATGCTCTGTGTATGCGATGCAGGCGTAGGCATTCAGCACGTTCTGCTTTTTGAGCATATCCTCAAGCGTTGTGTAAAGCAGCTTTCCGCAGCCCGAGCGGCGCATATCCTTTTTGATATATACCGTCAGCTCGGCGCAGCGGTTGTATGCCTCACGGGGGTGAAAAGCAGAGGCATAGGCATATCCCACGATATGACCGTCCTTTATGGCGGCGATGTAGGGGTAATTTTTCAGGGTGTGTTCTATCCTGCTGCGAAAATCCTCCGCAGTGGGAATATCTATTTCAAAGGAAATGGCAGTCTCGGCAACGTAGGGGGCGTATATTTCAAGCAGCTCCTCCGCATCGTCGGGAGTTACGTTTCTGATAGTTATATCGCTCATTTGAAGCAGTCCTTTCATAATATCATACAAATATTATAGGATTTGAAAATGAACAAATCAAGTATATCAGCCGCAGTCATAATTATAGACCACTTCCGAGAAGTCGCAAGCCCTGAGCTTTTCTGCGGGAATGAGGAACACGCCTGTGCCCACATCTCCCCATATGATGTCAAAGTCATGACCGCCCCATGAGGTGATCTCTTCACCCTGCAGGCTGCCAAGCTCGAAAAGAACACGGTCAAAGCCTTCCAGAGACGGGCAGTCCTCCCGTGGGTCGGACTGGGTAAAACGGGGATATCCGCCGATGAATGCCACGCTTTCGGGGCAGCGGTCATAAAGGGTGTCATAGCCGTCTATATTCCAGTAATTTGATACTTCCTGACCCATTATCTCACTATAGCTGCTGACAAGAGCATTGCTGAAGCGATAGTCGTCGGGAGTGGCAGGGCATTTGTCAGGCTCTTCGGCACATAGGATAAATTCCTTTTTCAGCGGAAAATCGTACTCATCGCTGCTAAAGCTGTCGCAGGGGATATCGTCATCTGAAATGAGCAGAGATGTGTCGGTTATGATGTCCTTGTGATATATTACCCTGAAGCCGTTCTGATCGGTCTGTTCATCTGCGGAGTTGAAGTCAAAGCCATACAGGCAGTCATTTTCACAGGCGAGGAATATCTGCAAAATTCCCTGACGGGGGAAATCCTCAATGTGAGGAAGTTTTTCAAAATTCAGCTGCACCAGCAGGCGCAGAGGCTTGTCCTTGTAGCTGCCATCAGTTCCTCTGGGGTATTCCATGGACTTTGGAAAATAAGGCGTTCCGCCCAGCTTGCTGTCGAAGATGCCGCCTTTGCCTGCCACAGGTCTGAGCCTGAGTATTGGCAGAGGTGGAACAAGGCTGTCGGCTTTTTTGATAACATCGTTAATATCAGGCATATGATAGCTCCTTTGGTCAGTAAATTGTAATTATTATTATATCATGGGTATAGGGGAGTGTCAAACAGCCCTTTCTTTCCCCGCCGCCCTTTTCCTGTACTCGCAGGGCGTAAGTCCCGTGTGCTTTTTGAACACACGCATAAAGCAGATGTCAGTGTCATAGCCGCATATCTGGGATATCTCTTTCACGGGCAGGGCAGTGGTGGCAAGGTAATACTGCCCCGACTGTACCCTTGCAGAAATGATATCCTCGTAGCAGCTGACCCCGAACTGCTTTTTGTACACCGTCTGAAAATAGGACGGGCTGAGATTTATCCTGTCTGCCAGCTGCCTGACGGAGCCAAATCCCCCCGCATTGCTGTAAATATCCGCTCTCAGCTGCCGCAGTTGCTCACTGTAGGTGTGTTCGCCGTCACTGCTTTCGCCTCCGCCCTCGGATATTTTCATAAGTATCATTCGTATGAGCATATCGGCATACTGCCGACGATGTTCCGAGGGGGACATATTCTCACGGCAGAGTATGGTCAGCAGCTCTTCCACGGCGGAGATGTTCACCGAGGTTATGAGCCTGTCCGTCTCCACGGTGTCGAGAATATTGTCATCATCGGTCACGTTGAAGTGAATGAAATGGTTGGCGTAGTTGCCGCAGATGGTCTTATAATACTGGGGCGTGTCCTTTTTGTAGATGATAAGGCTGTCGGGTGGGACGATGATCTCATTGCCGTCAATGATGAGCAGGGCGGAGGTCTTGAAGATAACAAGCAGATTGTCCCCTGAGCCGTCAGGCCGCCATATGCAGAAATCCCCCGTATGTCTCGTGTCCTTTCCTATGGCGTTGAGACTTATCATATCATCACCTCATAAAGTATTATTTGTTAGTTTAAAAATATTATATGTCATTGAAAAGCAGCTGTCAATAGGCTATAGTATAAATAGCGTAAATATAATATGTTACCGTTAGGAACGCTAAAAACGTCAGGAGGAAGCGATAAATGAAGAAAATATCAATGCTAATCAACGCAAAGGACAAAAAGGGACACATCAATCCCGAGATATATGGCCATTTTTCCGAGCATCTGGGAAGATGTATCTATAACGGCATTTATGTGGGCGAGAACTCGTCTATTCCCAACATAAACGGCGTGCGCAGGGACGTTATCGAGGCTTTCAAGCAGATAAAAATGCCTGTTCTCCGCTGGCCCGGCGGTTGCTTTGCGGACGAATATCACTGGAAGGACGGCATCGGCGAAAAAAGTGCCCGCAAAAAAATGATAAACACCAACTGGGGCGGCGTTACCGAGGACAATTCCTTCGGCACTCACGAATTTTTCAATATGTGCGAGGAGATAGGCTGTGAGCCTTATCTTGCGGGCAATCTTGGCAGCGGAACTATCAGCGAGCTTGCCGAATGGATAGAGTACATCACCTTTGACGGCGTTTCCCCAATGGCAGATCTGCGCCGAAAGAACGGCAGGGAAAAGCCCTGGAAGCTGAAATATCTTGGCATCGGCAACGAGAACTGGGGCTGCGGCGGAAGTATGCGCCCCGAATATTATGTTGACGAATACCGCCGTTATCAGAGCTTCTGCAAGGACTTTTCGGGCAACAAGCTGTTCAAGATCGCCTGCGGTCCCAACTCCAACGACTACGGCTGGACAGAGACTATTATGAAAAATCTCGGCAAATGGAACACCCGTGGCATATCGCTCCATTACTACACCCTTCCCACAGGCGACTGGGGACACAAGGGCGATGCGGTGGATTTTACAACGGACGAATACTACGCAACCATTTCCAAGACCCTTTACATGGAGGAACTTGTGACCCGCCACGGCGAGATAATGAACCGCTACGACCCCGAACATGAGATCGGGCTGATAGTTGACGAGTGGGGCTGCTGGTATGACGTTGAAAAGGGTACAAATCCCGGCTTCTTATATCAGCAGATGCGTGACGCTATCGTGGCAGCATGCAACCTGAATATCTTCAATCGCCACAGCGACAGGGTGATAATGGCAAATCTTGCTCAGGCAGTTAATGTGCTTCAGGCGCTTCTGCTTACCGAGGGCGAGAAGCTGGTGAAAACTCCCACATATCATGTGTTCGATATGTTCAAGGAGCATCAGGACGGCGAAAATGTTTACTGCTTCTGCGAAAATGTAATGACAGGGGAGATACCCATGATGTCCGTTTCTGCCTCTGTAAAGGACGGCGTGATGACCGTTACCGCTGCCAACTGCTCACTGGAAGAGTCTGCTGAGCTTGACTGCGATATCAGTGGATTTGAGTGCAGCAGCGTAAGCGCCCGTATCCTTACCGATGAGGTACACAGCTTCAACAGCTTTGATGCACCCGAAAAGGTAGCTCCCGAGGCTCTGAGCGCTTCCGTCTCCAATGGAAAGCTGTCGGCAGTGCTTCCCGCATGCTCCGTTGCGGTGTTCACTATTTTATACTAAGCACCAATTAAAAACTATACAAAAAATCTTCGCATAATCTTGCGTGTGTGGATTATGCGAAGATTTTTTTGTCTATAGTTTTATTGGTGATTAGTATTATAAGCTTGTAAGTATATATGACACAAAAAAAGGCATTACCGCCAAGCGGTAATGCCTTGATTTTTTATGTATTGAAGCGATTCAAAATCAGCCCATGTCGGAAAGCTTGATCTTCTTAGCATCAACGGTTCCGTCATAATCATCGTTTACGGGAGTGCCCTTGTTGTGCTTGGAAGCATCAGCCTCGATAGCCTTAGCCATCTTCTCAATCTCGCTCAGGTCAAAACCGAAGTTGTTGTTGAGCTTGGGAGTAGGCTTGGGAGCGGAAGCAGGCTTTGCAGCTGCGTTATTTGCTTCGGGTGTGGGTGCAGGCGCAGGAGCGGGTGCAGGTGCGGGCTTTGCTGCCGCATTATTTGCAGCGGGAGCAGGAGCGGGCGCAGATGCAGGCTTTGCAGCAGGTGCAGGAGCGGGTGCGGGCTTAACATTATTTACGGGAGCAGCTGTTCTTACGTTGCTCTTGGGAGCTGTGAACTGAGGGATACCGTTCTTCTTGAGAGTATCCTGGGTCTTGGTGAGAAGGTCAGCAGTTTCGTTTACCTTAGCAAGGCTGTCCTTGGTAAGAGAATCGAGAATGCCCTTGAGCTGTGTAACGTTGGACTCAATATCTGCGATCTCGGAAAGAACAACAGCCTTCATGTTGTCGGCAGCTGTACGCATCTCAGCAGATCTGTCCTCAGCGTCTGTAAGGATCTTGGAAGCCTTTTCATCAGCAGACTTAACGATGGTGGAAGCCTTGCTGTTAGCGTCGTCAACTACCTGGTTAGCGAGCTTCTTAGCGTCCTCGTCCATCTTTCTTGCGTTTTCCTTAGCCTGAGTAACGATGGTGCTTGCAGTTCTCTGAGCCTCAACGAATACGTTTGTGAGGTCCATAGCGCTGTTCTCGGCAGAGGAAGCAGCTGCTGCCTTGTTCTTAGCCTCAACAAGCTCGTTTTCCATATCGGCGAGCTTCTTCTTCAGCTCTTCGATCTCCTTATCCTTCTCAGCGGACTCATCTTCGCAGTTCTTGAGCTGATTCTTGAGAGAGTCATTGCTGGTCTGGAGCTCGGTGATCTTAGCCTTATCGGAAGCCAGGAGCTGCTCATACTTTTCCTTGTCTTCCATGTTTCCGCCGCTGTTTTCAAGAAGCGCCTTCTTTTCTTCAAGCTCGTTTTCAAGAGTATATATCTTTGTATTGAGCTGATCTACATAAGCAAGTACGTCTTTTTTATCAAATCCGCCGAAATTGACTGTTTTGAGGAATCCGGTTCCGTCCATGATAAAATACCTCCAAAAATAAATAGAAAAATTGCGAGTCTGACGGTAGATTAACCTCAGCCCGTCTTAATACACCTATTATAACACATTGTTCAAATTACAGCAACCAATTTTGACAAAAAAATGTGCATAAACTTATGTTGTTAATTTTGTCATCAATTACAAGTATACATAAACTTTGACACGATTACACTGCAATATATACAAAAAGGTGCGAAAGACTGCCGAAATATTTACATATGATACAATAAAAACGATATAAAAACACATTCGGATATGTTATATTATATTTGTAACTTACAATAGGCTGTTGGAGTCGGAGGAGTATATGGAAAACTGTAATGAGTTTTGCAGGGAGATAGATGTATCCACCAGGAAGTCCATGTTCCGTTCGCTGTTTCGTGTAGGGGCTGCGGCAGCGACTGCGGCTCTGGTGATGTACCTGGTCATCCCGTATGTGGATATCTGGGCGTTTCTCTGGAAATAAGTTTGCAGAGTTGTATGATGTGCTGTATAGCTCCGCTAAAATCGTGGCTTTGATTGTGATATTTTACAAAACTCGATTTTTTTGATAAAAAGCCTTGACTTTTAGCGAATAATAGCGTATAATAAACAAGTCGCTTGAAACTGAAACAAAAACAAACGACAAAAAGAATATGGCGGTATAGCTCAGTTGGCTAGAGCACTTGGTTCATACCCAGGGGGTCGTAGGTTCAAGTCCCACTGCCGCTACCAGACGGGCTGCTGAAATATCGGCAGCTTTGTTGGCCCGTTGGTCAAGAGGTTAAGACGACGCCCTTTCACGGCGTAATCATGGGTTCAATTCCCGTACGGGTCACCAAATCATATGCTCGGAAACAGCGTAATATCGCCGTTTCCGAGTTTTGTTTTTATACTGAAAATCCGCTTTGTTCTTTATCTGTTCTTTATTTTGAAAATGCGGAGGTCTGAGCCGTAGGTCAAGCACCCTTCGGCTCTTTTTTCTTGCCTGTGAAATCGAGTGCCGAGCTGACGGCATCGGAGACTTTTGCTCTGGATTCTTCCAACATATGACAATAAATATTACTTGTTGTAGAAACCGTCGAATGTCCTAACGCTCCCGAAACGGTCACGATGTCCACTCCCTGATTGACGAGGAGCGATGCGAACAAGTGCCTGAAACTGTGCAAGCCGTAGAACGGAAGGTCATGCTTCTCGCAAAACTCACCGAGCCAGAAATAAGGGGTGCCGTTCTGCATCGGTTCACCATTCCACTTGACATACAGCCTGTCCGTTTCCACCCACTTGTCACCGCATTTGAGCGCCTGCTCGTCCTGCTCTGCCTTGTATTCCCTCAGCATATCCATGGTCTCCTGCGGAAATTTCAGCGTTCTCTGCGACTTGCGTGTTTTGGTGGTGTCGGTGTAAACGCCTTTCTGCGCCGTGTAGTTGCTTGTGCGACGGACACTGATGATGTTGTTCTCAAAGTCCACGTCTTTCCACTCTAACCCCAACATCTCGCCACGGCGGAAACCGCTGTAGATCATCAAATTGAAGAATGTGCGGTATTTCAAGGGTTCATCGTTCAGCAGAGTAAGGAACTTCTGCACCTGTTCGGGCGTGTAGATCTTCTTTTCAGTCTGCTCATTCTTCGGCAGCGTGACCTTTGCACAGGGATTGTCGCTTGCCACGCTCATTTTCACGGCGTAGGCGAACACATCTGACACAAAACTCAGGTTATGCCTTATCGTCTTAGGGGCGAGGGGCTTGCCTGTACGCTCGTTTGCGCCGTCCTTTGAAAGCGAGTTCACGAAAGCCTGTATCTGTCTCGGCGTGATCTTGTCCATTCGGAGATGACCGATAGCGGCATACACCCTCTTGCGGAGTTGGAGCATACGTTCATATGTGGTATTTCTGAGGTTCGGACGTGCGTATTCTTCAAACCACTGTTCAGCGAACACCTCAAACTTGATAGCCTTGCTCTGGTAGCCCTTGTTGCAGGCTTCCTCGAACATGACCGCCTGACGGTTCAGCTCCTTCTCGATCTGCTTTGCTGTCATTTTCGGCTCAGGCTTCCAAGTCATGGACTGGATCACCTGCTTGCCTTTGCTGTCGTAGCCACAGCTCACCCTGATGGAGTAGCTGTCGCCACGTTTCTGAATAGTTGCCATAATATGTACCTCCTCGGTAATATCACAGCGTACCTTTTCAATACCTATTGTAGCGCAGTATATCGGCGTTGTCAAGGTGCGCTGTAACATTTTTTCTCTTGTTCTATCTTGCGTTATTCCAGTCCCCACGATTTTTTCTTTTTAGTGGGCTGGTATTCTATCTGTTGTGCCTGCTCTCGCTGACGCTGTTCTTTTTCTTCCTGCACCAACTCTTTCGCCTGCCTGAGAATATCGGGCGCTATCCTTTCAAGCACAGCATAGACTTCGCTGTATCTCCTGTTTTCGGACTTGACCGTTTTCAGTTTGGAAGAAAGACCCGAATTTTCTTTTCTGACAGCATTCAGCTCCTCACGAGCTTCATCACGCTCGGCGATAAACTCATCGCCACGCTTGTGCAGGCTGAAAATGGTGCGGTCTGCTTTGCGCTGCTTCTCCATAGCCGTTTTCGTAAGGCTCTTCAAAGTGTCTATCCAACTGAGGATAGAATCCTTGTTCCTGAGTATTGACATACCGCTTTTCAGCAGTTTGTCGAGTTCCGATACGGCGACAAGATATTCGTGTTCATCATCAAAGTTTTTCTCCATATCGGGAAGATAGGTCAATGCCTTATTGACCTGATCGATCTTTCGGGAAAGTTCCTTGTCTGCTTTTGCAGTTTCTTCCGTCACCGATGATAATTTCTCCTCGCTTTCGGATATATCTTTCTTTGTATCTGCAAGCGTGCTTTCCGCCGTTTTGACTTTATCCTCCACAGCACTCAGTTCAGACAGCTTCATATCTATCAGCTTATCTGCTGCGTCAAGTTCCTCCTGACGTTTTTTTAACTTGAATTCTTTCAGCGGAAGGCCCCTCTTTCACTTCTTCCAGCTTCACCCATTCGATACCACGCTCCAACATCAGCTGACCGATGTGAGCCTTCTCCTGTTCGAGCCAGTCTATCGTGATCGTCCTGCTGATACCTTTGCTCTCACAGCCCTGCTGACGTAAAGCACCCGTCAGCGAGTTGCGGACACGCAAACCGTTCTTTCTTTTCTCGTCGGTAACAGGCACAAAGTCAAGGTGCAGGTGGGGTGTGCTTTCGTCCATGTGTATCACCGCATTAAACAGTTTCAGATGGGGATTTCTCTCCTCAAATGAACGGGCGTATTCTTCCAGAACAGCCGCCGCTTCCTTGCACATTTCGGAGTCCACACCCGTATCATCACGATTGCCGACCTGGAACAGAACTTCATAGAATTCTTTCTCCTGTCGGCTGTGACGGATATGCTCCTGATAGTTTGCGATCTTCCTGTCACGCCTTGTCTGTTTTGCGTTGAATTCTTCCAGCGCTTCATCGAAAAGTTCATGGTACAAATCTTTCAATGAACGCTGACAGATTAGTATGTCATCGGCGATCTTTTCTTTATCTACGTTCGCCGTGATTATCGAGCGGTTGTTGTGGTTCAGATCACCCTTACCGATACAGCCGCTCAAAGTTCTTTTTACGATAATATCATCTCCTATATTTTGATACCGCACAGCGGTAAAAGGCTATTCGCCAACTTCCGACGGAGCGGCATATATATTGAAGCCTGCACAGCAGGCAATCGGTGCGCAGCACCGAAAAATTCAGCAGGAGCCGAATTTGCTTCTGTTACTCTTGGCAAGAGTAACGCAAAGACACTTCCGACAGCCGAGTGACCGTCTATCAGAAGTATCTATTGCGCTCTGCGAGGCTAAGACGGCTGAGGTCACAGCCGAAAATGTGGACACAGTAATGCAAAAAACGTATTACATAAACTCAAAAAATGCGGTCAGCAAAACTGCAAAAATCAAAACGTCGGCTCTTCCTCAACACCAAAAGTTTCGAGGAGATGATCTATCTCTTTTCTGTAAGTCGTAAGCTCATAAGAATTGAGATAGAAAAACGAACGAGCAACTGCTTCACGCACATCAAGTCCGCTTCTTTCTTCAAGCAGAGAAGTCAGCGCTTTTACCTTTTCCATATCGACCATTTTTCACACCCCCTTCCCGTTGAAATAGGCGATCAGGTCAGACTTGTTCACAAGGATCTTTCCGTTCCTGCCCTCGCCGGTTCTCACGGACTTCACCTTGCCCTGCTTCACAAGCTGGCGAACGGTATGTTCGGAAAGTCCGCTGATAAGTGCAGCGCTCTCCTTGATCGTGAGCATCTCGACCTTGTCGGCGGTCGGTGCTTTGGCGGACTGCGGAGCGGAATTATCCCCATCCTCGGTGAGCTGAATGAGCAGCTCCAGAATGTTGTCTACGATCTCTTTTTTCTGTGTTGTAGTCATAGTTAAACCTCTCTCTTTCTACGGTTTGTGTTTTAAGGATTTTGGGATTTTTGCACCTTTTGCATCTCAAAAAGCCCAAAAGGTGCAAAAGACAGATTCCCTTAACTGAAAACGTGCGGATTGACCTCAATATCGGTCACGGTCTTATTGTTAGTTCCCTTGCTTGTAAAACGGCGAATATACTTGTATTCTTCCAGCATATCTATCGTTTCGTTGAAGTCCTGAGCGTTTTTGAACAAAGTGCATCTGCAAAGGTGGTGCAGGTCGTTCTGCCTTATCTTCGTGATACGCTTTGAGCGTATCTTGCCGAGGACACGTTCAGCCTTAACAGTGGAGAAGTCGGTGTCGCCCAAACTGTATGCATAGATAGCCTGTTCTCTGAAATACTCGCCCATCTCAATAGCGTTGCAAAAGGTGTCTATATCCACACGAACTTCAACAGGATCACAGCCGTTCAGCGCACATTTAATGCAGTGAATTATACCGCACAAACGCAGGATAAGTCCGTGATATTTTCCGCCCCAGTCCTTGCAGAACGCCATATCGGTGACAAGCTGAGGCTCAATGTAGTTGTTGTAATAGTCCACGAACTCGCTGTAAGCCTTGCCGTCGAAGTGGAGATACTTCTCCTTGTCGCTGTGAAAAGTGAACTTATCCTGCAACAGCTTGTAGACCAAATTCTTGTAGTTCACAATCACCGTTTCGGGGACAGCCTGCGTGTCATATTTGCGAGTGCCGATATTGCTTTTCGGGAAACAGTACAGAAAACGAGCGATAAGTCCGCTGCCACGAAATACCGTGTTGTTTATCATGCTGTCGAACACATACGGCTGACAAGCAAGGCAAACGCTCATGTAAGGCTTTTTCAGCACTATGCTCGCCCTTGTGACCCTGTCGCTGATGAACGTTTCACCGTTCCAGCACTTCAAAAGCAGGTCAATGTTGGGGACATTGTTGCTGTATCTTCCGCTGAAATTGCTGAGCATTCCTGCTTCATCGGATATCATCAGCAAGGTGTTATTTTCTTCAAGCAGACGTACCAGCGATTCAGGAGTAACATCGTCCACCGCTATCCTACGGAAATTACTCTGAGGAATATTGCTCAGGTCAGTTTGAAGTTTTGCTATCTCCTCGGCGGTAACATCATCTTTCTTTTCAAGAGCGAGCATTTTGCTCTCCAACAGCTTGCGCTCCGCCTGCGATTTGAAAATGTCCTGCTTGTTGCTCTCGTTCCAATCGTGGGCGAATGTTGCGTAGGGACGCTTCACCAAAGAAATAACAGGCGATTTCTTAAAGCTCGGCTCTGCCACGGTGAGCGAGTACAGCACAAGCGGCTCGGTGTGGTCACGCTTTGCCGACATACGGTAAACTCCCGAAAAGCAGTAGCTCACCGCCGAGAGTATGGAAGTGCCTGCCATTGCAACGTCCGTTGAGGTGGTTGTCGCAATTGCCTGCGCCATGTCTCCTATAATAGGCGGCAGAGCGTTCACAGGGAACGGCAGGAGGTTTGTCCCGTCGGGACGGAGGGGTGTGGGCTGGACCCACTGTGTTTCATTGTTCAACGATCTATCATCGTCCTTTCGTTTGATATTTTATAAAGCGCTTTATAATTGTTGCGGTCAACATGAAGTATGCTGCTCCGCTGTCAGCTTTCTTTCTCTTGCTGACAAAACCATTTTATCATAACGATATGCGATAAGTCCATAATATTACGTTATAATATTGAAATTTAACGTTATTTATCTCAAAAATTGCATAACGTAAGCACAGATTACGTTATATTTTATCGAGATCTATTGACAAGCATGGTCTAAAGCACTATAATATTCATAACGCACACGATAAATTACGTTATAGGAAAGGAGGAAAACATGGCTGAAAATAAAAAAATCCTGCTCTATCGCATCGACGAGCAGGCTAAAAACGTTATTTTTGTGGTCACGGAAGACGATCCGAAGTTATGGGGAAATATCTCCGAAGATATGCAGACCGTCCTGAGTTTTGATGAGGTTTTCAGAGATATAACGAAGTTCCGCAACGGCTTTCTGGACTATGAGCAGCTCACTGATGAACTGATAGGGGCTATCAACGGCAGAGGTGCAGTGTTCCGTGAGATATTGGAACGGTTTGACGATAACCGCCTGAACAGCTTCAACTTCCTTACACGTTATTATTCCGACACTCTGAGGGATATTTTTCTTTCAGCGAGAGCAGACATAGACAAGGCGGGAGCTTTCTTCAACACCCGTGCCTTGAAGAAGTCCACCGAATATGTCAATGAGGTGTTCAATAATATCCGTGAAGTTATGCGTGATGACTGGAATTTTGATTTCAACTCCGAAAGCGATATGAAAGCGTTTCAGCTCAGTTTTGATAAGATAATCATACGGGGAAATGACCGTAACGATGTTTACACCGTAGCCGACACTGCCCTCGTCAATTTCTTCTATGATTTCAGCTTCGCTATTCATAGCAAAAAGCTATATGTTTGCAGCTGTAAGTATTGCGGTAAGGTATTTCTCGGTATGAAAAATGCTGTATGCTGTGACGGCGAGGAGTGTCAGACAGCATATCAGCATGACAAGAAAAATGAGAAGCGCAGAGCTAAGTCAAAGGACACATATAACGAGCATATGACTAAACTGACGACTTATCTGTCACAGCATACATCGGGCTTGAAAGCTGCTGTTCAGGAGGATATGCGATATGTCAACAAGTTCAAGTCCCGAAATGCGGAGTTCAAGGCGAGAATGAAAGCCGAAATAGACCGCTGTCAGGCTGAAAACATTATCCCCAGCGATGAACAGACCGCACTGCTTAGAAAGCTCGAAGCGGAGATCGTGGTGTATCAATCGCAGATCGAAGCTGAGTGGAGGGCTGAACAGGGGAAGAAAAAGTGAGGGACTTTGATCCCAATGGAGTTGAGGTTAAATTACTCCCATAAAATTAGGAAATCCTTGTCATAGCTACTTGCTTTTTCTTTCTTTTTGTAGTATAATATAAATTGGTATATTGTAACGAATTGGAGTTGTATTACATGAACATAATTAGTATCTTGTTAAATCTAGAACTTGTATAGATTTGAAAGAAGTGCTATAATAATCTTAACCAATGCAAAGGGGGATTATTATATGCCATCATTCAAGTACATAATAGATCTTAGTGAACAGGACAGAACCGAGCTTATTGATATTGTTACCAAGGGTTCGAGTTCAGCGCGAAAGATTCTGCGGGCAAATATACTTCTCGCCTCGGATAAGCAAAACGGAAAGTATATGACTGTTGCTGAGATCGCCGAAGCTTATCACACTACGCCTACAACTGTTCAGACTGTTAGAACATCATATTGTGAAAACGGTCTCGAAGCTACTATCAACAGAAAGAAGCGTAAAACACCACCTGTTCCTGCAAAGGTAACAGGCGAGGTTGAAGCACACATCATTGCTCTCGCTTGCAGTGACCCGCCCGAAGGATATTCAAAATGGACACTCAGGCTTCTTGCTGATAAAACAGTAGAGTTGGGATATATTGAATCTATTTCACACGTTACTGTTTCAAGTGTTCTTAAAAAAATGAATTTAAGCCTAACCTGAAGAAATGCTGGTGTATTCCACCTGAGCAAAATGCTGCCTTTGTAGCTGCTATGGAGGATGTTCTTGCAGTGTACAGCCGTCCCTACAATAAGGCATATCCTGTTGTCTGTATGGATGAAAAGCCGATACAGTTTTTTGCTGATTTCCGTAAAGGCTTTCGTTCAAAAAGAAACGGCATATCATATGAAGATTATCAGTATATCCGTAATGGCACAGCTTGCATCTTCCTTTTTACTGAACCGTTATCAGGCTGGAGATATGCCGATGCGCAGGAACGCAGAACCCGTCAGGACTGGGCAAAGCAGATAGAATGGCTGCTTACAGAGCAATATCCCGATGCTGAAAAAGTCGTTCTGGTCATGGATAATCTGAACACTCACAGCATCGCTTCGCTTTATGCGACTTTTCCGCCGCAACACGCAAGAGAACTCGCCGAGAGGCTTGAGATACATTACACGCCAAAGCATGGCAGCTGGCTGGATATTGCTGAGATAGAGCTTTCTGCTCTCGGGCGTCAGTGTATTGCGAACAGCAGGATACCTGACCTGCCTACACTCAGAGCATTGCTTGTGCCATGGGCTTCGGCAAGAAACAAATTGCAGAAAGGCGTTGATTGGCAGTTTACTACTGACGATGCCAGAACCAAGCTAAAACATCTGTATCCCGTTATTAAGATTTAGGGTTTACAGAGTATTAGTTTGTTTTCCGGCTGCGGTGGGCTTGATTTAGGCTTTGAACGTGCAGGCTTTGACATTCCGGTGGCAAATGAATATGATAAAACGATATGGGAGACTTTCAAAGTCAATCACCCAAAGACACATTTGATCGAGGGTGACATCAGAAAGGTAAATGAAGCTGATTTCCCTTCTGATGTTGACGGTATCATCGGCGGTCCGCCGTGTCAGTCATGGTCTGAGGCAGGTTCTCTGCGTGGCATAGACGATGAACGTGGACAGCTATTTTTTGATTATATCAGAATACTCCGTAAAGTACAGCCTAAGTTCTTTCTGGCGGAGAATGTCAGCGGTATGCTTGCTAACAGACATAATGAAGCAGTACAGAACATTATCAAGCTCTTTGAGGAAAGCGGATACAACGTTACTCTTACGCTTGTAAACGCTAAGGACTACGGTGTTGCCGAGGAACGTAAAAGAGTATTCTATATCGGTTTCCGCAAGGATTTGGGCATAGACTTTAAGTTCCCTGTCGGTTCAACAGTCGATGATAAGAAAAAGCTCACGCTGAGAGATACTATATGGGATTTGCAGGAGACGGCTGTTCCATCGGCAGAAAAGAATCATCGTAATCCTGCCGCTGTTAATAATAATGAATATTTCACTGGGGAATATTCACCTATCTTTATGAGCCGTAACCGAGTTAAATCATGGGACGAGCAAGCATTTACGGTGCAGGCATCAGGCAGACAGTGCCAGCTTCACCCACAAGCACCTAAGATGATAAAGGTTGGCAAGAATGATTGTCGGTTTGTCGAGGGCAAGGAGCATCTTTATCGCCGTATGACAGTTAGAGAGGTTGCAAGAGTACAGGGTTTCCCCGATGATTTCAAGTTTATATACGAAAGCGTGAATGACGGTTACAAAATGATCGGAAACGCTGTCCCCGTTAATCTTGCGTATGAAATAGCGACAGAAATAAGAAAAGAATTGGAGGAATTATAAATGCCTGCGAAATGTAATGATCAAGGTAGAGCATTTGAATATGCGTGTATTATAAAACTAAAAGAGGAAATTGAAACTAAACGTCCTGTAATAATAGATGAAGAAACTGTAAAAGCTTCTTGTAGAGCTTGGGAGACACAGAGCGAAGTCAAACAGCTGACGTACCTTCGTGCTGCTGACGCTTTCATTGATACTTTGTTTTCTGCTGAACCTCTTATTCTTGAATGTGACGGAAATGATGATATAGTTGTCCTCTCTATCAACAAGGATTCCGATGCAGAGGGCGGAGATGTTCGTGACATCGTAATTACAAGAAAGTCTATCCGCTGGGATATAGGTCTTTCCATGAAGCACAATCACTTTGCAGCGAAGCATTCCCGTCTTAGCTCTAATACTAATTTCAAACCTCCTTATAGACAAATAGAACAAAATATGATATACTAATAAAGGGTGATAAAATGGCAAAAAAGTATATCATAAGCGCAGAAAATGCAGAGGAAATAAAAGAATACCGCAAGGGAGTAACAGACAAATATCTTGACCGAAGATTATATGCAGTACAGCTTCTCGGAGAAGGAATGAAGGTCAGAGAAATAGCAGAAAAACTCGATGCGGATAGACGTCAGATCAGTATGTGGGCAGCAAAATACTGCAAAGGTGAAGGAATAAAAGGACTTATCCCGAATGTAGGCGGCAGATATCGTGAGAATATGACATTTGACGAAGAAACAGACCTGTTGAAACAATTTGAAGACAAAGCTGAAAAGGGTCAGCTTGTAGGAGTGAAAGAAATAAAAGAAGCTTACGAAAAAGCTATAGGACGTCGAACGAGTACCAGTCAGATATATTTCATTCTTCACAATCACGGTTGGCGCAAAGTAATGCCAAGAAGCAAACACCCACAAAAAGCAAGCGATGAGGCAATAGAAGCCTCAAAAAAATTAAAGCAACAGTAGAGAGTAACTTTAGCAATTTAAATTGTGATAAATACGAGAGTGTCCGTCTTATGTTTCAGGACGAAGCAGGTTTTGGCAGAATAAATAAGCCGAAATATTGTTGGTGTGAAACGAAGACAAGACCATCTGTCCCTTGCCATCATATAAGAGAATATAGATATGTATATGGCGCAGTTGAACCGCTTACAGGTGAAAGCTGTTTTGTTGTTATGCCATATTGCAATACAGAAAGTATGAATGTGTTTTTGGAAGAGTTATCGAATACATTTCCAAGAGATAAAATCATATTGGCGTGTGACGGAGCTGCTTGGCATAAATCGGGTTCATTAAGAATACCTGAAAATATCGAACTTATTTTTATTCCGCCATATACACCGGAAATGAACCCAATTGAGCAGATATGGAAAGAGATCAGAAAACGTGGCTTTAAAAATGAAGTGTTTCAAACACTTCAAAAGGTCGTTGACAGACTTTGCGATACTATCTGCTCATTGTCTAAAGAAACTATAAAAAGCATTACCGGCAGAAAATGGATTTTGTCTATAGGCTGATTTGGAATTAGTATAAAACAGTTGTTGATCATGTTGATGAAGAAGATAGAAAAATGATTGACAACAAAACTCAATCCTATTTTGGGATTGAGTTAGGACAGCGTGGCGGCTGGCTCATCAACGAATCTGGTCTCTATTCCCTCATTCTCTCCAGCAAGCTGCCCACAGCAAAGCAGTTCAAGCGCTGGGTGACATCGGAAGTGCTGCCTGCAATCCGCAGAACAGGTGGCTATGGGGTTGCCAATGATCGGGTTCTTGCCGAAATCACTGCCCTCAGAGCCGAGCTGGAAGCAACCCGAAAGACTGCGCTCTATGCTGCCCGCTCCGTTGCACAGCCGAAAATAAAAAAAGCCGTCACTCCGAAAAGTGGCGGTTTATAACAGATATTTTAAAGAAAAGGCTCAGAGATACAGTTCAAAGCAGGACTTAGCCAATGCTATAATAGTGACTGCTATAGCTACTGCTTCAAGTCAATTCTTGTCAAGAAAAATCATTAAGTGCAGTTTCTTTTGCTTCTTTTCTTTTTCGCAAGGGGCATAAAAGCTGTAAGGAGCACAGCGACTGTAGGCTTTTTGACCCGAAAAGAAAAGAAGATATA
>ERZ772860.1209-NODE-1209-length-18797-cov-3.303489_pt1 | contig 18797 bp, 10 predicted proteins | sample MGYA00511342_ERZ772860 | MGnify/ENA primary metagenome ERZ772860 (study PRJEB29015, sample SAMEA2737665) | human gut metagenome | biome: human gut; feature: human-associated habitat; material: faeces | place: China | collected 2012 ... | reverse complement strand
CTTGATATTTCAATTTTGAACACCCTATATTTTTGAATACCTACTTACCATTACTTAATAAACAATACACCGATGATCACAGCAAACGACATCATAGAAACCATGCTCAGCATGGAGGATGAGAAACAGCGGCAGGTGCTTTCCCGCTTCTTCAAGACAGGTAAGGGCGAATATGGCGAGGGCGACCAGTTTCTCGGCTTGAAGGTTCCTCAAACCAGAATGGTCGTGAAAGCTGCGCGGCTGCAGGTGGCGTTGCCCGAAATCAGCAAACTGCTTCATTCCAAATGGCATGAGGTGAGGCTTTGTGGCTTCCTTCTGCTCGTGGAGGAAATGAAAGAGGCATTGCCAAAGCGCCGTCATCCCGGATGTCCGGAACTTCGGGCGGCGTTGACCGACTTCTTTTTGCGCCACGCGTGCCAGGCCAACAATTGGGACCTTGTGGACCTCTCGTGCGGAAACATTCTTGGCGTTTTTCTGCTTCATCCTCTTTCTGATGGTTCGCTGCCCAGCCGCACCATTCTCGATACGCTCGCAGAAAGTTCCAACCTTTGGGAGCAGCGCATTTCCATCGTTTCGACGATTGCCCTAATCCGCCAAGACCAGTATGCTGATACTCTCCGCATTGCTGAAAAACTCTTACGCCATCCCAACGACTTGATACACAAGGCCGTTGGCTGGATGTTGCGGGAAGTGGGCAAGCGCGACATTGACGTCTTGCGCTCCTTTCTTTCAAACCATCATTGCGAAATGCCCAGAACGGCCTTGAGATATGCCATCGAAAAGATGGACGCGACAGAGAGGCAACGGTGGATGAAAAAGCTCTGATGAAAAAGCAGGCAACGGCCTTGGATGGACTTCTTGGGAGGTTTCTGCCAGTGGATTCAGCGGAATTTCTTAACTTTGTATTTTCGTCATGGTGAAAGAATAAATTGGAGAATCCTGTCCTGTGTTCAGCGGCGGCTTCCATTCGCTCTTCGCCATTGCTAAAGAAAATTATCTCCGTTGGAGGCTGAGACATCCGCCCCAACTCATCAGTTTGAACTATGAAGAAAAGTATCCAGCATAAAGCCAAGAAGTGGGTGATAGGCATATTCCTGTCGCCCTTCGTTCTTTTTCTCCTGCTCGCCGTGTTGCTTTATCTGCCGCCTGTGCAAAACTTTGTGGTGCATCGTGTGGCCGCTTCCCTCTCCGAATCGACAGGCATGAACATCAGTGTTAGCCGCGTGCGCCTTTCTTTCCCGCTCGACCTCTCGGTGAAGGGCGTCGAGGTGATTGACGGCCGAGACACTGTCGTTTCCGCCAGCAGTCTGTACCTCGACGTGCGCCTCAAACCGCTCTTTGAGGGCCGTGCCGATATTGACGGCTTCAGCCTCTATGATGCCAAAGTTAATTCGAAGCATTTTATATCAAATACCTACATACGTGGAAAAATCGGACGTCTTCAGGCCGCTGCACACGGCGTGGAGTGGACACGCGGCGTGGTGAAACTCAACCAGGCCAGCCTTGACGATGCCGATCTCTATGTGGCCTTGAGCGACACGGCCCGCGAGGAACCCGACACGCTGCCTTCCATGCCCTGGCGCATTGTGGCCGAACAGGTGGAAATCAACCGTTCACGCGTGAGCCTCTCCATGCCTGGCGATTCCATGCGCCTCATGGCTGAAATGGGTAAGGCCCGTTTGGAGGGTGGCCTGTTTGATACGGGGCGTCCGTATTATTCCGTGCGTCGTTTCAATGTTGAGAAGGGTGGGGTGGTCTATGCCGCGCTTCCTTCCGATTCAGCGGTTTCCGTTTCGGCGAAAGCCGTCGGCAACGCTGCTTTTGCCTTGTCCAACACCTTGCTTTGGAAGAAATTCAGGATGGAGGAGAAACTGTCGGCCGATTACATCGCCGTCAGCAATCTCTGCCTCCAACTCGACACCCTATCTTACGATGAGAAGGGAACGCTGCGCACTTATTTGGCGGCTTTGGCTTTCAACGAGCATAGCGGACTGAAAGTGAAAAACGCCAAGGGTCGCATTTATATGGACACGACACGCCTCTTCCTGCCGCTCTTGGAACTCTCTACGCCTGCATCGAAAATCAAGGCGCGGGCCGACCTCAATTTCAACGCCTTCACGCCGGGCCGCCACGAAACCATGTCGCTGGCGCTCAATGCCTCGCTCGCTTCTGAGGATGTCAGAACGCTGGCCAAGGGGTATGCCGACGACTATATTTTGGAGGCGTTTCCCAGTGTTCCTCTGACGGTTGAAGGGCGCATGGAAGGCAATATCAGTCATCTGTCGCTCTCGCGCTTGCATTTGGCCTGGCCGCAGCTTCTGTCTGTCACGTTGAAAGGCTCCGCCAACGACATCGCTGAGGCTTGGCGCACTGCCAATTTTGATTTTGAAACCCGCATCGGAAAGGGCGCTTTCATCCAGAAATTCCTGCCGCTGCTGGCCCGTGGCTTCTTCGATATTCCCAACGGCACATTGGCCCGCGGTGACTTCCGCATGAAGGGCAACCATTATGCAACAGGCTTCCGCGTGAACGCTTTGCGCGGTTGGCTGGGTGCTAAGGCCGATGTTGACCTCGACCGCGAAACCTACGCCCTGAAAGCTGTGGCGCATGCCTTTCCGTTGGGGCGTTTCTTGCCAGGTTATGGTCTCGGCGACTTTAGCGGCACTTTGCAAGGCGCTGGTCGCCATTTCGACCTCTTTTCGGCGATGTCTTCGTTGGAAGCAAAAGCCCAGGTGGACCACCTCGTGGCATCGGGGCAAACCTTTAGCGGATTGTCGCTCAAAGCCAGTAGCCGCCGCGGACAGGTGGAGGTGGATTTCGCCAGCAACAACGCCTTGCTGGAAGCAAACGGAAAACTGACGGCATCGCTCGGGCGCGACATCGAAGCCCGCCTGATGCTCGACTTGCTGAACGTTGACTTGAAGGCGCTGGGCATGGTGAAAGACACGTTGCAGGCCGGACTGATAGTTGACGTCACGGCCCGCACCAACCGCAAACTGACGGCTTACAGCGCACAGGGCGGTTTCTCCAATATCCATTTCTCAACGCCTACGCGCGGTTTTGCAGCCATGGACCTCAATTTCGATGTTGCCACGGCTGCCGACACCACCACCGCCTGTATCACGGCGGGCGACCTTGACCTCGACTTCGGTGCCAAAGGGGATGTCGACCATCTGATGGCCAATCTCTCCCGCTTCTCCAAAGTGCTCATGCGCCAGCTCGAGAAGAAGAAAATCGACCAGGAGATGCTGCGTCGCGCTTTCCCCGTGATAAAGTTCCATCTTGCGGCAGGGCGTGAAAACCCCCTCAGCCGCTTTCTTTTTTTCAAGGGAATTGACTATCAGGAAGCGCGTCTCGAACTCTCGTCCGACCCTCTGAACGGGATGGGCGGGCGTTTCGATGTGAGCCGTTTCCAACAGGGAAACCTGCAGCTCGACACCATTCATTTCGCGCTCTCACAAGACACGGCGGGCCTTAATCTCGATGGCACCATTCGCAACTATCTGCGCAAGAACCCCAATAAGTTCACGGCACGTCTCAGTGCCTATATCCATAATTCGGGTATCGGGTCGCACATCGACTTCACCGACAGCCAGGGCCGCAAGGGTATTGACCTGGGGTTGCGGGCTGATTTCATCAACAATGGTCTCAACCTCTCCCTCTCGCCCAACAATCCGATCATTGCCTACCGGCGCTTTAACGTCAACGACGAGAATTTTATCTTCCTCGGCAAGAACAAAGACATCAAGGCCGACATGAATCTTCTGGCCGACGACGGCACAGCTTTGAGCATCTATAGCACTCCGGCCGACTCCGTCAACGACATCACATTGAGCATCAACAATCTCAATCTTGGCGAGCTCTCCAACGTGATGCCTTATCTGCCTAAACTCGAGGGCATGCTGAGCGGCGACATGCACGTGATGGATGACCACCAGAACGGAAGCCTCTCTGCCGCTGCTCAGTTCAAGGCCAAAAGCCTCGTCTTCGAAGATGCCCAGTTGGGCAACGTGGGCATGGAAGCATTCTATATGCCGCAGGGCAACGGCAAGCACTATGCCAACGCTTATGTCAGCACCGACACCTTGGAGGTGCTGCAATGTGAAGGCACCTATGACGACAACAACGGACACTTCGACGGCACTGCCAATTTGCACGACTGCCCACTGCGCCTCGTCAACGGTTTCCTCGTTGGCACAGACGTTGCCATGCGTGGCGAAGCTGGTGGCGAACTCCACATCACGGGAACGGCCGATGCTCCGGTGCTTGATGGCGCACTGGCATTCGACGATGCCCATCTCTATTCTGAGGTCTATGGTTTCGACTTCCTGATGGACCCCACGCCGGTGGAAATCCGTGCGAGTCAGATGAACTTGAAGAACTATGCCCTGCGCTCTGCGAAGAACGAAAACCCGCTTTTGCTCAACGGCACGCTCGACATGCGCGATTTCTCGCGCATCGGTCTCAACTTCTCAATGCGGGCCAACAATTTCGAACTCATCAACGCCAAGCGAAACAGTCTGTCGCTGCTCTATGGAAAGGTCTATGCCAACTATCTCGGAACGCTCAAGGGAACGTCTGACGACATCAGCATCCGCGGCAAACTCGAGATTCTCGACCGCACCGACATGACCTACATTCTCCGGGATTCGCCGCTGACGGTTGACGACCGCCTGCACGACCTCGTGCAGTTTGTTTCCTTCCGCGACTCGGCCACCATTGAGGAAAAAACGCCGCTGGAAGTCAGCGGATTCGACCTCACGCTGGGCATCTCCATCAGCGATGCCGCACGCTTCCGCTGCAGTCTGAGTGAAGACGGGCAGAACTACGTGAACCTTGAAGGTGGCGGCGACCTCACCATGCGCCTTACGCAACAGGGCGACATGCGCTTGACGGGACGCTTCACGGCCAACAGCGGCGAGATGAAATACTCGCTGCCCATCATTCCGCTCAAGACGTTCAACATCGTCCAAGGAAGTTATGTTGACTTCACGGGCGACATGATGAACCCAACGCTCAACATCACCGCCAAGGAGCGCGTGAGGGCAACGGTGGTTGAAAACGACCAGCCGCGCACCGTGCCTTTCGATGTGGGTGTGCAAATCACGCAGCCGCTCAATAATATGGGCCTGACGTTCATCATTGAAGCGACGGAAGACCTCACGGTGCAAAACCAGTTGGCCACGATGTCGGCCGACCAGCGGAGCAAAACGGCGGTGGCCATGCTCGCCACGGGCATGTATGTGACCGACGATATGCTCACCTCGGGAGGTAGCGGATTCAAGGCCAGCAACGCCCTCAACGCCTTCCTTCAGAGCGAAATCCAGAACATCGCTGGCAGTGCACTGAAAACCATCGACCTCTCCATCGGCATGGAAAACAATACGAGCGCCGCAGGCACCGAAACCACCGACTATTCCTTCCAGTTTGCCAAACGCTTCTGGAACAACCGCATTAGCGTGATCATCGGAGGAAAGGTCAGCACAGGCGAAGACGCTCAAAACTCTGCCGAGAGTTTCATCGACAATGTGGCCATTGAATATCGTCTCGACAAGAGTGCCACGCGCTATGTCAAGGTTTTTTACGACCGCAGCACGCGTGACCCGCTCGAAGGACAGCTCACGCAAACTGGCGCCGGACTGGTGTTGAGGAGAAAAACCGACAGGCTCGGCGAACTCTTCATCTTCAAACGCAAGAAGAAAACCGACGTTCAAAGGTAGGCCAGTTGTCGCAGCATGATCAGTTGAAGCTGATGCAAGATATTTTCGTTCGCCAACACCTACTTATAAATTTAGCAACAAACATGAAATTTCCATATATATTCCCCGCGCCACGTCCCCTCCATCTGTGGCTCGCAAGCATTGCCCTCCTGCTATCGGCCTGCTCCACCACGAGCCATCTGCCAGAAGACGAGCAACTTTATATCGGTATTGACCACATCTCCTACGACGGCACGCCGCTCTCCTCAAAGCATAAGGCTGAGACGGACTCTGCAGGTGTCATCACCTCAATTGGTAATGCCGTGGAGGCGGTGGGCGATGTGTTGCGCGGAAACGGGACGAAGGCGCTCGAAGAGCAGTTGCAGGCGCCCGACAAACGCAAACTTTCGGCTGAAGAACGCCGCGCAGAGAAAAAACGCCGCGAGGCTGAAGAGGCCGCTTTCGCCACGGCAAAAGAAGAAGTGGAGGCCGTTTTGGCCTATCCGCCAAACTATGCCCTCTTCGGATCTTCCTCCATGCGTTCGCCCTTCCCCGTGGGACTGTGGGTGTATAATGGTTTCGTTGACCATCAGGAAGGTCTTGGAAAATGGATTTTCAAAACCTTTGCCGCCACTCCCGTCTATGTCAGCACGGTGAGTCCGGAGGTGCGTGCCCGCGTGGCGGCCAACACGCTCCGCAACTATGGATTTTTCAGTGGGCGCGTCAACAGTGAAGTGCTTCCGCAGCGAAATCCGCGAAAGGCAAAGGTGGCTTACAGCGTTTATGCCGGACCGCTCCATCGACTTGACTCCATCGCCTATCTCAATTTCCCTGCCCGCGCCGACAGCCTTTTGCGGGCCACCGAGGGCCAGCGCCTGCTCAGAAAGGGCGATGCCTTCAGTGTGGTCAATCTCTCCAACGAGCAGACACGCATTGAAAATCTCTTCCGCGAAAACGGCTACTACTATTATTCTGCAGCCTACACCACCTACCGTGCCGACACCCTCATGCGGCCTGGTTTCGTTCAGCTGCGTGTGGCCCCCCTGGCAGACCGTCCTGAACGCGTGCGCCATCAATGGCACATGGGCCACACGTATATCAGTATGCGCCGCGCAGACCTCGATCAGCTCGACCAGTCGGTGCAAGGCCGCACCTTCACCTTTAATTATTCTGGCAAGAAAATGCCGCTTCGTGCCCCTATGTGGTTCCGCGCTGTCAGTCATCGCAAAGGCGAACTCTTTCGCTTGAGCGACAGCAACACGACGCTCGAAAAGCTCGGCGCTATGGGCGTGTTCAGTCAGATTGATGTCAACTATGTGCCGCAGGACACCACGGAAAACTGCGACACGCTCGATCTCTATATCTCCACCGTCATGGACAAACTCTTCGACAGCAGTTTTGAAATGAATGCCACTTTGAAGAGCAACCAGCAGGTGGGTCCTGGCGTTTCCTATGGCATCTCCAAGCGCAATGCTTTCCGTGGCGGCGAAAAAGTGTCGTTCAAGATTTTTGGCTCTTACGAATGGCAAACGCGTTCGGGACGCGGTGGGGGTAATTCCCTGCTCAACTCCTACGAGCTCGGCACGGAACTTTCTCTTGAGTTTCCGCGCTTCATGATGCCTGTTGTCCATAGGCGCCATTTCCGCATGCCGTCGTCCACCACCTTCGCGCTGAATGCCGACTGGAAAAACCGCGCCGGCTTCTTCCAGATGATGTCTTTCGGAGGAAACATCACTTACAAGTGGCACAAGACGCAGTCGACCAACCATGAGTTCACCCTCTTCAGTCTCGACTACGACCGCCTGATTCATAAGACCGGCACGTTCGACAGTATCATGACGGCCAACCCCGCGCTCTACGTGTCCATGCGTAATCAGTTTGTGCCTTCGATGAGCTACACCATCACTTATGCCTCTGCTGCCAACCATCGTAACCCCGTGTGGCTGCAGTTTTCAATCAAAGAGGCCGGCAACGTCACTTCGGGCATCTACGCTGCAGCTGGAAAGAAATTCGGCGAGCAAAACAAGAACCTCTTCGGAAGCCCCTTTGCCCAATTCGTGAAAGTCACCGCTGAAGGCCACGAAAACATCCGCCTCAATTCGCGCTTCAGTCTCGCGGCCCGCCTCTTCGCCGGCGCCATCTATAGCTATGGCAACAGTCGGCGGGCGCCCTATGCCGACCAGTTTTATGTCGGTGGCGCCAACAGCGTGCGTGCCTTCACCGTGCGTACCATCGGTCCGGGACGCTATCGCAGCGACAACAGCAAGTATGCCTACATCGACCAGACGGGTGACTTCAAGCTCGAGGCCAATGCCGAATTTCGCGCCCGTCTTTTCGGGTCGCTCCACGGCGCCATCTTCCTTGATGCCGGAAACGTGTGGCTCCTGCGTCAGGACGCCCAGCGCCCCGGTGGTGAGCTCACCATGAACAACCTCAAGCACATTGCGGTTGGCACGGGAGCAGGTTTGCGTTACGACCTCGATTTCCTTGTTCTCCGATTTGATGTCGGCATTGGTTTGCATGCCCCATACCAAACGTCGCGTTCTGGATTCTATAACCTCGAACGCTTCAAAGATGGTTTCGCCTTCCATTTCGCCATAGGCTATCCGTTCTGATTCGTAAAAGGGGTGCATTTAGGCAGGAACTGACTCGTCCTCCAAAATATTTTAAGCAGGTGTTCAATATTACTAAGTAGGTTTTTTCTGCATTGAAATTGCCAAATGATTTTGAACACCTGCTTATCATTAATCCGTTAAATCATTAAACCATTACCATGAAAGGAAAATTTTTATTGTTGCTCTTTGCCCTGCTTGTGCTGACCGCAAATGCCAGAAAAACCAATGGGGCGCTTGATGTGTTGCGGCGCGTGTGTGGAAACACTTCGGTGCCGGTTCAGTTGGAGTTGAAGAAAGACGCTGGCAGCATGTATTATGAATATGCCGTGAAAAACGGTGTGTTGCATATCAAGGGATCGGACAATGTTTCCCTTTGCCGGGGGTTCTATGATTATGTGAAAACGCACGGGCTGGGGATGTATTCTTGGAGCGGCAATAACATCCAGTTGCCAAAAATACTTCCGGCTGCTTCATCCGTGAAGGTGGTTTCTCCTTTCAAAAATCATTATTACTTCAATGTCTGCACCTATGGCTACAGCATGCCCTATTGGGATTGGGCGCGTTGGGAACAGGAAATCGACTGGATGGCGCTGCATGGCATCAATATGCCGCTTGCATTGGTTGGCTACGAGGCAATTCTGGCCCGCGTGTGGAAAAAGATGGGGCTGACAGACGAGGAGATAAACAGCTATTTCGTTGGACCGGCACATCTGCCTTGGATGCGCATGGGAAATATTAGCGGCATCGACGGTCCGCTGAATGCCGATTGGCATAAAGACCAATTGGCGCTCCAGCATAAGATTTTAGACCGCATGCGTGCGCTGGGCATGAAACCCATCTGTCCGGGATTTCCAGGATTCATTCCAGAGGCTTTTAAGCGAATTTATCCTGACCTGCACATAACGGAGACACATTGGGCTGGCTCTTTCCACAATTGGATGATTTCGCCAACGGAACCTCTGTTTGCAAAAATCTCTGAAGCCTTTGTGCGGGAGTGGGAAAAGGAGTTTGGCAAGTGTGGCTATTATCTTGTCGACAGTTTCAATGAGATGGAGATTCCTTTTCCAGAGAAGGGCAATCCCGCCCGTTACGAGATGGCGGCATCTTATGGTGAAAAAGTGTATGGCGCCATCAAGAAGGCCAACAAAGATGCTGTTTGGGTGATGCAGGGGTGGATGTTCGGTTATCAGCGATACATCTGGGACTATGAGACGCTCGGCGCTCTTGTGTCTCGTGTGCCCGACGACAAAATGCTGCTACTTGATTTGGCGGTGGACTATAACAAACACTTCTGGCACTCGGAAGTCAATTGGGAATACTATAAAGGATTCTACAATAAGCAGTGGGTGTATAGCGTCATTCCCAATATGGGTGGAAAGGTGGCGATGACAGGAGTGCTTGATTTTTATGCAAACGGACATCTTGAGGCCCTCGCGTCGGCCAACCGCGGAAACCTGGTGGCACACGGACTTGCGCCTGAAGGGATTGAAAACAATGAGGTGCTGTACGAACTCGTGACGGATGCCGGATGGAGCGACCGCCACATTGATGTGCGTGAATGGCTCAGGCAGTATAGTGTGAACCGATATGGCGCCGCGCCCGAACGTCTGATGAAATCGTGGGACGGCCTTTTGAAGTCTGTTTACGGCAGTTTCACAGACCATCCCCGTTTCAATTGGCAGTTTCGTCCGGGAAACGTGAAAAACGGTTCTGTCAACATGAATGCAGACTATTTCCGAGGGTTGGAAGATTTCATCGCAGCGTCAGACCAGCTGAAGGAGAGTCCTTATTATCGGAACGACCTCCGCGAAATGACGGCACACTATTTGGGGGCCAAGGCTGAAATCCTCACCAAAATGATAGATCAGGAATATCTGTTGGGCGATACGCTTCGGGCGCGTTCTCTGCAATGCCGTTTTGAAAAACTGATGTTGGGAATCGACCGTTTGCTCGCGCAGCATCCAACGCTCCGCCTCGACCGATGGGTGGCGTTTGCAACCAATGCGGCACGGACGGAAGCCCAGCGCCAGCAGTATGAAACCAATGCCCGACGCATCGTGACGATTTGGGGACCTCCAGTCGACGATTATGCCGCACGCATTTGGAGTGGGCTGGTGGGCGACTACTATCTGGGCCGCTGGAAGGAATATTTCCGTGGCCGCGAGAGCGGAGAAAAGGTGAATCTGGCTGAATGGGAACGCAATTGGGTTGAAGGCCGTCATAACGGTTGCCGCCAGGATTCCGGATTGGACGTCGTTGCTTTTGCCAAAGAAATGCTTGCCCTCTCGAAGGACATCTCCTCAGAATCGTTGCTCTTAAACCGTAAGGACATGGTGGGCACGTGGAGCCTTGCTGTTGGCGGGCAGGAAGAACTTCGCTTTAATATCCCAGCCCGCATGCTTTCTGGGTTAAAGGGTATTACATTGGAACGTCTGAAGGGCGATGGAGAATTATCGTGCAACGGATATGTCCTTGAAGCTGACGGGGAGGTCGTGGCTTCTTCCTCCGCGGCCATCACGTCGGAGAATGGTAAATTGCACTACGAAATATCTGTGCCAGCAGGCATCAGGACCAACAACGGTTGTGGCCTAACGCTGAAGTTGAAATCGCAGGGTGCCGCTGTTGCCGGCATTTGCCTTGCCGATTAGTAATGGTGAAAGAATAAGTTGATCAATTTTGACCTGTATTTTTGTTGGTTTTGGAATTTGGAAGAAGGAGCGTAGCGGGCTACGTGACTGATGAAATACAGTTGTAGGGACAAAAGAATGCGGCAAGGCAATATTAAACTGGCTTATCCCTGCATGGATAGTATAAACTAATTTTGAACACCTACTTACATATTTGGAGACAAGCAGAGCGGTTGCTATGTACCCGAAATGGCGATTTCGGGTACATTTACTGGTTGCTATGTACCCAAAATGGCGATTTCGGGTACATATAGCGGACGTTATATACCCGAAATGGCGGTTTCGGGTGCATTTACGTTGGCCAGCAAATTCATCAAGCGGGTGTTGATATAATAATTTGATGTTCCCATTTTCACCTTTTGGAGCAAACCGACATCAACTATCTTATCCAAATACTTTGCCGCTGTTTTGCGCTGAACCATCAAATCCCGCTCCACGAACTCTATCTTTGTATAGGGATGAAAGAACAGATTGTTGAGCAACTCGTGCTTGTAGAGTTTTCCAAACAAGGGCCGCAAGATCACTTTATAATCTGCCATCAGTTTGGAAATACCTTTAACCAGGGCGATGGTCTCAGTTGCAGTTTGCTCAACGCCTTGCAGGATAAAGAGCGTCCATTTGATCCACTCCTCCCGATTGTTTCCTTCCTCATCACGGATGGCTTGCAGCAAACGATAATACTCAGTCTTGTTGTGTGTGATAAAACGACTGAGATACAAAACGGGTAGGTCAAGGAGATCGGCAATGACAAGATACAAAATCAGCACGATGCGCCCCGTACGTCCGTTGCCATCATAGAAAGGATGAATGCTCTCAAACTGATGGTGGATGATGGCCATTTTGATAAGAGGGTCGAGCGAACTCAGTTTGTCGTCATTTATGAATTTCTCCAAGTTGCACATAAGGCGGTTTATCTCCTCTGGGTCTTGAGGAGGCGTATAGACCGTTACACCATCGTTGCGCTTCAAGGCCGTTCCGGGAACAGACCTAAATCCGGCATTATTGTGTTCCAGATGGCTTTGAATATTCTTAATTGTGTTAAGAGACAATATGCCTTTTTCTCTGACCTCTTGGAAACCGGCCAAAAGCGCTTCCCGATAGTTTAAGACTTCCTTTTCGGCCAGCCTGCCAACATTTTGGCTCATATTCAAGTCGGCCTTGAAGAGGTCGTCCTGTGTTGTTATGATATTCTCTACCTCACTACTGTCCTTCGCTTCCTGAAGGGCAAGTGTATTGATGAGAATGGCTTCGTTCGGAATTGTTTGAGCAACGCCTCTCAATTCTGCCAACTTCCGATTGGAACGGTTGAGTTGTTTCAGCACATCAATGGTTTCCAAGTCATACGTAAGCGGCAAAATCGGTATTGTGTAATGTTTCATGATATTTCTTTATTTTGGAAAATCCTGCAAAATTAGAGCGTACTCCGTTAGAAAAACGGAACTACACTTGAACGCTATGCCCCGCTGCAAGAATGCTTGAGAGACGAAAGCGCCCAGGCATCATTGCCGCGTGTCTTTTCAAGCGAACATCCTTTCAAGGCAAGCGGCCTTGATTTGCTTCAGTTTTTCAAGACGCTCGCGATGAAGGGTGATTTGGGCGTCGAGGGCGGTGAAGTAAGAGGCGATGGCTCGCTGCTCGGGGAGGGAGGGAAGATTTATTCTTAATTTTTCGAGAATAGAACGGTCAAGCCGAGGCACACTTGACCCTCTTACTTCCTTCTTTATTTCCGCTTCATGAGAACATAATATATTATAAAGGAATGACTTGTCCGTTTCTTCTTTATCCTTGAAATAGACACAGTCGTCTGCTGCCCAAAATTCCTTATTGCTAAATCCTATTAAACCTGCAGACCCTCCTATTATAACAAAAGGGTTTTTCGCTTCTACATTATAATATTGATAAAATCCGAGAGGATAATTGGTATTCTGAAAAACGGGATAGCCTTCAGCATTACTTAAATCCTTTCGAGTTATACGCACACCTCGATTGACCAAACAAACCTCCCCCAGCTTTCTCTCCTTCCACTCCCCCTCAAATCCCTTAAATCTAACGCGCGGCACCATCTCTCCTTTCTGTGGGAACATATTCAGCAGGCTGGCCGCCTTGATTTGTTTCAAAGACGAAAGACGGAAGGTGGAGGCGGCGATTTGGGCGTCGAGAGAGGTGAAGTAGGAGGCGATTTCATCACATTCTTTTTTACTTCCCAATAAAATGGGTATTCTTTTAAGCATGTACCCAGTTATAAGAGGTTGGCCGGAACCATAAACAAGATGGTTCAGATTGCAATGCACTAAATAGTAATACAACCAACTAACAGAAATATTTCCATTAGGCTTAATGATAAGCGTATTATCTGAAACGCCACATTCTTCATTTATGATTTGCAATTTTCCTGCATTAGCCCCAACTCTTGCAACAAGAAGCATCGCCCCATTATAGGAAGGTTTATTTGTAGTTCCTATGATTCCAGTAGAACCATATAATGGATATATGCCTTTATGAGCAGTATCTCTACCAGAGCAAATTGAATAAGAAAAATCACTAAGCATTGAATCCTTCCACTCCCCCTCAAATCCCTTAAATCTAATCTTCGGTTTATTCATACCTTCAAATCCTATTCATGCCGGAGCATGTTGTTTAAAAATCAAATTGCAGTTAGATTTCAGCGACGTTCCACGAGGGCTTTAAGTCCTTCGATGGCAAAATCGTCGCCCGAAAGTTCGTCGACGAGACCAGCGAGCGCCTGCTGCGATTCGGCAAGTTCGCGCTCGATGTCGCAGTAAGTGAGGGCATATTTCTCCGCGAGGTGGCGCACGGCGGCTGCCAGTTCGTCAACGACGGCATCGGGCATGGCCAAGATGGCTGAGGTGACAGGTTGAATCCATTTAAGATAGAGCAAGCGGTTGATTTCGTTCATGTCGAGGTGCTGGATTTTCTCGCGCGTGAGCTTTTGCAGGGCAAGCGTATCCTTCAGCACCTTTCGGCGCTTTTTGGTCTGCTCGTCCCAGAGGGCAACGAGGTGCTGGAGCTTCAATCTGGTAGAAAGTTCAATGTCTAAACCTGATTTGGCATCGGCCGTGATGCGCTTCTTGTCGAGCACGCCCTCCTTTTCGCTGTCGAAATAAGTCTCCTGCTCTTCTTCCGTGAACTCGTCTTTGATGGCCTCCACCTCGGCGTTGATGTCCGCAATGCGGTTGGTGAGCGTCTGCAGAACATCAAGCTGCGCCTGGAAATAGACAGTCTGGATGAGGGGGAAAGGCATGATGCGCCCTTTCTCGCCCACGTCGCACACTTCCTCCTTGCCATCGTCAGTTTCATGGATGAGCTGGTTGCAGGCCACGAAGCCATCGGTTTGCAGGACTTCGATGTCGCCGATGATGTCGCCCCAATGGTCGGCAAAGATTTGGTAGGCGGCATAGCGGTCGACAAGCGGCAGTGGGGCGATGCGGCGGAAGATGTCTTCAGAGATGATGTCCGTTTCCTCAAGTTCGCGCACCGTCTCTACATGGCAAATGAGGCGCTGGCGGAGCATCTCGTCGAAGCCGGCAAAGGCCTCGACGAAGGCGGTCTTGAAGCGCACAACATCGGCATTGGCACGAATGACGGCGGCGATGTCGTCGGCGCGAAGGTCGGCATAAGGGCGGTCGGCACACGAGGCGAAGAGTTCCCGACGGAGCGAAGGAAAGGCCTGCCAATAGGGCGCGAGGTCGTTGATTTCGCTCTCGGGGATGCCGCCAAACATGGTGCTGTAGATGTCGTAATGCTCGATGGGATCGCTGCTGTCAACGTAGCGCGGAATATTGAGGTTGTATTCGTTGCGGCGGATTTCGTTGCGACTCACTTCGCGAGAATAGCCCACCTCTGTACGGCGTTCGCGATAGGTGTCGGCGATTTTCTTGATGTCGCAAGCACGGAGGCGGTTTTGCTTGCCCTCCTTGACAAAACCCTTGCTGGCATCGATGAATGCCCTCATCACCGCGGTTTTTCTTCAAGACCATGATGAGCGTGGGGATGCCCGTTCCGAAGAAGATGTTGGGCGGCAGGCCGATGATGGCGTCGATGTTGTTTTTCTCAATGAGCTGGGCGCGAATCTGTCCTTCAGCCTGTCCATCTTCACGCTCGTCGGCAGGCAGGAGAGTGCCGTCGGGCGCACAGAGGCGTGGGGCCTTACCACGGAAGAGCACGCCGTGGGGAAGGACGATGGTGAGGATGCCATCGGGCTTGAGATGATGGAGCTCGTGGAGGAGGAAGGCATAGTCGGCCTTCGTTTTCGGCGCGAGACCATACTGGGCAAAGCGAACATCAGTTTCCTTGTCCTTGGGATCCCAGTGCTGCGAATAAGGCGGATTGCTGACCACGGCGTCGACGGCGAGCGGCTTGGCGCTGTCGTTGTCTTTTTCTTCGAGCGGCCAGTCTTCGTCAAGAGAGTCGGCGCAGCGGGCCTTGATGTTGTCGGGGATGATGCCGCGCATGACGAGGTTCATGCGGGTGAGGTTGTAGGTGCTCTCGATGAGTTCCTGGGCGTAGTATTTCACTTTGTTTCGCCCAGCGATGTGCTTGCTGACGGCCTTACCGATGGTGATGAGCAACGAACCCGACCCTGAGGTGGGGTCGTAGATTTCGAGCTCTGTTTTGTCTTGGTGGTGTTCGGCCACGATTTCCGACATGACCATGGCCACCTCGTGCGGCGTATAAAATTCGCCTGCCTTCTTGCCGGCACTGGCGGCGAAATTGCTGATGAGAAATTCATAGACATAGCCGAGCACGTCGTAGTCCTGGGTGCCGTCGGTGGGGATGTCCTTGATGAGATCGATGAGTTTCCGGAGGGCTTTGGTCTGCGCGGCGGGGTTGTCGCCGAGCTTGCTGAGACCTTCACGCAGGGTTTTGAAGATGCCGCCGTAAACGGAGGCAAAGTTGGGATTCAGAAGGCGGTCGAAATTGCCCAATGCCGCGCTCAGCGTGGCAACATCGAAGTTGGCATTTTTCCCGAGCCAGGTGGAGAAGAGGTGTTCATAGGTGATGAAGAAGCCGATTTTGTTTTGGCATTCCTCGATGGCCTTTTTCATATCGTCATCTTTGTAGTCTTCCACGAGGTCCACGAGTTCTTCTTCCTGCCAGCCACAGTCCTGGGTGAAGTATTTCACTTCGGTGTCGGAGATAAACTTATAGAAGATGAGACCGAGGATATAGTCTTTATATTCGTTGGCGGCGATTTTGCTGCGCATACTGTTGGCCGAAGCCCAGATGCGGTTGGCAAGTTGCTGTTTGTTCATATAGGATAGTGTATAGGATAAGATATAAAACTGAACGGGCCGACGTATGTTTGACCCTTTGTTTGTGGCCCACGCGAGACCTGAACACTGACTTCCCTGCCATTACCATTACTAAGCCCCTGAAAGGCAGGGCGTGATGTCCTCCCCAGCATATTGGCGGACGGCGGCGGCCAGTTTCTGCGAAATCTGCGCTCTGAACCACGAGGGGGCGATGACCTCCACCTGCGGGCCGTAGGAGAGGATGCGGGCCTCGAGCTCCTTGTTGGGGCGGAGGAAGAGGCGGATGGCATTCGGCAACGAGGCGTACAACGACTGCGAAGCATGGATAGGCTTGTTGACCACGTAGGGGAAACGGGCCTCATCAAAACGCAAGATGACTTCTTCGGGCTGCGGATGGTCTTCGGGAATGGTGACACCGACGACATCGCGGAAATAAGTGGCGAAGTTGATGGTCTCGTTGGGAACGAAGGGCACATCAGAGGGGACGACCTTTACCATGCGGTCGAGGGCCTGGTTGGTGAGCTGGTTGCCGCATGACGTCTGCTGCAGGCCGATGAGAAACCAACGCTGATTAAACTGCTTGAGGTGGTAGGGATGGACAACGGAACACGACTCGCCGCCGAAGAAGGGCTGATAGGTCACCTCCAACGGCTGATGATGGAGCGCGGCGTCAATGAGACGTCCCAAAAGGTCTATTCCCTTGAGGCGTTCATTTTGCTCGAAAGAAACCACCCCCTCTGTATTGGGCTTGATGCCGAAGCGACATTCGAGGTTGGAAATGACATCTTCCAGCCAGGCATTTCCCAAAATGCCGCGAAAACGGTTCATGGCGCTGATGACCGACTGCAGGGCTACCATCTCTTCAACAGAGAGCGCATTGTTGAAGATGGAGAAATGGGGGTCGGCATAGCGGTAGTAGCTCTTTCTCCCAGAGATGGGAACGGCCTCAATGGGGGCATTCAGGGCGTCGGGGTCTTTCATGTAGCGGATGTCGTCGCGTATCTGGCGCAGACTCACGCTGGAACCGTTGATGGCGAAAAGTTTTTCGTTGACCAGCCGCAGGAGGTCCTCAATGGTGTATTTATGATGTAAATCACTGAAACAGCGGTCGAGAATCTGGTAACGAAGCTGGGCATTTTTGTTTGTCGGCATAAGAAATTCAAGGGTAATTATGACGTAAATTTAATGCTTTTTCCCCAATCGCCAAGATATTCTTATGCAGTATCTTCATTTTTTCTGCATAATGAAGATAGGCTGCACTATGAGGGGGTATATTTGCAGAGTAAACCCTCAAAAATAAACCTTTATCATGATGAAACGCTTACTGACTTTGTTACTGGCCTTAGCTTTTGCTGGCACTGGATTTTCGCAAGGAGTTTGGAGACTGATACCTGAGAAAAACTATTATACTCAGGAAACGGAATTTATTCCTGGCCACTATACGACTAAGGGCCAGTTGGATGCCGTTTTTTATCCAATGGGCAAAACATTAAAAGTGATCAGAGAATATAAAGGGCCAAACTACCTAAATATATATAGGGATGCCATTATGCACAATAACGGCAGGATTCCAAGCTCGGAACGAAGAATCTCCACACGACTCATGCAATCAGGCTTCTCTAAAGAGAAAACGGTTTCAGCCGCGATTTATTATCGAGGTATGGGCGATGACGGAGAAATTGATTCCCAAGGCTTTTCCAGTTTCTTTTACGCCTCCTACTCTGGCGAGGAATTAAAAAAGGCTGATTATGTCACCTTCGACTATTTCGACAAAGCCTTAGGCAAAAAGGAATCCTTCAAACTGAGCCTGGCTGGCTTTAGCGCTTGCCTTTCAGAATTTGAAGCAGAAACAAGGAAAAAGGAAGAGCAGCCAATACGCAAGGAAGAAGAGGTTATGGACAACAGCATCGTTGAAATACAGGCCGCTTATCCTGGTGGCGAGTCTGCGCTATTGAGATTCATTTCAGAAAATTTGATTTTGCCGCGCAGCACTCAAGAAGGAGAAGTTCAAGGAACTGTTGTACTTCGCTTCCGTATAGAAATAGACGGCTCAGTCGGTAAAGTCGTTATCAAGAAAGGCCTTTCCAAAGAATGCGACCAGGCAGCCATTGATGTTGTCAGGAAACTGCATCTTTTCACGCCTGCACGCCAACAAGGTCATCCTGTTCCGGTATGGTTCACGCTCCCCATCAGATTTCAATCAAAGACAGACTGACCAACTGCAAATATTCCCAGCCCCATAAGTTCCCTAACACCTCAGAAAGGGACATACGACATACAAGGCCAAGATAAATGGGACGAGGAACACGGCCGCAACCGTCATGCCATTTTGGCCCAAAAATCGCGCAGATTTTTTTTAGAGCAAATAGCATGGCGAGGGCGGAGGTGCTGCCCTTTTCAGGTAAGGTGTTCAAAATTGGAATATCAAAGGTTAGCGGTAGCGCCCTCGCAGCGGAGATTTGCACTGGCCCACACAATCGTCTGTTGCGGCGCCAGCATTGTAGCTCACTTTGCTCGCAAAGT
>ERZ772860.1202-NODE-1202-length-18900-cov-27.772778_pt1 | contig 18900 bp, 14 predicted proteins | sample MGYA00511342_ERZ772860 | MGnify/ENA primary metagenome ERZ772860 (study PRJEB29015, sample SAMEA2737665) | human gut metagenome | biome: human gut; feature: human-associated habitat; material: faeces | place: China | collected 2012 ... | reverse complement strand
GACTGGGCGCGCATCCCGTACGACGTCGTGCGCACGATTTCCGCAAGGATTGTGAACGAAGTGCCGCATGTGAACCGCGTCGTGCTGGACGTGACGACCAAGCCGCCGGCGAGTATTGAGTGGGAATAATACCAGAAGGGCTGCAAAACCTTGAAAACACGCACTTTTTCAAAATAGGATTGCCTGTTTGGTAGCAAGATGATAGCAGCCGCGGCGTTCGTGCTATTCTGATGTGTCGGATGGCGCGAATGGCTTGCGGGTGCTGGAATATAACTTTATAGGATGAAAAAGGCTCTGCTGACTTCCGTGAAGGAAGAACGGCAGAGCCTGTTGCTATTACTCGGATTGATTTGTAGGGAAATTGGTGAATATATCGGGGGGATATGGTGCCAGTGACCGGTACCTCATTTGTGCGGTGTTGCCTTAAAAATTTTACCATGGAGAGTGTTGACAAAATAGAGAAACTTATGTACACTAAATATGCAATTTAACTGTTTGAATTTAACAAAAAGATGGAGAGATACTATGAAGAAGTGGTATGCAAAGTCAAAGCGTCCCGGACGCAAGCAGGTGGAGGTGAAGGAACATCTTTGCGCGGTGGGAGAATTGAGCAAAGAGTATGGAAGACAACTGGGCATGGAAAAAGAAGCGGAAATGGCAGGAACGGTTCATGATGCTGGCAAGCTCACAGATAAATTCCAAGATGTTTTGGAAGGAAACGCATCCAGAGTAGACCATGCAAGGGTGAGCGCTGCGTTTTTGCGGTGGTTTCTGATTGCTACACAAAAATGCACAAGTAAGGAGATTGCAAGTACCAATTACGCGCCCATTTTAGAGGCAATCAATGCACATCATGGAACGCTGCTCTGCTACGACCAGCTGAAGTATTCGCTGCGTGAATGCATGACAGCGCAAAAGTGGTTGGAAGGCAATGATGGAAAGGAGGTTGCATTAACAGGAAAAGAAAATTACCGTGTGCTTGCGGAGATATTTCATGAAGAACTTCCGCAGTGGGAATGTCCTGAACCTAAGATCATGACGCTTGGGGAAGAAGAACGGATGCTTTGGTCGCGAATGCTGCTTTCTTGCTTGGTGGATGCAGATTACACCGCATCAGCGGAAGAGGATGGAGAAATCATCCCGGAGCCGCCGAAATGTGATGCGGAAAACTGGCTGGAGCGCTTAAATGCGCATCGGGCGGAATTAGCAAGAAACTCAACGGCTGATAAAAAACTCAATGCACTGCGGAATGAGTTGTTTGAAACGTGCGGCAGGGCGGGGGATTATGCGCCGGGGATTTACACCCTGACAGCGCCTACTGGCACAGGAAAAACGCTGGCCTTGCTGCATTTTGCGCTGCGCCAATGCCGCAAGAACGGTCAGCAGCGAATCATCATTGTGCTGCCGTTTATTACGCTGACGGAACAGAATGCAATTGAATATCGGAAAATCCTTGGGGATGACGTTTTGCTGGAAGATCATAGCCAACGGCAGCTGACAGAAGAGCAGCGAAAGTTTGCGCAGCGCTGGGATATGCCAGTCATTGTGACCACATCCGTGCGATTTTTCGAGGGGCTGTTTGCGGCAAAAGCCCCGAATCTTCGGAAACTGCATCGGTTGGCGAATTCTGTAATCATTTTCGATGAAGCGCAGAGCTTGTCTGCAGAATTGTTTCCTGCGACGCTCAAAACCATTCAGGCGCTTTGCAATCTGCCGAAGAAAAATGTGACGATGCTCTTTTCTACGGCGACACAGCCGGATTATCAATCAATCCCTAATCTTACTTGGCATGCTACGGAAATTTGTCAGAACCATGCCGATATGTATCAGCAACTTCGCCGCGTTCAGGTGACATGGCGAGTTTTGCCGAATGAGAGAATCTTGTGGGAAGAAATTGCGCAGAAAATGGCGACACAGCGGAGCATCTGCACCATTGTGAACATGAAAAAGCACGCGAAGAAGCTGTTTGATGCGCTGAAATTGGTATGTGAGACGGAATCAGTATTCTACATCACGACGGAATTGTGTCCGGCACATCGACGCGTCGTGATAGAGCAAGTCAAAAAGCGGCTGCGCGACGGCTTGCCTTGCCGTGTGGTTGCGACGCAGTGCATCGAAGCGGGGGTGGATTTGGACTTTGACAGCGTTTTCCGCGCGCTGGCCCCGCTGGAATCAATCATTCAGGCGGCGGGAAGATGCAATCGAAACGGCCGCCATCCCGAAGGCGGGCAAGTGCTTGTGTTCCTTCCGGATGAAGACAATTTGTATCCGGATAATTGGTATAACAAGGCGGCAACGCTGGTTAGTGCATTGCATATTGAGAAACCGATTGACTTGATGAATCCGAGCGACATTCAGCGCTATTATCAGAAGCTCTTTTGGAAGTTGAAAGGGAAGAAGGAACTGAGCGAGGCTATCCAAATGCAGGATTATGCAGGGGCCGAGAAACACTATCGCATTATCAAGAATGACGGCGTGCAGGTGCTTGTGCCATATGAACCTGAAAACAAGCCGTTTGAGAAGCTGAAGGAAGAAGCCTTGGAAAACGGCGTGACGGCGAAGTGGATGCATGAAGCTGCAGAGCTGTGCGTGACGGCATATGCGAATGATGACTTCAACTGTTATGCGGAGCAGCTGTATTTTGCGGGAAAGCGGAATGAGAGCAGGCAGCCATCCGGCTATTGGGTGCTTCGCAGGAAGGATGATTATCATATGGATACGGGGATGCAGTTGAAAAATGATGACTATATGTGGTGAAAAAATTCTTATATACCAGATTTGCCATTGACGATTCAGGTGCAATGTATTATACTTACATTGACAGCACTGCTTGACGCTTTGTTTAGTACGCGAACGGGCGGTAAGCTGAGAATTGAAAAAATGTAAGGATAATGCTATCCTCTCTGCTGATTTGGCAGAGAGAAGAACATGGAGGTGATGAAAAATCATGGAGATTTCAGTGACCGTTTGGGGTGACTTGGCGTGCTTCACTTCGCCGACAACGAAAGTAGAAAGGCTTTCGCAGGCAGTCCCAACACCATCAGCAGCACGAGGTATACTGTCAAGCGTGTACGCGAAACCTAAAGAATTTTTTTGGATGGTGACAAAAATTGAGGTGCTGAAGCCGATTCGCTATATCAGCGTCAGGCGCAACGAAGTGAAGTCCATATTGGGCAATAATATGGAACCAATCAGCGCAGAGGATGAGCGGACACAGCGGCAAACGGTTTTCCTGTATGATGTCCGCTACCGCATTACCGCGCAGATTGTGCCGCGGCCGGATTATCATGGTACGGTGGAGCAGCTGTATGCACAGGCTGAACGGCGAATTAAAGGTGGCAAGTGCTTTTGCCAGCCTGCGCTCGGCTTAAGGGAATGCGTCGCGTACTTTTCTGAAAGTGACCCGAACGAAAAGCCGATTCAGCAAGACATGGATTTGGGCTTGATGGTGTACGACATTTTTGACCTGCATGATGCGGAGGTTCGCAAGAAAACGCGGACAAGGCTGTCCCTGTATCATGCGGTGATGAAGCAGGGCGTCATTGAAGTGCCGCCCTATGATAGCCCGGAAGTCCTGAAGGGGGATGCGATATGCTGAGACCGCTGTACGATTATGCAATGCGTTACCAGCTGCTGCCGCCTCCGGGCATGGTGAAAAAGACGGTAAAGGCATGGGTTTGCCTTGGCGCAAATGGCACGTTCCTTGGCGTGAGGCAGGACGGCGAGGATGAATACTTTTGCCCTGACATTGGCAGTTTGGCGAATGGCAAAGACAAGTGCAATGTGCTGGTAGAAAAATACGAGGTTGTTTTCTGGAAAGATACGCCGGAAAGCAAAGTTGAGCAAAGGGAGGAAGGCAAAAAGCCGAAAGACAACACGCTCAAGCATAGGTACTTTCTTGCTTCTCTTCAGCAGGCAGCGCAGAAAGTACCTGAATTGTCAGTTTGCGTGCATTTGCTGGAGGACAAAACTTGCTGTGAACAGGTCCGGCAGGAACTGCTGCGGCTGAAGCTGAAGCCATCAGACCGCGTTTCATTTGAAATTGCAGGAACGCCTATTGTCGAAATTCCGGAGGTGCAGGAATGGTGGCGGGAGTTTCGTCAGCAGTTCGCGCAGCATGGCGCGGCAGAAAGCTTGTGCCTGATTACTGGAGAAAAAACGATGCCGGTTGCTACCCTGCCGCCAATTAAGGGACTCTTGCAAGTTGGCGGACATGGACGCGGTGATGCGCTGTTTTGCTTTGACAAGCCAGCATTTTGCTCGTACGGGCTAAAGCAATCGGCGAATGCGCCTGTTTCTGCGGAATCAATTGACGCGGTGAAAGCGGCGCTTGACCATCTCATGTCAAGCGAAACGCTTTCGCCAACGTTGGCGGGAATGCGCTTTGTCCATTGGTTTGACTGCTATGTTCCTGCGGAATGCGACCCGATGCAGCAAGCACTGGATGGCGATCCTAAGAATCAGGGAACAGAACAGCAGACGGAAGATGATGATGGATACGACGACGATGAAGAATTTGATGAAACGGTAGAAGCACCGTCAAATCCTGATGCTAAACGCGATATTGCAGCCAAACGCATCGAGAGCATTGAAAGCGGAGCAGCGACAACCGCGATTCCAGCCAGCACGCAGTATTACATCCTCCTGCTGTCCGGCGTTACAGGGCGTGTCATGGTTCGCAGCTACGACCACGGGAATTACGGCGAACTGGAGGAGAGCATCCAGCAATGGCGCAATGACTTGCAAATGGTCGATCTCGGTGGAACGGGATTCACAAAAATTAATTCGCTGAAAGCAATGATGATTCGTCTGATGCCGCCGCAAAAGAGCGAAAAGAACGTTTTCAAGCGGATGGACAAGGAACTTTCAGGAATTACGCCAGCGGTGCTGCACGCAATCTTGACGGACAGTATGCTGCCGGATTCCGTGGCGGTTCGTGCGCTGCGATACATTCGCAATCAAATGGCCAGTGCCAGCGAAGAAGATAAACATGCGCCCGTGCCCGATGCAATGTGCTGCCAATGGCTGAAAGTATGGCTGATTCGGAAAAACAATCGAAAGGAAGGCGTGATAGAAGCTATGTATCAGGCGGAAAATACGAATGTTGCGTACCGCTGCGGCGCGTGGGTCGCCGTGTATGCGAGTATGCAGCAGTTTGCAATGAGAGATGTTCAGGCAGGTATTGTACAGCGCTATTATGCGTCTGCTTGTCAGATGCCAGCGCTGGTGCTGGGGCAGCTGTCAATTCTCTCCGTACCGCACCAGGACAAAATCAAGGGCGACTATCTGAAGATGTATCTGGAAATGCTGGATAAGGTGACTTGTGACATTGGGGAAATCCCCACCATGCTGAACTTGGAGCAGCAGGCTTACTTTGCGCTGGGGTATCGCCAAATGACAGCGGAGTTGAATCGGAGACTCAATGAACTGCGGAAATTGAAGAAAGAACAGAAAGCTGCGGCAGAAACGGACGAGGAGGAATAAGAAAATGGCACTGCAGAACCGTTACGAATTTATGTACTATGTTGCTTGCACCAATGCCAACCCGAACGGCGACCCGGATATGGGCAACATGCCCCGGATTGACCCGCAGACCATGCAGGGATTTATCACCGACGTGGCCACGAAACGCCGCATTCGCAACTATATTGAGATTGCTTATCCGGGCGTGCCGGGCATGGGGATTTTCGTGCAGAAAGCGGTGAATCTGAACAAGCAGATTGCGCTGGCAAAGCGCGAAGCAGGGATTGAAGGTGCGAAAGAAAAAAACCCGGTTTATGCGGCGCGCAGAAAGGCGTGCGAACTCTTCTACGATGTGCGCACCTTTGGGGCTGTGATGTCTACTGGCCCCAATGCGGGGCAAGTCCGCGGTCCTGTTCAACTTGCTTTCGGCAAGAGTTTGGATTCGGTACTGCCGCTGGACATATCCATCACGCGCATGGCGGCGGCATTGGGCGGAAATGACAAATCCTACGAGGAATATGAGAAAGCGGAACAGGAAGCGTCTGAAGATAAGCTGCGCACGATGGGACGCAAGCAGATTATCCCCTTTGGTCTGTATGAGGTGCGTGGCTTCATCAGCGCGAATCTTGCAGCGGAAACGGGATTCGATGAAGCTGATATGAAGGCGCTGTTTGAGGCGATTCTCAACATGTATGAGCATGACCGTTCGGCGAGCAAGGGCGAAATGGAGGTTGTTTCTCCGCTCATCATCTTCAAGCACGAAGGCACGGATACGAATCCTGAACAGCGCGCACGTCAAGCCAAATTGGGCTGTGCACCGGCGCATAAACTCTTTGAACTGGTGACGGTGCAGAAGAAGGTGGATTTCCCCCGCAATTATCGTGACTATGAAGCAAAGGTGGCGCTGGATAAGGTGCCTGCGGGGGTACGGATGGGCTTCTTGAGCAATCCATACGGGGAGATTGTCTGGGATGAACTGCCGCAGGGAGAAAGCTGGTTTACCCGTGGATGACGAGCAGGAGTATCTTCCGTTATCGTGGCTGTCGCAGGCAGATTACTGTCTGCGGCGCGCCGCGCTGCTGCTGAATGAACGTGTATGGGTAGAAAATGTCGAGACGGCGAAAGGGCGCGCCGAGCATGAACGGGTTCATACACAGCGCGTGGAGCGGCGCGGCGATTTCGTGAAGCTCTACGAGAACAGTGTCTTTTCGGACGAAATGCAAATCAGCGGGAAATGCGACTGCATTGAAGCGGTGCGGGATGAAAAAGGCTGCACGATTCCCGCAGTGGATTTCCCGGTGCGGCTGCTGCCGGTGGAGTACAAGCATGGGAAGATACGCGATGAATCAGAATACAAGATTCAGCTGTGCGCGGAGGCGATGTGCTTAGAGGAAATGTATCACACGACGATCCCGGCAGGCGCGCTGTTCTACATTACCGCGCATCGCAGAGTGGATGTGGAACTTGATGAAGCGCTGCGTGAACAGGTACGGCAGACTGTGCAGAAACTCTGGAAAGTCCGCCGCGAAATGCTGATTCCGTCGGCAGTTTACGGCCCGAAATGCAAACGTTGCTCGATGCAGGAATACTGTATGCCGAAGGTAAAAACATCCGCGAAGGAATATTGCAAGGCGCTTCTTCTTGAAGCAGAGAGGGTGGAGACGGAATGAAAAAATTACTGGAAACCCTCTATGTGACAACGCCAGACAGCTACCTTTTCTGCCGCAACGAGAATATCTGCGTGAAAATTGGCGGCGAAGAGAAAGCAAGTGTACCGGCTGTGATGCTGGACGGAATCGTGTGCTTTGGGGAAATGACAGTCTCCACACCGCTGATTGGTTTCTGCGCTGAGCACGGGATTACGCTGACGTTCCTATCGTCGAATGGACGCTTTTACAGCCGCATTTGCGGGCCGGTCAGCGGCAATGTACTGCTGAGAAAAAAGCAGTATCAAGCGCTGGATGATAATGACTTCCGCATGAAATTCGTGCAGAACCTCCTGGTGGGCAAGCTGCTCAACGAGAAAAATGTATTGATGCGCGCGGCACGGACGCAGGATGCGGCAACAGCAGAGAGTCTTCGAGCAGCCTGCCAGTCTATTAGCCAGTATGCAGCACAGCTGGAGACATGCGCAGGTGTTGACCAAATGCGCGGCATCGAAGGAGCCGCCGCAAAATGCTACTTTGCGCATTTTGACGACATGATTTCCCCACAATGCCCCTTCCAGTTTGTGGAGCGAAGCAGACGACCGCCGCGCAATGAAGTGAATGCAGTCCTGTCGTTTATGTACACGCTGCAAACGCGGGACATTCAAGCGGCACTTGAAACGGTAGGCTTAGATCCAGCGGCTGGATGGATGCACACGCTCCGACCGGGACGGCCGTCGCTGGCGCTGGACTTGCTGGAAGAGTTCCGAGCGCCGCTGTGCGACCGGCTGGCGCTGTCGCTGTTCAACAAACGTCAGCTAACGGATAAGGACTTTGAGTACGATTCGCTGGCTGTTATGCTGAACGAGCGCGGGCGCAAAACGGTACTTACCGCATGGCGTGACCGAAAGCAGGAAGAAATCACGCATCCGTATCTCGGAGAAAAAATCCAAGTTGGGCTGATTGCTTATGTACAGGCCATGATGCTGGCGCGTGTCTTGCGCGGGGATCTTGATTGCTATCCGCCGTTTGTCTGGAGGTGAAAAAATGTTGGTTGTTGTTACTTATGATGTGAATACAGCAACCGAAGCGGGAGCAGCGCGGCTTAGGCGTGTAGCGAAACTCTGCGAACGCTATGGACGGCGTGTTCAGAACTCTGTATTTGAAGTCCTGCTTGATGCAGCACAGCTGACGGCGCTCAAGGCGCAATTGGCAGCGACAATTGATGCAGAACATGACTCCGTTCGCTTCTATCGCCTTGGCAATAGTTACAAGGAGCGCATTGATGTGCTTGGTTGCACTGCGCGCATTGAAGCTGGAGAACTGCTGATGTTATAGCGGAAGCTGAAAACACTCTTTTCAGCGCATGTGAATCATACATGAATGGCCGACCGTCTCGCGCGGCGTGATGTCAAAAGTCAAGCGATGATTCTATGAAATATCACCAAAATAATCTCGACAAATTGCCTGGCACGATTGTTAAGCCATGCTGATTTGTAAGGGTTGAACAAAAGATTTGCAGAAATTGCATATCTTTTGCTGTCGCCCCTCGCGGAGGGGCGTGAATTGAAATGTCCATTTCATCAAGAAACTCCTTTGTGTCTTGGTCGCCCCTCGCGGAGGGGCGTGAATTGAAATGCGAACACGGGCTTTTTATCGAAATGAAGCGGCGGTCGCCCCTCGCGGAGGGGCGTGAATTGAAATATCAAGGCGTTTGAAGGGGTAAAATAATCGTGGGGTCGCCCCTCGCGGAGGGGCGTGAATTGAAATGGTCGTTTCATGTTCACCGCGCCCACGGTTGACCGTCGCCCCTCGCGGAGGGGCGTGAATTGAAATAGGTCGGCGCGTTCTTTTCCCGCAAAGAGTGCCGGTCGCCCCTCGCGGAGGGGCGTGAATTGAAATGCGGCGCTGCAAGCGGATTGCGCGGCGGCAGCACGTCGCCCCTCGCGGAGGGGCGTGAATTGAAATGCTGATGCGGTTCATCAGTTTCTTCCTGTCCTCGCGTCGCCCCTCGCGGAGGGGCGTGAATTGAAATGGGGGCTTTATTTTTTGTACCGCCCCTTGACACGTCGCCCCTCGCGGAGGGGCGTGAATTGAAATTTTTTTTAAGCAAGTATACCGCATGTGCGGCTGTCGCCCCTCGCGGAGGGGCGTGAATTGAAATACCTCTTCCGTACGGTTTCCGCATTTCTCGTCGGGTCGCCCCTCGCGGAGGGGCGTGAATTGAAATCTCATCAGCCGTTTCCACACGCCGACCGCCTCCCGTCGCCCCTCGCGGAGGGGCGTGAATTGAAATAGCAAATCGTCCATTTCCGCATCTTCTCCTTGTACGTCGCCCCTCGCGGAGGGGCGTGAATTGAAATCTCATCAGCCGTTTCCACACGCCGACCGCCTCCCGTCGCCCCTCGCGGAGGGGCGTGAATTGAAATAGCAAATCGTCCATTTCCGCATCTTCTCCTTGTACGTCGCCCCTCGCGGAGGGGCGTGAATTGAAATTTTCCTGAGATATTTTTCGCCAACTGCAAATGTTGTCGCCCCTCGCGGAGGGGCGTGAATTGAAATTCGAATATCTCTTGTATCGAGATATGTGCCGTTAGTCGCCCCTCGCGGAGGGGCGTGAATTGAAATCGCGACCGAGTGTGAGCAGTGCGTCCGCGCGGCTGCGGTCGCCCCTCGCGGAGGGGCGTGAATTGAAATACAAGGTCGTCGCGGTCGGTGCTAACCGTTGCGCGTCGCCCCTCGCGGAGGGGCGTGAATTGAAATGAGATTCCAGTAGCCCCAACACACGCCGTGTACCGTCGCCCCTCGCGGAGGGGCGTGAATTGAAATGCGGAATGCTTTCCCAATATGCTTGAACGCTCCGTCGCCCCTCGCGGAGGGGCGTGAATTGAAATAACTGATAATACCCATATTCGCGCTTAAAGCCTGTCGCCCCTCGCGGAGGGGCGTGAATTGAAATGGCTTCGATGACATGACGCTGTACGTCTGTCAGGGTCGCCCCTCGCGGAGGGGCGTGAATTGAAATAACTCCTGCCGCTTCGGCTTGCTGCAAAGCATCGTCGCCCCTCGCGGAGGGGCGTGAATTGAAATTTGCTTGCTGTAAATCCATGAGAACCCATATCGGTCGCCCCTCGCGGAGGGGCGTGAATTGAAATATCTTAAAAAAATGGTTTCGTGTACAGCCACCTTGTCGCCCCTCGCGGAGGGGCGTGAATTGAAATTGTACGAAATTCGCGATTACCGCCCCATCGCCGTGGTCGCCCCTCGCGGAGGGGCGTGAATTGAAATAATAAGGTTGTCGAACGCTTCCCGGTAGAAGTTGTCGCCCCTCGCGGAGGGGCGTGAATTGAAATGCCAAGACCATCGGCATCACGGTAACGCCCACCTACGTCGCCCCTCGCGGAGGGGCGTGAATTGAAATAAGCTGTCTCCCAAGCAGGAGGCGCGTGTATCTGCGTCGCCCCTCGCGGAGGGGCGTGAATTGAAATAGTGACCGTCCGTTGCCTGCCGCTGTATATGAGGTCGCCCCTCGCGGAGGGGCGTGAATTGAAATAAAGATTCCAGTTTTAAGAAGCATCTTTGACCCGTCGCCCCTCGCGGAGGGGCGTGAATTGAAATAAGCCGTTTGCTTGGCAGTTGTGGTACATCTGCCGTCGCCCCTCGCGGAGGGGCGTGAATTGAAATTGATGCTGCATGTAGCGGATACCGCCAGCACCCGGTCGCCCCTCGCGGAGGGGCGTGAATTGAAATATCTCCGTCCATGCGTAGCGTTTTTTTGTGTAAGTCGCCCCTCGCGGAGGGGCGTGAATTGAAATAAGTACGAGTTGGACAAGATGGCGGGTGCTGTCGTCGCCCCTCGCGGAGGGGCGTGAATTGAAATAAGCCCTTTTTCGCATTTTTTTGCGATTTTTTCAGTCGCCCCTCGCGGAGGGGCGTGAATTGAAATTTGCCGTTGCGCCCTATCCGCAGTGCCGCTTGTAGCGTCGCCCCTCGCGGAGGGGCGTGAATTGAAATAACGCTTTTTCCCTGCTTCACAAGGCGCATGATTGTCGCCCCTCGCGGAGGGGCGTGAATTGAAATATTTTCAATCGCGGTGGCAAGGCAATCGAGTCCGGTCGCCCCTCGCGGAGGGGCGTGAATTGAAATTCACCTACACGCTGTATGTGGGTGTCGAACCCGTCGCCCCTCGCGGAGGGGCGTGAATTGAAATGATGTAAAGCCGCGCAGTTGTCATATCCACGTCGGTCGCCCCTCGCGGAGGGGCGTGAATTGAAATGGTGTAAATATCGAGAACATTCCGCATATTCCCGTCGCCCCTCGCGGAGGGGCGTGAATTGAAATGCCAGGAAAGCGGATGTTGCTGTTCGGAAAGCATTGTCGCCCCTCGCGGAGGGGCGTGAATTGAAATATCCGGCAAATCGTTGTCGAACGTGTAGCGTGACAGTCGCCCCTCGCGGAGGGGCGTGAATTGAAATCTCGTCAAGGACACAATCTGTAAGGTGCAGCTTGCGTCGCCCCTCGCGGAGGGGCGTGAATTGAAATGAGCCCACCCAGCCCGCCGCAACATGCCGTCCGGTCGCCCCTCGCGGAGGGGCGTGAATTGAAATCTGGCTGGGGCTTCATTGCCTACTCCCCGTTTAGTCGCCCCTCGCGGAGGGGCGTGAATTGGCGTGGCTGCTGGCTTTCGGGAAAGAAGGTCAGCAGCCGCGTTTTCATCCTCTGCTTCCGCTGCAAAAAAACTTTCCGCACCCTCTTGACAAAACTGTTGGAATAGGGTATAATAATCAATGTCGCCGATAAAAGCGACGGAATGACGCGGGGTAGAGCAGCTTGGTAGCTCGTCGGGCTCATAACCCGGAGGTCGTAGGTTCAAGTCCTACCCCCGCAACCATTTGGCTCAATAGCTCAGCTGGCCAGAGCATTCGGTTCATACCCGAAGTGTCATAGGTTCGAATCCTATTTGAGCCACGAACGCCGCAGAGAAATCTGCGGCATTTTTTGTTTTTGGCGGAATAATAGGACATTGCAAAAGGCGCAAGCAGATGGCGCGGGTGAATCTGGAAATAGTATCAGAAATTAGACAAAAAATCCCCCTGCCGAGAAGGAAAACTCCTCGGCAGGGGGCAGTGAAAATCGACGGAGGATTAGTCCTCGTCGTCCTCTTCTTCCGGCAGTTCGGCATTGTGATACACGTTCTGCACGTCGTCGTTGTCCTCCAGCATCTCCAGCAGCTTCTGAATCTTCTGGATCGTTTCTTCGTCAGGCAGCGCAACCGTGTTCTGCGGAATCTTGTCCACTTCAGCGGTCAGGAAGGTGACGCCCTGCTTCTCCAGCGCTTCGCGGACGGTGGAGAAGTCGTTCGGCGCGGTGTAGATTTCGTAGGCGTCGTCATCCACCTTCATGTCTTCCGCACCAGCGTCCAGCGCCATCATCATCATTTCTTCTTCGTCCGAACCGGGAGTGCGTTCCACCACCAGAACGCCCTTCTCGTCGAACATGAAGCTGACGGAGCCGGTCGTGCCGAGGTTGCCGCCGTTCTTGGCAAAGCAGTGGCGCACGTCGGAAGCGGTACGGTTGCGGTTGTCGGTGATGGTATCAACGATGACCGCAACGCCGCCGGGCGCATAGCCTTCATAGGTGATCTGCTCGTAGGTCACGTTGGACAGTTCACCGCTCGCCTTCTTGATGGAGCGCTGAATATTGTCATTCGGCATATTGTTGGCTTTCGCCTTGGCAATGATGTCGCGCAGCTTGCCGTTGGATTCGGGGTTTGCGCCGCCATCGCGCACAGCAATCGCGATTTCACGGCCAATCTTGGTGAAAACAGCGCCGCGGGCAGCATCCGCCTTGCCCTTCTTCGCCTGAATATTATGCCACTTGGAATGCCCAGACATCAGAAAATCCCTCCTGAAAAAGTCAGGGAAGCGCCGCAAACCGGCATTTCCCGCGAAATAGTAGCTTGAAAACGCTTTATTATAGCATTTTGGTGCTTGTCACGTCAAGGGTGAGAGCCGTAATTTCACGATTTTTTCGGAAAAAACAGGGCAGAAGCGCGTTCTTCTGCCCTGATACTATTTCCAGATTCACCTGCGCCATCTGCTTGCGTCTTTTCCATTCTGGCGTCCGTTCATTCCACTTAGCGTAGCGCTGCTACGCTGCGTTTCATTCACGTTAGCCAGAATGAAAAATTCGCGGCGCATCTTGGCGCATTTTCATCTGGAAATAGTATGAAATAGTATGTTTATTGCACTTCGTACGTCCCGACCTGCTCGGATGTGCCGAAGCCCAGCACTTCGCTTGTCGGGCGGGAGTTGGTCTTGCCGCCGTCGTAAGCGCCAATCTGGTTGAGCTGCTTGCCCATGAAGACCATCACTGCCGTCTGCCCGCCGTCCATGTTGAAGGCGACCTGACAGCCCTTGGCGCGCATCATCTTCGCCAAATAGCTGATGGTAACGCCTGCAGAGCGCTTCAGGCGCCCTTCGCACATGATGGCGACGTAGTGACCGGGTTCGACCATGCCGATGGCGCAGCGCGGATTCTTGTTCTCGTTGTTGGCGTAGGCGCGCTCGGACACTTTGCCGTCCAGCAGCAGATACGGGCCGAAGGAGTACACCGTCTGTACACCCTCGTCGATGAACTCCTGCGCCGTCTTTTCCCAGCTGTGGTAGACTTTAAGGCTGCCGTCAGGCATGAACGCCAGCATGTCCAGATTCGGGAACATGGAGTTCGTTACCTGCTTTTCGGTGTACGGGTCGTCGTAGAGAATGCGCCCGTCGCGGATGACAATGCCCGTGTGGCGGTTGTTGTTCACGGCGACGCGGTAAGTGTAGTAGTCCGTGTTCATCGCAAAAACGACGTTGTGCTTCTTTGCGGTTTCTGTCGCGTCCACGCGCACCTTGCCCATCTTCTCCGGGTCGTTTTGCACCGTGCGGAGCATTTCACCCGCGTCCAAATCGCCGTACAGATCCGCCTCAAACCACGTCAGCGGCTGGGTTGCGTCGTATTTGCGCTGGATGATGACTTTGCTGGTCTGGCTGACGTAAATCCACAGTCCCTCGTCCTCGGAAGAGTAGATGTATTCGCCTTCATCGAGGAAACCCTTGGCGTTGAGGGCGGGCATGTGCGCCATGTACGCGGGCACTTCGGTGGGCGCGGGCGTGGCCTCTACATTGTTTGCCGCCGCATTGTAAGAACCGGGCGCGTCATAGATGTTTTCGAGGAAGTCGTCTTTGCGGACGTCCTCGCCTACGGTCGTGAACGCCAGACCGAACACGCGGTTGTCGTACTTCGTGCCCGTTTCGGTGACGCTCATGCCGGAGGATGCCTGCGTCTTGTGCAGGGTATAGGCTTCTTCCGCCAGCTCGATGCCGGTCGCGCCATTCATGCTCTTGAGCGGAACCGTCCAGTCAAACGTAATCTGATTTTCGGGGTACAGGTGCAGGTACAGTTTTTTGACCTGCCAAGTGCCGTATGCAATGGTGGACGCGGTGAATTCATCCTCGTTTGCTGCCAATGCAATGCAGTTCTGGGCGGCGTCAGCAATCATCATGTGCTGCTTGTGACCATACTCGCCATTGGTGTCCTGTGTCACAACGACTTCCGGTTTGTACTGCCGATACAGCCCCACAATCCATTCGTTGACTTTGCCTTTGCCGCCCGCAGATTTATAGGCTGCTTTGAGATTTTTGGCATAGCTGTCCTTGAAATTGCCAATGACCGGATACGTCCGAACGCCCATGTGCCACAGACCGTTGAGCAGCTCGGAGGAGCGGGTGGTGTTGGAACGGGTGAAGTACGCCACAACCACCTTGCGCTGCTGCTCGACAGCGTAGGTGGGAATTGCGCCGCCGAAGAAAATCAGCTCATCATCCGGGTGCGTGGAGAGAAAGAGGATATCCGCCTTCTCCTCCGTCGGCTGCCATACCTGCACCCAGTCAGGCAAATCGCCCTCAGAAAGCACAAACAGGTCGTTGATGCGCAGGGCGGTTTTCTTCTCGCTTGTCACCGCCAAGCGGACATGCTGCGCGGGCTGCGGCAGCGCAACATACGCGTGGAGGAAGCGCGTGTCGCCCGGCACGGCGGTGAACCAGTCCTTCCCGTCGTCGCTGGTCTGGATTTCCCACGATTCAGGCATGTTGCCGAAGCAGACATAAAGCCCGGCAATTGGCTTGCCCTCCGGCGCGGTAATTGCGATCCATGGGGTTTTGATTTTGTTGCTCTCCCAGTAAGAGGTATACTTCTTGTCTGTCATCAGCGTGTATTTCCGCCCGGAACTGCACACCTTGAACTTGCAGTCCTCTGTGATATCATTCGCTTCCGCGGCGAAGGCAACGCTCAGGCTCAGCGCGAGCAGCGTCAGCAGCGCTATCAGCCATTTCTTCATAATCAATGCCATTCCTTTCTATGATACTCCAACCTGAAGAATAGCATAAAATGAAGGCGATTGTCAACGAAAACCGGCAGAAGAATGGAAAATTTACAACTTCCGTCCGCATTCGCTGTTGACGGAAGGCAGGGAGCATGGTACAATGCAGCGTAGGAAGGGGGGAGAAGCATGCAACAGCCGCGCATCTTTTTTGCTGTGGCGCTGCACGAAAAGTACGCGCTGCCGACAGATGCGCTGTATACGCCGGTTCAGGCGGGGGCGGCGATTCATCCGCCGCTGGGGCTGATGCGCGACGACACGGGCGAAAATATCAGCGCGAAGAACGGCAGCTACTGCGAACTGACGGTGCTGTACTGGATGGCGCACAATGTTGATGCGGACTGGTACGGCTTGTGCCATTATCGGCGGTACTTCTCCCTCCGCAGGACAGGCTGCCCGCAAAAGCGCATTCTGACGCGCGCGCAGCTGCTGCCCCTGCTTGATACGGCGGATATTTTTTTGCCGAAAAAGCGGCACTACTGGCTGGAAACGAACTTCACGCAGTATGCCCATGCGCACCACGAGGAGGATTTGTGGAAAGCGCGGGCGGCGCTTGCGCGGCTGCATCCGGGGCAGGAGCGCGTGTTTGACCGCGTGATGGCGCGCCGATCCGGGCATCGGTTCAACCTGATGCTGATGCGCCGGGACGCGCTGCAAAGCTATGCATCGTGGCTCTTCCCCCTGCTGGACGCGGCGGAAATTGACACGACGGGCTACAGCGCACGGGATAAGCGGGTGCATGGTTTTCTGGCGGAGCGGCTGCTGGACGTGTGGCTGGCACAGCAGGATTACCGCGTGAAAGAACTGCCCGTGGCGCATCTGGAACGGCAGCACTGGGGAAGGAAGATTGCAGCGTTCCTGCTGCGGAAAATGGGCATCAAAAACGACCGAACGGCGCGGTGAAGCGGGTTCGGTCGTTTTCGTTATCCTGTATAAACACGCGGAAGCAGTATGAAAGTGAAGTCAACTCAATCGCGCGAAAGGGAGTCCAGAGGGTCGAAGACCCTTTGGCAGGGTCAAGGGGCAGCGCCCCTTGGGTTCTCCCATAAACACGCGGAAGCAGTATGAAAGTGAAGTCAACTCAATCGCGCGAAAGGGAGTCCAGAGGGTCGAAGACCCTTTGGCAGGGTCAAGGGGCAGCGCCCCTTGGGTTCCCCCAATCAACACGCGGAAGTTGTATGAAAAAGTCACCAACTCAATCGCGCGAAAGGGTCAAGGGACGAAGTCCCTTGCAGGGTCAAGGGGCAGCGCCCCTTGGGTCACCCCACCCACACCGTCTCTTTCAGCAAGTCCTCGTCCTTCGCACTGTGCCCCGCCATCAGCATGAAGTCGCCCGGCGCGAAAACACGCTCTTCCGCACGGTTGATGTAGGTAAACGCGGTGCGGTCGAGATGGAAGGTGACCTCCTGCTCCTCACCCGGCTGCAGAAGCACCTTGCGGAAGGCAATCAGCTGCTTCACAGGCTGCATCACCTCGCATACGCAGTCGCGCAGGTACACCTGAACCGTCTCTTCGCCCGCAATGTCGCCCGCGTTGCGCACCTTCACCGACAGCGTGAGCGAATCCGCATCCACCGCCAAATCGCGGTAGACAAACGGCGCATAGCCGATGCCCTCGCCAAAGGTGAACAGCGGCTCGGCAGGCAGGTCGCTGTAGTGTCCCCAGTGCCAGCCGGGGAGATGGTTGTAGTACACCGGCACCTGCCCCGAATGGTGCGGGAAGCTGATGGGCAGCCGCCCGGACGGATTCAGCCGCCCGAAAATCGCTTCCGCGACCGCCTGACCGCCGAACATGCCGCCGTTGAAGGCGCACAGGAGCGCATCCGTCGAATGGGCAATTTCCGGAATCGCCAGCGGCTTGGAGGACAGCAGCACCGTCACCAGCGGAATCCCCAGCGCGCGAAGCTGCTGGTATAGCTCCATCTGCTGCCCGGACAGGGCAAGGTCGGCGCGGTCTTTCGTTTCGCCGTACTGCGCGTAAACGTCGCCCACAACAAGCACAATCGCATCCGCATTCCGGCACGCAGCCACCGCACCCGGAATATTGTCAGCATCCGAAGGAAGCACGCCGCACCCGCGGTGGTACACAACCTCGAAATTCTCCTGTGCGCCGATGGCCTCGATGCCCTCGCGAATCGTCACATATGGGCGGACGGCGGGGCGGTTCGGGATGAGTTCGGGATGCGTGAAGTACGTCCAGTCGCCGTACTGCGCGCGAATGTCGTCCGCGCTCGCACCGATGACCGCCACACGGCGGACGGATGTCAAGGGCAGGGTGTGCGCGTCGTTTTTAAGCAGGGTGATGGACTTGCGTGCCGCCCGAAGCGCCGCCTGCTGATGCTCCTCGCACCCGATGCACCCCGGACGCCCGCTCTTCTCCGGCTGCGCCAGCAGATTCATACGACACTTGACGGTCAGGATGTGGCGCACCGCGTCGTCCAGCACGGCTTCGTCGAGCTTGCCGGAGCGCACTGCGTCAATCGCCGCATCGTAGAAGCCGAGGGAGGTCATCATCATGTCGTTGCCTGCCTTGGCAGCCAGCACGGACGCTTCGGGCATGTCCGCCGCGACGTGCTGGGCGCTCAGAAGCGAATGGCAGTTGTCCCAGTCGGTGACGCTGAAGCCGTCAAAGCCCGCGTCGCCGCGCAGAATCGCCTTCATGCTCTTCTCGTCGGCGGTGAAGGGCGTGCCGTCGATGGAACCATACGCCGTCATGACCGTTGCGCACCCTGCCCGGAACGCCTTCTCGAACGGCGGCAGGAACGTCTCGCGCAGGCGGCGGTACGTCATTTCCGTGTCGCAGGCATCGCGCGCGCCGACCGCCTCGCCGTAGCCGATGTAGTGCTTGGCGCACGCCAGAATGTGTTCGCCGTCGGACAAATCGTCGCCCTGATAGCCGCGCACGATCGCTTCGCCTAATTCACCCGCTAGATAGGGGTCTTCGCCGAAGGTTTCGTCGACGCGCCCCCAGCGAGTGTCGCGCCCCAAGCACAGCACGGGCGAGAACGTCCAGTGCAGCCCGTCGGTGGCAACTTCGCGCGCCGTCACTTCGCCCATTTCGCGCGCGATGTCCTTGTCCCACGCGCAGGCGCACGCCAGCTGCGACGGAAAGATGGTGGCGTGGTCATTCAGCCCATGCCCGTGGATGGCGTCAATGCCGAACAGCACGGGGATGCCCAGACGGCTATAGAGCGCCGCCTGCTGCACCTCGCGCGCGTCGTCGCCCAGAACGTGCAGGAACGAACCTGCACCGAGCTTCGCCCAGCGCAGCGCTTCCTCGCGTCCGACGACGGTGTAGGGAACCTGCACCATTTGGGCGGCTTTTTCTTCCAGTGTCATTTGGGAAAGCAGGTTTTCCACCTGCTGG
>ERZ772860.1201-NODE-1201-length-18908-cov-3.588447_pt1 | contig 18908 bp, 11 predicted proteins | sample MGYA00511342_ERZ772860 | MGnify/ENA primary metagenome ERZ772860 (study PRJEB29015, sample SAMEA2737665) | human gut metagenome | biome: human gut; feature: human-associated habitat; material: faeces | place: China | collected 2012 ... | reverse complement strand
GGTACGGTACTTGCGTGCGGCGTCGAGCACAGTCGCCATATTTTGCAGAGGGACGTCATAGTTAAACTCAATGCTCAGCCCGAGCCCGCCCTGCGGCAGATAGAGCGCCTCGACGCATTCGCGGACGTGGTCGTCGAGCTGAGACGGCGAGGCAAACGGAAACATCTGGCGGTCAAGGTCCAGATTAATCGGAATTTTTCCGCGGCATACGGCGACGAGGTTGTCGAGACCGTTGGCGCGGTATTGGGGGTTAATCATGTCGGCGCCCGCTTCATGCAGGTCGGGCATGATTTCCCAGATGCAGCCGTCGGTGTGCATATAGACGTGCCTGCCCGCGTCTTTGAATACCGAATAAATTTGCCGGAAACAGGGGAGCAGGTATTTCCGCCATTTCTCCGCGCCGATGGCTAAGCCGTTCTGCATGCCGAGGTCGTCGCCGAGGTGGTAGATCTCGCGGTCGTGCCGAAGCAGAATCTGCGCCTGAATCAGGTTGTAGGCGAGCACCTTGTCGATCAACATTTGCAGCTCCGGCGGCTCCTCGGCGAAGTCGATCATCGCTTCCTCAAAGCCCCGCAGATCCAAAAGCCGCAGATACATAAATCCGTGCGGCAGGTTGCCCTCGCGGTCAGCGGGGATTTCCAAATTGCGGACAGCCTCGCGCGATTTGAGCGGATGACCGAGCGCGATCGCGTCCATGCCCTCGTGCTTGTTGACCCACACACAGCCCCACTCGTCCGTCCACTCGCCGACCTGATAGCGCGGGCCGAGAGAGCGCCGAACCTCTTCGGCGGAGGCGGGCACATGGGGAAAGAAATCCGGGTACTCCCGGCAGAAACGGATCAGCTCGTCGCCGTAGGAGAACCACGCTGCAGGGAGCATTCCGACGGAAACGGGAATTTCCTTTGGGTAGGCATAAGTCATGGCTTCAAGAAGCAGGCTCATGTCGTTTCACCGTGCCTTTCTATATGCGGTGTCTCCGATGCCGCAGCACAGGCCGAAGCCGGAAGCAGCTGGAAAATGGCCGCTGTATTCCATACAAGTATAACCGCAGCCGGCAAAAATTGCAAGCGTTTTTTCAGCTTTTCAGCGTTTGATTTCTTCGGTTGACACGGCCGGAAAACTGTGCTACAATACCGGCAGTATCATCAGAACAGCGAATTCGTTCGCCTGTTGAAAGGCGGAAGGGACGGTAAGAATGAAAAGACAGGTCTTGGGCGGCGTGATGGATGCGCCGCGCATTGCGCTCGGCTGTTGGAGAACGGCAAAGCTCTCGCAGGAGGAAATGACACGGCTGCTGGAAACGGCGCTGGACGAGGGCGTGGACTTTTTCGATACCGCCGATATCTACGGCGGCGGGAAATCCGAAGAGCTCCTCGGCGCGGCGATCAACGCCCTTGGCGTCCGCGAAAAGGTCACGGTGCAGACGAAATGCGCGATTCATGACGGGATCTATGATTTTTCTTACGGACACATTATTTCCTCTGTGGAAAAGAGCCTGAAACGGCTGAATATGGACTATATCGACGTGCTGCTGCTGCACCGGCCCGATACGCTGATGGAGCCGGAGGAGGTCGCCGAGGCGTTCGACCGGCTGCAAAGCAGCGGCAAGGTGCGGGAATTCGGCGTCAGCAACCAGTCGCCGCAGCAGATGGCGCTGCTGGAACGCTGGCTGCGCCAGCGCCTGATCGCCAACCAGCTCCAATTCAGCCTCACCAATTCCAGCATGATCGACTGCGGCATCAACGTCAATATGGAGTATGAGCCGGCCGTCAACCGCGACGGCGGCGTGCTCGAATACTGCCGCCTGCACGATATCACCATTCAGGCGTGGTCGCCGCTTCAATACGGGATTTTTGAGGGGACCTTCCTCGACAACGAGGAGAAGTTCCCCGAGCTCAACGCCTGCCTCGCAAAATACGCGGCGGAAAAGGGCGTGACAAAGGCGGCGGTCGCGTTTGCGTGGATTCTGCGGCATCCGGCGAAAATCCAGGTCATCGCGGGCACGACGGACGGGACGCATCTGCGCGAGGTCTGCCGCGGGGCGGACGTTTCGCTGACCCGCGCGGAGTGGTACGAGCTCTACAAATCGGCGGGCAATCGTTTGCCGTAACGCTCGGCGCACGGCGTCGTTTTCAGCAGGGAGCTCAAGCGGCCGGAACCACCGTGTTCCGGCCGCTTGAATGTGACCCTGCCACGAAACAATTCGATAAGAGGGGGATTTGTATGTCGAAAAAAATGGAAGTCATCGACATAACGCCGGAGCTGCTGGAAACCATTTTGGCCACGTTTCAGACGGACAATGAAAAGGAATTGGCGCGGCAGATTGTTAAGCGGTTTTGGGACAGCGGCCTTCCCGTTAAAGTCAAGCAATATCATCAGGCCTGCATGAGCGGGACGTATCGCATACTGTGTTTTATTAAGAAAAGCGCCGAAGCGGTTATTATCAACAACAGAGGGATGGGACGTGACGGCGTAAGCTTTCAAGTGCGTATTGACGACAGAAGCGCCTTGGAACAGTTAGACCGTTTTGGTGAAAACGTGAAAAGCCAAATTCTGAACGCCGGCGACTGCGGCTACTGTTCGGCCAAATGCGATGACAAAAAATACGTCTTTGCTTATCGGGGAAAAGAATATGTAAAATGTCATTTTCTTTGCAACAACTTTACTTTTGAAAATGTAGAAAATGACGATATAAAAGACCTCGTTGAAATCGTAACCAACGAGATTCGGCACAAGCAGGCCGGCGCCAAATGATCTCTGTTGCGCATGAGAGATCTTTACGGAGCGTGACTGAAAGCGTCGTGGCATGCTTTCCTTATGGGAAATACGGCAAAAAAGAGGCCATTGTCCCGGGGTATGGACGATAGCCTCTTTTTTTGCTGTATTTTGCTGCGGCGCAAAATGGTCTTCCAGAAGTACCGGTTTTTTGCCTTATTTCAACAGCGCGGAGCGTTCCTCGATCAGAGCCAGCACCTGCAAGGCTTCCTCGCCGCTTACGAGCCGCGGCTGAAAATTGTTCCACAGTACGCCCGCGCCGTTGCGCTCTGTTCCCGAAGTCATAAAGCAGGGGATGATTTCTGTCGAGGCGACGGCGATGCCGCTCTCGTCTGCGGCAAACGCGACCTGAAACAGAAAGGTTTCCGGATAACGGGCCAGACAGTTGCCGCCGAACGCAAAATTGCCGAGGCTGTAAACAATGGGCTTGCCGCGGTACTGCTCGATTCCCTGCATAATATGCGGGTGCTGGCCGACGACGAGGTCTGCGCCCGCGTCGATAAAGGCGCGCGCCGCCGCGCGCTGCCATTCGCTCGGCGTTTCCGTATATTCCGAACCCCAGTGCATATCGACGACGACGATGGTTCGGCCGTTTTTCCAGCGCGCAATCTGCGCGAGAACGCGCTCCGCCACGCCGTCGGTATGCGTCGTATCCTCGCCGACGACCGACGAATCGCCGATGATGACAACGGAGACGCCGTTGACGGCTGTGACAAAGGGCTCGTTTTCCTCAACCAGCCCGACGCCTTCGGCGCTCAGATGACGGACGGTGTCGGCATACCCCTGTTCGAGATAGTCGCCGGAATGGTTGTTTGTCAGCAGCGCGACCTCGACCGAGGCGGCGGGCAGAATACGCGCGAAAGCGCCGTCGCCCTTAAAATGCCACTGCTTGTCCGCTTCGCGGGTCGCGTCGGTCAGCGTGCCTTCAAAGTTGACGACGGTCAGGTCGTCGTTTTCAAAGATGGATTTGACGCCGTCGAACGGATAGGAGACGCTGCCGCTGCCGCGGTAAACGGTCGGGAAATAGCGCGGTCCGTCGAAGGCGTTAATGGCGCCAAAGCTGCAATCGCCCGCAAAGGTGAGCCGCACGGTTGCGGAAAACTCCGGTTCCGTCGCGGAGGAGAGGTGGTCGGTCTGCGGATCTGGACGCGCCGTGGGCGGGGGAAACAGCGTTTCCGACCCGAGCGTCTCCGCGGGAGAGCCGCTCGATTCTGAAATTCCAGGCGTCACCGCGCCTGCGGAGAAAGAGCTTGAAGGCGTAGACCGATCTGCGGGCGCACAGGCGCCGAGCAGCGCCGTACACAGCAGAAAAAGAGAGAGCCAAATTTTTTTGTTCATAGGGTTTTCCTCAGACGTAAAGTCCGGCGCGCCTCTCAAAAACGATTGAAGAAGCGCGCCGGATGGGTTCATTTGACTTTCAATCGCTGTAAACGGCCGTCCGGCCTTGGACAAGGGATTTCCACCCCGCCAAACCGCCGGAAATCCTCTGTATTATGCGCCGACCGAGCCGTTCCGCTCGAAAGCGGGGGCGTTTTAGAGCCCGTTCACACCATTGCAGGCGTCCGCAACGGAAACGGATTTTTGGAGAAACGCAAGGCGGGGAAACCTGTTCTGAATGGGATTCGAAACCGCTCACTTGTCACGCAGACAGATGAAAACACAAAAGTTCTCTTGAATTCGGCCCTGCTGCGCAGCAGGGCCGAATTTTTCGCGCCTCGATCAGGCGGCGCAGTGAAAGCCTAGCGGCGTTATGCGGGAAGGCCGCCCCTCAAAACGGCGCTGAATCGCTGTGAGAATACGCTCTAATAAGAGACCTTGATGGTCTTAATTTCAAACGGGCGCAGCGTGAGCGGGATTTCCTGCTCCGCGGCGAGCGCCTGCTGCGGCTCTTCGAGCATGTTCGTTTCCCAAACGCCGGCGGGCGTAAACGGGAGGCGGAGCATCGTGTTGGTCCGGCCGCCCTCCGATTCATAGAGGCGGAGAATAAACGCTCGCTCCGCGTCCTCGCAGGGCTTGATGGTTTCGAGGACGACGTTAACGTCGTCGACGGAGGCGAGCGGCGCGACTGCCGTGCCGCCGCGCACGGCGATATGCTTATAGTTGAGCAGATACGCCGGGCGGACGACCGTGTCGGCCGAGAAGCCGCCGGTATGCGGCAGGAAGGCGTATTCGCAGTAGTGCAGGCCGTGGTCTCCGGTGTGATCGGGGCGGTTGCCGCCCTTGTGCAGCGTCAGGCGCAGCTGGCCGCCAAAGGCGGAAATCGCATATTTGCAGTCGTTGAGAATCGCGACGCCGTAGTTCTGCTCGGACAGGTCGGTATATTTGTGGTTTAAGACCTCAAACTTGGCCTGCTCGACCGAGGTGTTGCGCGTAGTCGGCCGTTTCAGGTAGCCGAACTGGATCTCCTGCCGCACGAAATCGGAGAACACGTCGGTGTCAAAGGCGGCTTTGAGGAGCCGGTGGTCGTCGTTCCAGTCCATCAGCGTTTCAAAACGCACCTCGGGCGAATCGGCGAAAAAGATCATGTCCTGCGTGACCGTCGATTTTTCCGTCAGCCGGTAGATGCGGCGGATGCGGAACTCAACGGCGCCGTCGGAGACGACGGTTTCGCTCAGCAGCTCGGCATTGGCGCGGAATTTCAGGTCGATATCGGCGTCGATGTCCCAGTTGTCCCACTGTGCAGGCACGTCCTCGGCCACGAGGAAGGTGTTGAGCGGATAGCCCTCGCCGCACAGCTCGCGCGCCGCCGTCCGGTCGTAGAACGAGGAAATCGTCCCGCTGTCGGTGAAGGCGACGGTGGCAAACGGCGTTTCCAGCGTTTTTCCGTCATAGGCGAATTTGCTTGCGGCTGCTGCGGCCGCGCCCTCCGTAAGCGAGACCGAGGCATACGGCGCGATCCGCACGCCGCCGACGGCGAGCTTTTCCTCGCCGCGCACGGTCGTGATCTTCTGCGTCCGATACCCTTCGATACCTTCCGCGGAACCGTCGAGATAAATCACGTCGCTGCGTTCAAACGGCGACGGGTTGTAAGCGGTGAACGTCTTCGCGCCGTCCGCCTGTTCCAGCAGAGAGGCGGCGAGCGAAGCGGTTTCGGCGAGCAGAGCCTTCATCTCGTCCTTGGCCTGCTGGTTGGCGCGCGGGATGCAGGTGCCCGGGAGGATGTCGTGGAACTGGTTGACTAAGAGCGTATTTTGCAGCGGCCGGAACGCCGTGTCCGCGGCGATACCGCCGGCAGCGACGGAGCGCGCAACCGTCAGGGCTTCGAGAGCGTGCAGAGCGATCTCGGCGAGGCGGTTGTTGCGCTTGATCTCATGCTGATTCGTCAGCGTTCCGCGGTGGAGCTCCAAATACAGCTCGCCGGCATAGGTCGCCGGAGAGGTGACCTCGGCTTCGAGGCGCTTCATGAAATCGGAAACGGTCGTGTATTCGTATCTCGGACAGCCTTCCAGATCCTTGCAGCGGAGGGTATATTCGATCTGATCCCACTGCGGGCCGCCGCCGCCGTCGCCGTAACCAAAGGAGACGAGCTTGCTCTGCGAGACGTTTTTCTGCCGCACGGCGTCGTTGTTCGCGCGGTCGTAGAGCAGCGGCATCAGCTCATGCGGCAGAGTGCCGATGTGCGTCTTGTTGAAGTGGGCGAAGACCTGCGTGCCGTCGATGCCTTTCCAGTAAAACGCGTCGTAGGGGAAGGGATTGGTGTCGTTCCAGGCGATTTTGGTCGTCAGAAAATAGCGGACGCCGCAGCCCTGCATAATCTGCGGGATCGCCGCGGAATAGCCGAAGGTGTCGGGCAGCCAGAAGCAGTCGGAGGTATAGCCGAAGTGCTCTCTGGTGAAGCGCTGCCCCCACAGAAACTGCCGGATCATCGATTCGCCGGAGGTGATGTTGCAGTCGCATTCGACCCAGACGCCGCCGTTGGGCTCATAGCGCCCCTCGGCGACCTTTTCACGGATGCGCTCGAAGAGCTCGGGATAGTGTTTTAAGATCATGTCGCTATGATACGACGAGCTCTGGACGAATTTGTATTCGGGGTACTGCTCCATCAGGTTCATCTGGTTGGAATAGGTGCGCGCGCATTTCTTGATCGTCTCGCTGATGTGCCAGAGCCATGCGGTGTCCATGTGGGAATGGCCGATGACGCCGATGTAGGGGACGGCCGCGCCGCCGTTGGCGCGCGCCAGCGAAGGCGCCATAATCGAAAGCCCCTCTTTCAGCGCCGCGTCAAAATCGGCGCGGTTCACGTCGCCGGGGGAATAATAGACGGCTTCGTGCAGGCGGACGAGCGTGTTTTCGATTTCCGCGCGGCGGAAGGAACGGTCGTCGAGCGCCTCGTACAGGCTCAGCAGCGTCGAGAGGTCGAGCATGAACTTGGCCGCCAGCTCGTTGCGGACGCAGACATCCACGGAACGGAAAGCAAAGCGGAAATCGGAGCGCGGCCGCGTCTGGAACGGCAGCTCGCCCATGACGTAATGGCCGGCATAAAATTCGATTGCGAGGTCGATTTTCTGACCGGCGGCGGGAGAGGGGGCGATCATATCGCAGTAGTGGTTGCCGTGGCCGGTGACGACGATCTTCGTCGCAAAGGTTCCCATCGGCTTGCCGTCGACCCAGAGCATCGCCTCATAGCCGCCGACGTCGGGGCGGAGGAAGAGCGGCCGCCCCGCCAGCTCGGCAGGCACGGTATAGTCGGTTTTGAACCAGCAGTACATGCTTTCGCCGCCCCAGACGTCGCCGGGCGCTGTTGCCGTATAGGGGACGTCGGGGACCGAGTGATACTGCTCGGGCGTTTCAAATTTTTCGCAGGGCAGGGAACAGACCTTTTCAAAGATCATCGGATCGAGCGTCTCGCACAGGCGTTTGAGCTTGGAGACGCAGCGTTTGATTTGTACATCGTTGAGCATGGGATTCCTACCTTTCCGTTCAGTCAGTTGGCAAAAATATTATACAGGAAAGCGTCGAAAAACACAAGGGAAATTTTATAACCAGTCAATTCCTCACAAAAAAACGCCGTCGCGTTTTGTCTTCAAAGCGCTGTTCCGGCGGCGATCTTCTTTTGAAGAAACGGATACGCCGCTGAAAGGGAAAACTTGGATTCTGGGACTCTGTGATTTTGTTTTACCTTAAAACTATGAAAATTGCCGTCGGACGTATAAAAAATATAAAAACATATTGACATGTGCGACTGCTTCCATTATAATGAAAACGTAAAATATAGAAAAACAGCAGACGGAAACCCTCGGTGTAGGCGCTGAACCGGGCATCTTGGATTCCACCGTTTTCTGCGGTTGGAATATCAAGGCGGAGAGAGGAGCGTTTTTGTGACAAAAAAACAGGTTCTTCTGCGGATTGTGCTCCCACTTGGCGTTCTCATCCTGCTTGTCGGCGGAGCGGCTGCGGCCCGGCAGTATATGCGGCCGTTTCACCGGACGGCGGAGATGACGGTCTGCAACCTCGCGGGCGAAACGAAAACTGTCTCGGTCTCTGTCGCTTTCCGGCGGTATATTCTGGCGCCGACGAGCTGGATTGGCTCGGTGACGTTTGACGGCGTGACCTACTCCGACTTGGCAACGCACCGCAATAAAGGAAGCGATCCCCTGCATGCCCTGCGCCTAACTTTTCCGTCCGGAGGAAGCTTTTGGAAGAATGTGAAGGGCAAATGGGGAGAGATCAAAACCGCGGTCGTAGGGGATGTATCCAACATCTATCCCTCGACGGTTCCCCTGTTTGCAGAAGATCCTTTTGAAGCGGAGTCAGACATCGTTGCATCGCTGGACTGCTGCGGTTTTGGCATAGGAGACGCTTTTGAGATCGAATTTATTATGGTACGCAGTAATGACTATACCGTAGCGCATTTTTTTGGCCCCGCCGAAACCGTCGAGGAGGCCGAGCGCATCAAACGGGAAATTTTCAAAATCGAACTTCCGATCAGTTATGAGACCGCTGCGGACGAATAGCCGCCTGCACGCCCATAAGAGGCTGTTGAAAAATAGCTTCTCAGAAAAAAATGTACAAAAACGCCTTTGAATCTGGTCGCAAAAGGCCATTTTCAAAGGCGTTTTTCTATTCATTATAAGCTGTTTCTTTGCAACGGCCTCTTTTTGAATGGGGTCTCCCACTTCTCCCGGCGGAAGCCTAATACTCGACCTCGCCCTCGTAGATCAGGCGGGCGTTGCCGGTCAGATCGATTCCGTCGTCGGTATAGCGGACGATCAGGTCGCCGCCTTTGAGCTTGACAGTTACGTCTTCGCCCTTGCGGCAGTAGCCGTTTTCAACCGCTGCGACCACCGCGGCGCACGCGCCCGTGCCGCAGGCCCAGGTCTCGCCGTTGCCGCGCTCCCAGACGCGCATTTTCAGCGTGTTCCCGTTGACGACGCGCACAAACTCCGTGTTGACGCGCTCCGGAAAGAGCGGGTCGTTTTCAAACAGCGGCCCGACGCGCTCCAAATCGACGTCGGCGACCTTGTCGCAGAAAACGACGCAGTGCGGGTTGCCGACCGAAACGCAGGTGATGCGGTAATTTCCACCGGCGACGGCTACCGGACGGTCGATGACCGCGTCGCCGTCCAGGTTGACGGGGAGGCTCTGCGGAGCGAGCGAGGCGCGCCCCATGCCGACGCAGACGGAGCCGACCGCGCCGTTAAACGAGTAGAGGCGGAGCGTTTTCAGCCCGCTGGCCGTCTCGATGGTCAGCTCGTCTTTTTTGCAGATCCCCTTGTCATAGAGGTATTTGCCGACGCAGCGGATACAGTTGCCCGCCATTTTGCCCTCGCTGCCGTCGGCGTTGAAGATGCGCATCTTCGCGTCGGCGATTTCGGAACGCTCGATTAAAACGATTCCGTCCCCGCCGATGCCGTAATGCCGGTCGGTAAAGGTGATGGAGAGCGATTCGGGGCAGGTGATCCGGCCGTCGAAGTTGTCGAAGAAGATGTAGTCGTTGCCGGAGCCTTCCATCTTTGAGAAGCGCAGCTTCTGGCGGCTGGCGCGCAGATGGTTGATGTCCACCAGCTCGGTGTTGTAGAGGTTGTAGCGGCTGGCGATGATATCCGCTAAGGCGTTTGCGGTGTCGAGCGAGGTGAGGCAGGCGATGCCCAATTGCAACGCGCGGCGGTTGAGGCGGATAAAATCGTCGATATACTGCTGCTTCTTGTGCGAAGCGGTGTAGATGATATAGTCGATTTCGTGGTTTTCAAGCAGGCGCATGATCTGGTCGCTGTCGCCGAGCTTATCGACGATGGTGACGTCGATGCCGGTCGCCGCGATCTCCGCGCCTGTCCCCGGCGTCGCGTAAAGGCGCAGATGCAGATCGTCGAGCTTTTTGGCGAGGCTCGGAAGCTCAAAGCGGTCGATGCGCTTCAGCGAAAGCAGCACGCCGGCGCGGTGGTTGGGCGTATGCGTGTCGAGCTTGAAGCCCGCGGAGAGCAGCCCTTTGAACAGCGCCTCCTCCAACGTCCGCCCCAAGCCTAAGACCTCGCCGGTCGATTTCATCTCCGGGCTCAGCGTCGTGTTGACGTCGGAGAGCTTTTCAAACGAGAACACCGGCACCTTGACGGCGAAATACGGCGGACAACGGTACAGCCCCGTGCCGTAGCCGAGGTCTTTGAGCTTTGCGCCGACCATAATCCGCGTCGCCAGATCGACCATGGGCACGCCGGTCACCTTGCTGATATACGGGATGGTGCGCGAGGCGCGGGGGTTGACCTCAATGACGTAGAGCTCGTTTGCGTAGATCAGATACTGAATGTTGACGAGCCCTTTCGTGCCGAGGCTGAGCGCCAGCTTGGTCGAGCAGTCGATGACCTTTGCGAGCATGGGGTCGCTGATATTAAACTGCGGATAGACGGCGATGGAGTCTCCGCTGTGGACGCCGGCGCGCTCGATGTGCTCCATGACGCCGGGAATCAGCACGTCCTCGCCGTCGGAGATGACGTCGACTTCCAGCTCCATGCCCATCATGTATTTATCCACGAGCACAGGGTTCTCAATGCTGCCGGCGAGGATGATATCCATATAGTGCTCGATGTCCTCGGGCGTATAGGCGATCGTCATATTCTGCCCGCCGATGACGTAGGAAGGACGGACAAGGACGGGATAGGTCAGCTCTTCGGCGGCGGCGAGCGCCTCGACCTTGCTCATCGCCGTCATGCCGCGCGGCCGCTTGATGCCAAATTGTTCGAGCAGCGCGTCGAAACGGCCGCGGTCCTCGGCGATGTCGATGCTTTCAGCGGAGGTGCCTAAGATCTGAATGCCGTTTTCGTGCAGAAACTTCGTCAGCTTGATGGCGGTCTGGCCGCCGAAGGCGACGACCACGCCGATGGGCTTCTCTACGGCGATGACGTTCATGACGTCCTCCGGCGTCAGCGGCTCAAAGTAAAGTCGGTCTGCGGTGTCAAAGTCGGTTGAGACGGTTTCGGGGTTGTTGTTGATGATGACGACCTCATAGCCGAGCTTCCGCAGCGTCCAGACGCAGTGAACGGAGGAATAGTCGAACTCAATGCCCTGTCCGATGCGGATCGGGCCGGAGCCGAGCACGATGATCTTTTTCTTTTCCGTATCGCCTGTCAGCGCGCGCGCCTCGCAGAAATCGTCGTAGGTCGAGTAAAAGTAAGGCGTTTCGGCGTCGAACTCCGCCGCGCAGGTGTCGACCATTTTGTAAACCGCGCGGCGCGGCGCGGCGATTTTTTGGCCGCTCAGCCGCTCAATGGCCACGTCAGGATAGCCGAGCCGTTTGCCGCGCAGATAGAGCGCGTCTGTGAGCGGCTCTGAGGCGAGGCGCGCTTCGTAGTCGGCGAGGTTTTTCAGCTTGTTTAAAAACCAACGGTCAATCCGCGTGATTTCATAGATCCGGTCGATGGAGACGCCGCGCTTGACGGCGGCAAAGACGGTGAAAATACGGCGGTCGTCGGTGACGGCGAGCTGCGCTTCGATATCGGCAGCGGCGTCGAGCCGCTTCATGTTCAGCGTGTCAAGCGAGATCTCCGCGCCGCGCACGGCTTTCATCAGCGCCGCTTCAAAGCTCTTGCCGATGGCCATGACCTCGCCGGTCGCTTTCATCTGCGTGCCGAGGCGGCGGTTGGCGCCCGCGAACTTGTCAAACGGCCATTTCGGGAACTTGACGACGACATAGTCGATGGCCGGCTCAAAGCAGGCGCAGGTCTTGCCGGTGACGGCGTTGGTGATCTCGTCGAGCGTATAGCCGAGGGCGATATACGTCGTGACCTTGGCGATCGGATAACCGGTCGCCTTGGACGCGAGCGCCGACGAGCGCGAGACGCGCGGGTTGACCTCGATGACCGCGTATTCAAAGCTATTCGGGTCGAGCGCAAACTGGCAGTTGCAGCCGCCCTCGATGCCGAGCTCGGAGATGATTTGCAGCGAGGCGCTGCGGAGCATCTGGTATTCGCGGTCGGAAAGCGTGACGGCGGGCGCGATGACGATGCTGTCGCCGGTGTGAACGCCGACCGGATCGACGTTTTCCATGCTGCACACGGCGATGACGTTGCCGGCATGGTCGCGCATGACCTCAAACTCGATTTCCTTCCAGCCGAAAATATATTTTTCAACGAGCACCTGCGTGATCGGGGAGAGCATCAGCCCGTTTTTGGCGATCGGGATCAGCTCCTCGCGGCTGTACGCCACGCCGCCGCCCGCGCCGCCGAGCGTAAACGCGGGACGGACGATGACGGGATAGCCGATTTCGTCGGCGATCCGCAGCGCGCCGTCGAGGTCATTGGTGACCTCGGAGGGAATGACGGGCTGGCCGATTTTCACCATCGTATCGCGGAAGAGCTGTCTGTCCTCAGCTTTGTCAATCGCTTCGGCGTTGGTACCGAGGAGCCGGACGTTCATTTTATCGAGGTAGCCCTCGTGGGAAAGCTGCATGGCGATGGTCAGGCCGGTCTGCCCTCCGAGCGAGGCGAGCAGGCTGTCCGGCCGCTCTTTTTCGATGATCCGTTTGACCGTGTCGGCGGTCAGCGGTTCCAGGTAGATCTCGTCGGCGAGCATGGAATCGGTCATGATCGTCGCGGGGTTGGAGTTGATGAGAACGACGTCAAGGCCGAGCGATTTCAGAACGCGGCAGGCCTGCGCGCCTGCATAATCAAACTCGGCGGCCTGCCCGATGACAATCGGGCCGGAGCCGATGACGAGCACTTTTTTTATATCGGGATTTTTCGGCATAACGTTTGACCATACCTTTCATTCAGACAGGGAAGAGCGGAAAAATACGGAACAGCCATGCGACGGCCGGCCCGAACAGCCGCAGCGCTTTTAACGGGCGCCGAGCATGGCGAAAAAACGGTCGAACAACATGTTCGTATCCTTGGGGCCGGCGCACGCCTCGGGGTGAAACTGCACCGAAAAAGCGTTGATTTCCGGATAACGGACGCCCTCGCACGTTTTGTCGTTGGCGTTTTCAAACCATACCGTCGCCCCGTAAGCCGTCAGCGAATCGGAGAGCACGGCGTAGCCGTGATTCTGGCTGGAAATATAGACGCGGCCGGTTTCGAGGTTTTTTACCGGCTGGTTTGCGCCTCGGTGCCCGTATTTCAGCTTCGACGTTTTACCGCCTGCGGCGAGCGCCAGAAGCTGATGGCCGAGGCAAATGCCGAAGATCGGCCTGACGCCGAGCAGCTTGCGAAGCTCGGCGATACACTCGGCGTTTTCAGCCGGGTCGCCGGGACCGTTTGAAAGGATGATGCCGTCGGGCGCATAGGAGAGGATTTTCTCCGCCGTGCTCGACGACGGAACGGTGACGACGCGGCAGCCGCGGCTGTTTAATTCCCGCACAATATTGTGTTTCGCTCCGTAATCGACCAGTACGGCGGTGGCTCTCACTTCGCCGTCAGGATCGTCGATAACGGTCTCTCCAGCGGAGACGGCCTTGACCGCGCCCGTAATCTGATAAGCGCGCAGCCGGCTCAGATCGACGGAGGCCGGATCGGAGACAATGGCCGCGTTCATCACGCCATGTTCGCGGATGATCCGCGTCAGCTGCCGCGTGTCGACGCCGCAGACGCCGGGGATCCCGTGCCGCTTCAAAAATTCGTCCACCGTCGTCTCGGCGCGGAAATTGGAGGGAGCGGCGCAGTGCTCGTAACAGACATAGCCGCGCGCCGCGCAGCGGCCGGACTCATAGTCGGCGGAGATCATGCCGTAATTGCCGATCTGCGGAAACGTCTGCATGATGATCTGGCCGTAATAGCTCGGATCGGTGAGGGTTTCAATATAGCCGCCCATGCCGGTCGTAAAGACGAGCTCGCCGACGCTGTCGCACGGGGCGCCGAAACGTTCGCCTTTAAACACGGCGCCGTTTTCCAAAACAATCGATACTTTATCGTTCATAGTCGTTACCTTCCGGCGGCGCGCCGCTTGACCCGGCTGTGCCGCCCGTTTTAAAATCGCCCGGTTTGCCGGAAAGACGGAAAAGGCGTAGCGTGCGCCCGCCGCCCGTATCAGCCCAAAAGCTTGCAGAGCACGGCCTTCTGCGCGTGCAGCCGGTTTTCGGCTTCGTCAAAGATCTCGGCCGCGTGCTGCTCAAAGGCCTCGGCGGTAATTTCCTCGCCGCGGTGCGCGGGGAGACAGTGCAGCACCATCGCGTTCGGAGCCGCCGCCGCGAGCGTTTCCGCGTTGATCTGATAACCGGCAAACGCCTGCCTGCGGAGCGCGGCTTCGCCTTCCTGCCCCATCGACGCCCAGACGTCGGTGTAGAGCACGTCCGCGCCCTTTACAGCGTCGGCGACGGAAGACGTCATCTCAAACGCCCCGTTTTTCTGCGCCCAGTCGACGATCTCCGCGTCGGGCCGGTATGCGTCGGGGCAGGCGATCGAGACCTTCATGCCGACCTTGATGCCGCCGACGATCAGGGAATTGGCCATGTTGTTGCCGTCGCCGACAAAGCAGAGCTTCAAGCCCTTGAAGCTGCCCTTGTGCTCGCGGATGGTCATCAGGTCGGCCAGCACCTGACAGGGGTGCGCGTAGTCGGTCAGGCCGTTGATGATCGGGATCGAGCCGTATTTCGCCAGCGCCTCGACGTCCGCCTGCGCGAAGGTGCGGATCATGATGCCGTCCAGATAGCGCGACAGCACGCGCGCCGTGTCCTCAATCGGCTCTCCGCGGCCGATCTGCAAATCGTTTCCGCTCAGAAAGAGTGCGCTGCCGCCGAGCTCGTACATGCCGACCTCGAAGGAGACGCGCGTACGCGTCGAGGATTTCTGAAAGATCATGCCGAGCGTCTTGCCGCTCAGGCGTTTGCTTTCGATATGATTTTTCTTTTCGTATTTGAGCTGATCCGCGAGGTTCAGAATGTCGGTGATTTCCTCAGCGGACAGATCCATAAGCTTTAACAGATGCTTCACTGTGCAACGACCTCCTTGATAATGTCGACGGCCTTTTTCAGCGCGTCCCACGGGATGTTGAGCGGCGGCAGCAGCCGCACCTTGTTTTTCGCCGTCAGTACCAGCACGCCGCGCCGCAGACACTCGGCCGCGACCTCGGCGGGCGACGCGGCGGTTTCGACGCCGAGCATCAGCCCTTTGCCGTAAACGCCGAGCACGCCGCTGACGGACAGCAGGGCCTCGCGGATATAAGCGCCCTTTTCCGTCACTTCGTCGAGCAGCGCGTCGTCGAGGCGGGAGAGAATGTTGCAGGCGCCGGCTGCGCAGACCGGATTGCCGCCGAAGGTGGAGCCGTGCGTTCCGGGAGTGAGCACGGACTGGGTCTTTTCGCCGAACAGCGTCGCGCCGATGGGCAGTCCGCCGCCGAGCCCCTTGGCGGTGGTGACGATATCGGGCGAAACGCCGTAATGCATGTAGGAATAGAGCTTGCCTGTTCGCCCGTTGCCGGTCTGCACCTCGTCAAACATCAGCAGGATATCGTTTTCTGCGCAGCGCTCGGCGACGGCGCGGATATAGTCCGCGCCGAGCACGTTGACGCCGCCCTCGCCCTGAATGGTTTCGAGCAGGACGGCGCAGACGCTTTTGTCGCCGCCGAGCACGGATAAACCGTTGGGATCGTTTGCAGTGATGTGAGTGAAGCCGCCGGTAAAGGGGAAGAAGTACTGGTGAAACGCGTCCTGTCCGGTGGCCGACAGCGTCGTCACGGTGCGGCCGTGAAAGGAGTTGCGCAGCGTTACGATCGTGCTGCGCCCCAGGCCGTATTTGTCAAAGGAGTATTTGCGCGCCGCCTTGATGGCGCATTCGTTGGCCTCGGCGCCGGAGTTGGAGAAAAAGACCTTTTTCATCCCCGTCCGTTCGCATAGCATCTCCGCGAGCTTGGCGCAGGGTTTGGTATAGTAGAGGTTGGAGGTGTGCTGAACGGTCATGAGCTGGCGCGTCACCGCCGCGACCCATTCGCTGTCGGCCGCGCCGAAGGTGTTCACGGCGATGCCGCCGCCGAGGTCGACGTATTCCTTGCCCTCTTCGTCATAGAGGTACGCGCCGTTGCCGCGCACAAGCGCGACGTCGAAGCGGCCGTAGGTGTTGGCGACATATTGCTTGTCGGTTTCTTTGATCGTCATATGGTTCCGTCCTTTCCGCCGTGATTTAGACAAACATCGTCCCGATGCCTTCATCCGTCAGGATTTCGATCAGGATCGCATGCGGGATCGTGCCGTCGATGATAAAGACTCGTTTCACACCGCGGCGGATCGCCTCGATACAGCATTCAACCTTTGGAATCATGCCGCCGGAAATCACGCCGTCTTTCATCAGCAGCGGCGCTTCGCTGACCTGTATGCGCGGGATCAGGGAAGCGGGATCGTCTTTATCGCGCAGAATGCCGACGATATCGGTCATGGAAATCAGGCTCTCCGCACCGAGGATTCCCGCGAGGCGCGACGCGGCGGTGTCGGCGTTAATATTGTAGACATTGCCGTCGTCGTCGCAGCCGACGGTGGAGACGACGGGGATGTAGCCGTTATCCAGCGCGTCGTGAATCGGCTTGGCATTGATGTCAGCAATCTCGCCGACAAAGCCGAGCTCCGGATTCAGCGGCTTGGCCTTGATCATCTGTCCGTCGATCCCGCAGAGACCGAGCGCGCGGCCGCCCTGCGTGCCGATGATGTTGACAAGGCTCTTGTTGGTTTTTCCGGCGAGCACCATCTGAACGACCTCGGCGGTTTCGGCGTCGGTCACGCGCAGGCCGTTGACAAATTTCGTCTCCTTGCCGAGCTTTTTCAGCGTTTCGGAAATCTCCGGTCCGCCGCCGTGCACGAGCACGACGCGGATGCCGATCAGGGAAAGGAGGACGATATCGCCCATGACGGAGCGTTTCAGATCCTCGTTGAGCATGGCGTTGCCGCCGTATTTGACGACGATGATCTTGTTGGTGTAGCGCTGAATATACGGCAGAGCGTGAATCAGAACCTCGGCGCGCTGCGCCGTCGTCAGGTCGTTGGGTACCATAAAAAGTTCCTTTCTCAGCTGTGTTTGATCTCGTGGGAGCCCTCAAAGCCGCACTGCGGGCGGGGAAAATGCGTCTCGGCGGTTTCCGCGCGGCGTTGCTCTCAAAACCGGCGGCTGCTCCTCCGAAGCCTCGGCAGCCGTACCATAGGCTCCGTTCGGATACCGCCGCGGGACTTGCGCCGTCCTGAGGGGACGGCTCTATGTGCGGTAATCGCCGTTGATTTTCACATAGTCGTAGGTGAGGTCGCAGCCCCATGCGGTCGCGGAGGCGCCGCCGCTGTTCAGCGCTACGAGCAGCTTAATTTCTTTCTCAGACAGGATCTGCTTGGCGCGCTCCTCCGAAAATTCCACGCCTGCACCGGATTCGCAGACGGAAATCAGACCCGCGCCGGAGCCGAACGCCACGTCGATTTTTCCAACGTCCACGGCCGCGCCGGAGTAGCCGATCGCGCAGAGAACGCGCCCCCAGTTGGCGTCGGCGCCGAACATCGCGGCTTTGACGAGCGAGGAGCAGATGACGGCCTTGGCGACGCGGCGCGCCGTATTTTGGTCGGCCGCGCCCGTGACGATGCATTCCAAAAGCTTGGTCGCGCCCTCTCCGTCGGCGGCGATGGCGCGGCAGAGGTGCTTGGTCACCGCGTTGAGGGCGGCGCGGAAAGCCGTAAAATCCTCCGAAGCGGCGTCGGAGAGCATGGCGTTGCCCGCCATGCCGTTGGCCAGCACGCTGACCATGTCGTTGGTCGAGGTGTCGCCGTCGATGCTGATCATGTTGAACGTATCCGTCACGTCTTCCGAGAGCGCCTGCTGGAGCAGGGCAGGGGAGACGGCGGCGTCGGTGGTGATAAAAACGAGCATCGTCGCCATGTTGGGGTGAATCATGCCGGAGCCCTTGGCGATGCCGCCGATACGGCAGGTTTTGCCGCCGAGCGTAAATTCAAAGGCGATTTCTTTTAAAACCGTATCCGTGGTCATAATCGCCTCGGCCGCGTCGCGGCCGCCCTTTTCGTCATGGCGAAGCGCTGCGACGAGCGCCGGCATAGCCGCCTGAATCGGAGCGATGGAGAGGGGCTGACCGATGACGCCGGTGGAGGCGACGATACAGTCGGACGGCGAGAGTCCGGCTTGCTCCGCCAGCAGCTCGCACATGCGCGTGGCGATCTCAATACCGTTAGAGTTGCAGGTGTTGGCGTTGCCGCTGTTGCAGATGACGGCGCGCGCATAACCGTCCGCGACGTTTTGCCGCGTGACGAAAATCGGCGCGCCCTTGACGAGGTTCTGCGTATAGACGCACGCGGCGGCGGCCGGCGTTTCGCTCAGAATCAGAGCCAGATCCTTTTTGGTCTTGTTCTTGCGGATACCGCAGTGAACGCCGGCGGCCGAAAAGCCCCGTGCGGCGGTCACGCCTCCGTTGATTGGTTTCATATCTGTCTACTCCCCACTATGTTGTAATCCTATGTGTTCTGTTCATATTCGCTGGGACGGAGCATAAGCATTCGGCCAGCGTTTAAATCGACAGCCCGGTTGTCTCGTCAAGACCGAGCGCGAGGTTCATACATTGAATGGCCGCGCCGGAAGCGCCCTTGCCGAGATTATCGAAGCGCGAGATCAGCAGAGGCCGTTCGTCGTTTCCGGCGACGATGATTTCCATGCCGTCGCGCCCGCCAAGGGGATTGGCCGCGACAAAGCCGCCCTCCGCCTCGGTTTCCGCTTCGCTGAACACGGAGACGAGCTTTG